>JAEEGL012236107.1_pt1 | contig 80901 bp, 72 predicted proteins | sample 9134231 | NCBI WGS metagenome assembly JAEEGL01 (sample SAMN16246548, study PRJNA631951) | gut metagenome | biome: gut microbiome; feature: rumen; material: fiber-attached | host: Bos | place: Iran: Karaj | collected 2018-10 | reverse complement strand
TTGCGTTTGTCGTGGGGCTGCGATCTTTATTGGGGAGTATTGGGGATTATTGGGAAATAAAAACGCGACCAACTGCGACCAAATTGGGTGGATAGAAAAATTAAAGACTTTGTAAGTGTTTGAAAATAAACAACATACAAAGTCTTTAATGTGCCTCGGATGGGACTCGAACCCATACGGCCGTTTCGGGCCAAGGGATTTTAAGTCCCTCGTGTCTACCATTCCACCACCAAGGCGTCGGACGGAAGCGGCAGGGCCGCTGAATCCGGCTTGCAAAGATACGGATTTTTTCGGAACTTTGCCTTATGATTTGTTATCCGCACGTCAAAATCAATCTGGGGCTCCATGTGCTGCGGCGCCGGGAAGATGGTTTCCATGACCTGGAGACGCTGTTCGTGCCTTCCGACCAGTTCCATGATACCCTGGAGATCATCGCAGGGGATGACTATAGCCGGACGCTGAAGGGCCTTGAGGAGCGGTATCGCGCTCCGGAGCGGCTCGTCCAGGCCATCTCGCCGGAGGGGAAACTGATGATCACGATTGCCCGCGCCGAAGGGGTGGACTGGGATCCGCTCAGCGACCTGACCGCCCGGGCCTACCGCTTGCTGGACGAGACCTACCACCTTCCGCCGGTGAAGATTTTCCTGGAGAAGACTTCGCCGGTAGGCGCCGGTCTCGGCGGCGGTTCGGCGGATGCGGCGGCGGCTCTGAAGGCGCTGGACGCGCTCTTCGAGCTGCATCTCTCCCCGCAGGCGCTCTCGGCCTATGCCGCCCGCCTTGGCTCCGACTGCGCCTTCTTCCTGCATGAGGAGCCGATGATGGGCAGCGGCCGCGGGGAAATCCTGACGCCTTTCCCGCTGGATCTGAGTTGTTTCCGTCTGGAAATCGTAGTCCCGGAAGGGGTCCATGTGTCCACGGCGGACGCGTACCGGGGGATTGTTCCGAAAGCGCCCGCCAAACCGCTCGAGGCTGTCCTTCGGCAGGACCCGGCAAGCTGGAAAACGGAGCTCGTCAATGACTTCGAGGCGACGGTTTTTGCGAAGTATCCCTCCCTCCGGGAGTACAAAGCGGCGCTCTATGAGCGGGGCGCCCTCTATGCCGCCATGTCCGGCAGCGGTTCCGCCCTTTTTGGCCTGTTCCCGGCCTAAAAGTACTTCTTCTCGTCCCGGTAGAGGGCGATGAAGATAAACAACAGGATGGTGAAGGCCCAGAGGGATGAGCCGCCATAGGAGAGTAGCGGCAGGGGGATGCCGATGACCGGCATCAGCCCGATGGTCATCCCTACGTTGATAAACAAGTGCATGAAGACGCAGGCGGCGACGCAGTAGCCGTAGATGCGGGTGAAGGGGGAGCGGCAGCGTTCCGCGTCCAGGATCAGCCGCGAAATCAGGAAGACATACAGCAGGATCACGACGAGGCAGCCCACAAAGCCCCATTCTTCCCCGACGGTGCAGAAAATGAAGTCGGTGGACTGTTCGGGAACGAAGCCGAGGGTGGTCTGGGTTCCCTGGAGGAAGCCTTTCCCGAAGAGACCGCCCGAACCGATGGCAATCTTGGACTGGTTGACATTGTAGCCGACGCCGGCGAGATCCTCTTTCATGCCCAGCAGTACCTCGATGCGGCTCCGCTGGTGGTCCTGGAGCACATGCTCGAAGATAAATTCCGTCGAGAATACCAGGGCGATGCCGACGACGAAGGCGGCGAGACTGACCCCAAGGAAGCGGTCGCGGTGCCGGTAGGCATAAAAGCCGATGAAGGGAAGGGCCGCAAGGGATAGGCCCACCAGGATCCAGAAGGGGTCGATCTGGGGGAGGAAGGACCAGAAAAGCTGGTCGCTTTCACCCTCGCGGGGGACCCAGTAACGGGAGGCGAGGAAGGCGCTCCGGCGCTCGACGGCGGCCGAGAGGGTGCGCAGGAGCAAGGGCACGACAGCCATCACTGCGACAAAACCGCCGCCGAGGCCGATGCGCCGCCAGAACTCCTTCCGTGGTCCGTTCAGGGCGCAGCAGAGCGTCAGGATGGCAATCAGGATGAGGACCGAGGTGTAGGGGCTGAGAGTCAGCGTGGTGATAAACAGCAGGATGACAAGTCCGATGAGGGCGAGCCACCAGCCCGAGAGTCCTTCCCGGTACAGCACGAAAATGAAACCGACATACACCAGGGCCGATCCGGTCTCGCTCTCGGCCACGATGACGAGCATCGGAACGCCAATCACGGCGAGCGACAGGAGGAAGTCCCGCAGGCGGGTCAGCCGGAATCCCTGCCGGCTCATCAGCGCCGCGAGCAGCAGCGAGGTCGTGATCTTGGAAATCTCCGCCGGCTGGAATTTCACCGGCCCGAACTCAAACCAGGAATGGGACCCCTTGACGTCTTTCGAAACGAAGATGACGACGACCAGAAGGCCCAGGACCACGGCGTACAGCAGGGGCGACCCCACTTCCCAGAGCCGGGGCGGAATCAGGAAGAGGATGATGCCACCGAGGCCGAAGGCCGTCAGCATCCAGACGAACTGCTTCCCGCTCCTCACGCTCCAGTCGAAGATGGACGCGGGCTCGGCGGAATGGACCGAAGCATAGATGTTGACCCAGCCGATCACGACCAGCGCGAGATACACGCCGATCAGCCGCCAGTCTACACTCTGCCGAAGATCCCTTTTCTGTGCGTTTTCCCCGATCATCAGTCTTTCTTTACGCGGCTAAGCAGGTTTGCATCTTTCATCCGTTTTTCCAGGTCTTTCCGGCTGACCGTTCCCGTCAGGTAGCGCTCGACCATCAGCGAGGCCATCGGCGCGGCATAGCTGGCTCCGAAGCCGCCGTTTTCGACATAGCCGGCGACGGCGATTTTCGGGTTCTCCCGCGGCGCGAAGCAGATGAACACGGAGTTGTCTGCCCCGCGGGGGTTCTGGGCCGTGCCGGTCTTTCCGCAGATGTCCAGCCCTTCGACGGCCGCGACGTGGGCGGTACAGCCGGAGCCCTGTCCGCCGTTTACCGCCCGCCACATGCCGTGGATGACCTTCGGGAACTGGGCGGTCGAAACCTTGGTGTACTGTTTCTCGTAGTATTTGGGGTCGATTTCGACGCCCTCGGAGGCCTTGATGATGTGCGGAATGTAGTAGTAGCCCCGGTTCGCCAGGGTGGCGCAGAAGTTCGCCAGGTGGAGGGGCGTCGCCAGGATCTCACCCTGTCCGATGCTGAGGGAAATCACCGTCGTGGAGTTCCAATGGCCTTTCCCGTACGCCCGGTTGTAGGTCCGGGAGGTCGGGATGCCGCCCGCGAGCTCCGCCGGAAAGTCGCTGCCAAGTTTGCGTCCGAAACCGAAACTTTCCACATATTCGTGCCAGGCGTCCATTCCTTCGGCCACGTTGTCGTATTTCCGGTTGTCCAGGATGTTCTTCAGCACATAGCAGTAGTAGGCGTTGCAGGACATCATGATGGACTCTTCCATGTTGAGAGGGGACTTGTGGACGTGGCAGCCCAGCTTGCGTCCGGCTCCGAAATGATAGCCCTGGGAGCAGGGATACATCATTTCCGGCCGCAGTACGCCCTCCTCCAGGCCGATCAGGCCGTTAACCAGTTTGAACACCGATCCCGGCGGGTAGGAGGCCGAGACCGCTCGGTTGTACATGGGCTTGTAGGGATTCTTCGCAATTTCCTCATAGTGCCGGCCGATGTCCGCGAGTTGCTCCACATCGATGCCCGGAGAGGACACCAGGGCCAGGATTTCGCCCGTGGAGGGTTCGATGGCAACCAGCGAGCCGACCTTGTTTTTCATCAGCTGCTGTCCATACTGCTGGAGGGAGGCGTCGATGGTCGTGACGATGTCGTGCCCCGGGACCGCTTCCTTGTCTTCGGCGCCGTCCTTGTAGGGCTGCTCGATCTGGTTGCGGGAATTGCGGAGGTAGATGTGGTAGCCTTTTTCCCCGCGAAGGTCCTGCTCCCGGGCCGCTTCGATGCCGGTCATGCCGGCATAGTCGCCGGGCCGGTATTCGCCGGGATGCCGTTCGATGTAGCGGGCATTGACTTCGGACACATAGCCGAGCAGGTTGCCGCCTGCGTTGACGGGATAGTCCCGCACCCCGCGCACCTGCCCCTTGAAGCCCGGGAACTTGTAGCGGACCTCGTCAAAGCGCATATAGGTCTCGGAGGGGAGGGAGCGGATCATGACCTGGCTCTGGTAGCCGATCCGCCGCCGGTTCCGGTGGTATTCGTCCATTTTGCCGCGGATGAATTCCGGAGTGACGCCGAGCACCGTCGCCAGCGCAAGGGTGTCGAAGTCCTTCACTTCCCGGGGACTGACCAGGATGTCGTAAGCGACTTTGTTGCCCACGAGGATGTCCCCGTTGCGGTCGTAGATGACCCCGCGGGTGGGATAGATGGTCTCGTAGATGGTGGAATTGTGGTCCGCGTCTTCTTTGTAACGCCCCTCCAGCACCTGGAGCGAAAAGATCTTGCCCAGGAGGATGGCGGCCACGACACCGAGGCCGACAAGCAGCGGGATGTGACGGCGGGAGGTCATTTCCGGGTATCGGGGGCGAGGGCCGGAACGACAATCAGCGAGAGGGCGGTCCCGGCGGCGAGCGATGCGGCCCAGCGGGCGAAATTGAACCAGAAGGGACGCATGCCGGCTCCGTCCGCCCAGATATAGACAGCCAGGAAGAGGGCCTGGGACAGGATGATGGCTAGCGTCACCGGCCCGAGGCCATTCTTATGGACGGTAAAATCTTCTTTCCGGGCAAAGAGTTCGCGGCCGAAAAGAAGGCTGAGGATGCCGTCCCGGGCCAGGGCAACTGGCACGAGGGCGAGGGCGTTGAGGCCCAGCAGCCCCTCCGAGAGCGCATCGACCGCGAGCCCTGTGGCGAAGGCGATGACCATGGCGAGCGCACTCGAAATGCGGATGGGAAGGCACAGGACCATCACCGGCAGCAGCGACAGGCTCACATACGGCGTCAGGTAGAAATAATTGCAGATGACACACTGGGCGGCCAGAAGGAGGGCGTAGACCAGGAAAAACTCGTTCTTTCTCATGGCTCCAGTTCCTCCAGTTCGTCAAAGGCGGTATTGTGTACCACGGTTACATAGCGGATTGCGGTGAAATCCTGGAAGAGGGTAACCTGGATTTCGTTGGTGGCGCCATTGATAATTTTGGACTCGCCGGCGACCCCGAGGGGTACATCCGGGGGAAACATCAGCGAATGGCCGCTTGTGTAGACGGTGTCGCCCCTGTGGTATTTGTACTGCAGGGGAATCTCCTTGAGGATGGCTCCGCGGGAGGATTGGCCGTCCCAGACCAGAAGGCCCGTCCCTCCTTCCTCGCCGAGGCGGGCGCTGATGGAAATATCCTTGTTCTGGAAGGAGAAGGCGTAGCTGTAATGGGCGCTGACGGCATCCACGATGCCGATGACGCCTTCCCGCGTGATGATGCCGGACTTCTCCGACACCCCGTCTTCGAAGCCCTTGGAGAGGATCAGGTAGTTGTGCTGCTTGTTCCGGCTGAGTTTGATGACTTCGGCGTTGAGGTAGCGGAAACCCCTCTGGCGTTTCAGGCTGAGGCCCATCGTGTCCAGCTCTCTCGCATCCAGCAGTTCCTTCATCCGGGCATTCTCTTCCATCAGGCGGGTGTTTTCCAGCGCCAGGCCTTCGTTGGTGCGGCGGAGCGAGAAATAGTCTTTGATACGCTGGGTCCCGCCCCAGACGGCGCCCATGAAACCGTGGGCGCCCCGCGCAATCCAGAGGCGCTGGAGCTGGGCGTTTTTTCCGAGAATATGCAAGGCAGCCATCTCCAGGATAATGAAGACAGCTGCGGTCAGGATTCTCGGGAAAAGCCGGCTCTTGGGCATGCTAACGCATCAGGAAGGAATAGTTGTCGGTGTTCTTCAGGGCGATGCAGGTGCCGCGGGCGACGGCCCTCAGCGGGTCTTCGGCCACATGGAACGGAATATTGACCTTGTCGGAGAGACGTTTGGCGAGGCCGCGCAGCAGGGCGCCGCCGCCGGAGAGGAAGATGCCGTTCTCGACGATGTCCGAGTAGAGTTCCGGCGGGGTCTGCTCCAGAACTTCCTGGATGGCCGTCTCGAGGCGGTTGATGGACTTGTCCAGGCAGTGGGCAATCTCCTGGTAGGGGATCAGGGCCTCGACCGGATGGCCGGTCATGAGGTTCGGACCCCGCACGAGGAAGGGATCCGGCTCGGCGTCAAGCTCCGGCAGGACGCTGCCGACCGCAATCTTGATTTTCTCGGCGGTGGTCTCACCGACCTTGATGACATGCTGCTGGCGCAGGTAATTCTGGATGTCGGAGGTGAAGACGTCGCCGGCGATGCGGATGGAGTTCTGCTGGACGATGCCGCCGAGGGAAATCACGGCGATCTCGGTGGTGCCGCCGCCGATGTCCACGACCATATTGCCTTTCGGCGCTTCTACGTCCAGGCCGATACCCAGGGCCGCGGCCATGGGCTCATAAATCAGGTACACATCCCGGCCGCCGGCATGCTCGGAAGAGTCACGGACGGCACGGATTTCCACTTCCGTGGAACCGGAGGGAATGCCCACGACCAGTTTCAGGTTCGGGGCGAACAGGCTGCGGTGACGGGAGTTGACCTGGCGGATGAAGCCCCGGATCATCATCTCGGCGGCGTTGAAGTCCGCGATGACCCCGTCGCGCAGCGGGCGGACGGTCTTGATGCCGGGATTGGTCTTTTCGTGCATCAGTTTGGCCCGCTGACCGAGCGCGATACACTTCCCGGAGGCGTTGTCGATGGCGACAATCGAGGGCTCGTCCAGGGCGATTTCGTCATTCTGGAAAATGACGGTATTCGCCGTTCCGAGGTCGATTGCCAATTCTTGATTCAAAAAACGGAATGCCATATTCTGTTATACTTTTCTGGTCTTTGATGGAAAAACGTTCAAAATTACGAAAAAAATCTTACATTCGCACTATCAAAACGAGCGCGGATGGAAAGAAAAAAATATCTGATCGTTACGGCCGGCGGAAGCGGTACCCGGATGGGGGCGGACCGGCCGAAGCAGTTCCTTCTCCTGGAGGGAGTTCCCATCCTCCAGCGCACCATCATGCGTTTCCGGGAGGCCATCGAAGATCTTCAGGTCATTACGGTCCTTCCGCCTTCGCACCTGGAGAGCTGGCGCCACTTCTGCGCCGAGGCGGCTTTCCCGGTGGCGCAGCGCCTGGTCGGCGGCGGCTTTACGCGTTTCCATTCGGTCCAGAACGCGCTCGCTTTCGTGCCGGACGGGGCCATCGTGGCGGTCCATGACGGGGTCCGGCCGCTGGTGAGCGCCGGATGGATCCGTTCGCTTTTCGCCGAGATGGACCACAGCCGCGCCGTCGTCCCGGTCCTTCCGGTGACCGATACGTTGAAAGTGCTCCGCCCCGACGGGGAAGGACGCCTGAAGGAAAGCGGGCAGACAGCGGACCGGTCCTGCCTCTACGGGGCCCAGACCCCGCAGATCTTCCGTTCGGAAGACCTTAAGGCGGCGTATACCCAGGGTTACGATACGGCGTTCACCGACGATGCGTCCGTCGCCTCCCGTTACGGAATACCGCTCTCCTTCGTGGAAGGACAGCGGTACAATCTCAAGATTACGACGAAAGAGGATCTCGTCCTCGCCGCGGCTATTCTACGCCACGGCGTTTGAAGTCCTTGACCCAGACCTGGCGCTCGATGGGCTCGTCCAGGGAAATCATCGTGTCGGTGGACTGGATGTAGGGAATCTTCTGGATGGTGTTGAGGAGCACCTCCATCAGGTGGTCGTTGTCCAGGCAATAGACCTTGGCCAGGATGGCGTGACGGCCGGTGACGAAATGACATTCGACGATTTCGGGAATCTTTTTAAGATGGGAGATGACCTCGGCATATTTGGTCGATTCCGAAAGGGAAATGCTGATATAGGCGCATACGTTCAGACCGATGGCCTGCGGCTTGACGAGCAGCCGGCTTCCGGTGATGACGCCGGCGTTCTCCAACCGCTTGACCCGCTGGTGGATGGCAGCGCCCGAAACACCGCATTCCCGGGCGATTTCAAGGTAAGGCATCCGGGCGTTTTTCACCAGGAAGGAGAGGATCTTCTGATCGATCTGGTCGATGTGGTAACTGGACATTGCTTACAAATATTAACTAACCGGATGCAAAAGTAAGAAAAATTATTGATTTGCAACTAATTTTTCTTGCCGATAATCGCTTGACAGTCAGCTTCGGTCAGTTTCGAAGCATCCTTTCCGCGGGGTATCTTATAATTTGTCTTTCCCTGCTTGATGTAGGGGCCATAGCGGCCGTCGATGACCTGGATGTCCCCGAAGCTGGCGATGACCTTCACGACGGGGGCGCTTTCCGCCTCGTCTACGAGCCGTTCACATGCTTCCAGGGTGATGGTGAGCGGGTCGACGCTGCGCGGAAGCTTCACATTCTTGTCCCCATATTTGAGATAGGGGCCGAAACGGCCGGTCGTCGCAATGACGGGAATGCCCCTCAGAAGACCCACTGTCCGGGGCAGGGCAAACAATTTTAAAGCATCTTCCAGGGTCAGGGTCTCGATCAGCTGTCCTTTGGCGAGCGAGGCGCTCTGCCGGTTCTCCCCTTCGCCCATGGCGACATAGGGGCCGAACTTGCCGAAGGCGGCCACGACCTCTCTGCCGTCCGGGGCGGTGCCGATGACGCGGCTGACGTGGCTGTACTGCCCATCCGTGAGCACCGTTTCCACTTGTTTGTGGAAGGGACGGTAGAATTCGGCGATGACCTCGTTCCAGGCCTTCTCTCCTTCTGCGACTTCGTCGAAGTCCTTTTCGACATGGGCTGTAAAATCGTAATCCAGCACCTCGTTGAAGTGCTCGACCAGGTAGTCCGTCACAATCATGCCGATCTCCTGCGGCAGGAGTTTTCCCTTTTCCGCACCGACTTTTTCCGTCTTGACACTCTCGGTGATGACCCCGCCCTTCAGGCTGAGGTTTTTCACCGTCTTGTCTTCGCCCGCCTTGTCCCCCTTGACGATGTAGCCGCGGCCCGTGGTGAGGGTCGAGATGGTCGGGGCATAGGTGGAAGGACGGCCGATGCCGAGTTCTTCCAGTTTCTTGATGAGGGTCGCTTCGGAGTAGCGCGGCGGGGCGGCGGTGAAGCGGCAGAGGGCCTGGAGGCCTTTCTCGTTGAGCCGGTCTCCTTCGTGGAGCGGGGGAAGAATCACGTCGCCGTCGTCGGCGCCCTCGTCGTCCCGGCCTTCCAGGTAGACTTTCATGAAGCCGTCGAAAAGCAGTTCCGAGGCCTGGAGCGAGAAGCGCTCTTCCCGGCGGTCGGAGGCGATTCTCACCGTGGTGCCCATCAGCTGTGCTTCCGCCATCTGGGAGGCGACGGTCCGCTTCCAGATCAGTTCGTAGAGTTTCTGCTCCTGGGCGGTGCCATCGATATGAAGATGGTCGATATAGGTCGGCCGGATGGCTTCATGGGCCTCCTGCGCACCCTTGGCTTTGGTGTGGAACTGGCGGGGATGGCTGTAGGACTCGCCATAAGTCTCCAGGATATACTTTTTCGACGCCGAGAGGGCCAGGGCCGAGAGGTTCGTCGAATCGGTACGCATATAGGTAATCAGTCCCCGTTCGTAGAGGGTCTGGGCGATGCGCATGGTCGTCGCTACCGGGAAACGCAGTTTGCGGGAGGCTTCCTGCTGGAGGGTGGAGGTGGTGAAAGGCGCGGCGGGGAAGCGGCTCCCTTCCTTTTTCTCCAGGCTTTCGACGCGATAGGAGGCGCCGATGGAGTCTTCCAGGAAGCGGCGGGCCTCTTCTTCCGTGGAGAAACGGCTCTCCAGCACCGCCTTAAGCTTGGTGGAGGCGGAGGCGCCTTCCGGATGGAAGGTCCCTTCGATGCGGTAGAAGGGAACGCTTTGGAAGGCGATGATCTCCTTCTCGCGGTCCACGACCAGGCGGAGGGCGACGCTCTGAACCCTCCCGGCGGAAAGCTTCGGCTGGATCTTGCGCCAGAGGATGGGGGATAGTTCGAAGCCGACGAGCCGGTCCAGGACCCGGCGGGCCTGCTGGGCCCATACCCGGTCCATGTCGATGCCGCGCGGGGCCTCGATGGCATGGAGGATGGCGTCCTTGGTGATTTCGTGGAACACGATACGGCGGGTGCGCGCGGGATCCAGCGAGAGGGTCTCGCTGAGGTGCCAGGAAATGGCTTCCCCTTCGCGGTCCTCATCAGAGGCGAGATAGACGACAGCGGCCTCGGAGGCCAGTTTCTTGAGTTCGGCGACCGTCTTCCGCTTGTCGGCGGGGATGACGTATTCCGGGGTGAACCCGTGGTCTATGTCGACACTGAGTTTTTTCTCCTGCAGGTCACGGATGTGCCCCTTGGATGCCTTGACTGTGAAGTCCTTTCCGAGGAACTTCTGTATGGTCTTCACCTTTCCGGGAGACTCGACGATGACTAAATTTTTACCCTCCATATCTGTGTAGTTTCCAAATTCTTTTGCAAAGTAAATCACAATCGGGGCAATTTTCCAAATTTTCTGATTAAATTTGTAATTCCATAGCCTGAGCAAGACCATAGGTCTTGTCGGGAGGAAAAAATTTTTGAGATGAAAGATACGACCCGAAAACGCATCATCAAGATATGGTGGCTGTTGGTAGTGACGCCCTTTGTGGTGGTGGGACTGCTTCTGCTGCTGGTATGGGCCACGGCCGACATCCCGACGCTGGAGGAACTGGAGAGCCCCGACAGCAAGCTCGCGACCCAGGTCATCGCCGAGGAAGGAGAGATCCTGACGACCTACCATATAGAGAACCGTACCTTTGTCAGTTACGACGAACTCTCCCCTTCGCTGGTTCAGGCGGCCGTGGCCACCGAGGACAAACGCTTCTACAAGCACTCCGGCATCGATATGGAGTCCCTCGCACGGGTACTCTTCAAGACCCTGTTGTCCCGCGATTCCTCGCAGGGCGGCGGTTCCACCATCACCCAGCAGCTGGCCAAGACGCTCTATCCCCGCAAGGAGGGCGTCGGCAAGATCGGGATGGTCTGGATCAAGCTGAAAGAATGGATCACGGCCGTCAAGATCGAACGCAATTACACGAAGGAAGAAATCGTGGACATGTACCTGAACGCGGTCTTCTTCGGTTCGAACGCCTATGGCATCCAGAGTGCGGCGGCGCAGTTCTTCGACAAGAAGCCCATCGAGCTGAAGACCGAGGAGAGCGCCGTGCTGATCGGGATGGTCAACAAACCCACGCGCTATAATCCGGCCATCAATCCGGACCATGCCCTCGCGCGGCGGAACCTGGTCCTCGCCCGCATGCGGGACATGGACTACCTGACCCAGGCCGAGAGCGACTCGCTCCAGAAGCTTCCCATCGTCCTCCACGAACGCCGGGGTGACCGGACCACGGGGACGGGCCCCTATTTCCGGGACATGCTGCGCCGGACGATGAGCGCCAAGGAGCCCCGCCGTTCCTCCTACCAGACGGAAGAGGACTTCCGCGTGGACTCCCTGCAATGGGCCGACGACCCGCTCTACGGCTGGCTCAACAAGAACATGAAGTCGGACGGTTCGCCCTATGACCTGGACAAGGACGGCCTGCGGATCTATACGACCATCAACGCCAAGATGCAGCGCTATGCCGAGGACGCCGTGGCGGAGCACCTCAGCGGGGATCTCCAGAAAGCCTTTTTCCGCGAACTGAGCCGCCGCAAGAATCCGCCTTTCTCGACCGATACGGACAAGAAAGTCATCGAGACCATCCTCAAGCAGGCCCGCAAGTGGTCCGACCGGACCCGGATGATGAAGGCTTCCGGCAAGAGCGACGCGGAGATTGAAAAGAGTTTCTCCCAGCCCGTCAAAATGCGGGTCTTTACCTGGGACAAGCCCGGCTACCGGGACACCGTGATGACCCCGGACGATTCGATCCGCTACTACAAATCCTTCTTCCGGGCGGCCTTCATGGCCATCGAGCCGAATACCGGCCACGTCAAGGCCTATGTCGGCGGTCCGGACTACCGCTACTTCAAATATGACAATGTCCGTCAGGGCAAGCGGCAGGTGGGCTCCACCATCAAGCCCTTCCTCTATACCCTCGCCATGGAATCGGGCATGAGCCCCTGCGATCCGGTGCTGAACAGCCCGGTCGTACTGGTGGTGAATGGCGACAAGACCTGGACGCCGACCGATCCCCATGCGGACGGGACGACCGTGAACCTGAGCTGGGGCCTGGCCCACAGTTCGAACTCGGTCGCGGCCTACCTGATGCAGCAGCTGGGCCCCTTCTCGATGGTGGACGTGATGCACCGGATGGGCGTCGGAAGCCATCTGGAGCCGGTTGTGTCGCTCTGCGTCGGTTCTGCGGACCTCTCGGTCTACGAGATGGTCGCGGCCTATAATACCTTCCCCTCCGGCGGCGTGTACACCAATCCGATCTTCGTCAAACGGATCGAGGACAGCGACGGCAACATCCTGGGCCAGTTCTCCGACCGCAGTCACGAGGCCATCACCCAGGACGCCGCTTTCCGGATGATCCATATGATGAAAGGAGTGGTGGACCATGGCACCGGCGCGCGCCTGCGCTTCCGTTATGGACTCACGGGCGAAATGGCCGGAAAGACCGGTACGACCAATGACAACTCCGACGGCTGGTATATCGGCTATACCCCGACCATCACGGCCGGCGTCTGGGTGGGTGCGGAGGACCGTTATGTCCATTTCATCAACAATTCGCTGGGACAGGGGGCGAACATGGCCCTGCCGATCTGGGCCCTGTGGATGAAGAAGGTGATTGCCGACGGCACACTGGGCATCACGGCTCAGGATACCTTCCCGGCGGGGAGCCAGGGGCCGTTCTGCTCCGGAAAGGTCCAGGAGGAGGGAAGCACCCCGGATGTCAACGATTTAGAGAATTATTACTTCGAATAATATGTCCAAGTATCAGAAAATAGCCGTCATCTACGGCAGTGACTCCTCGGAATGGGAAGTGTCCTGCCGCAGCGGCGAATTCACCGCCTCCCGCATCGACGAGAGCCGCTATGACGTGTATGAGATTTTCGCCCGCTTCGGCGACTGGCGCCTTGTGGCGATGCGCCGGGCCAATGCCATGCGCGTCCCTTTTCCGGAGGGCGCCCAGCCCCAGGTGGACAAGACCGATTTCTCGGTCAAGGTGCTCGGTGAGAAAGTGACGTTTGACTTTGTCTATATCATGCAGCACGGAGCCCCGGGTGAGACGGGACTGTTGCAGGGGTATTTCGAGATGCTGGGCATCCCCTTTTCTTCCTGCAGCGCCTTCGTCACGACCGTCGCTTTCGACAAGTTCTCCTGCAAGAGTTACCTCAGGGGCCTGGACTATGTCCGTCTGGCTCCGGATGCGTTCATCCGCAAAGGCGAGGACGTGGACGCTTTCGCGGAAAAGGCCCTGGAGCGGCTTCACCTTCCGCTTTTTGTCAAGCCGACGGGCGGCGGCTCCAGCTTCGGCATCACGCGGGTGCTTTCCCCGGAGGAACTTCCTTCGGCCATCCGTTTCGCCTTTACCGAGAGTGACACGGTGATCGTGGAGGAGGGCATCCGGCCCGAGCACGAACTGACCTGCGCCGTCTATACCGGTGCGGCCGGCATCCGGGCGCTCCCGGTTATCGAAATCATCTCCGAGACCGGCTGGTTTGACTATGATGCCAAATACAACGGCCTCAGCCGGGAGGTCTGTCCCGCCGAGATTCCGGAAGAGCTCACCGCCCGTGTCCAGGATATTTCCTGCCGCATCTACCGGCAGCTCGGCTGCAAGGGACTGGTCCGGATGGACTATATCGCCGCGAAGGACGGCATCTATTTCCTGGAGGTCAATGTCATCCCCGGGATGACGAACGCCTCGCTCGTTCCGAAGATGGTGCGCGCCGCCGGCATTGGCTTTACGGAATTCCTGACGGATATTATCGAACACGCCTGATGCTGCTTTCCCAGTTTCTGAAAGATGGCACCGCTTCGCTGGAAAGCCTGTATCCGACCGCCGAGGCCCGGAGCATCGTGCTGATGCTCTGCGAGCAGTTGATCGGTACGAAGAGTTATACCCATATCGTCGAGCCGCAGTACACCATTGACAAGAAACATGTCGAACCGCTGGCGGCGGCGATGGTCCGGCTCTGTTCCGGCGAGCCCATCCAGTATGTGATCGGGCACAGCGAGTTCTGCGGCCGCCGTTTCCGGGTGTCCCGGGATGTGCTGATTCCGCGCCCGGAGACCGAACTGCTCTGCCGCGAGGCCATCAAGCTGGCCCTTCGTCTCCGCCAGATGCGGAGCCCCTACGGCAAGAGCGCCGCGCCGGTGCGGGTGCTGGACCTGTGTACCGGCTCCGGCAATATCGCCTGGACCATTGCCCTTTCCGTGCCCGGAGCCCATGTCGTAGGCGTGGACAACAGCGAAGCGGCCCTCGAGGTGGCCCGTAGCCAGAGTTTTTCCACCGAACTCAAGTCCAGCGGCGCCCTGGCTCCGACCTTTGTCAACGCAGACGTGCTGGACACGGAGCAGGAGTTCAATTTCGGTCCCTTCGACCTGATCCTCTCCAATCCCCCCTATATCATGGAGAAGGAAAAACCGCTGCTCCGGCGGAACGTCCTCGACTACGAGCCCGCTTCCGCCCTCTTTGTCCCGGATGACGACCCGCTCCTGTTTTACCGGGCCATCATCCGCTGGTCGGACCGCTTCCTTTCGCAGGACGGAAAGGGCCTGACGGAGATCAACGAAGTCCTCGGCAGGGAGACGGCGGAGCTTTTCCTCAATTCTCTCTACCCGAAAACCGAGACTGTAAAAGATTTTTACGATAAAAATCGTTTCATTTTCTACATGAAATAGGCCTCAGGGGTATCTGTGGTGCCGATTTTGAAATTTATCCGTTTTGTTTTTTACAAAACGGATAAGTTTTCGGTACTTTGCAGCGGAACCGGATAATAGCCCGGATTGCAGTATGATGAAACAGTGGATTGCCGGTGCGCTTTGCACCGTGGCGGCGTTTGGGGCCGCCTGTGAAAAATTGGACCATGCACCCGAGAAGTATCTTCAGGATCCGCCCCCGACGCGGCGGATTTCCCTGGAGGAAGTGGCCCAGCTGCTCTCGAGCCTTCCCATCGGGACGGAGCAGCTCTCGGAGGTCCATGGGGCCGTTTCTTCTTCGGAAGGGAACGGCTATGATTCCGAATACCGGATGATGGAAGTCTTCCTCTCGCCCGGTGCGGGGGTCGGGGAGGATCCCGCCGGGACCAAGGCCGAGTGGACAACCCCGCTCAGGGACCTGATCCGTGAGGCGGTCCTGTCCAGGACCAAGGCGGAGGGAGACAAGACCGAAGCGGAAGCCTTCCTGGAGGCGCTTTCCCGTTCAGATGCCCAGATTTACTGGCCCTACGCAACGTCCTGGGACGGCAGCGAGGCCCCGCTGGTGACCTTTGACCCGGGAGACAATTCGGTGAAGAACATTGCTTATTACCGGGATAAGGACGGAGAGCTGGCCGAACTGGTCGTGGACGAACAGATGGCCCGGGAGCGGCCTGTCTGGGTGGTGAACTGGAATGATGACGCGTCCTACAAAAGCCTTGAGCTGCTCCGGCGGGAAGATCCGTCCTGGGGCAGCGGCGGGGAGATTCTCCTGAAAAGCGGCGAGAGTGGACCGGAAGGAATCCGGACGCTGATTCTCCGCTCCTTCCGGGCGAACCGGTCCTTCGACAGTTGGCTCGCCGGGGCGTCGGAATTTTGGGTCAAGATCGGCTCTGTCGAGGATTTCAAGGCGTCGACGGAAGCGGAACTGCTCCTTTACCAGCCCTCCATCACGGATTTCATGGTCGTCGTGCGGCGGGACCAGGTTGGAATGGATATCCCTTTCAACGCCGTGCTGGTGTCGGAGTGGACCGAGTCGCTCAGCAGCTGCGCTTTCATGATGATTGAGGACGACGGCGGCACGCAGACCAGCTGGCAGTGCTCGGCGACGGTCAAGTACAATTCCAAGAGTTACGGCTTCGATATCGCGATTCCCCTCCGTACGCGGGACGACATTGTCTGGCGCGGGGCCCTCAGCCGCTCCTACATCGAGCGCTTCAACGGCGAAACCGGCCACTTCGGCGACGTGGACCTCGTCCTGGAGCTGATATGATGACGCAGAATCGGGAACAGACTGGATATCCTAGGCTTCGGAGACGGTCATTTCGCAGCGGGCGCAGTCGAAGCCGAGGCAGAGGCGGCGTCCGTTGTTGCGAAGATAGAGGGGTTCGGGGCGCTCCCGGGGGTCCTGTCGGGGGCAGAGGCCGAGTTCGTGGCGGACGCAGTAGCGGGTGCGCATGAGCTCGGCGCCTTCCGGGTGAGTCAGCTCATAGGCGGGTTCCATCCGGGTCACTCCCCTTTCGGCATAAATCTCACGGTCCAGGGAATTCGCGACGTTGGCCTTGTAACTCAGTGAAGAAGGGAAGGGAACTGAGGGGTCCGGGTGGCCTTCCTGGAGCGGAGTCATCCTGACCGGCTGGGCGTCCAGTTTTTCGGCCAGGGTTCGCCGGAGGGCATTGAGGGCGGAAACAGGGAGGAACGGAGCCTCGGAAGGTGCCTGGGTCAAGTGGAAGCGATAGGCGCCGCTGCGCTTTCCAATCTGGGAGCGGAGGCTTTCCAGCGCCCGGGCCGGGTCTTTGGCCGCTTCGCCCTGGATCCCGGCCGAAGCCTTCCTGCCGTCTTCCGTGACGGCTTCGAGCGAAAGACGGAGACCGTCGGTATGGGCCTGGACGGCGACAAGCAGTTCACGGACAGGTGCTTCCGTGTCCAGGGTCCGTTCGAAAGCCGCGTCGTAGTTGCGGTAGAGCGTCATGCCCTCCCGGCGCCCTTCCGCCGGCTTGCAGCGAAGGCGCATCCCTTCGGCGACATCCGCCCTGACCCCGCCGACGCTGCCGTCCGGCAGGACGAAGGAAAAGCCGTCGCCGTTGTGGAGGACCAGTGAGGCCGAGACGGGACTGACGAGGAGTCCGTCCCTCAGAAGGCGCCGGACGATGCCGACTTTTTCCCCAAGGGAGGTGGCGGCATCCGGGGAGGCCCAGCGCCCCTTCTTCCCATCGAGGAAGAGCGTGGTGTAGCCCCGGTTAAAGGCTTTGCCGAGGTCCGGAGTGAAGCCGCCGCTGACCCGTCCGAAGGAGGACCGCTGCCAGTCGGGATGCCGCCGGCAGAGTTCGTCCAGGGCCTCGCTGTAGGCGCGGACGACGTTCCGGACATACGACAGACTTTTGAGCCGGCCTTCAATCTTGAAGGACTGGACGCCGGCCTCCGCCAGGTCCTCCAGGCGCTCCAAGAGGCGGTAGTCTTTCAGCGAAAGGAGGGCCTTTCCCCGCTCCAATACTTTTCCGGAGGCGTCTTCGAGGTCGTACAGCGAGCGGCAGGCCTGGGCACATTCACCGCGATTGGCGCTCCGCCCCGTCAGGTATGCTGAAAGGTAACACTGTCCGCTGTAGCAGACACAAAGCGCTCCATGGACGAAAAATTCCAGTTCCGCCGAGACGGCGGAGCGGATCTGGCGGACTTCCTCCAGGGAAAGCTGCCGCTCCAGTACCAGCCGGCCGTAACCGAGGCTCTCGGCGCGGCGGGCATCTTCCACGCTGCGGATGGCACACTGGGTGGAGCCGTGGAGCAGCGTCCCTTCCGGGGCGAGCCGCTCCACGGCGGGGTCCTGGACGATGAACGCGTCCGTCCCGGCCTCCGCGAGTTCCCGTAGCAGGCGGGCGGCTTCGTCCAGTTCCTCTTCCCAGATCAAGGTGTTGAACGTGACATAGATGCGGACCCCGAAGCGGTGGGCATAATCACACAGCGCCCGGATGTCTTCCACGCTGTTTCCCGCGCTGTGACGGGCTCCGAAAGCGGGCCCGGCGATATACACGGCATCGGCACCGCAGTCGATGGCTGCGATGCCGATGGCAAGATTCCTTGCGGGAGCGAGCAGTTCGAGCGTCACTATTTCTTCAGGACGGCGAGCTGCTGGGCTGCCTGGGCGCTGTACTTCGCGTCGGAAGAGAGCTTGTTGTAGTACTCGATGGCCGTTGCCTTGTCGCCGGATTTCTGGGCCGTGGCGGCGATGGTGAAGAGAATGTCGGAAGCATCCTTGGCACTGGGGGCGATCTCAAGATATTTCTTGTAGGCTTCGATGGCCTTGGCGCTCTTGCCGCTCTTGATGTTCGCGCTGGCGATGAGCTTGTAGGCATTGGCATTCTCCACGTAGCTGTTGGATTTCTCCAGCGCCTCGATGGCCTCGGCGGCCTTTCCGGCCTTCAACAGGCTCGATCCCTGTTTGAGGAAGGTGTTGGAGAGCATCTTGTTGGCCTGTTCGGCTTTTCCGAATTCGGCGGCTTTCTCGAGGGCGGCGACGCCTTCATCCAGCTGGCCGCTCTGGAGGCGGGCCTGTCCGAGCATCAGATAGGTCTGTCCGTCTTCCGGATTCAGGGCCACGACTTCGGCGAGGGCCTTGGCGGCCTCCGGGAAGTTCTTTTCCTTCAGCAGGGTGACGCCTTTGCGGGACCATACGTTCGGAACGAGTTCCTTCACTTCACCGGCGATGTCGGCGTTTTCGTATGCGGCGGCGCTTTCGGAAGCCTCTTTCAGGGTTGCGAGTGCCTCGTCATAGCTGCCGGCATTGATCTGCTCCTTGGCGATGGAGAGTATGGTGGAAGGAATGTATTCCTTGCATTTGGCAATCATGTCGGCGGCTTCGGCTTCCTGGCAGGCTTCGAAAAGGGGAAGGGCCTCCTTGAATTTGGCGAGGGCTTCTGCCTTGTTGTCGGCCTGGGCGGCCTGGATGGCGGCATTGTACACCTCGACGGCAGCGTTGTAATCCTGGGCGGAAGCAAGGGCGCTTCCCATCACAAGGGCTGCAAGAGCAACAAACAATCTTTTCATCGTCACAAGTTTTATTTATTACACATACATTTTCTAGCACGCAGATTGCAAAGATACGCAATAAAAATTTTAATTTTGCATCCGAATCCGATAAAAATGCTGATTCGACGTCTTTATATTGCGCTTTGCATCACTGCCGGGCTGTTAATTTCAATAACTATGCCAGCGCAGTCGTTGCCCCAGCTTCCCCGGGACAAACGGATCCAGACGGGGACCCTTCGCTGCGGCGTCCCTTATTATATGGTAAGCAGCCAGACTGAAAAGGGATATGCGGATTTCGCCATTGTCCGCGCGGGGGTGGACCAGCCTTCTTTCGAGGGGGCGGGCTTCCTGGCCCGGAGCGGGGTGAACCCCCGTCCCGGGGGCTATGCCGAGCGCCACGGCAGCTCGACGGTCCTCCATTTTGACGCCGTTCCGGTCTATGATCCGGCGGTGCTGGACTCGATGCTGCTGGTTTCCTTCGCCGCCGTGGCCGCTGCGGATGTGCCCCAGGCCATCATCATCGCGGGCGATGTCGATGCGGGGGAAGTGCGCAAGAAGATGGACATCTTTTCCATGCTGGTCCAGCGTCGCAGCTATGCCGAGGGAGCGTCTGAACCCTATCTCTGGCACCCCCGGGAGGCCCCGTCCCTCAGTCTGCGGCAGGGAAAGCCGGCCTCGCTTGAAGTAACGTATGCGGCCCCGCGGGTCCCCGCTGCGCAGATGAATACGGCCCAGGCGCTGGTGACCGCCAATCTCGGGGAAGAATTCCTCACCATCGCCGCCCACCGGCTGGAGCGGACGCTCCAGGACGAGGGAATCCCATACGGATCGGTCCGTACGGCTCTTCGCGGCAGTGCGGATGCCGGCGGGGATGAACGCTATATCCTGGAAGTGACCACGACGGACAGTTACCTCCAGGCGGTGGAACAGGTCCTTTCCCGCACCCTGGGTGCCCTGGATGTGTATGGCGCCGGGGTGGAGGAATATATGGATGCAAAAAAAGTCCTGTATCCGAAGATGGTCCGCTCCGCCGGCGAGACGCCCTCCAACCGGGCCTTCGTGGACCGCTGCGTCGCGCATTTTCTCTATGGGGCCGACCTGGCTCCGCTGTCCGAGCGCCTTCGTTTCTTTGCCCGGAAAAGCCTGTCCGACAGCACGGAAACGCGGCTTTTCAACAATTTTACGGCGGCGCTCCTGGACCCGCTCGAGAATCTGTCGCTCCGCTACCGGGCCGCCTCCGATTCCCTTGATGTGATCGAAGGCCTGGTCCGTTATTACCGGGGCTACCTGCTGGGTGAAATCACGCGCCCCCGGACGGAGTACACCTGGCGGGCGGACACCCTGGGCTTCGCGCAGGACTGCCCGAAGGTCAAACTGAAATCCGAGAAGCAGGAAACCGTTTCCGGCGGGCTGCTATGGACCTTCTCCAACGGGATGCGGGTGGTGTACCGGCAGATGGACGGGCTCGGTTACTTCGACTATGCTCTGGTCCTTCCCGCCGGGCTTTCGCAGATCCGCGGCCTGGAACCCGGGGAGGGCGGTTATATCGGCGACATGCTTTCGCTCTACCAGGCAGGCGGATTGCCGAACCGGAATTTCCGGGACCTGCTGACGGTGCGGGGCATTTCCATGGACACGTTTGTGGACCAGAACACGATGACGATCCGGGGCGAGGCGCCTTCCCAGGGCATCCAGCTGCTGCTGAAGACGCTGCTTTGCCTTGCCAATGAACGTGCTTTCGACAACCGCGCGTTCGAGGTGTACGCCCGCAACGCCCTGGAGACGGCGCCCTCGGTGGACGAGCGGCTCTACGGCCTGCTGAACGGGGGAGAGGTCTGTGCCGTCCGAAAAGATCCGAAGGCCTTCTCGCTGAATACGCGCCAGAAGGCGGAACTGCTGTTTGAGGACCGTTTCTCCCGGATGAACGAGGCGGTGCTGGTCCTGTCCGGTGACCTGGAAGCGGCGGTGCTCAAGCGGCTGCTGCTGCGCTATCTCGGCGGCTTCCGGACGTCAAAGGTCGCGACGCCGCGACGGACCCTGCGTTCCCCGATCAAGACGGGGACAGTTTTTCATGAAGAAAAAACAGGCCGTCAGGCCCTTGAAATAAGGATGGAGACGGAATATGCCCTGACCGGGGTGAATGTCCATGCCGCCGAGATCGCGGCGGAAGCCCTGCGAAGGCATCTGGTCGCGGTGATGGCCCCGAAAGGCTTCTCTGTCGAGGTGCGTGCCGGCATCGCCTCCTATCCCCAGGAACGCCTTTGGATGCGGGTGTCCGCCTGTCCGCTGCATGAGGACCCGGATTTGGTGGAAGGAATGACCCGGCTCCGTTCGGCGCTCCGCGCTGCAGCGGCGCTCCCGGTGCCGCCGCAGGATCTCAAGGCCTGGAAAAACCGCACCCTCGCCCGGACCCGTGCGGAGCTTGCGACGCCCCGCGGTACTGTGGACAAGGTGGTGATGCGCTATGGGGCCGGAAAGGACCTGGTGTCGCACTACAGCGAGAACATCGCTTCCATCGAGGCGGACAAGGTGAAAGACATGCTCCGTAGCGTCACCTCTGGCGGACGGGTAGAACTGATGGAACAATGAGCGAATTCGGAACCCTGATCGAGATCGGAGACATCCTCGTGTCGGAGGAGGTCGTAACGGAGTTTTTCGCCTGCGATTATGCGAAGTGCCGGGGGTGCTGCTGCATCATCGGCGAGGCCGGCGCTCCCTTGAAGGAAGAGGAACTGGAGCAGTTGGAGGCCGCCTATCCGGTCTATTCGCCGCTGATGCGCGCTGAGGGCCGGCGGACCATCGAGGAAAAAGGATTTTTCGAGGTGGACCGGGACGGGGACCTGGTGACGCCCGTCGTCCCGGGAAGCGAGGAATGTGCCTACTGCCATTTCGACGAGGCAGGGAACTGTTTCTGTGCCATCGAGCGGCAGTTCTGCCGGGGGCTAGTCCGCTGGCGCAAGCCCGTTTCCTGCTCGCTGTATCCCATCCGGGTGGTGGAGCTCGGCGGCGGCCGCAAGGGACTGAATCTCCATCGCTGGGCCATTTGCGCCGATGCCTACGAAAAAGGCCGCCGGGAAGGAATCCGGGTGTATGAATTCCTCCGGGGGCCTCTGACTGAGACGTTTGGCGAGGAGTTTTACTCCGCCTTGTCTGCGGCGGCCAAGATGGTCATCGCCGCGTCGTAATCACTTTCGTTGACTTTTACCTCGATGGGGCTGGCATAGCCCAGGGAGGGGTAGGACGAGTCGGCGCCGAAAACGCCGGCGGGAATTCCGTTGTCGCCGAGCAGGGCGACGGCCATGTCGGCCTGGACGCGTTCCAGGAACGTAGCGACGGTCTTGAATTTTTGTGTGTCGGTTTCCATGGTATTAGGGTGTTGATATTCGGTGTTCGATGCTGGAGGCGACGCGGGCGAGATCGCGGGCGAGGCCTTCCAGTTCGAAGCCACCGAGAATGGGGGTTACCGTGATGCGGTCTTCCCAGAGGCGGGTGATGCGCATCCATGTGGAAGCGGAGCGGAAGGCGCCCTCCCCGTCCGGGAGGTAGCCGCGGTCCCGGAAGGCCTCCTGGATGAGGCTCCGGTACTCCGCCGGGTCGCCGGGAGCGACGATGCGCCGCCGGGTGTAGCCGAAAAGGGGGTAGAAGGCGGATACGCCGGCAAACATGAGGGCGATGTAGCCGACCGAGGTCCATCCCTTCTGGAAGGCGACGTTGATGTCTTTCGAAATCACCCCGGAAAGCATCAGGGCTCCTAGGATAAGGGCCATGATGAGGGAAATCTGGACGAAATATTTGAGGGCGCGGACGAGGTATTTCATTTTTTGCGGAGGCGTTTGCGGACAAAACTGATGACCGACAGGGCGGCGCCGTAGAAGGTGACGGAATGGGTCATGCGGCGGAATCCTTCCGTCAGCAGGTTCTGCGGGGTGTAGACCGATTCCAGGGAAGAAAGCTGCCGCCGGACGCGGACGCTTTGCCTGCGGGTGTGGGCCGAAAGGAGGCGGATTGCATCGTCCAGCTCCTCGATGCTGCGGATCTGGTTATACTTCCTCTCCATCGTCTTCCGGGAAGAAAAGTTTGACAAAGAGCGGGACGAAGCTGTTTCGGAAGAGCCGCTCGCGAAGGAGCAGGAGCACGCCCAGGATGACGGCCAGCACGCCGGCGACGATGAAGGCGGCGCCGCCGTAACTATGGATCAGGTCTCCCACGACCAGTACAACCCCGAAAGCGAGCACGAGCAGGAGGGTCGTCACCACGCCCAGAATCAGGATGACGCCGAGAATCCGGGAGACACTCAGCGAAAGCCCCCGGGCGGTCTTGAGCTTCAGCTCATCCACTTTCAGGTCCACATAGCTGCGGACCTCGGTGCTGAGCTGCTCGGCGGGACGGGTAAACTCACTCATTGGGACTCTCCTCTGCGGCCGCTTTCTCCGCACGGAGGCACTCCTCCCATTCATCCAGTTTTTCCATTACTTTTTTCCGGGTCTTCTCGCCTTTTTCGGGGGCGAAGAGAAAGCCGAGTGCCACGCCGGCCGCAAGACCGGTCAGGAGGCTGAAGAAGGATTTGCTACTCATCGTATTCAAGTGTTTTTAAACCAATTCGCGGATAATCTCGTCCGAGACGAAGAAGTGGTCTTCCGGGATCCGGTAGCGGTCCCCGATGCGCTGCAGCGCACCCGCTCGGACGAGCCGTTCAATGGCTTCGGCGCTGCAAATTCCATGCAAGGTCTCCGAGGAAATGCCGCTGTCACGCCGGAGTGACAACATGACAGTCTCGACGGCGGCGTCCTCTTCGGAAAGGACCTCTTTCGTCCGCTTGTACCCCGTGAGGACGTTTTCGTTCCAGGAGCGGGAGCGGCCGTCGAAGGAATGGGCGGAGGGGCCGAAGCCGACATAGGGCGTCCGGTTCCAGTAGCCGCTGTTATGGACGGCCTCGAATCCGGGACGGGCGAAATTCGAGATTTCGTAGTGGTGGTAGCCGGCCTCGCCGAGAAGGCGGCAGAGGGTTTCGTACTGGCGCCGGCACTGGTCCTCGTCCGCCTGGGTGTATCGTCCATCGGCGAGCATCCCGGCGAGGACGCTCTCTCCTTCGATGGTCAGCTGGTAGCAGGAGATGTGTTCGACTTGCTGCGCCAGGGCTTCCCGGATGGTCGCCTCCCAAACCGCATCCGAGAGGTTCGAAAGACCGAAAATGAGGTCGATGCTGAGGTTCTGAACGCCGGCTTCCCGGGCGATGCGGATGGCTTCCCGGGCGCCTTCGGCATCGTGGCGGCGGTTCATCCACCCAAGGAGGGTGTCGTCAAAGGACTGAACGCCGATGCTCAGCCGGTTCATTCCCAGCGCAAGGAGACTCCGGACATAGCCCACCCCTCTTGCGCATATGTCATCGGGATTGGCCTCCAGGGTAAACTCCGTATAAGGCCCGCCATGGCCGGTTTCGTCCAGGGCGATCAGGATTTTCGACAAAATGGAAAGCGGCAGCACCGAAGGAGTGCCGCCACCGAAATACAGGGTTTTGACGCGATCGTCAATCTCCGCGTTGCGCCGGCGGATTTCCGCGCACACCGCATCGCCCCAAAGCGCTGCCTTCTGCTCCGAATGGATTTCTGAATAGAAGTCACAGTAGGTGCAGAAACGCTGGCAGAAGGGGACGTGGATGTAGATCATCGCAGCATCAGTTCAGCCCGGCCGAGAAGGCCTTTTTCCGTGTAGGCTTCGGCCGTATAGATACCCTTGATGAATTCCTCTACGCCGTTCATGTAGATGGTGACGTCCAGTTCGCCGCCTTCATAGTCCACTTCGCGGGAGGCAGAGGCCTGGAGGGGCTGTCCGCCGACGGTGAAGGAGGTGGAGGCGTTGTTCACCAGCAGGATGTCGTTCGGGTCCTTGATCCGGATGTAGATGGTCACGGGACCGCGCTCGGCGATTTCGTTCTCCAGCAGGGACAGGTTGAGGGTCAGGTATTTGACTCTGCTGTGGCGGTCGGAGGCCTTGTCGTTGGCCATGTGGCCCACCAGGGAGAGGCCGCGGGCTTTGAGGGTCTTGCCGGCGGAAACCTGCTGGTTGAGGCCGGCCACTTGCTGGGCGAGGTTCTCGTTGGCCTGGCGGGCTTCGGCGGCTTCGCGGCGGGCGGCCGCGGCGTCTGCGGTCAGGCGTTTGTTGAGGGTGTTGAGCGAGTCAATCTGGACAATATAGCCTTTCATGATGGACCGGAGCGTGCCGAGTTCCTTTTCATAACGGCGCATCTGGGCCCGGTTGGAAGCTTCTGTCTTGGAGAGTTTCTCAATCAGCAGGGCCACCTGTTCGCGGGAGGTGTCCAGCTGGGCGTTGATTTCATCGTAATTGGAGTGCATCGTGGAGAGGGAATCGCGGAAAGCCATGACCTGTTCGGTCAGCTCCGCCTTGTCGGTCTCCAGTTCGCGGACCATGCCCCGGTTTTTCATCATGGTCCAGGCCAGGGCGCCGCCCAGGGCGACGGCCACAAGGGCCAGGATGACGGTCGTGGTCTTCAGACTGTTGTTGCGCTCTTTCTTTTCGCGCTCTTCGCGCTCGATTCTCTCGAGGGGATCTTCTGTCATGACGGTATTATTTTTTCATTCTTGCAAATATATCTATATTTGTGGAAAAAGACAAAAACGCTGCCATGGAAAATAGGTTTGCCGAGCGTATCGCGGCCATCCGGGCCCTGATGCGGGAAAACGGTTGGGACATCCTGATCCTGACGGGGTCGGATCCGCATGCGAGTGAATACCCTGCCGAGCGCTGGAAACAGGTTCCCTGGGCGTCGGGTTTCACCGGCGAAGCCGGCGATCTGGTCGTGACGGCGGACCATGCAGGCCTCTGGACCGACACCCGTTATTTCATCCAGGCCCGGCGCCAGCTGGAGGGGACCGGCATCGAACTCCACAAACTGCGGGTTCCGGATGCCGTGTCCATCGAAGAATGGATCGCCGCACTCGAATGGGACCGTCCGGTCATCGCCGTGGACGGGCTCTGCTTTACCGCGGCGGCGGTCCGTGCGCTTCAGGAGGCGGTGCCGGGGGCGCGGATCGAGACCGTACCGGACGTGCTCTCGCCCCTGTGGGAAGACCGGCCGGCCGTGCCCGTGACGCCCATCATCACCCTCGGGGAAGACCTCGCCGGAGAAAGCCGGGAGGGTCGGCTTCACCGCCTGCGCCGCTGGATGGTCCTCCACCAGCTGGATGCAGTCTTTGTCAGTGCGCTGGACGAAATTGCCTGGCTGCTGAACGTCCGGGGCAGCGACATCGAATACAATCCCTTCGTCATTTCCTACCTGCTGGTCACCCTGGACGATGCCCGCTGGTTCGTGCGGCGGAGCGAGGACGTGGATGCGGAAACGGAAGAGAGCCTGGTGGAACTGGAGGCGGACGGGGTGATGATCCGGGGCTACGACGAGGCGGCCTTTGCCCTGGCCACCCTGCGCCAGGGAGGAGTGGACCGCCTCGCGCTGGATCCCGCCCAGATCAATACCTATCTCCGCGAAAGCATCGACGACGGGGACGCTCCGGTCCAGGTGGTGGAGATGACCTTGCCCATCGCGCTGTGGAAAGCGGTCAAGAATGCCTCGGAGATTGACGGGATGAAGGAGGCACACCTGGAGGACGGGCTGGTGATGGAACGTTTCCTCTACTGGCTGGAGGCCCATGTGGGCGAGGTCAACGAGTGGGAGGCCGCCTGCGAACTGGGACGCCTGCGCGCCGGGATTCCCGGCTACCGGGGCGACAGTTTCGAGACCATCTCCGCCTATGGACCCGGTGCGGCGCTCCCGCATTATGTGACGCCCTGCCAGGGTTCCGCCCTTCTGGAAAGGCAGGGACTGTACCTGGTGGATTCGGGCGGACAGTATCTTTTCGGTACGACGGACATCACCCGGACGGTGCCCTTGGGAAGCGTGACGCCGCTGCAGCGGGAGGATTATACCCTGGTCCTGAAGGGGCATATCGACCTTGCCATGGCGGTGTTCCCTGCCGGGACGGCCGGCTGCCAGATCGACGCCCTCGCCCGGGAACCGCTCTGGCGGGCCCGGCGCAATTTCGGCCATGGGACCGGCCACGGCGTGGGCTTCTTCCTGGGGGTCCATGAGGGGCCGCAGGACATCCGGCAGAATTACAATTCCCAGCCGCTGCTGCCGGGGATGGTCGTCTCCGACGAGCCGGGCCTCTACCGGGAAGGGATGCACGGCGTGCGGCACGAAAACCTGCTGCTCTGCCGCGAGCTGGGAGACAATGAATTTGGCTCCTGGCTCGGTTTCGAACCCCTGACCCTCTGCCATTTCGACACCTCCTGCCTGGCGGTGGAACTGCTGACGGCAGAGGAACTTCGCTGGCTCAACGACTACCAGGAGCGGGTGTACCGGACCCTTTCGCCGCGCCTCCCCGCCGAAGTGGCCGCCTGGCTTCGCGAAAAGACCCGGCCGGTGTAGGGGAACTGGCTGCGCGAAAAAACCCGGCCGGTGTAGGGGAACTGGCTGCGTGGTTCCGGGAGTGTGATGTGGGACATAAGAGGCGTGCGTGGGGCGCGTATGTGGTAGGCGTGATTGTTAACTACTTGATATATAGCTATTTGTCGAAAATTGGTTGGTCGATTTGCGCCAACCAATTTCGCGCAATCATCTAAGCATCAATCACTTACAAAACACGCCTGCTGTCCCGTTAGTTCGCGTCGGAAAGGGATCCGCAGGAATGCGGCGATCTGCTCCGGCAGGGCATTTGTCCATCGCTGAAGTTTTCCGATGAGTTTTGCGCGCTCGTCCATGTTCCATCCCAGCACCTCATGGATATCATGCAGGCCCAACTCCTTCAGTAGCACAGCGGTCATCTTGTCATAGCAGGCGTCTGATTTCCCGACAAAGACTTCGTTGAGATCGTACTCACTCCCCGTCGAAGCGTGCATGGCGGTCAACATGTCCTGATAACTGTCGAAATAGCGCGTGGCGGCACCATAATCAATGACATTGTAGGTCGATACAATTAAGTCGACAAGCTGCTCTTTTTCAGAATCTTGCAGGCTTGAAAACAGCCGTTTCAACTGTCCGTATACCATGGGTCGCCGGGCAGCGTGCTGCGCGCGGACTTCCCGGATGGCCCGCTTCATCTTGGGACTCGCTTTCCGGACAACAAGGGGCTCCGAAAACGGATGAGGGCTTTCTGCATAGGCCAGAAAGTTCCACCGGTACTCCTCCGCAAAGCGACAGAGGCGTCTTTCGACCGGGTTGTTTCCGACATAGATCAGATTCGTCCGCGCCTTCTTGTCTCCATATTTGGGTGCGCTTCCATATGGGTGCTCAAACAGGGCGCCTGTGTAATGACAGGTACCATTGTGGGCCACGGAAAAGCGACTGGTGACTTCGCCGATAAAGGCTGACAGTTCTCTCCTGCTGTCTGCGACGACAGATTGATGGAGATGATCCGGCATCATCGCAACGGACAGGACCGTAACACGATGTTTCACCGCGGTGACGCATAAGGTTGTAAACCAGACCAAATAGTCTGATATACAATAGAATATCACCACCCCTTCGGCCGTCCGCTGGTAACAATGATTCAGGATTCCCTTCTGGACTATTCTTTTCCGACTCTTCATGGCAGTCAACATCTTTTCACCTTGCTAATGTCGGGAATATCTTTCAATAAAACAATACTTTTGACATATATTTGTAGATAACCAATGCTCCACGGATGAACATGACTGAAGCCACGAATTACCCTCTCAGAGGCCGTAATTTATAAGTTAATGATCCACAGCGGGATATCGAAAATTGGTTGGTTCAGATTGACCAACCAATTTTCGATAACAGTATAATAATCAACATTTTAGAAAACACGCTACTTAACCTTCTCCTTGCGGCCGGAGCGTCGGCTGCGCTCAGCGGCAAAGCCCATCACGTGCGACTCGATGGACACGTCGATGTTGCTCGAAAGGCGGCTCACGTCCTGGGCGGAAACGGCCTCCAGGAAGTCCCTGAGCAGGCGGAGGTCACCGCCGCCATGGCCGCTGCCGGCATACTCCGGAATCTCCGCCACCTTTTCGTTCCAGACCTTCGGGGTCCGCGTCAGGAAGTCCCAGACGCGGAATTCCTTCATGTCGCCTTCGATATAGCCGAGCGTGCCCATGATCCGGGTGCGGCGGCCGCCCTTCGGGGCGAAGGCGTCCATGGTGAAGGATGCAGTGACATGGTCTTCGAAGACCATGTTGGCGACATAATGGTCCGGCTGGTCGTTGTCGCAGTGGAAGACACAGCGGGCATAGGAGGAGTAGCGGGGGTCCTTGAGGCGGCTGAGAATGAATGCGGAATCCCGGTTTCCGTTCAGGTCGAAGACCCCGAGGTGAACCTTCTGCCGGCAGTAGATGTCGATGCAGTTGTACGGGCAGCGGTCGGCATGGGGACAGCCGTCCGTGCAGTAGGCCGGAGCGCCCTCAGGGGCGTTTTCCGCTTTGAAGAAGCTGAGGTAACCGTCGGCGGAGATGCTCTTGCAGGGTTTGTCGATAATCCAGCGAAGGATGTCCAGGTCGTGGCAGGACTTCGCCAGAATGATCGGCGTGGTTTCCTTGGAATTGCGCCAGTTGCCGCGGACATAGGAATGGGCCATATGGGCATACTGGATAGGTTCCATGTGCTGGATGCTGACCACGTCCCCGATCATCCCGCTGCGGACGGCGGCCCTCAAGGCCAGGAAATACGGCGAATAGCGGAGCACATGGCAGACGCCGACGATCCGGCCGGTCTTCAGGGCCTTGTCGCGGATGGCCTTGCACTCTTTCTCGGTCTGGGCGACAGGCTTTTCCAGCAGGACGTCATAGCCCAGGTCCAAGGCCTTCATGCAGGGCTCGTAGTGGCGGTCGTCCGGGGTGGAGATGACCACGACGTCCGCGAGTTTCTTTCCGCTGGCGAATACTTCCCGGAAATGGCCGAAACGCATCTCGGGGGCCACGTCATGGGCATCGCCGAGGCGGTTTTTCCGATGGTCCAGGATGTCCGAAACGCCGACGACTTTCATGGCCTTCGGGAACATCTTGGCATAGCGCGCATAGACGTTGCCCCGGTTGCCGCAGCCGATGACGATGACCGTCACGGGGCGGGTCGTCTCCGCCTCAAGGGAACGGATCTTAAGGTCCAGGCCCTTCAGGGGGGCATCATCCGGCGATGAGGGAAACGCGAAGAGACCGGCTGCAGAGGAAGTGGGAGACAGCAGGGCGCTCCCGGCGGCTGCCAGGGAACAGGATTTCAGAAAGTCACGACGTTTCATAGAAGACAGTGGTTTAGCTGAATGCAAAAATAAACATCTTTTGCGGGAAGAAGTACAAAAAAAACGTAAATTGTTTTAAAAATCCGTCAGCCGGGGCCGGTTGAACGTCGAAAGGAAGGAAGGGCGTATTTTTTAAACAACTGATTATCAAGACGCTGCGCGAAATTGGTTGGCGCAAATCGACCAACCAATTTTCGATAAACGGCCATATATCAATCGGTTAGAAATCACGCCCCCCTCAGAATGCGTACACGACGATGTAGAAGAGCATGACGGCGGAGGTGATGAGCTTCGCGCCGGTGCCGAAGAGGAAGCCCAGGAAGGCGCCGAACGCGGATTTCAGGGAGGTGACGCCGTCTTTTCCGGCGAAGAGGAGTTCCGCGACGAAGGCCCCGATGAGCGAACCCACGATCATGCCGACCGGCGGGACGATGAGGCCGACGAATAGGCCTGCGATGGCGCCCCAGCCGCCCCACTTGCTGCCCCCGGTCAGTTTCGTGAACCAGGCCGGGACGATGTAGTCGAGGATGCTGACGACGATGGTCACGCCCAGCCAGATCAGTAGCAGGCGGGTCGAAAGCGGGTCTCCCGCGGCGTTGGCCCCGCCGCCCCAGATGTAAAGAAGAAGCAGTCCGACCCAGCTGATGGGCGGTCCGGGCAGTCCCGGTGCGATGCTGCCGACGATGCCGATAATCCCGGCGATGATGGCAAGAATGGCGATGAATGTTTCCATGGCGCAAAAATATTGATTATATTTGTGGAAACAAAACCCATACCGATATGTTTGAGAAAGAAGTCTATATCCGCCGCCGTGCGCAGCTCCTTGCCAAGATGCGGGAGAGCGGCCAAAGCGGCATCATCCTGTTTGTCGGCAACGCCGAGGCTCCGGCCCAGTACCGGGACAATGCCTATAAATGGCGCCAGGACAGTTCATGGCTCTATTATTTTGGCCTCGACGAGCCGCTGTACGCCGCGGTGCTGGACCTCGACAGCGGCCGCGAGTGCATCTTCGCCGACGATGTGGACATCGATGACATCATCTGGATGGGCCCGCAGCCTTCGGTCGCTTCGCTCGCCGGGAGCGTTGGCGTGGGCCATGTCCAGCCGTATGGGGCCCTGGATCCGGTCATCAAGGATGCCATCAAGGCTGGCCGGACGGTCCATTACCTGCCGCCGTCCCGCTATTACAACACCCTCAAGCTGATGAACCTCCTTGGCCGCGCCCGGATTGACAAGGGCGTGTCGGAACCCCTTATCAAGGCGGTCGTCAGCATGCGGCTCATCAAGGAGGACATCGAGATTGCGGCCATCGATGCTGCCTGCGACCTTGGTTACGAGATGCATTCCGTCGCGCGGGACAGCATCGTTCCCGGCATCATCGAGCAGGACATCGTGGGGAAGATGGAAGGCGTCGCCCTGGCCAAGGGATGGGGCGTCTCGTTCCCGACCATCCTGACTCAGCACGGGGAAACGCTCCACAACCACCTCCACGACAAGGTCATCGAGCCCGGCAAACTGATGGTCATCGATGCCGGCGTGGAGGCGAACAGCCATTATGCTTCGGACTTCACCCGCACCTATCCGACCGCGGGCAAGTTCACCCCGAAGCAGCGGGAGATCTATCAGATTGTCTGCGACTGCAACAATTATGCGTTCAGTCTGACCCGGCCGGGCATCACCTACCGGGAGGTCCATCTGGCTACGGCCCGGAAGATGCTCGAAGGGCTCAGCGCCCTGGGCCTCGTGAAGGGAGACCTGGACGAGATGGTCGCCGCAGGTATCGCCGGCCTCTTCCAGCCGCACGGCCTTGGCCACAACATGGGCCTGGATGTCCATGACATGGAGGACCTGGGGGAGAATTATGTCGGTTACGATCCCGACCAGAAACGGGCGAAGCAGCTCGGCCTGGGGTCGCTGCGGATGGCCCGCCGCCTGGTTCCCGGCCATGTCATCACCGACGAACCCGGCATCTATTTCATCCCGGCGCTCATCGAAAAATTCAAGCGGGAAGGCCTTGGCGGCGACTTCGTGAATTATGAGAAGCTGAAAGCCTATTACGATTTCGGCGGCATCCGCATCGAGGACGATGTACTCGTAACCCCCGACGGAGCCCGCCGACTCGGCACCAGTCGCCTACCCGTCACGCCGGACGAGGTCGAAGAGGCGATGGGGCGGTAATTACGGATGTACCAGCGTGCCGACCTTTTCGCCCTTGAGAAGGCGCGTGAGGTTGCCGCTCTGGTTCATGTCGAAGACGATGATGGGCATTCCTCCGTCGGCGCAGAGGGCGTAGGCGGTCTGGTCCATGACCTTGAGGCGCTTGGAGATGGCCTCGTCAAAACTCAGTTCGTCATATTTGACGGCCGTCGGGTCCTTTTCCGGATCGGCGGTGTAGACTCCGTCCACGCGGGTGCCCTTCAGCAGGGCGTCGGCCCCGATTTCCAGGGCCCGGAGCGCTGCACCGGAGTCGGTGGTGAAGAAGGGGTTGCCGGTGCCGCCTGCAATCAACGCGACCCCGCCCTTTTCCAGTACCCGGACGGCATCGTCCCGCATATAGTACTTGGCATGCGGCTCCATGGGCGTGGAGGTAAAAACGACGGCGTCCACGCCTTCATTTTTCAGGAACATACTGAGTGCAAGGGAGTTGATGACGGTGGCAAGCATGCCCATCTTGTCTCCGTCCACGCGGTCGAAGCCGCCCTGGACCCCTTGGAGGCCGCGGAAGATATTCCCGCCGCCGTTGACGATGGCGACCTGGAGGCCGGCCTTCACGGCAGCGGCAATCTCCCGGGCATACGCCTTCAGGCTTTCGGTATCGAGGCCTTTTCCGGCCTTTCCGCCCAGGGACTCGCCGCTGAGCTTGAGAAGTACTCTTTTATACATAATCGGGTCGTTAGCGAAAACAAAAGTATCGAAATATTGGGAAACTTCCAAGAAAGATTTTTATCTTTGCATGATTGAAAACAAGAAACGACAATTTATAATGGCTAATTTCCTAACCTCATCCATCGGGAAGAAGTTTATCCAGAGCGTCAGCGGCGCTTTCCTCATCATCTTCCTGCTTCTGCATGGAACCATTAATTTCTTCTCGGTCATCGACTCGCTCTACGGCGTGTTCGGCAAGGTGGCCGACGACACGGTCCGCTTTTCCACCGGCGACGGCTGGTTCCAGTTGGGCTGCGACTTTATGTCTACGCCGGTCATCGACATCATGGTCCCGATTCTGGCCCTGGGTTTTCTGATCCATATCGCCTACGGTATCTGGCTTTCGGTCGAGAATTATACGAAGCGGGGCGGGCTGAAGCGTTATGAAGTGGCCTCCAAGGCGAAAAATGACAGTTGGTCAGCCAAGAACATGGCGGTGCTCGGCGTGGTGATCCTCGGTTTCCTCTGCTTCCACCTGACCCATTTCTGGGCCAAGATGCAGCTTCAGGAGTTCCTGGGCGCCGAGGCGGAAAATCCTTATTATCTGCTGATTGCGACCTTCCGCAACTGGTGGGTCCTCGCCCTTTACATCGTCTGGTTCTTCTTCATCTGGCTCCATCTGAACCATGGTTTCTGGTCCATGTTCCAGACCATCGGATGGAACAACAAGAAGTGGTTGCCGCGCCTGAAGGTTATCGGAATCATTGTCAGCAGCCTGATTGTCCTGCTGTTCGTCGCCACCGCCGTCAACGCCTTCCTCGAGGGCAACTTCGTGACGGCTTCCGCCCAGTACACGGACGCGTTGATTGCCCGGCTCTAAGCCCGCGGATAGATACAAAAAGCCCTGGCCGAGCGGTCAGGGCTTTTCTTTTTATTTGTTCAGTGCGTCGGCGCTCTGGATGAAGGAGGCGAGTTCTTCGTCCGAGACGTGGTAGTTCTGCATCTCGCCGGAGAAATACTGGTCGTAGGCGCCCATGTCCACGAATCCATGGCCGGAGAGGTTGAAGAGGATGGTCTTCGCTTCGCCGCTCTCCTTGCACTTCAGGGCTTCCCGGATGGTGGCGGCGATGGCGTGGCAGCTTTCCGGGGCGGGGATGATGCCTTCGGTCCGGGCGAAAAGGACGCCGGCCTTGAAGGATTCGAGCTGTTCGATGTCGACGGCTTCCATATAGCCGTCTTTCATCAACTGCGAGAGGATGACACCGGCTCCATGGTAACGCAGGCCGCCGGCATGGATGGAGGCGGGCTTGAAGGAATGGCCGAGGGTGAACATCGGCAGGAGCGGGGTCATGCCGGCCTCGTCGCCGAAGTCATATTCGAATTTGCCGCGGGTCAGTTTCGGGCAGGAAAAGGGTTCAGCCGCAATGAAACGGGTCTTTTTCCCTTCCTGGATGTTGTGGCGCATGAAGGGCAGGGCCAGGCCGCAGAAGTTGGAGCCGCCGCCGAAGCAGGCGATGACGATGTCGGGGTACTCCCCGGTGAGCGCCATCTGTTTCTCGGCTTCCAGGCCGATGACGGTCTGGTGGAGGCAGACATGGTTCAGCACGGAGCCGAGGGCGTACTTGCAGTTCGGGGTGGTCATGGCCAGTTCGATGGCCTCGGAAATCGCACAGCCGAGGGAGCCCCGGTCGTTGGGATTCCGGGTCAGGATGTCCTTGCCGGCGTGGGTGGACATGGACGGGGAGGGGGTGACGGCCGCGCCGAAGGCCTGCATGATCGAGCGGCGGAAGGGTTTCTGTTCATAACTGACCTTAACCATATAGACGGCGCAGTCGATGCCGAATTTTTTCGTGGCGTAGCTCAGCGCACCGCCCCACTGGCCGGCACCGGTCTCGGTGGTGAGATTCGTCACGCCCTGCTCCTTGGCGTAGTAGGCCTGGGCGATGGCGGAGTTGAGTTTGTGGCTGCCGGCAGGGGAGACGCTCTCGTTCTTAAAATAGATATGGGCAGGGGTGCCGAGGGCGGCTTCCAGTTCGTAGGCCCTGACGAGCGGGGTGCAGCGGTAGGCGGCGTACTGCTCACGGACGGCTTCGGGGATGGGGATCCATTCATCCTTCTGGTTGAGTTCCTGGTCGGCGCAGGCCTTGCAGAAGATGGGGTAGAGGTCTTCTGGCTTGAGGGGCTGCCGGGTGGCCGGATGCAGGAAGGGGAGGGGCTTGTTGGGCATGATTGCCTGGATGTTGAAGTAATGGGTCGGAATCTCTGACTCCGGAAGCATGAATTTTTTCTGTTTCATATACCTTTAATTATAAGATGTTTACACATAAAAAAAGCAGGCTGTAAGTCAGCCTGCCATGGGTCTTGGTCCCTATACGACGATGCGACTTACAGAACAAAGCTGCAAGTGCGCCACCAGAAGATATTGACCATCGTCATCATAACTTCTGCAAAGATGTGGAATTCGGAACAAAAATGCAAGCGTTTGGATGAAAAAATGTATCTTTGCGCCGATATGCGGAAGATTTTGTTCATCGTGAACCCGATTTCGGGAGGCAAGAAGAAAGATGGAATCCTCGGGTCCATCCGGCAGCGGATGGACGAGGGAAGGCTGGAAGGGGAAGTCCGGCTGACCACGGGGCCCGGGGATGCAGAAAAATGGGCCCGGGAGGCGGACGTGGATGTCGTGGCGGCTGTCGGCGGAGACGGGACGGTCAGTGAAGTGGGCCGTGGTCTCATCGGGAGCCGGAAGGCCCTGGGAATCATCCCCTGTGGCAGTGGGGATGGCCTGGCACTCCATCTGGGCATCAGCCGTACGGTGTCCAAGGCCCTGGACGTCCTTTCGGACGGGGTCGTGACCGCTATTGATTATGCCGAGGTCGATGGGCAGCCTTTTTTCTGCACCATCGGTGTCGGCCTGGATGCCCTGGTCGCCCAGAAATTCGCCGCGTCCCCCCGGCGGGGCGTAGAAACCTATATCGAAGAGGCCTGGCGGACCTGGCAGCATTTCCGGCCGGAGACCTACCGGATCCGGGTGGATGGGCAGGAGCAGGTCTTCCCGGCGGTGTTTGTGACCATCGGCAATGTCAACCAGTGGGGAAATGAGGCGCGTATCACCTCGCTCGCTTCCGTGACGGACGGGCTGCTGGATGTCGCGGTGGTCCATCCTTTCCATACCGTGGAGATTCCGCTGCTGGCGACCCAGCTGATGGACGGCCATGCCCACCGGAGCCACCGGGTGACGATGCTCCGGGGCCGGCGGGTCAGCATCATCCGCGAGGCGGCGGGTCCGGCCCATGTGGACGGCGACCCGCTGGAGATGGGAGCGGAAATCAACGCTGAAATTGTTCCGGGAGGCCTTCGGGCCGTTGTTCCCACCAAAAACCGACTCTGAGGATGCTGTACCACCTGGCCACAACGCTTCCGATGATGGTCTGCCTCGTGTGGACCGTCATTTTATGGACGGAATACGCCACCTCGGACCTGTCGCGGCGGCTTCTCGCGGTCTTTGCGCTCGTGGCGACGCTTCTGTACAGTTGTCATTTCGTCCATTTCGAAGGGGACGGGGCTTTTGGCTTCGCGGAATGTCTCTGGATTTTCTGCACCCTGTCGGTCTACCCGCTCTACCGCCTGTATGTCGTCGCGCTGACTTCGCGGGATTTTCCGCCGTTTATCCAGAATATCCCCTGGTTTTTCCCGGCCATCGGGCTTTTTGCCTGGAGCCTTGTGGTACTGCTGGGGGGAGGTGACCCGACCCTCCTGCTTCGGGCGACGGAACCGGTGGATTTTCTCTTGTCCATGGCCGCGGCGGTGAGCTGTTTCTTGCGGCTTTTCCGCTTCCGACGCTCGGTGCGGAATTATTATGCCGATACGGAGGGGAAAATGCTCAATCCGGTGCTGGTGCTGCTGATCCTGCTGGTGGCGACAGCCCTGGCCAGTGCGGCTGCGAGCCTGGTCGGAAGGGCCCGTTTCGAAGGTTCGCCCTATCTGCTGATCCCGTCGCTGCTCTTTTCCACCCTGCTGTTCGGCATTTTCATGACGGGATGGCGGACCGTCCGGCCGGAAGCGGAAGTGCGGGAGGACGCGGCGGAGCCGTCTTTGGAAGAAGCGCCGGTGCAGCAACTGATGGAGCGGATCGAGCGGGAGATGATTATCGGGGAGCGTTTCCGGCAGCCGGGTCTCCGGATTTCCGATATCGCTGAGGCTGTCGGCTCCAACCGCAGTTATGTTTCCGGGGCCATCAACCAGATTTCGGGCTTGTCTTTCTCGGATTACGTCAACCGTTTCCGGGTCCGTTTTGCCCAGGAACTGATCCGGAGCCAGGGGAAAGCGCTCTCCCTCTCGGAAATCGCCGAACGCTCCGGTTATGCCGACCGGAGCTCGTTCTACCGGGCTTTTAAAAAAGAAACCGGGGTCAGTCCATCGGAGTGGGCGGCGGTTTTTTACGATTTGCAACAATGATTTTACCTTCTGAAACATGGTTGTTTGGTGCGGCTGGAATGGATTCCTATCTTTGTGGATGGGAATTTTTATTTTTACGCTATAGCCATGAAAAGAATCTCTATGATCCTGTCGGCGCTTGCGCTGACCATGCTGGTGGCCTTTCCGGCTTCCGCCCAAAAGAAGAAATCATCATCGAAGTCTTCGCCCTTCTATGTCGGAGGCTCCGTCGGCCTGACCTATTCTACCGCCAATGACGGTCAGGGGAATGGGGAGAATTCCAAGCAGTCCGGTGCCTCCTACCGTCTGCTCCCTGAAATCGGTTACACGATCAACAAGAAAATGGCGGCCGGTGTCCAGGTGGGCCTCGTAAAGGGTATTGCTACCTTCGGCTCCTTCGATCCTTCTGACATCAAGACCCTGGGCCTGACGGTTGCCAGTGCGGGCCTGGATATTTCTTCCGACATCAATTTCGGCGGCGGCGGTGGCGTGCCGGGTGCTGCCGGCCCGACCAAGATCACGGGCTTCCGCTTCGCCCCTTATTTCCGTTATACGCTGATCTCCGGCAGCAAGTTTGACCTCTTCGTGGACGGGATGTTTGCTTTCACCCGTGCTGCGCGGAAGGCGTATGGTCCGGATCCGAACGGCAACGGCAACACCTGGCAGGGTACCAACTACAATCTGATCGAGGTGGCGGCCCGTCCGGGCTTCCTGGTGAAGTTCACCCCGAAGTTCAACATCATCTGCCGCGTCGGTGCCCTCGGTTTCCAGAGTGCCAAGCAGCAGGACAGCGAGGCCGGTATCACCCGTTTCGGTCTGGACTTCGACTCCAGCAACCTCATCCTGGGCTTCATCTACAATCTCTAGACGCTCTCTAACCTTATCATAATATTTCCGGCGGCGCCCCTTTCTCAGGACGCCGCTTTTTTTGTATCTCTGGGAGGAGGCTTAGCAGTACATTCCGCCGTTGACGGCGATGACCTGGCCGCTTACATAGGCGGAGAGGTCGGAGGCCAGGAAGAGGGCCGCATTGGCGACGTCTTCCACGCTGCCGCCCCGTTTGAGGGGAATCAGTTTCAGGAATTCGTCCTTCACCGCCTGAGGCAGCGATTCCGTCATTTCGGAAAGGATGTAACCCGGGGCGATGGCGTTGGCGCGGATGCCCCGCGGGCCCATCTCCTTCGCCACGCTCTTCGCCATGGCGATCAGTCCGGCCTTCGAGGCCGCGTAATTGACCTGCCCGGGATTGCCCGTCTGGCCGGCGATGGAGGCCATGTGGATGATGCTGCCGCTTCGTTGCCGGGCCATGGCCGGAACGACGGCATGGAGGAAGTTGAAGGCGGATTTCATGTTGACGTCAATGACCGCATCCCACTGCTCCTCGCTCATCCGCATCACCAGGCCGTCCCGGGTGATGCCGGCGTTGTTGACCAGGATGTCGATCCGGCCGAAATCCTTCAGGATCTCGTCGACGACCGCCTGCGTGGCCGCAAAGTCGGCCGCATTGGAGGCATATGACTTGACGCGGTGCCCCAGGGCGGCAATCTCGGCTGCTGTCTCTTCATGGACGGCGAGGTCCGTGAAAGCGATGTCCGCCCCTTCGGCGGCGAAGCGGAGGGCGATGGCCTTGCCAATCCCCCGTGCAGCGCCGGTCACCAGCGCTACTTTTCCATCCAAAAGTCCCATATTAATATATTTTGTTTCATTACAATAGTTTCTCCAGCAGCGCTTTCGCGACGACAAAGAAGGTGTTCAGGTGGTCGTCCGTGTCCACCGCTGTGTAAGTAACGGGAGCCCCGGCCTGTTTCCAGGCGGCGGCGAGATCTTCCGCCGAGGTCGGGGGGACGTATTTGTCCCGCTCGGCATGGAAAAGATATACCGGCGCGGAGGGAATCCATGTGGGAGAGATCCGAAGCTGCTCCGCCGCCTCCATCAGGCGGTCGTAGGTCGCCTGTCCGGGGCGCAGCTCATCCAGATTCAGGTAGTCTTCGAGCCGGGTTCCGAGCAGCTCGGTCAATTCCACGACATTCTTGCTCCCCGAGCAAAGCTCCTCATAATTCTCCAGCAGTTTCCCCCGGAACAGCTTTTCGGGGGCGATGCCGAGGCCCTTGTAATAATTCAGGCTGTGGAGGACGATGGCGAGGAAGGGGTAGTTGGATTCTCCGGCGGCGAGCAGCTCATCCAGCGTTGTTTTCAGATTGTAGGTTCCGCCTCCGGTGTAGACGTCCATCACATTGACCTGACGTTCCCGGTGGGTATCGTAGAAGCGGGCCAGCGAGAGGGCGTTTCCGCCGGCCATCGAATAGCCGAAAATATGGGCTCCCCGGGGGATATCCTGGCGGTAGCGGTTGTGGATGAACTCGCGGGCCGCCTCCCGGAGGTCCGCGCTGACCCGGGCGATGTTGTCATAGATTCCGGCCTCGAAAGGCAGGTCGTTCGTGGCACCCATTCCGATCAGGTCGGGAATCAGCATCAGGTATCCGTTCAGGGCCGGTAGCAGTTCGACGGCGAGGGGTTGCCGGGAGGCGCATCCCTCTTTCCATACATTCCGGGAGGAGATTTCGACCACGCCTTTCAGATGGGTGGTGGCGGGGTGATAGATGACCCCGGAGGCGATGATTTCCTTCCCGAAGGGGTCCACCGTCTTGTATTTGATGCTGTAGGCCGTCTGGGTCCGGTAGACGGGACGGAGCTGCTCGATGTCGCTCTGGTATCGCTCCAGAAACTCCTCCGCATTGACTTTTCCGTTCTCGCTCCAGTTTTTGGAAATGGTTTCAATGAGTTCGTCGAAGGTGAAAGTCCTTTCGGCTGTCACTTCGACGAAATACTGACAGTCAATGGGCTGGAACGTATCTTTCTTGCAGGATACGGCCCCGAGCAGGACCAGTACGATGGGGAGGATGCGTTTCATGGGCCTGCTATTTACGGATGAGGGCCCCTCCGCCGGTGGCGAGAAGGACCTGGGCCGTGATGTATGTGCCCATGACGGCAAGCCCGTGCAAGGTCCAGTTCTCCACGCCGAAGGTGTGCATCGCAATCAGGGAGTCGGAGAAGGTGAAAAGGACGGCGCCCATCAGCAGCAGCCACCACGCCCGTCCCCCTTCCCGGATCACTCCGCAGAGGGCGCTGAAAATCAGCAGCATCAGGACGCTTCCGTAGACGGCCATGGGGACGAGGAGCGCCCCCTGGATACCGATGGCGCTCACCAGGCCCACCACCAGGGCGGCCATCACCGGAATGCCGATGGCCCATGCTTTCCAGCCGAGTCCTTTCCAGGAACGGCCGCCGAAAAAGCGGATATAGAAGATGTGGCCGGTGAGGAAGGCCGCAATGCCGCTGCCGAACCAGGGAAGGCCGTCTTTCATCAGCAGGACATCCCCGAGGAAGCCAAGCAGCTGGGCGGTTATCAGACAGGTCCGCTCCCGGCTTTCTTCCGGCAGGCCGAGGAGGGTCACGAGGGCAAGCAGCGGCAGCAGGGCCGGTTTGGACATACGGGCGAGTTCTCCCATCCAGACCTGTCCCGCGAGGTTGGCTGCGGCGGCGAGGAGGAAGAAACAGAGGGCGACAGGGAACAGTTTTTTCATGGTCTTGTGTTATTTCTTTTGCAGTTTGGCAACGAGGCTGATCAGCACGCTTCCGACGATGCCGGCCGTGAGCGACCCCATGAGGACGGCGATCTTGCCGGCGTCCCTCAGGTGCTGGGTGACTTCGGGATCGGCGGCGCCGAAGCTGAGCGTGTCTACGAAGATGGACATGGTAAAGCCGATGCCGCCGAGGCAGGCGACGGCAAAGAGCATGGGCCAGGAGGCTTTCGAGGGCATTTCCCCGACCTTGCAGCGGATGGCGATCCAGGAGGTCAGGGTGATGCCGAGGGGCTTGCCGAGGACGAGGCCCAGGAAAACGCCCATTCCGACGCTCCCGAGGGCGGGATCGAAATGGAAGAGCCTGAAGTAGGAAGGGTCGGTGATTTCCACGCCGGCGTTCGCCAGGGCGAAAATCGGCATGATCAGGAAATTGACCCAGGGATTCAGCAGGTGCTCCAGGCGGTAGGACGGCGGCACGCTCCGCTTCGACAGGCCCGAGAGGTGACGCAGGTAATGGCGCTCCGGCCCGTTCGGGAAGGCCGCCTCCGGATCGGCCTTTTCCGCCTCCAGCAGTTTGTCATAGAGGATGGCGTGGCGGCGGTGGAACTTGGCCTTGTTGTAACGCGCTTCCATCGGGATGAGGAAGGCGATCACGACGCCGGTCATGGTGGCATGGATCCCGCTGTAGTAGAAGAGGAACCAGACGAGGATGGCCGGGATGATGTAGAAGGCCGTCCGCTTCTCTCCGAGGTGCTTCATCAGCCCCACGAAGAGGATGACCGCGAGGGCTACTCCCAGCAGCGGCAGGTTGATGTTTCCGCCGTAGAACAGGGCTACGACAAGGATGGCGATCAAATCGTCCGCGATGGCGAGGGCCGTCAGAAAGACTTTCAGCGAGACGGGCACCTTGTCCCCGAGAATCGACAGGATGCCGACGGCAAAGGCGATGTCCGTCGCCGTCGGAATGCCCCATCCGCTGGCGGAGAGGGTGCCGTGGTTGACGGCCGTGAAGATCAGGGCCGGAGCGACGACCCCGCCGAAAGCCGCAATGACCGGCAGGATGGCCTTGCGGAAAGAGGAAAGTTCCCCGCAGACGACCTCCCGCTTGATCTCGAGCCCGACGGTGAAGAAGAAAATCACCATCAGGATGTCGTTGATGAACTTCTCCACGGTCATGTCCCGCGGGAAGACCCAGTCAATCCCGCCGCCGGGGCTTTTCAGCTGGAGGGTGAACTGGGTGTGGAGAAAGGCGTGGTAAGCCTCTTTGGTGAAAGGAAGGTTCGCCAGCAGCATCGCTACGACCACGCAGGAAAGCAGCACCACGCCGTTGGCCCAGGGCTGCTTGGAAAACTTCTGCTGGGAAATCCGGAAGCTGTGGACTTCCTTGTTCCACCAATATATCGGAATGAGTGCCATTATCCGTAAATGTATTTTCGCTGCGCCTCGGTGAGGGCGTCGATCCGGACATTCCAGGCCGCCAGCGAGCGGCGGGCGACGTCTTCGTCAATGGAGCGGGGAACGTTGTTGAGCCTTGGCAGCACCTCTCCCCGGTGTTCGGCGAGGAAGCGGGCGCAGAGGGCCTGGATGGCAAAGGACATGTCCATGATTTCGGCCGGATGGCCGTCGCCGGCGGCGAGGTTCACGAGACGTCCTTCGCCGAGCAGATACAGCGTCTTTCCGCCCGGGAGGGTAAAGGCTTCGATATTCCGGCGGGCTTCCCGGCGGGAGACGGCTTCCCGGCGGAGCGCCGCGACATCCACCTCCACGTCGAAGTGGCCGGCGTTGCAGAGAATGGCCCCGTCCTTCATCAGCGGGAAATGCGCCGGGGTGATGACCCCCTCGCAGCCCGTGACGGTGATAAACAGGTCTCCCAGGGGGGCGGCCTGAGCCATCGGCATCACCTGGAAACCGTCCATGACCGCTTCCAGCGCCTTGACCGGGTCCACTTCCGTGACCAGCACCTCGGCACCGAGTCCCTTGGCGCGCATCGCCACGCCTTTGCCGCACCAGCCGTAGCCGGCCACGACGACCTTCTTGCCGGCGACAATCAGGTTGGTGGTCCGCAGAATGCCGTCCCAGACGCTCTGGCCCGTGCCGTAGCGGTTGTCGAACAGGTGTTTGCAGTCCGCATCGTTCACGAGCATCATCGGGAAGCGGAGGGCGCCGGCGCGGTCCATCGCCCGGAGGCGCAGGATGCCGGTGGTGGTCTCTTCGCAGCCGCCGATAACCCCGCTCACGAGCTCCGGAAACTCGTTGTGGATCATGCTTACAAGGTCGCCTCCGTCGTCGATGATCAGGTTCGGCCCGACTTTCAGTACCTGACGGATATCGTCTTCATATTCCTGCTCGCTGGCCCCATGGATGGCGAAGACATTCAGCCCTTCGTGGACGAGGGCGGCGGCGACGTCGTCCTGGGTCGAGAGCGGATTGCTCCCGGTAATATACATCTCGGCGCCGCCGGCGGCGAGGACTTCACAGAGGTGCGCCGTCTTGGCTTCCAGATGGACGCTGAGGGCAATCCGGAGGCCTTTGAACGGCTGGTCGCGGCGGAAATCCTCTTCAATGCTCTCCAGAAGGGGCATGTGGCTCCGGACCCACTGGATTTTCAATTCTCCGGCTTCCCAGAGATCGATGCTATGGATGTGGTGGGGCATGTTACTGACGGGCAAGGCGTTTTTCACTCGGGATCAGCAGGGCGCAAAGCACCACGCCGACCAGCGATCCGATCGCCACGCTCAGCATGGCCGTATCCCAGGAGGCGTGGTTGGCGATGCCGCCGACGACGATCTTCGAGCAGACCGCGTCGCCGACCAGGTAGCCAAACAGGCCCACGAAACCGGCGGCGGTGCCGGCGGCGTTCTTCGGAACCAGGTTGAGGGCCTGGACGCCGGTCAGGGCCACCGGGCCGTAGATGAAGAAGCCGATCAGGCAGAGGGCGATGTACACAAGGACCTTCTGCATGGACGGGCTGCAGGGAAGGATTCCGGCGCCGACCATCCAGTACAGCAGGACGCCGATGGCGCAGAGGAACATGCAGATGACGTTCATCGGAGCGCAGCGGCCCTTGAAGATCTTGGACGTGGCCCAGCCGCAGGCGATCGTGCCGACGGCCCCCACGATGTTATGGACAGAGAAGGCGACCTTGCTCTCGGCGGCGGTCATGATGCCTTTGGCCTGGAGATAGGTGGGCGCCCAGTCGCCGATGCCGTAACGGACCATATAGACGGCGACATTGGAGATGGCGACGACCCAGAGGAGCTTGTTTTTCAGGACATGGTCCACGAAGAGGACCTTGAAGGGGAGTTTCTCTCCGGCCTGGCCCTTGGATTTGATGCCGCTGTGGTCATTCCGCCAGTCTCCGACGGAAGGCAGGCCGCAGGACTCGGGCGTGTCGCGGATGGCCCACCAGCAGAAGACGGCGACGACAAGCGCCACCACGGCCGGGAAGACGAAATTGCCCTTCCAGGTCTGGACGACGCCGAGATCCGCCGCAAGGGAAACGCCGGCGATGGCGAGGAAGCCCAGGGAGAAACTGCCGATGGTATGGGAAACATTCCAGATGCTCATCTTGAAGCTCCGTTCGTTCTGGCTGAACCAATGGGCCATGATGCGGCCGCAGGGAGGCCAGCCGAAGCCGCTGAGCCATCCGACGATGAGCATCAGCAGGAAGATGACGCCTGTGTTGAGGGCCGTATTGGTGCCGAAGGGAATCAATCCCACGCTCATCATCACGAGCGCCGACAGGACCAGGCCGACACAGAGGAATTTCCTCGCGTCGGAACGGTCGGAAACGCTGCCCATGACGAATTTGCTGAAGGCATAGGCGATGGACACGGCAGACATCGCAAGGCCCACCTTTCCGGCGTCCAGGATGCCGTCTGCAATCATGTCGGGCGCGGCAAGGGACAGGTTCTTGCGGACCAGATAATATGCTGCGTAGCCAAGGAAAGCGCCGAGGAACACCTTCAGGCGCATGGATTTGTACTCTTTGTCAACTTTCTCCGCCGGAAGTGCGGCTTTCGGCTGGGGAGGATCCAGGAAACGTGCCATTATTGCTTATGTGTTTTAATCCACAAATATAGCAATAATTCGGGAAAAAGGCTATAGCCTGTCCTGTTTCAGCTTTTCGATGTAGGTGGCGATCCGTCTCAGCTCGGTGGGAATGGGAATGGACTGCGGGCAGTGGGGAAGACAGGCCCCGCAACCGATGCAGTGGTCGGCCTGGCGGACGGTCGGGACCGCTTTGTCGTAACTCGTCAGATAGGCTTTTTTCAGCTGGTGGTATCGTTTCTGCTCCGCGCTTTGGGCATAGGTCCCTTCCGTGACGCAGTGGTTGTAGTGCTGGAAAATGCCCGGAATGTCGATGCCCCAGGGGCAGGGCATGCAGTATTTGCAGTCGGTGCAGCCGACCAGCGGATACTCTTTCATCCGCCGGGCCATTTCCTCCAGGAAGTCCATTTCCTCCGCTGTAAGCGCTTGGAAATGAGAGAAAGTCTCGCAGTTTTCGATCAGCGGGTCCATGGACGCCATGCCCGACAGGAGGCACTGGATGCGCGGGTGCGAGCCCACGAAGCGGAAGGCCCAGGAAGCGACGCTCTTGTCGGGCTCCCGCTGCTTCATCCGGTCGGCGATGTCCGCGGGCACCTTGGCGAGCCGGCCTCCGAGCAGGGGCTCCATCACCATCACCGGAATCTCCCGTTTGTCCAGTTCGGCATACAGGTAGCTGGCGTTGGTGTTCCGGCGGGTGTCGGCATGGTTCCAGTCCACATAATTCATCTCGATCATCACGAAATCCCAGTGCATCTCGCCGCTGTCGTGGAGCGCCATCAGCGCGTCGAAATTCTCCTGGGGTCCATGGAAGGAGAAGCCGATGTTGCGGATCCGCCCGAGCCGTTTCTGCTCCAGAAGCCAGGATACGATGCCGTTGTCCACATAGCGGGCCTGGTAGGAGCGCCGCCCGTTCGCCCCGAGCGAGTGGAGCAGGTAATAGTCGATATAGTCGGTGTGGAGGTTCTTCAGCGACTCCTCGAACATCCGCCGGGAGCCTTCCGGGGAGGTGTCGCCGAAGTTCGACAGTTTGGTCGCGAGATAGTAACTGTCCCGGGGATAGGGCTTCAGGGCCTCTCCGGTGGCCATTTCCGACTGGCCCTGGAGATAAACCGGGGACGTGTCATAATAATTGATGCCATGGTCCATGGCGTAGGCGACCATTTCGTTGACGGCCTCCTGGTCGATCCGCTCCTTGCCGTTTTCCCCCTTGACCATGGGCCAGCGCATGCAGCCGTAGCCGAGCAGCGAAGTCTTGTCGCCGTTGTTCGGGTTGGTCCGGTACTGCATCTGGGCAGGCTCTTCGACCGGACGCTGTTTCGGGGCGCAGGCGAGGGCCAGGGCTCCGGCGCCGCTGATTTTCAGGAAGTCTCTTCGTTTCATTGCTCCAGGTGGCTATGTTTTCCGTTGACGGTAATGGCACTCACAGGGCGGGCCGGGCAGAGGAATTCGCAGGCTCCGCAGCCGGTGCAGAGCGCTTCGTTGACCACAGGGACCGGGTGTCCCTCCTCGTTTTCGACCATCCGGATGGCGCCGCTCGGGCAGTGGTGGGCGCAGTTGTCGCAGCGGACTCCCCGCTCGGCGACGCAGAGGCTGCGCGCAATCCGGGCGGTGCCGATGTGGTACCGGGTCTTCTCTTCCCGGCTGACGGGGAGGATGGCTCCGGTGGGGCAAAGCTCGCCGCACTTCGTACATTCCGGCCGGCAGAAGCCTTTTTCATAGCCCATTTCGGGCTGCATCAGGCGCCCGAGGTCTGTCGAGGGCCTGAGGACACCATTGGGGCAGGCGGCGACGCACAGCTGGCAGGCCGTGCAATGGGCGTAAAAGTCCTTGACGCTTTTCGATCCGGGCGGGGTCAGGGGCACCTCGCGCTCCGGCACCGTTTTGTCCAGGACGCTCGCAAAGCCGCCGTCCACCTTTTTCTGGGCTTTCAGAAGACCGCCTCCGGCGAGAAGGGCCGTCCCGGTGAGGAACGCCCGGCGGCCGTTGTCCGGGGCCTGAGCCGCTTCTGCCGTTCCTTGCGTCCCCAAAACAGGGACGCAAGGAACACTGCCGGCGGCTTTCCGGCGGGGCCAGGTGTAGCCGAAATGGAGGGCGTCGAAGCGGCAGGAGTCGAGGCAGTCGTAGCAGCTGACGCAGCGGCTGTAGTCGATCCGCCCCTGGGCGATGTCGATGCAGGAAGCCTTGCAGGCGTGTTCACACAGCTTGCAGCTTCGGCATTTCTCCTTGTCGATGACGGGCCCGAAAAGCTGGAAATTGGACAGGAGCCCGAGGGTCGTCCCGACCGGGCAGACGCTGTTGCACCAGCCCTGACGCCCGAAAAGGAAGGCGAGTGTCCCGACAAGGGCGAGCGTCAGTCCCGCGACGAGGGCGACGGGCCAGACGGGGTCCACCACCGAGCGGACGATCCGCCCGTAGGCGCTGTAAGGGGCAATGAGGGCCACGGCAACCTGCGCACCGGCGATCAGCGCGGCCACGGTCAGCATCCAGACCCCGTCCCGGAGCCATTTCAACTCTTTCCGGTAGCGGTAGGGTCCGCCGGGACGCTTCCCGCGCTTTCGGAGGGCGGCGCCGGCATGGGCAAATCCATCCTGCAGTACGCCGAGGGGGCAGATTACCGAGCAGTAGACCCGGCCCAGCAGAAGGGTGAGCACTACCAGCAGCACCACCACGATGACATTTCCCGCCAGGATGGCTGGCAGCAGCTGCAGCTTCGCCATCCAGCCCAGGGGAAGCATCACTCCGGCGAGCAGCAGGGTCACTCCTGCAAAAAACAGCAGGGCTAGTATGATACGGAGCGTTCTCAGCATAAGTTTTTTCTAATCCACGCAAAGGTAACGATATTTTTGAGATATTTCTTATATTTGCAAGTTCAACGAAAACACAAAGCGAATATGTTACCGAAAGCGAAAGAAATTGTTGATGCGGCCAGCGAGAAAATGCTCGCGACAGTGGATTACCTGGAAGAAGACCTGAAGAATTACAGGGTAGGCAAGGCGACGCCGGCCATCTTCAACGGTGTCTCGGTCGATTATTACGGCACCCCGACTCCGCTCAACCAGGTTGCGTCCATCACCACGCCGGATGCCAAGACCCTGGCCATCCAGCCCTGGGAGCGCTCCCTCATCTCCAAGATTGAGAAGGCAATCCTTGACGCCAACCTCGGCCTGACCCCGTCCAACAATGGTGAAATCATCCGCTGCATGGTCCCGGCCCTCACCGAAGAGCGCCGCCGCGACCTGATCAAGAAGGCCAAGGCCGCCGGTGAGACGACGAAAGTCACCATCCGCAACGCCCGCCGCGACGGAATCGACCTCCTCAAGAAGGCCCAGAAGAACGACGGCCTCTCCGAAGACGGAGAAAAGGAAGGCGAGGACGAGCTCCAGAAAGTCACCGACAAGTGGGTGAAGAAGGTGGATGAAATCATCGCCGTCAAGGAAAAAGAAATCCTGACCGTCTAGTGAAAAAGGTCGCCATCCAGGGCTACAAAGGCTGTTTCCATGAGCAGGCCGCGCGGGATTTCTATGGACCTGAGCGGCTGGAAGTGGTGGAATGCGACAGTTTCGACGGTCTTTTCCAGGCGGTGGACGCCGGTGTGGCGGACGCTGCGGTGATGGCCATCGAGAATACGCTCTCGGGTGGACTTATCCATAATTTTGAACTCCTTCGCCGCTACGACCACCGGATCAAAGGGGAGGTGTACCTCAGGATCCGGCAGAACCTGATGGCCCTTCCGGGACAGTCGCTGATGGACATCCGTGAGGTAAGGACCCACTACATGGCCATCAACCAGACGCGTTCCTTCTTTGAACGGGAGTGTCCATGGATCCAGCTGACGGAATCGGAGGACACGGCCAAAAGTGCGCGGGAAATTGCCGAGCGCGGCCTCCGGGGCGTCGGCGCCGTCGCTTCCGAACTCTCCGCGAAGCTCTATGGGCTCGAAATCCTGCGGGGCGGCATCGAAACCTACAAGCAGAATTACACCCGCTTCCTGATCTTTGACGATGCGCTCCAGGTGAGCGTCGAGGCGGTGGACAAAGCCTCCATCTGCTTCACCCTCCCGCACAAGCCAGGCTCCCTGGCCCACATCCTGACCATCCTGTCGTTCTACGACATGAACCTGACCCGCATCCAGTCCCTGCCGATCCCCGGACGCGAGTGGCAGTATTTCTTCTATGCGGACATCACCTTCAGCGACTATGAGCGCTACCACCAGGCCCTGACGGCCGTGCGTCCCCTGATCGAAGACCTCGACATCCTCGGCGAATATACCCAGACCAGTTATGATCATCCCTCCGGCCCACAGGACTGAAACGGTCCGCGAGTATTACTTTTCCGTCAAGAACCGCGAAATCGCCGCGCTCAATGCCGAGCGGGCTTCGCGCGGGGAAAAGCCCGTCATCAACCTCGGTATCGGCTCCCCCGACGGCACCCCGCCCCGGGAAGCCCTCGAGACCCTCTCCGCCCTGGCCGTGCGGGATGGGGTCCATGGCTACCAGAGCTACATGGGAACGCCCGAACTCCGGCAGGCTTATGCCGACTGGTACCGGCGCTATTACGGGGTGACCCTCGATCCCGCGACGGAAATCCAGCCCCTGACCGGGTCCAAGGAGGGAATCCTCCTAAGCTGCCTGACCTTCCTCAACGAGGGCGACGGCGTGCTGGTTCCCGACCCCGGCTATCCGACCTACACCTCGGCCTCGCTCCTTTCCGGCGCCCGGGTCATCAAATACGACCTGAAGGAGGAAAACGGCTGGTATCCCGATTTCGAGGCCCTGGAGAGGATGGACCTTCGCGGGGTGAAGATGATGTGGACCAATTATCCCGGGATGCCGACCGGCGCCCGGGCGAGCCGGGAACTCTACGCGCGTCTCGTGGACTTTGCGACGCGCCATAAGATTCTCATTATCAACGATAACCCATACAGTTTTATCCGGAACCGGGAGCCGCTCAGCATCCTCTCCATCCCCGGAGCAAAGGCGTGCTGCCTGGAAATGAACTCCCTGTCCAAGGCCCACAACATGGCCGGCTGGCGGCTCGGTCTCATTGCGGGCGAGGCGGCGGCCGTCCGCGAAGTCCTGAAAGTCAAGAGCCAGATGGATTCGGGTATTTTCCGTCCGCTCCAGCTTGCGGCCGTCGAGGCGCTGAAAGCCGGCCCCGAGTGGTTCGATGCCCTCAACGCCGAATACAGGCGCCGCGCCGTGGTGGCCGGAGAGATCCTGGACACACTCGGAGCGGTCTATGACCCCGACAGTGCCGGACTCTTCCTCTTCGGACGGGTCGATGTGGCTCCGGAAGGAGGGAAGACCCCCGGCGAAGTGGTCTCCGACCGGGTGCTCTACGGTGCCGGCGTGTTCCTGACCCCGGGATTCATTTTCGGGCGCAACGGCGAAAACTACATCCGCATTTCCCTCTGTGCTCCGGTGCCGGTGCTGGAAGAAGCGCTGGAACGCTGTAAGCTCCTGATAAACAATAAATGACATGACCGTTAAAACAGTCGGCATCATCGGTTTGGGCCTGATCGGCGGGTCCATGGCCCTGGACCTGAAGCGCCGGGGCTACGCGGAGCGCATCGTCGGCGTGGAACAGGATCCGGTCCATGCCGCTGCGGCCGGGACCATCGGCCTCGTGGACGCCGTCCTTCCGTATGAACAGTGCCTCGCCGAGGCGGACATTGTGGTGGTCGCCATCCCGGTCGGCGCGGCGGTGCCGCTGGTCACCGACATCCTGAACCATTTCCGGGACGGAGCGGCTTCGGGTGACGGCATCCCCTGGCGGGACAAGATCGTCATCGACGTCTGTTCCACCAAGGAAATGATCTGCCTGGAAACCCGTTACCACCCTTGCCGCGGCCAGTTCGTGTCCACCCATCCGATGGCGGGCACCGAGTACAGCGGCCCCTGGGCGGCGATGGAAGGGATGTTTGACGGACGTGCCTGCATCATCGCCAACGCCGAAGAGTCGGACCCGAAGGCCGTCACCGCCATCGAGGCCCTCTACGACTGCCTTCACATGCGGCCCATCCGGATGGACGCGGCCCAGCATGACATCCACACCGCCTACGTCTCCCACATCTCCCACGTGACTTCTTTCGCCCTGGCCCTCACCGTCCTGGACAAGGAAAAGGATGAAAAGCACATTTTCGACCTGGCTTCCGGCGGCTTTTCTTCGACCGTCCGCCTGGCCAAATCCAGCGCCGACATGTGGGTGCCCATCCTGACCCAGAACCGGGACAATGTCCTCCAGGTCATCGATACCTATATTGAAAAAATGCAGGCCTTCCGCGACGCGATTGCAGTGGTGGACGCCGGAAAAATCCGTTCGCTGATTGAGGATGCGAACCATATTAAGAAGATAATCAGATAGTTATGGCAAAGACCCTAGACCTCGTACCGGTCGGTGAGTGGGGCTTTTTCACCCTGCCCCGTCCCATGGTCATCGCCGGTCCCTGCAGCGCCGAGACCGAGGAGCAAGTGCTTGAGACCGCCCGGGAACTCGCCGCGCGCGGCATCCATGTATTCCGTGCCGGCATCTGGAAACCCCGCACCCATCCCGGCAGTTTCGAAGGGGTCGGGACGACGGGCCTGAAATGGCTGCGCCGGGTCAAGGAAGAGACCGGAATGAAGGTATGTACCGAGGTCGCCAGCGAAAAACACGTCTACGAATGCCTCAAATACGGCATCGACCTGCTCTGGGTCGGGGCCCGGACCACGGCGAACCCCTTCCTGATGCAGGAGATTGCCGATGCGCTCCGGGATACGGACATCCCGGTGCTGGTCAAGAATCCGGTCAATCCGGACCTGGACCTCTGGATCGGAGCCCTGGAGCGGCTGAATCAGGCCGGCGTCCGGAAACTCGGCGTGATCCACCGGGGCTTCTCCACCTCCGAGCCCATCGCCTACCGCAACGCTCCCGGCTGGCAGATTGCCGTCGAACTGCGTACCCGCTATCCCTCCCTGCCGTTTTTTGCCGATCCTTCCCACATGGGCGGGAAGCGGGAATACCTCCTGGAGATATCCCAGAAGGCGATGGACCTGGGACTGGAAGGGCTGATGATCGAGTCGCACTGCTCCCCGGACTGCGCCCTTTCCGACGCGAAGCAGCAGCTGACGCCGCCGGCCCTGCTGACCCTGCTGGAATCCCTCCTGATCCGCGAGAAAGACTCCGGTGACCGGGAGTACCGCGAAGGCATCGACCAGCTCCGGGCCCAGATCGACATCCTGGACGAGAACCTGTTGTATCTGCTCCATTCCCGGATGGAAGTCAGCCGCAAGATCGGCGCCTACAAGCGGGACCACAACGTAGCCATCCTCCAGACCGGCCGCTGGGACGCCCTCCTTTCCGCCATGAAGGAGAAAGGAAGAAAGTATGGCCTGTCGGAAAGCGCCATCGAAGGCATCTTCAACGCCATCCACGACGAATCCGTCCGCGTCCAGAACGACGTGCTGTCGAAATAGCCCGCCCGGCCCGGGCTTTTGCCTCTGCCCTTGTGGCTAAGGCCCTGCCACCCGCCGGCCCGGGCGGCTGTGGCGTGAAATGGAAACGCCTCACATTCAATGTTTTATGGATTTCAACCTCCGCAATATGCAGAGGTTGAAAACGGTAAATCTTTATTACTCAATTGTTTCCATTTTACGGTGGGTATCTTCTCTGCGCAATTTGATACGAAGATACTTGGCGATCTGTTCGCCCATTGCATCCGTATTCTTCCTCAACAGGAGAAACAGTTCCCATCGCTGCTGCTCATCCCGTAGAAAGATGTCATGAATGTCTTGAAGGCCCAATTCCTTGAGAAGGATGCTTGTCATTCTGGCATAATGTGCATCTGATTTTCCGATGAAGACTTCGTTCAGGTCATGTTCGCTTCCGGTCGTGGCGTGCATGGATTTGATCATATCGTCATAGTTGTCGAAAAACCGGATGGCAGCATCATAGTCAATGACATTGTAAGTAGAAATAATGAAATCCGTCAGTTGTTCTTTCTCGGGAATCGACAGGGAGGAAAACAATTGCTGAAGCAGCGTATAGGGAAGTGGACGAAGGTTCTTAAACTGGTCAAGGACAATCTTGACAGCCTTTTTCATCGGCCACGAGGCCTTGCGGATTACGAGCGGTGCGGAAAAAGGGTGACTCGACTGGGCATACGCAAGAAAACTCCAGCGATACTGCTCTGGCTGCGTGCACAGTCTCCGCTCCGGTGGATTATTGCCGATATAAATCAGGCAGGACCGCGCCTTCTTATCCCCGCTTTTCGGAGCACTGCCATAGGGCCTTTCGAATAAAGGACCGATTCTGTGACAAGTCTTATTGTTTTCCAAAGCGAACAGCAGCGTATAGTCATGCATGAAAGCATCGAAATCCCCTTTTCTCGAAGCAATCACGGCCATGTGGATATGGTCGGGCATGGGCGCCATCCCAAGAATACGCACATGGTATTTCCGGGCCACGACACTCACAATCGTAAAGAACACCAGATAGTCACTGACACTGTAAAACAACACTTCGCCGCCAATGGTCCGTTGGTAGCAATGGTTCAGAATGCCATTAAAAAACAATCGTTTCCGACGCCTCATGTCTCAAAGCCGGAGCCGACAGTGACTCCTCGGCAACGAATATCGTCAACTTATTTGTAAAATGCAAACTTTTTTCAGGACGGGGCATGGGGCGTAAAATAGAAACGGCTAATTAACAGCAACTTACGCAATTCAACCTCCGCACATTGCAGAGGTTGAAAACGACAAATAGCTGTCAGTCAATCACTTCCATTTCACGCCCCATTTCACGCCCCATTTCACGCCCCATTTCACGGGCGGGCGGACTGCCGCTCCCGCAGAAGCCGCAGCAGAAGGTCTTCGAAGCGCTGGCGGTCTTCGTCCGAGAGGAAAGCGACTTCGACGGGGATGTAGAACAGGCGCGAGGACAGTTCCGCGGGAACTTTCTTCACGTCCCGGATGCGCTGGGCATCCTTTTCGGTGGTGGCGACGCAGGCGATGGGGCAGTCGCGGACCGCGCCCATGAGTTTCCGGACATCGCCCCGACTGTAGCGGTGGTGGTCCGGGAAGGAGAACCGCTTCACTACCTTATATTTATCGGAAAGGAAACTGCGGAGCGGGCCGTCCTTGGCGATGCCGGTGAACAGGATGAGCCGCTGGGAGTAGACGTAGCGGCTGTCAGCCTCCGGGAACACCGGTTCCATGCTCTGGTAGGAAAGCGTCGTGAAGAAGAGGGCCTGGTCCGGGCGAAGCGACAGTGCCGTGGTCCATTTTCCCTTTTCCCATTCGTCCATATACAGGGGGCACTTCGTGACGATCACGATGTCGGCAGCCTGGAGACGGGAGGGGAGGTCCCGCAGACGGCCCCAGGGCAGGAGGTGGTCCTTATGGACGGGGCGGTTGTAGTCGATGAGGACGATGTTGACCGTGGCCCGGAGCCGGCGGTACTGGAAGGCATCGTCCAGGACGATCAGTTCCGCCTTTGGGAAGGCCGGTTCCGTTCCTTCCGCCGCCACGCCTCCTTCCGCGAGCAGCCGGCAGCCCTCCACCCGGTTCTTGTCCACGGCGACCTGGACAGAAGGGAATTTCTTGGCGATCTGCAGCGGCTCGTCCCCGAATTCGCGCGCCGTCCCTTCGCGGCTCACCGTCTGGAAGCCCCGCGAACGCCGCTTGTACCCCCGCGAGAGCATGGCCAGGTTGGCATAGGCCCATTCATCGCTGCGGAGCAAGGTCCTCAGAATCATCTCCGTGTGGGGCGTTTTCCCGGTTCCGCCGGCCGTGATGTTGCCGACACAGATGGTCGGGACAGTGGCGGTGAAGGATTTTTTCCAGCCTTTGTCGTAGAAGAGATGCCGGAGGGCGAGGATGAGGCGGTACAACATGGCTACATGGACAGGACGTTGAGGACGGTGATCAGTTCCTGGTTGATCGGCTTGTTCATCTTGACGGCGCGGGCGATGGGCACATAGACAATTTCCTCATTCTTGACCCCGATCATGATGTTGCGCTGGCCTTCCAGCAGGGCCTCGATGGCCGCATAGCCCATCCGCGAAGCCAGGATCCGGTCGTAGGCGCTCGGTGTTCCGCCCCGCTGGAGATGGCCCAGGATGGTCACCCGCGCATCGAACTGCGGGTACTCCTTGCGGACCCGGTCGGCATAGTAGAACGCCCCGCCGACCCCGTTTTTCTGGGCCTCGCTGACCAGCACGATGGCGCTGTTCTTGCTCTTGCGCTTGCCCCGCTCGATGAAGGCGGCGAGCTGGTCCACGTCCGTGGAACCTTCCGGGATGATGGCCGCCTCGGCCCCGGACGCGATGGCGCTGTTCTGCGCCAGAAAACCGGCGTCGCGTCCCATAACCTCGATAAAGAAGATGCGGTCGTGGGAGTTCGCCGTGTCGCGGATCTTGTCCACACATTCCACGATGGTGTTGAGGGCGGAGTCGTATCCGATGGTGGAATCGGTTCCATACAGGTCGTTGTCGATGGTCCCGGGCAGGCCGATGATCGGGATGTCGTACTCCCGGGCAAATAGCTGGGCCCCGGTGAGGGAGCCGTTCCCGCCGATGACCACCAGGGCATCGATGCCGGCTTCGACCATGTTGTCGTAGGCGGCCTTCCGGCCCTCCTCCGTCAGAAAGGCCTGGCTGCGGGCCGTTTTGAGGATCGTGCCGCCCCGCTGGATGGTGTTGGACACCGAAGAGGAGGTAAATTTGACGAATTCTTTTTCAATCAGGCCCTGGTAGCCGCGCAGGATGCCGATGACGTTCAGGTCGTGGAAACGGGCGCTGCGGGTGACGGCACGGATGGCCGCGTTCATTCCGGGCGCATCTCCGCCGGAGGTCAGGATGCCGATGGTCTTAATGTCTCTTGCCATGCGATGTTTGCTTTATCATACAAAGTTAAGAAACAGTTCCGGAAAAAGCAAACGCTGTCCGCCCGTGAAATGGAAGTGATTGACTGACAGCTATTTGTCGATTTCAACCTCTGCAATATGCGGAGGTTGAAATCCATAAAACGTTGAATGTGAGGCGTTTCCATTTTACGCCGTGCGGTGGTGTTTCAGGTTGAGGGTTGAGAAGGCCCCGTCCCTGCCGGCCGCAGCCTTGGGCATGGCGGGGGACTCAGATCCCGTAGACCCCGGGGGCGTCGGGGAGGGGAGTGCCGCCCCAGCGGGAGGCGACATAGTCGAGGGTGGCGAAGATTTCGGCAGGGTCCCGCGAGGTGACAAGCCGGATGCGGGTTTCCTTGAAGTCGGGAAGGCCTTTGAAGTAGCAGCTCAGGTGGCGGCGCATTTCGTAGACGCCGGTGACGGGGCCTTTCAGGTCCAGCGAGAGTTGGAAGTGCCGTTTCGCCAGGGCGACGCGCTCTTCCACGCCCGGCGCCTCCATCTCTGAACCCGTGTCCAGGAGGTGCCGGATTTCCGTGAAGATCCAGGGCCGTCCAAAAGAGGCCCTTCCGACCATGATTCCGTCCACGCCGTAGCGCTCGAATGCCTCCAGCGCTCCTCGGGCCGAGCAGATGTCTCCGTTACCTATAATAGGAATATGCATCCGCGGGTTCTCCTTCACTTTCCCGATCAGGGTCCAGTCCGCCTCGCCCTTGTACATCTGGCAGCGGGTCCGGCCGTGGATGGTCAGGGCGGCGATGCCCGTGTCCTGGAGCCGTTCGGCGAGGTCCACGATAATCTTCGACTGCTCGTCCCAGCCGAGGCGCGTCTTCACGGTAACCGGCCTTCCGACAGCCTCGACGACGGCCTTCGTGATGGCGACCATCTTGTCCGGCTCCCGCATCATGCCGCTGCCGGCCCCCCGTCCGGCGATTTTCGAGACCGGGCAGCCGAAGTTGATGTCCACGACATCGGCTCCATGGCCCCCGGCGAGTTCGGCGGCGCGGTCGGCCATCCGGGCCGCTTCCACCATGGCCTCGGGGATGTTTCCATAGATTTGGACCGCGACCGGAGCCTCCGCTTCCAGCGTGTGCATCTTGGCGATGGCCTTGGCGGCGTCGCGGACGAGCCCGTCGGAGGAGACGAACTCGGTCGTGACCATCGCCGCGCCCGCTTCCCGGCACAGGATGCGGAAGGAGGCGTCGGTGACATCCTCCATGGGCGCCAGGACAACGGGGCGCGTCCCTAAATCGATGGATCCGATTTTCATAAGAACTTGCAAAATTACCATATTCCGCGGACTTTGGCAAATCCCGAAATGTTTGGTATTCTCCGAAATTATTCTTACCTTTGCGGTCCCCTAAAAGTGTAGGGATCGCAAATTTTATTGTTAAACCATTAAAGATCAAGACAGTGGACACACTTAGCTACAAGACAGTATCGCTCAACGCAGCGACTGTGGACAAAAAGTGGGTGGTCATTGATGCTACTGATCTCGTGCTGGGCCGTCTGGCTTCGCGCGTGGCGCTGGTGCTGCGTGGCAAGACCAAGGCGGGCTACACCCCGCATGTCGACTGTGGTGACAACGTGATCGTCGTCAACGCCGAGAAGATCCGTCTGACCGGCAAGAAGTTGACGGACCGCGTCTATGTCCGTTACACCGGTTATCCGGGTGGACAGCGCTTCACCACGCCGAAAGAGATTCTGGCAACCCGTCCGGCAGAACTGATCCGCCGTTCGGTGAAGGGAATGCTCCCGAAGACCCGTCTTGGTGACAAGCTCATCAACAACCTGTATGTCTATGCAGGCCCCGAGCATCCGCACCAGGCGCAGAACCCCAAGGAAATTAAGTTAAACGAAATCTAAACAGAGCAAATGGAACAGAAACACGCCCTTGGAAGACGTAAATCAGCCGTCGCTCGTGTTTATGTTGTCGCCGGTACCGGCAAGATCGTCATCAACGATCGTGAGCTGAGCGAGTACTTCCCGCAGGAGACCCTGCAGTACATCGTCAACCAGCCCCTCGAGGTCACCGGAGCAGCAGGTCAGTTTGACATCAAGGTCACTCTCGTCGGAGGTGGCACGACCGGTCAGGCCGAAGCCGTCCGTCTCGGAATCGCCCGCGCACTTTGCGAGGTCGACAAAGAGGCGTACCGCCCTGCCCTGAAGGCCGCCGGCTTCCTTACCCGCGACGCCCGCGAGGTCGAGAGGAAGAAACCGGGTCAGCCTGGCGCACGCCGTCGCTTCCAGTTCAGTAAGCGTTAATCGCCCCGAGCTGATTTACTGGCACAGTCCGGTCAGACAAATCCTGAGACCAGGCCGGGGGATGCGAATCCTCCCTTGTTACAAAAAGGATTGCCGGAACTGCGGAAAATCCCGGAGACCGGGAGTGACCGTTACTCCGAGATTGATGGAAAGAGAAACAAAAAAACAAACAAACAAATGTCTAGAACAAATTTCCAGGAACTGCTTGATGCAGGCGTACACTTCGGACATCTCGCCCGCAAGTGGAACCCTAAGATGGCTCCGTATATCTTCGACCAGAAGAACGGCATCCACATCATCGACCTGCACAAGAGCGTCGTGAAAATCGACGAGGCAGCGGAAGTACTGAAAGAAATGGCCCGCTCTGGCCGCAAAGTTCTTTTCGTTGCCACCAAGAAACAGGCTAAAGAGGTCGTCGCCGAGAAGGCCGCGGCTGTCAATATGCCTTCTGTGACAGAGCGCTGGCCGGGCGGTATGCTTACCAATTTCCCGACCATCCGCAAGGCTGTCAAAAAAATGAATACCATCGACAAGATGAAGGAAGACGGTACCTTCGAGAAACTCGCCAAGCGTGAGCGCCTCCAGATCGACCGTCAGCGGGCCAAGCTCGAGAAGAACCTCGGCTCCATCCGCGACATGTCCCGCCTGCCTTCAGCCCTGTTCGTCGTCGATGTCCAGAAAGAGGCCAACGCCGTCAAGGAAGCCGCCCGTCTGAACATTCCGGTTATCGCTATGGTTGACACATGCTGCGATCCTACCCCGATTGATTATGTGATTCCGGCCAACGACGACGCAACGAAGTCGATCGCCCTCATCATGGACGTCCTTTGCAAGGCGATCCAGGAAGGACTGGACGAGCGCAAACTCGAGAAGGAGAAAGAGGCCCCCGCAGAGGAAGCCGTCGAGGCTCCCGCCGCCGGCAAGAAACTCCGCCCGCGCCGCGCTCAGAAAGCCGAACCCGTGGTGGAACAAGAGTAATCATTAACCCGTAAAAAGCTTTACAAGACTATGGCTATCGCATTAGCAGACATTAAGAAGCTGCGTGACATGACCAGCGCCGGCATGATGGATTGCAAGAAGGCCCTCACCGAGGCCGACGGCGATTTCAAGCGCGCTGTGGAAATCCTTCGCGAGAAGGGCAAGTCCACCCTCGCCAAGCGGGGTGACAACGAGACGACCCAGGGCGCAGTCCTGAGCCGCATCGACGGTGGAAAAGCGGTCCTCGTTTGCCTCGGCTGCGAGACGGACTTTGTCGCCGCTACCCCGGATTTCAAGGCCCTCGCCGCTTCGATTGCCGATGCTGCCATCGCCGCATTCCCGGCCGACATCGAGGCCCTGAAGGCGGTCAAGGCTGCTGACGGGTACACGCTCGACGAGAACATCACCAACCAGGCCGGCAAGACCGGTGAGAAGCACATCCTGGCTTACTACGGCTCCCTCGAGGCTCCGTTCGTGAGCGAGTATGTCCACTTCAACGGCAAACTCGGCGCCATCGTCGCTTTCTCGAAGGTGGTCCCTGCCGACATCGCCCGCGGTATCGCGATGCAGGTCGCTTCCATGAACCCTGTCGCCGTCGACGAGGCTTCCGTCCCCGCCGAGGTGCTCGAGTCCGAGAAGACCGTCGCCATCCAGAAAACCAAGGACGAACTGGTTCAGAAGGCCGTTGACGCCGCCCTGAAGAAGGTAGGCATCAACCCGGCCCATGTGGACAGCGAAGACCACATTGAATCCAACACTGCCAAGGGCTGGCTGACCGCCGAACAGGCGCAGCAGGCCCGTCAGATCATCAAGACCGTCGGAGAAGAGAAGGCAGCTTCCCTCCCGGCCCAGATGGTCGAAAACATCGCCAAGGGCCGCGTCGCCAAGTTCCTGAAGGAGAACACCCTGATGGAGCAGGAGTACCAGCTCAGCGATGACAAGGCGACCGTGAAGGCTGCGCTTGCCGCTGCCGACAAGGAAGCCAAGGTGCTGGCTTTCAAGCGTTTCTCGCTCGGTGACTAAACAGTTCCACGCCCACGATGACCGGATGCAGTTTCTGCGTCCGGTCTTTTGCGTTATAGGGAACCTCTGCCTGGCCCTTGCGACCTATTCCCTCTGCCGGCTGGTTTTCTTCCTTCTGAACCGGCCCATGTTCCCGGACGTTGCGGGAGCGCCTCTTCGCCGGATGTTTCTCGGCGGGGTCCGTTTCGACCTGACGGCCGTCCTGTACACGAACCTCCCGTACTTTGTTCTGGCGATGCTGCCCCTCCGCCTCCGGGAGCGCCGCTGGGCCCAGGGGATCCAGAAAGCCCTCTTCGTCACGGCGAACTTCGCCGCGGCAGTCGTCAACCTCTGCGACACGGTCTATTTCCCTTACACCGGCCGGCGCACCACGGCGACCGTCTTCCAGGAATTCGGCGGCGAGTCCAACCTGGCAGGGATTTTTGTCCATGAAGCCCTGTCCCACTGGTACCTCGTCCTCCTGGGGCTGGGCATCCTGGCGGCGCTGATTCTGCTCTTCCGTTCTCCGAAACCCGCGAAGCAGTGGGGCTGGAAGGGGTATCTGGTCCATACGCTGATCCTCCTGGCCCTGCTCTATCCCTACGTCGTCGGCATCCGCGGCGGCGTCAAGGTCTGGCGGCCCATTTCGCTGAACGACGCCAACCAGTACTGCTCCTCGCCGGTGGAGACCGGCATCGTGCTGAATACGCCCTTCTCGATGATGCGGACCATCGGGGACGATTTCCCCGAGCCCGTGTGGATGGGCGAGGATGAGGCCCGCGCGGTCTTCGATCCCGTCCATGTGCCCGCCGATGGGACGCAGTTCCGTCCCAAGAACGTGGTGATTTTCGTGCTGGAGAGCTTTTCCGCCTCTTATAGCCAGTACCTGACCCGCTGGCAGGGCAAGGAGTACGAAGGCTACATGCCTTTCCTGGATTCGCTGATGCAGGAAGGCCTGACGTTCCGTCACAGCTTTGCCCATGAGCGCCAGAGCATCTGTGCCCTGTCTGCCATCCTGGCAGGCCTGCCGACGGTCAAGACCCCCTACATCCTTTCACCCTACGCCAACGACCACCTGGAAGGGCTGGTGACGGACCTGGTGAAGAACAAAGGCTACCATTCCTCCTTCTGGCATGGCTGTCCCCGCGCCTCGCTGGGCATCACCGGCTTCGCCAAGACCCTGGGCTACGAAACGCTCTACAACATGGAAGAATTCGGGGACGACAGTCAGTTTGACGGCTTCTGGGGCATCTGGGACGAACCCTTCCTCCAGTTTTTCGAGCGCGGCATCAATACCATGCCGGAGCCTTTCGTGACCTCGGTGTTCACGGTTTCTTCCCACCATCCTTTCCATGTCCCGCCGGGACGGGAGGAGGAATTCCCGGAAGGAAGGCTCCCGATGCACAAGTGTATCCGTTACGCGGACAACGCCCTGCGCCTTTTCTTCGAGAAAGCCCGGAAGGAACCCTGGTACGAGAACACGCTTTTCGTCTTCACCGGGGACCATTGCAACGAGGCCGACCAGCCGGAGTACCATGTCGGGTCCATGGGCCGCTACCTCATTCCCATCGTTTTCTACGCCCCCGACGGCTCCCTCAAGGGGCAGCGGGAAGGCCTTGCCCAGCAGATCGATATCCAGCCGACGGTCTTTTCGTATCTCGGCTATGACCTTCCGTATGTCAGTTTCGGCTGCGATTTGCTGACGACGCCGGACGAAGAGACCTTCGCCTTCAACGATGTCCATGGGGTCTATCACTACTACCAGAACGGGTGGCTCCTGCAGTTCGACGGGGAACGTTCCCTCGGCCTGTACGACTACCGGGAGAGCATCGAGCTGAAGGACAACCGCCTCGAAGCGGAGCCTGAAAAGGCCGCGGAGCTGGAGCGGAAGGTGAAAGCCTACCTCCAGCAGGTGTACAACCGGATCATCCACGACCGGATGACGGACGTGACGCCTCGCCCGTAGGACCCTTCGGGACAGAAAAGATGAACGGACCGTGCTTCGCAGCAGGGTCCGTTCCGTTTCTAACCTAAAACTTAACCTATGAAAAAACTATTCAGTAAAAATACTTACGAAATTCGTGCCAAATCATTCGTCGGTAGTTGAATTTTTGGGCAAATTATTGTACTCTTGGTCGGGTTTGACCGAAAGGACGAGGATTTCGCGGACGGGACGGTCGTAGCGGTCGGTACGGACCGTCGCGATGCGGTCAATGACATTCAGTCCGGCGACCGTCTCGCCGAAGACCGTGTACTCCCCGTCGAGATGGACACAGTTGTCCGGATTCTGGACCAGGTAGAACTGCGAGCCGGACGACTCCTTGTAGGGATTGGCCTGGTCGCCCCGGCGGGCGGCGGCAAGGGCGCCTTTCTTGTGGCGGTACTCGGGAACGAATTCGGCCGGGACCTGCCAGTCGGGGCCGCCGGTGCCCCAGAGGGCGGTCTTGGAGGTGTCCCGCGAGAGGGGATCGCCCATCTGGATCATGAATTCGTTGACAACCCGGTGGATCCGCGTGGAGTCGTAGAAACCCGAAAGGGCGAGCTTTTCGAAATTGGCGCGGTGCCGGGGAGTGTTTTTGTACAGGCGGACCTTGATGGTGCCCATCGTCGTGACGATGTCGAAGACCGGCTCCTCAGGCAGGGCGGCGGCCGCCTTTGCGGCGGCGACGGTATCGATGACGGCGGTCTCGGGGGTTTCCGGGGTCTCTTCGGCCACTTCTTCGCTCCGGCGGTTCTTGCAGCAGACGACCGAGAGGAGGGCCATGGACAGATACAGAATTCTTCTCATGTTATTGGCAGTTTTCTGCAAAATTAGTTATTTTTGTAAGAATTATGGCAAATCCGCTCAAACAACTCGCCGGCGAAACCGCCATCTATGGGCTCAGTTCCATCCTGGCCCGGGTCTTGAATTTCCTCTTCGTCCCCATCTATACCCGCATGCTCACGCAGGTACAGTACGGTGTGGTGACCGAATTCATGGCCTATATTGCCATCCTGCAGGTGGTGCTGGTCCTGGGGCTGGAGACGGGCTGTTTCCGCTTTGCCAACAAAGAAGGGGAGGACCCCCGGAGGGTCTATTCGAGCGCACTGGCGGCGGTTTTCGGCCTCAATCTGGCCTTTCTCGCCGTCATGGTCGCCTTCTCGGGGCCCATTTCCGCCGCCCTCGGCTATGCGGGCTACCGGAGTGTGGTGGTCTATGTGGCGAGCATCCTGTTCTGCGACGCGATCACGGCGATTCTCTTTGCGAAACTCCGCCAGGAGCACAAGGCCGTGAAATTCGCGGTGCTCAAGACCGTGAAAATCCTGACGGAAACCGTGGCGAACCTCGTCCTGTTCTTCGTCTGGCCGGCCCAGCCGGATTTCACCTACCCGATTCTCGCGATCTTCATCAGCTGCGTCCTCTGCCTGGTCCTCTTCATCCCGGACATCGTCCGGCTCTCTCCGGTCTTCGACGGGGCCCTTCTGAAGCGGATGCTCCTGTACAGCATTCCGCTCATGGTCGCCGCGCTGCCGGGCGTAGCCAATGACTTTCTGGACCGGATCCTGTTCCGCTATTTCGATACGAACTCCGAAGCCTGGCGGGCCTCCCTGGGGGTGTACCAGGCGGCGGTCAAACTGGCGGTCATCATGAACCTCTTCATCCAGATGTTCCGCTACGCCGCCGAGCCTTTCTTCTTCCAGCGGGCCCGGGACAAGGATTCGAAACAGCTCTATGCCACGGTCATGGAGTGGTTCACGGCCTTCTGCGGACTGGTCTTCCTCGGGGTGACCGGCTATATCGACATCATTTCGCTCCTGCTGGGAAGGGACTTCCGGGTCGGTGTCGGGGTGGTGCCGGTGATGCTCCTCAGTTACATGCTCCTCGGAATGCTGTTCAACGTGTCCATGTGGTACAAGCTCTCCGGCAAGACGAATATGGCCATCTGGATCACCCTGGCGGGCCTGACGGTGACCGCGGTCGTGAACATCGTCTTCATGCCGCGCTACTCCTACTGGGCCTCTGCCTTTGCCCATCTGGGCTCCTACCTCGTGATGTTCATCCTCGCCGCTGCGCTGGGTGCGAAATACTATCCCATCCCTTATAACTGGAAGCGGATCGGAGCGCTCTTTGCCCTGATGGGCCTCGCCTGGGGCGTGTCCGCCTTCCTGGCCCCGCGCTTTCCGGCAGAGGGCGTCCGCTGGGGCCTGATGGGCCTGAACACGCTCCTGATTCTCGCCTACGCGGGAGGAGCGTACCTGCTGCTGAGAAAAACCAAACTATCCTAATTATGCGTATAACACTGATTCTGGCCTCTTTGCTTCTCTCGGCCTCGGCTTTTGCCGCCCCGGGAGAGATTACCCAGGCCCACAAGGACCAGGCGGCCGCCCTGGTCAAGCAAATGACCCTTCAAGAAAAGATTTCCATGATCAGCGGAGCTATCGACGGCTTCCATATCGCGGCGGTTCCCCGTCTCGGGATTCCGGCCGTGAGGATGGCCGACGGCCCGCAGGGCGTGCGGAATAACACCGTCAGCACCCTCTATCCCGCCGGTATCGCCGCTGCCGCCTCCTTCAGCCGCAGCGCCGTCCGCGACATGGGCTCCGCCATCGGGGAGGACGCCCGCGTGCGTGGGGTCGGCATCATGCTGGGCCCTGGCGTGAATATCTACCGCAGCCCGCTCTGCGGCCGCAATTTCGAGTACTTCGGCGAGGATCCCTTCCTGGCCTCCGAAATGGCCGTGGAGTACATCGAGGGCATGCAGGAGCAGGGGACCATGGCCACCATCAAGCACTTTGCACTGAACAATTCCGAATTCGACCGCCATGGACTCAGCTCCAACGCCGATGAGCGTACCATCAACGAAATTTATTTCCCGACCTTCCGGAAGGCCGTCGAAAAGGCCCATGTCGGGGCGGTCATGACCAGTTACAACATGATTAACGGGGTCCATGCCGCCGAGAATAGCTGGCTGATCCGGGAAAACCTGCGCTCCTGGGGCTTCGAGGGCATCGTGATGAGCGACTGGACTTCGACCTACACGACCCTCGGCTGCCTGGAAAGCGGACTGGACCTTGAAATGCCGAAGGCGTATCTCCTTCGGGAAGAGTTCATCCGGCCGCTGTTGGATAACGGCGTCGTCACGGAGGAGCTCCTTGACGAGAAAGTCCAGCACATCCTCCAGGCCCTCATCGCTTTCGACCTGCTGAAAGCACCGGCCGCCCCGAAGGAGGAGAACAGCGATTTCTCCCGCTTCAGCGCCTACCAGCTGGCCCTGGAATCGCCCGTGCTGCTGAAAAACGACGGCCTGCTGCCACTGAAGAAAAAGACCCGCATTGCGGTCCTCGGCGCCGATGCCTTCAACCTGCCGCGCGGCGGCGGTTCCGGCAATGTCCATCCCGCCATCGAGGAGCGCATTTCCATCGCCAAGGGCCTCCAGGGCCTCGGAAAGAACTATCCGGTGGACCTCCTCTATCCCATCGGTGACCGCTATGACACGCCCGAGAACATCGCCAAGGCGGAAAAGGCCGGGGCGGTGGTCGTCGTCGTGGGCTATGACCTCAAGACCGAAGGGGAGAATTTCGACCGGACCTACCAGCTCCCCGCCAAGCAGGAGGAGGAGATCCAGTTTGCCCTGGACCATAACAAGAAGGTCATTGTCGTCGTCTTCTCCGGCGGCGAGTATGACCTCGGGAAGTGGGGAGACAAGGCTTCCGCCATCCTCTCCGTCTGGTATGCCGGACAGGCCGGCGGCCGCGCTGTCGCAGACCTTCTGACCGGCAAGGCCAGCCCTTCCGGCCACCTCCCGTTCACTTTCTGGGGAAGCTGGGAGAAGAATCCGGTCCATGACAGCTACCATCCGTCCAAGAACACGAAGGAAGGTCACAAGGCCGCCGGCCGCAACACCCGCGCCGCCCATGACAAATACAGCTACACCGAGTACACCGAAGGCGTGTTCCTCGGCTACCGTGGGGCGGACCATTTCGGCGTGAAGCCGCTCTATCCTTTCGGCTATGGCCTCAGCTATACTTCCTTTGCCTATGATGGCCTCTCCGTGGAGCCTGCAGGCGATGGATTCGATGTCCGCTTCACCGTGCGCAATACCGGCAGCGTCGAAGGCGCCGCCGTGCCGCAGATCTATGTGGCGCCGCTCTCTCCGAAGGTCCTCCGCCCGACCCGCGAGCTGAAGGGCTTCACGAAGGTCCTGCTCCAGAAGGGCGCTTCGCGGGAGGTGACCGTCCATCTCGACCGCTCGGCCTTTGCCTACTACTGTACGCCCATCCACGACTGGAAAGTGGATGCGGGCTCCTACAAGATCCAGCTCGGTACCGATGCCGAAACCATCGTCCTCGAAAAAACCATTCAGTTATGAATATGGAAGTGAGAGGATTATTTTCACTGCCGTCGCACTGCGTGCGACCCCTCCCACTTCGTGGGCCCCTCCCTCTTACACGGCCGAGGGTGGGGCCCCCGAAAAGCCTTGGCTTTTTGGGGTACCCCAGGGTGGCTATGGGCGATGAAAATAATCCTCTCACTTCATAAACCCATAGTTATGAAAAAGATTTTAGGTGTCATCATGGCGGGGATGCTGTTTGGCTGCGCGCCGAAAGCAGAGGAGTTCCATGTCGTTCCGATGCCGGAGAGCGTGACCCTCACCCCCGGCAGCTATTCCCTGGCCGGAAAGGCCTTCTACGCCGACCCTGCCATCGGGGAAAACGCGGTGAAAGCGGTGGAGCGCTTCGCCGCCCAGCTCGCTCTGGTGAGCGGCAAGACCTCCGACGTCTCGACCGAAGACAACGGCCAGCCGGTCCGTTTCCTTCCGAACCCGAATCTCGGGGAAGAGGAATATGCGCTGAATGTCAAAAAGAGTGGCGTGACGCTGGAAGCATCCTCCTTCAACGGCTTCCTCTATGGAATCGAGACCCTCAAGCAGATGCTGCCGGAGAAGATCTACGCCAAGGCCCGCGCCAAGGCCTCATGGGCCCTCCCGCTCGTGAGCATCCTCGACAGCCCGCGCTTTGCCTACCGCGGCATGATGCTGGACCCTTGCCGGCATTTCTGGACCATCGAGGAAACCAAGCGGATCATCGACGTCGCCGCCGCCTTCAAGATCAACCGTTTCCACTGGCACCTGACCGAAGACCAGGGCTGGCGGATGGAAATCAAGAAGTATCCGCGCCTGACCGAAGTCGGCGCCTGGCGTAATGGGACCATGATCGAAAAGGACTGGGACAGCAATGACGGTATCCGTTACGGCGGTTTCTACACCCAGGATGAGATGCGGGAAGTTGTCGCCTATGCCGCCGAACGCGGCATCACGGTCATCCCGGAAATCGACCTCCCCGGCCACATGGTCGCGGCCCTGGCGTCCTATCCGGAACTCGGCTGCACCGGCGGCCCCTATGAGGTCCGCCAGAAGTGGGGCATCGCGACGGACATCCTCTGCGCCGGCAACGACAAGGTGTTCGAGTTCCTCGACGACGTCTTCGATGAGATGGTCGACATCTTCCCTTCTGAGTACATCCACATCGGCGGTGACGAGTGCTTCGGCGGCCGCCGTTACAAGGGGGAAGTGCCGTGGGACAGCTGCCCCAAGTGCCTGGCCCGCATGCGCAAACTCGGGATCAAGCGCGGTCCCGATGCCAAGCACTACCTCCAGAACTATGTGACCGCCCGTGTCCAGCAGATGCTCGCCGACAAGGGCCGGAAGGTCATCGGCTGGGATGAGATCCTGGAAGGGGAGCTCGCCCCCGGTGCCACCATCATGTCCTGGCGGGGCACCTCCGGCGGGGTCAAGGCCGCGGCCCGGGATTTCGACGTCATCATGTCACCGAACAAGTTCCTCTATCTGGACTACTACCAGAGCAAGGAGACGGACAAGGAGCCGCTCGCCATCGGCCACTGCCTGCCCCTGGAAAAGGTCTACAGCTACGAGCCGTATGAGGGCATGGAGCCCGGGACCGAAGACCACGTCATCGGTGTCCAGGCCAACCTCTGGACCGAGTACATCGCCACGCCGGAGCACCTCGAGTACATGCTCCTGCCGCGCCTCTCGGCTGCCTCCGAGGTCCAGTGGTGCGCCGCCGAGAACAAGGACTACGCCCGTTTCGACGCCAGTATCGACCACCTCTTCCGGATGTTCGACGTGATGGGCTACACCTACGCCAAGCACGCCCGTGGCCTCATCGGCCTCCCTGGTAGCGAACAACCCGCTGCCCCCGCCGAAGAGCCTGCGGCCGAGTAAGGGGTACTCGCGGCTTTTGGCGGGTTCGTGGAGACACGGCGTAAAATGGAAACAACTTAGCCACAACGACTTACACGATTCAACCTCTGCAATATGCAGAGGTTGAATTTCATAAAGCACTGGTAACCAATCGTTTCCACTTTACGCTTTATCGGCAGAGACGGAGGAATTCTTCGGGCGAGAGGGCTTTCATCGGAGCGGGCATTTCCCGGGAAAGGAGGGCTTTGTCGTTTGTGATGATGACGTCGCAGCCGGAGTGGTAGGCGTGAGAAAGATGAGCGCTGTCAGCATACTTTTCCCAAAGAATATCTGCCAGTAGTTTCTTGTCCAGTTCGGCTTGCTCGGCCCCCGTCTTGCCCTGATATTCCTCAGGCATGGAAGTGCCGGCGGAAGGCCATGCCTTCATGAAATCATCCAACTGCTCGGGGCTGGGCAAAGTCGGAAACTCGATTTCCCGGCCCACGGCCTTTTCCAACGTTTCCTCCACCAAATTGTTAAGGGAACGGTTTTCCTTCCGGGCCTGATGCTTCAACCGGATAATCAGACTGTCTTTCAGCCGGAAGGCTGTCTGGGTTCTTGCTACCGCATCCATTTTGTTATACTTTTTTGCAAAGATATAACAGTTTTTGAAATCATGCAATATTTTGCGCCCGGCTGCTATCAGAACGAATACGGCATTTCGGATATCTTCCTGCTGCGCAAAGCGGAGGATATCTTCTCTGGTTTAAGGCGTGTAGTGTTGCGCTGTGTAATTTTTTCCCAGTTTTCCGAACTTCTTTTTATATCCTCCACGCCATTCTAACTTGGCTACCTCCCGCTCCCACAGGCGGACACTTACGATGTTCCCATTCATCTCTTTCGCTTTTTAGCATACAGACTTTGTGGAATGTCCGGAATCATTTCCGTGATGTCATCCAGTCGCTGGACAGCACGCAGCAGTGCAATCAAGTTGTCCAGCCGGATGGAGTTTCCCTGTCCTTTTTCAAATCGGACGATGGTCATCACGGAAACTCCGCTCTGCTGAGATATCTGTTTTTGTGTCAGTCTCAATGAACTACGATAATCCCGGAACCGCTCCCCGAGTTGAGCGGCCAGTTCCGAATTTGAATACTCGTAAGTGTCTTGATATTGTTCATAATCTTTCATATTGCAAATATACATATTTGATGATTATTGTGCGAATAACGTTGTAAAATCATCAAATATGGTAGATTAACCCGCCTACCCCGTCCGTCGCGGCAGGAATACGATGCGGCTGTAAAACTCAAGTGTTTCCATTTTACGCCGCAAAGCATTTCAGGAAGGCGGAATAGGCGTAAACAAAGGAAGAATCCTTGCAATAATAATAAATAGGAATCGTGATTTTTGTGTCGTTCATTGACTAATAATCAAAAACGATAGCAAAATGAAACAAACACCAATCCGTTCCGAATACCTTTCGCCGCAGACGAAAGTGCTGTTCATTTCGGTCGAATGCTCGATCACGGCATCGAATCCGTATCAAGGCGCTGCCACGACAGAGGCCTATGAATCCGAAGACTTGTTCGAATAAAAAACTACTGGCTATGAAACAGACAAGAATATTTGCAATGATTGCCTTCGCGGTAGTTGCCGCGGCTTGCGCAAAAGAGAAAGACCTTCCCGCCTCTGTAGAGAAGGTGAACCCGGACGGGACCAAGACCATCGTATTCACTGCCCAGGCTCCGACCAAAACCACCATCGACGCGAACGACCAGGTTGTCAGCTGGTCCGCCGGAGACGAGGTGAAGTTCGTCTGGGACGGCGGAAGCGCCACTGCGACCGCATCTGAGGAGGGGTCCAGCACGAATTTCTCCGTGACCGTTCCTGACGGTGTGACTGAAATCTATGCCGTGTATCCTGCTAATGCAGGCGGCTCATACGACAACGGTAATGTTAAAGTTCATTTCAACGGTTCCCGTACCGACGGGTCTTTCGCAGCTAATGACATCAGCGTCGCTAAAGCCACGAAGTCCGGTGATACCTGGAGCAACACCCTTGCTTTCAAGAATGTCGCCTGCCTGATTAAGGTTGGTGTAACTTCAAGCACCATTACGAAACTTCAGGTTTATGCAGGAAATGGCGAGACCCTGGCGGGTTATCTTCCGGTAAACATTGCCTCTAACGGAGACCCGTCTTTGGGCGCGGTGAGTAGCAGCCCGAGCGACCATGTTACTATGGAGGTTTCCGGCCCGGGGAACTATTATATTCCCGTGATTCCGGGTGTCACTATGAGTAAAGGTTTCCAGGTTAAACTCTTTGAGGGTGATGACCAGATTACCCCGTTCTTCTATAACGGCGAGTACACTACGGCGCGTGGCAAGGTTATCAAACTCAGCGATATCGAATCCCATGCCGGCCAGTATTACGTTACTCCTTCCGGAGCCGGCACCATGAGCGGCCAGAGCTGGACCAACGCAATGGATGCCGCCACGTTCAAGGCATTCATTGAAAATGCGGACAATTACTTCGTCCTCAGGGGAGCTACAATCCATCTTTCTGCGGAAGAATTCACTTTGGGAGATTATCTCCAGCCGGATTTCTCAGGCCACAGCGAGACTGCTTTCACGATTGAGGGAACCACATCAGGATCAGACATTACTACCTTCGTTGGTGGCACAGGTGATCCGGCAGGTACACTTTGGCCTAAGGCCAGTTGCAACCTGACTGTCAAGAACGTCAAGTTTACCGGCACCGACGGCAACAGCAACCGTGCCGCCATCCGTGTCAATACCTCCTCTGCTAAGTTGACACTTGAAAACTGTGTCTTCGACGGAAACAAAACCTCGGGCAACGGCGGCGCAATCGCAGTATTCAAAGCGGCACAACTTGACATCAAGGATTGTGAATTTTACGGAAACAATGCAAATGGCGGGGCCTGTCTCTATATAAAGCCCTCTATAGATATGACTGTAAACGTCATCGGAGGTATATTTAAAGGGAACTACGCCGTCGGCACCAGTGACGCTGATTCTGCCGGCGCCGTATTCTACGCCACAAACGACGGGGGTACACCAACACTAAAATTTAGCGGAGTTACTTTCAAGGAGAACTATAACTATGTGGGCACGAACGCGAATATCGGTGGAATCCTTCGTCTGCAGGCTTCCAATTCGAAGGCTTATTTTGACAATTGTTTATTCGACGGCAACTATACGAACCGCGATCTCAAGACAGAGAACAAGCCCTGCGCTGCCATTGTAACCTGTCGCATAGGGGATGTCAGCTACTATTTCAACGCCTGCGAATTCAAGGAGAATACATCCGGAACAGGTAATTCCGCAGGTGTTTACGGTGGTACGAGGGGAACGGTGTTCGCCACTTTGGCGGGCAGCACCTTTGCTTTCAACAACTGCTCGTTCCACGACAACTATGGCGGACGAAATACCGATGATATTACCTGGATCGGTATGGATAACACGAGCAGCACCCTCATTCTTGCCAACACCACTATTGCAGGAGATAATTACCGTGCTCCCGGCGCCGGAGGTGCAAGAAAGAACAACTGGGGCGTCATCAAGTTCCAGAACACCGGTAATTACTATTTGCTCAACACCATCCTTTGCTCTCTCGACCCGGTCGGCAACAGTTTCTGGGTCAACGGAGACATTATGGTCGACGGAACCACAACTATATCAAACGGCGGTTCCAAGCTCCCTGTATATTGCTGGTACAGCAAGATTTCAAAGGAAGGTGACAACAGGACGAACTGGACAGTCGACACCGGTTCCGGTCACGACTATTATGCCACCTCGGCAAGCTTCGGCTCCTGGAGTTCTCCTTACACCTGGAACGGCACCCTTACCGGCACCAACAGCAATATGCTGGCTGCGACAGCCGACGTGAACAGCGAAATCCAGTCCGCCGACGCCGACTTCTACACTTGGCTCAGCAGCATCGGAGCCCTTGGCAAGGATATCAACGGCCGCGACCGCGGCGACACCTCCTGGCCCGGCTGCTACCAGAACTAATCCGGCATTTCCGAATTACGGCCTTGGTTTTTAGAACCAGGGCCGTTTTTTGATGCAAAATTGTTTGGGCAATTCAATCTACTTTATTAAGTTTGCAGAAAAGAACCGGTATGCAAATACTCCAGGAACCCGTCTCAAGAGAAGACTTGAAAATAATAGCCCGGAACACATTCGGGGATATGGTAAAATGTGTAGCAGATGTCCGCCAGGGTATTCTGGCGATTGACGCAAACCTTCACGCCGATCTGGAAACTGCATTGTTGGAAAACGGATCTGCCCAGCAGGACCTGTGGGGGTTCAATCTTTGGGTTGAGGAAGAAGGTGAAGACTTCATTGAATACGATTCCTTGATTAATATACGCTCCTGGCAGGGCAATCCTTCCCGTGATGTGCTGAATCCTCAAGTGAGGAAGGCAATAGCAGACATTGTGCATAGATTCATAGTAGAATGATGCAACACTCTTTTTTGGAAAACGGGCATTGGGCCGAATTGACATTCCCGCAGCAGATGGCGAACATCGGCAGCGAGACATCACGGATTTACAAAGCCCTGGAGAGCGGGAAAGATGCCAGGGCGGAAAGTGCTTTTGTGCGCTTTCAGGAACTGATTGACCTGACCATACAATTTGGCCGACAAAATGAATGTGCAGCCGCAAGGGCCTCTATGTGGAGGGAATTGTGCCGTTTCCGCGAATTGTATTGCCAGGCTTATCTCTCCCGCGATATGAAAGAGCTCGCTGTCGCCAACCGCTATCTGGATTTGTTTGCCGCTATGCGGTAAATCGCTAAGCCGGACTGCTTTAAATAATCTTTTTTTGGATAAAACCGGAATTCTTGCATTCTTTGACAGAATCAATGCAACAAACTGGGACGTGCGTGGTTATTTTTGCATAGATTCAGTTTAAGTATGAAAACATCGGCCATCATCCTTGCGACATCATTGCTATGCGCCTTTGCATCCTGTAGCCGGGACGGCATCCCCACCCCGGTCTTCGACGCCCGTCCGGAATATGTGGAGCTGTACCGGACGGCCTGGAAGCAGGCGGAGGACCATATCAAGTACCAGCCTGGGCTGCCGCAGCCGAGGTATATGGATGAGGGATTCAGGGACGAGGCGATATGGATCTGGGACTCGGAATTTATGGTCCTCTTCTGCAAATATGCGCCGACGCTTTTCCCGGGCATCGAGACGCTGGACAATTTCTATTATACCCTCCACGAGAACGCCGGCTCCCCTCTGAGCGTCTGGCATCCGGACAATCCGCCCTTTTTCGCCTGGGTTGAGAACGATTATTATAAATTCACCGCCGACAAGCCGCACATAAAGGAACTCATCAGCAAAAAGCGCTTCCTGCAGAAGCATTTCGAGCTTTTCAACACGATGAACCATGACACCGAGTTCCCTTTCCAAATCAGCAACGACGGCGTCAGGATCAATTACAAGGGTATAGGCTATGAGTGGCAGAGCTGGCAGAGCGGCATGGACAATACCCCGAGAAAAAGGGCCATGCCCATGTTCTGGATAGACGCAATCTCCCAGCAGGCCCTTTCCGCGCTCTATATTTCCCGTCTTGCGAAAGTCGCCGGTGACAGCGCGACGGAGCAGGAATTCAAGGCAAAATACGAGGATCTGAAAGAGAAGGTGAACAAGTACTATTGGGACGAGGAAGACGGCTGCTACTATGATATAAAGGAGGAAGACCTGTCCAAGACCCGCATCCTTACCCCTGCCTCTTTCTGGCCTATGCTGGCGGAGATTCCCTCGCAGGAGCAGGCTGAAAGAATGGTCCGTTTCGCCCTGCAGGATGATAAACTCGGCGGCGCGATTCCATGGACATCGGTGTCTCGTGACGACCCCGATTTCGACCCGGATGGGAACTATTGGAAGGGCTCAATCTGGCTTCCGACGGCTTATATGGGCATCAAGGCGCTGGAAAAATACGGATTCTTCGAAGAGGCCGACCGGACGGCGGAGGCAATTCTCGAGCATATGTGGCAGACCTACTCGCAGTATGAGCCGCACACGATCTGGGAATGCTACAATCCGACAAAGCCGGAACCCGCAAGCAAAAAGGAAGGCACCAAGAACGTCAAGTCCGTCAAGGCCGATTTCTGCGGCTGGTCGGCTCTCGGGCCCATTTCTCTCTTTATAGAGAACGTGCTGGGCTTCTATGATGTGGACGCCGGAGAAAAGACTGTCCGCTGGAACCTGCACCAGAATTGCCGCCACGGCATAAAGGGCTTGAGCTTCGGGAATATAACGACCGACATCCTGTATGAAGACGGTAAAGTCAGTATCGTCAGCAACAGGCCCTATACGCTGTATATCAATGGCGCCGCCTACCCCGTCCGTCGCGGCAGGAGTTCTATTCCGATTCCTGAAAGATAAGATGGGGCTCCTGGCTTCTCGCAATCGGCTATTTCGCCATCTGCTGGCTCCTGCTGTGGCGGCTCTACAGAAAGAAAGTCTTTCTGAAAGTCTGAATTACATTGCTCGTAAAATGTAAGTGCTTGATTATTAGTAATTCATTGTTGGTCAGCCGTTTCCATTTCACGGCGCTCTATTCCGGCTTATAGTATTCTTTGAGCGCTGCCACATCGGCCTCGCTAAGGACGTCGGAGGTCATGATGAACTCGTCCATCTGGGCGGGAAGACTGTATTCCAGCGTGCCGGTGCCGTCCTGGCCGATATTCATAGAGAGCGAGTCGAATGAGGTTGAGGCGAGCTCGGAGGGAATATCCGCCTCGTCTCCATAGAAGGAGAAGTCGTAGTATATCCTGACCTTGCGCTTTGCGCGGTCCACGGTTAGGATTACGTGCATCCAGCCCTTGTCGTAATTGGAAGGAAGAAGACTTTCCAAATCCATCCTGTTCTTGCCGTCGCCCACATTGAACTTGATATCCTTGGTACCCCTGTACGACAGGATGAAGCCCTTATACTTTCCCTCCTGCCAGTCCTTGTTCGAGATCAGTCCCGGATCCGCCTTCGCCGGAGATACGGGAGAGCCCTTCAGCCAGAAGGCCACGGAGAACGAGCCTGTCCCGACCGAGACATCCTTGAGCGTCACATATCCGTTATTCAGTGCTATGCCCTTTCCGAAGTAGGCGTCGTAGTACTGGAGAGTGCCGGACTGTGAGGTCTGGACCTTGCCGAAGGCGTCGCCAGTGTTGCCGTCAAAAGGAAGATAGGCAATCACCTTGTGAGCGGAAAGAAGTGTCTGCATCTTGCTGAGGACAGGAGTGGGCGCCGTCTGATGATTGCGGTACTCCTCGCCGGGAATCTTTGTTTCCTTACGCGGCCCAACCTCTGTGACATCCTTGAATATGCCCGCCGGGACGTGCCCGCTCCAGGTGTCGGGGTATTCCAGTCCCAGGGCATAGGCTGCAATCGCCGCTACGTCACGTCCTTCCGCCTCCACAATCGTGCCGCTTGCCACAGTCTTTCCGGCCACCCCCAGGAAGACATATTTCTCCTCGTCGGAATCGCCGCCGTGCGTCGTGCCTTTCCCACCGTGATCCGCCGTGACCATGAACAGAGTCTCGTCCAGGATGCCTTTCAACTTCAACTGGTCATAAATCCTTCCGATCAGTGCATCCGCCGTACTGATTGTCGCGAGGTAGATATCCGTGCCGAAGCCGTATTTCTCGCCGATATCGTCAGGCGAGGAGAACTGGACGAACAACACCGTCGGGGTCTTGCCTCTGAGATAAGTGAGAATCCTTCCGGTCACTTCGGCATCATCCTCTCCAGTCCCTTTTTCGACGTTGAGATTATTCTCGACGATTCCTATATTGATAGGGTTCCATTCCACGAAAGACGCCAGCTCCGCATTCGGCATAGCCCCCCTGGCGACCCTGAACAAGGACGGATAGGGGCTGTTCTCCGGATATGCCGTCTTCTCGATGATGGCATTGGTCCGTCCGTGGAACTCCGGAAGGACTCCGTGCAGGATGGAAGCCCAGCCCTGTGCACTCATAGTCGGGAGGGCCATCAGGGACTTGTATGTCGTTGCCTGGTCCTTGAAAATCTCGTCGCAACGCGGGGTGTCCGTGTCCTTGAAGTACGCGCCGGCCCCGTCCACGCCTATAATCACCACGTGCTTGTAGGCGCCTTTGGAAACAACGGTTTCCGGGACCACAGGTCTTGTCTGGGGCTCCGTATTCTTGTTGTTGTCCAGGTTCTCTTTGCTGGCGCAAGAGCTAAGAAGGCACAGCAGAAAAGTGGAAAAAGCGGCGGATAATGTTTTCATAATACATCATTTTCTAGCAGATCATCAGCAAAAATAATGGAGATTTTATTACCTTGCAACAGATATTTTCAAGAAGCAGTACGTTATGGGAAATCCTTGCAATTATCGAAAGAATCGGCATAGTAAAAGCTGCCTGGAAGGCTTAATTTTGCGAGTATGAAACACCTTGCCTCGTTACTGGTAGTCCTGTCGGTATGCTCTTTTTCGTCCCGTGTCCGGGCAGGGGCGCAGGAAGCGTGGCAGACTTCCCAGCTGGATATGCACTCCGGGCTCGGGGACAACTGCGTCAATGACGTTCTCGTGGACGCAAGACATTTCCTTTGGATCGGGACAAATGCCGGGCTGGAATTCTACGACGGAAGCAATATGGTCCATGTCGCTTTCCCGGAGGTAGAGAATGCGGTTCCTCCGGTGATATTCTCGCTCTCCGAGGACGAAGCCGGCGTCGTCTGGGCCGGGACTTCGGAAGGGCTTTTCCATCTGGACAAGGACCGGCTTGAAATGCGGCGTCTGGACAGGGAAGCGTTACGTGGGGCATCCTTCCGGCAAATGTGCTGCGGAAGGGATGGTTCCCTGTGGGTGGCGACAGGTGAAAGAAATTTACTGAAAATCAACACCTTGACGCCAGAGGTGGGGACGGTTCCGCTGGAGGTCCGCTCTGTCTGCGGCAGTCCGGACGGAACGGTCTATGCCCTTTCCTCGGATCATCGTCTTTTCGTCCTGACGGGCGGTGCTCCCTATTCGGTCAACTACCACTACGCCGAGATGCTGGAGGGGGTCACCATCTCTCGTATCGCCTACGCCGGAGGCAGCCTTTTTCTCTTTGCGGAAAATGGCGGGGTATATGCCATCGAGCTGGAGAGCAAAGAACTCCGTTTTCTGTCTTTTGTCAGCAGAGTCAGGGATGCCGCAGGGCTGTCCGACGGGGAAATCTATCTGGCCGCAAGGGATGGTATCCAGGTGCTTGACAGCACGCTGGCGCCCATCCGTGTCATCCGTCCGCTCCGGGACAACTCCTTCCGCTGCCTTTCCGTGGATCCGCAGGGCGGCGTCTGGGCAGGGACCCTGTTTGAGGGATTGGCCCATATCGCCCCCGACGTGGTCCGTTTCCATCGTTATGGGGATGAATTCGCCCCCGGAAGGTTCAAGGCGCGTGATTTCGCAGAAACGCCGGACGGCCGGATCTGGACAGGAACCGATACGCGCGGACTGCTGTGCCTGGACCCGTCGGCCCCGGAGCGTGCGGCAAAGCGGTTTTTCCCGGGGAGGAATGTCACTGGCCTCATGGCGGAAGGAAGATATCTCTGGGTCGGGACGATCGACAATGAGCTGCCGGTCATGCGGCTGGATACGGAAAGCGGAAAGACCGTCGCTTTTCCGGGTGCGGGAAAATCGGCCTATGCTTTCTGCCGTGACACCCAGGGGCGGCTTTGGATCGGTGGACAGGACGGCTTCGTGGTCGGCCGGGAAGGTGCGGACGGGAGGTTCGATGTGGAGATATCCATGCCGACCAAGCAGGTTTGCCGGATCCTCTGCGCCTCGGACGGAGCCGTCTGGGTGGCGAGCATCAACGGTAGCATCATCCGTTATAAATCCAGTGATTATGCCACCTATAAGATACCTATATCCAATATTCTCACCGACATCATCGAAGATGGGAAGGGGCGGGTTTTCGCAACGTCCGAAGGTACCGGCCTGTGGGAATACAAGCGGGAGACAGACGCCTTCCAAAGTGTCGGCTTGACTGACACGCGACTGCTGAAAATCTCCAGAGAGGGAGACTTGCTCTGGATTACCGGCTCCCATGGGATCCAGATGCTGAATCCGGACGATGCGCGCCCGCTTCCCTTGATTTCCACGGAAATACTGGGCATAGACAGTTTCAACTATTCCTCCAACTTCATCTCCGCGGACGGAACGCTGTACGCCGGAACTTCCGACGGATTCATCTCTTTTTCCGTTCGTTCGTTGCGGGAGGCTGCGTCCGTTGTCCGCAAGCCTTCGATCTCTTCTTTCCGCATTCTTTCTTCGTCCGAAAAGACGGAAGGAGGCCGCTTCCTGCGCCCGGAGGCTATGCTGCTTGACAGCAAGACGCGTTCCTTCGAGGTCAGCGTCTCCCTGCTGGACTATGCCCTCTTCCCGGTCGCGAACCTATTTTGGAAAATAGACGGTCTCGGGGAATGGACCCGGGTGGAGGATGGCCGTTTCACGGTCTATGACATTCCTTCCGGAAGATGGAAACTCAGACTCAAGGCCGTGTCGCTTTCCGGCGAGGAGAGCGAGGAGACGGTGATGGACCTGCGGGTCCGGCCGCCGCTTCTTCTCAGCCCGATGGCTTTCGTGCTGTACATCATCCTTTTCCTTTTGGTTGCCGTAGGCATCGCGATGATTTCCGACCGGCGGGCCAAGGCGAAGGCGGAGATGGAGCAGGAGCGGAAGATCCTCGCGTCCAAGATGGACTTCCTGACGTCCATCGCCCACGAAATCCGCACCCCGCTGTCCCTGGTACAGATTCCGCTGGAAGAACTGATCCGGAAATTCTCCTCTTCGGCAGACGGATCCGTCCAGGAAAATCTGGACATTATGCGGCGGAATTCAATGAAGTTGACGGTGCTGATCAATGAGCTCCTGGATTTCCGGAAACTGACGGATTCGACCTATCAGATCCATCCCGAGTTCCTGGACATCCGGACCGTCCTGAAAGACGCCCACCGCCGTTTCCTGCCCATGTTCGTCCAGGAGGGGAAGACGCTTTCCATCCAGATGAGGGAGGCGCCGGTTTACTGCGAGACCGATGTCCGGAGCCTCGGCCGTATCTTCGACAACCTGCTTTCCAATGCCCTGAAATACTCTGCCCACCATACGGTCATCCGTTTGTCTGTCTCCGGCCACGAGGCGGTCGTGAGTGTGGAAAACGACGGGACGATTATTCCCGAAGACGTGCGGGAGGAGATTTTCAAGCCCTTCTACCGCTACGATGACGCTGCCTCCGCCGGCGTGGAGGGGACGGGGCTCGGGCTCTCCACCAGCCGACAATTTGCAACGCTTCTTGGCGGCTCGCTCAGCATGGACGACGACATGGGCGTCAACCGTTTCCTTTTCACGATCCCGGTCTCCGCAGAGGAAAGCCCGGGCAGTGGCCTTCCTGTCGTAGAGTCCAAGGACAAGTCCATCATGGTCGTTGAGGACGACAGGGATATGGCTCGCGTCATCGGGGACATTCTCGGCGACTCTTACAATATCATCCTTGCATCCAATGGACGCCAGGCTCTTGACAAGATCGAGGCCGGGGCGTCACCGACGCTGGTCGTTTCGGATGTCATCATGCCGGAGATGGACGGAATTGCCTTTACCAAGGCCCTGAAGAGCAACCTCGCCACCAGCCATATTCCGGTGATCCTGCTCTCCGCGGAGGTCCCGGATGTGTTTATGCAGGAGAGTCTCGAGGGCGGTGCGGATGCCTATCTCGAAAAGCCCTTCTCTCCGAAGAAACTGCGTACGACGGTGGACAACCTGATCGAAAACCGCCGCAGGATTTACGAATTCTATATTTCTTCGCTTCCTTCCAGCGGAGAGCTCCCGACGGGAAGGGTGTCCGCTGTGGAGCAGAAATTCCTCCGCAGCATCCAGGAATACGTCAATGCCAACCTCCACCGCAGCATCACGCTGGACGACCTGGCCGAAGTGGTCTACCTTTCCCCTTCCACCTTATATAAGAAAATGAAGGATTATGCCGATGTCTCCCCGATGGAATATGTGATGAAGGTCCGTCTCCACCGTGCCGTAGAACTCCTGAAGGACGACTCCGTCTCCGTGCAGGAGGTGGCGCAGTCGGTCGGCTTCAACACCCACTCTTTCTTCTCGGAATGCTTCAAGCGAGAATTCGGGATGACCCCGCGACAGTGGAGGCTCCGAAATGTGGCAAAACCTACGAAATAATATGCATAGAGTATTCAGCTTCATTATTACACTGGTAATGTTGCCCTTGCTGTGCTTTGGCCAGTCTGCCGGAGACGGGATTACAGTGGGATCGTTCAATGTAAGATTTCTGGATGACAACCGGCCGGAATATGACTATAAGTTCGGAGGGCAGCCCTGGCCGGTCCGCCGTCCCGCCGTCAAGGCTTTTTTTGAGCAGAAAATCCCGGATATAGTAGGACTTCAGGAGGTCCGGAGAACCCAGGCGGCTGACTTGGAGGAAGACTTGGGGACGGATTGGTTCATCTATTGCCCCGGACGTCTCAGCGGGGGCAGGATGGT
>JAEEGL011971927.1_pt1 | contig 80939 bp, 65 predicted proteins | sample 9134231 | NCBI WGS metagenome assembly JAEEGL01 (sample SAMN16246548, study PRJNA631951) | gut metagenome | biome: gut microbiome; feature: rumen; material: fiber-attached | host: Bos | place: Iran: Karaj | collected 2018-10 | reverse complement strand
TGCCAAACTGTCTCAATGTCGCGTCCCTTCGGGACGCTAGAAGTGAGTTTATTCTGTCACCGCACTGCGCTACGCTTGTACGGTGTTATTGAGATTCAGCCTCTTCGAGGCTGTAAAAAATCAGTCTTATATTAAACTAGAGCCAGCTTTGTTTGCAGTTTTGTTTGCAGCCTGTTTGCAAAAATCTGGAAGCTGCAAACAGAAGCAATAAACCGATTTGATATAAGTATGACACACAGAGGTGGGCCCTGCAAACGAATGTGATAGTCGTTTTTATTTCATTTTTTATTGTTAAACAATGTTTTACAAAGATAAAAATCGGTCTCAGTTGAGGAAAAACAGGTCTCAGATTTTGCACATTTTCCATCTCCCCATCTCCACCTTATGCAGACACATCTTTGGTGGATGAGAGGTGTGGATATTTGTAAGATTGTCAGTAAGTCTCTGCAAGCATTGGACTCCTTTTCATCCTGATGCAACCTGAGAAACCAGAGTTCAGAGAGCGGGAGACTCCATAAAGCAGAAAACATCGACAATCTTTTTGATTATCAGTGTTTTTCAAAGTAGAAGTTCGTTCTCCAAGTGGAGCTAACCTAACTCTAACCTAAGTCTAACTTTTGATTCGGTCATAAACGAGGTAATTTTTGTTAAATAAAGTGCGTGCATTTGCATTTCACGTTTCACATTCTACGTATTGTTTGATTGCCCCTCAAAAGAGGGGAAAGTTACAAACATTTTCTGCGGTTGAGGGTATTTCTGCAGGACGAATCCTTTTGATAGTTTTCTAAAAAACACACCGTTGTAGATAGCGCTATATGTGTGCGCGCACACGCGCGTTATATTATGTTGATAACATATATAAAAAAGATGCGCATTTTCCCTTGCAGGTGGATTATTTTTTGTACCTTTGCGTACAATTAATGCTGCGATAGCATATATCAAATGACTGAAAACTAAAAAGAATAATATATTTTATGCAATCAGAAAACGAAAAAATCACTCGTGTTGACATCGAAACGGTGATGAAGACCGCGTATATCGACTATTCGATGTCTGTCATCGTGGCTCGCGCTTTGCCTGACGCCCGTGACGGATTGAAGCCCGTGCATCGCCGTATTCTGTTCTCGATGAATGAGGAAGGCAACTACTACAACACTCCCACCAAGAAGTCGGCCCGTATCGTTGGTGACGTTATGGGTAAATACCACCCTCACGGCGACTCATCAATCTATGGCGCTTTGGTGCGTATGGCCCAGCCGTGGGCGATGCGTTATCCGCTAATTGACGGCCAGGGTAACTTCGGTAATATCGACGGCGACAACGCAGCAGCCATGCGTTATACCGAGGCAAGAATGAAACAGATTGCCAACGAGATGGTTGCCGATATCGACAAGGATACCGTCAATATGGTGCCGACCTACGACAACGATAATGTGGAGCCGACGGTGCTGCCTGCCAAGATACCCAACCTGTTGATTAACGGCTCGAACGGTATCGCCGTGGGTATGGCCACCAATATGCCCACCCACAATCTGCGTGAGGTAATGAACGGCTGTATCGCCTATATCGACGACCCCGACATCGATGTGGAAGGGTTGATGAAGCATGTGATAGCTCCCGACTTCCCGCTGGGCGGTATCATCTATGGCTACTCCGGCGTCCGCGAGGCCTATATGACCGGCCGCGGTTCCATCATCCTGCGTGCCGAAACCTCCATCGAGGAGGACAAGACCGGCCGTCCTATCATCATCGCCCATTCGATTCCTTACGGCATCAACAAATCGGAGATGCACAAACACCAGGCGCAACTGGTGAAGGAGGGCAAGATAGACGGTATTGTCGACATACGCGACGAATCGGGCAAAGAGGGTGTCCGCATGGTATACTACCTTCGCCACGATGTGGTGCCCAACGTCATCCTCAATAAGTTGTTCCAGCTGTCGGAGCTGCAGAGCTCTTTTGCCGTGAACAACATCGCGTTGGTGAAAGGCCGTCCGCAGCTGCTCAATCTCAAGGATCTGATCCGCGTCTTTATCGAACACCGTGAAGAGGTGGTCACCCGCCGCACACGCTTCGAGATGGCTGCGGCCGAAAAGCGCGCCCATATCCTGCAGGGATTCCTCAAAGCCATAGACATCATCGACGAGGTGATTGCCACCATCCGTGCAGCACAGACGGTGGATGCGGCCAAAAACGATTTGATGAACAAATTCGGATTCACCGAGCTGCAGGCAGCCGCCATCGTTGAGATGCGTCTGCGTCAACTCACCGGATTGGAACGCCAGAAGCTGGAAGACGAATACAACGAGAAACTGGCCTTCATCGAGCGTTGCAAGGAGATTCTGGGCGACCACAATGTGTTGATGTCCGTGATTAAGGACGAACTCATCGCCGTGCGCGACAAATACGGCGACGACCGTCGCACCCGCATCGAATATAATGCCGCCAACTTCCGCATCGAAGACACGATACCCGACGACAAGGTGGTCATCACCATCTCCCACATGGGTTATGTGAAACGTACGCTACTGAGCGAATACCGCGCCCAGGGCAGAGGTGGTATCGGCTCGAAAGGCAGCTCGGTGCGCAACGAGGATTTCGTGCAACACATATTCATGGCTACCAACCACAACTACCTGCTCTTCTTCACCGAGAAGGGCCGTTGCTACTGGAAACGTGCCTTTGAGATACCCGAAGGTAGCAAGGACTCCAAAGGCCGCGCTATCCTGAACCTCATCAACATAGAGCCCGACGACAAGGTGAAGGCCTACATCAACGTGACTAATCTGACGGAGAAGGAATACCTTGAGAACCACTATATCGTGCTCTGTACGAGGAACGGTATCATCAAGAAAACTTGTCTGGAGGCCTATTCGCGTCCCCGCGCCAACGGTATTATCGCCGTGGGCATCCGCGACAACGATGAGCTGATTGAGGCACGCCTGACCGACGGCACCAACCAGCTGCTCATCGCCTCGCGCTACGGCAAGATGGTGCGCTGCCCCGAAGAGGAGTTCCGCGCCATGGGTCGTGGCGCTTCGGGCGTGAAAGGTATTACGCTGCAAGACGAGAAGGACTATGTCATAGGTATGCTGGCTGTCGCCAATCCAGACGACAACATCATGGTTGTGTCCGAGAACGGCTACGGCAAACGTTCGGAACTCGAAGAGTACCGTACCACTCACCGCGGCGGCAAGGGCGTGAAAACCATCAATGTGACCGAGAAAACCGGCCAGCTGGTGGCCATAGCCAATGTGACCGACAACGATGACCTGATGATTATCAACAACTCGGGCATCACCATCCGCATGCATGTGGCTTCGCTACGCGTGTTGGGACGCAACACTCAGGGTGTCAAGCTTATCGAGCTTCGCAAGAAAGATTCCATAGCTTCCATTACCAAGGTGGATGCAGAGGAAGACGACGCCAAGAATCCCGAAGAGGTAGCGGAAGAGACGACAAATGTTGAGACTGCCACCGAAGAAACGACTCCACAATCGCCGTCAGCCAACGAGAATGCTGACGAAAAAGATCAGGGGAGTGAAGAGTAGGGGACGCGCAGCACCCTGCAATAATAAATATTGAAACAGTACTAATCAGTAAATAACCAAAAAACATATTAAACGATGAAAAAAGTAACCTTAATTGTAGCACTTGTCTCTTTGGGATTTGCCGCCGGCGCCCAGTCGCTCAACGTCAGTAGCGCGTATGAGGCACAGAACAGGGGATACCTTAAAAAGGCAAAAGGATACATAGATCAGGCCGCCGAGCACGAACAAACCAAAGCTGAAGCCCAAACGTGGTATTATCGTACCATGATTTATACAAAAATTGGTATAGATATCAATCAAAACAAAAAGTCGGCAAAAGAGTTGAAAGAGATTGCTCCCGACTGGTACCGTACGGCTTATAAATCTGCCCTCAACTGGAAACAGTTCGACACCAAAGGGGAATACACCAACAACATCACGCCTTTCTTCAACTACATCGCCAATGCCTACCTCGATCAGGCATATCCCGCTTTCAACGATGAGAGGAACTATACTAAAGTGATGGGGATCTGCGATACCGCTATCCAGATTTTCAATATGGCTGGCGACAAGAAAAGTGCCCAAGCCGCCTATTATCTTGCCGGCATCAGCGCACTCAACCTCAAGGACAACGCTAACGTAAAGAAGTATTTCAACACGCTGGTAAGCCAGAAAACCGACAGAAACCAAGTGTATGAAACTCTTTTCAATATCTACAGAACAGAGAAAGATACGGTTAGAGCCATGAAGACCGCTCGCTCGTTCGGCAAGAATTTCCCCGACAAATACGAGGCAGATATGCTGATGGCTCAAGGTTATCTGATGACTGGCAACATGGATAAGAGCAAGGAGTCCATCATGGCTGCCATGAATAAGGTAGGCGACGACAAAGTCAAAAAAGCAACATTGCTCTGCCAGGTGGCCGCCATCTATGAATTGACCAACGCTTTCAAAGAGGCGGAGGAGAAGTATCAGGAATCCCTGCAAATTGACCCCGACCAGTTTGGCGCCAATTTCAGCATGGGTAAGATGTTCTACAACAGAGCAGTTGACAAACTTGATGCCGCCAATAATGTTGACCCGAACGACGAAACTGGTTTGTATGACAAACTCAACGCAGAATCCAAAGAACTGTTTGGTCAGTCGGTTCAGTACTTCAACAAAGCCATAGCTTATATCGACGCTTTGCCTGAAGCACAAAAAGCAACCAACAAAGCAAACTTGTTCAACTGCCTGAATGCGCTAAAGACGGTTTATCTGCGCCTGGAAATGAACACCGAGTTCCAAGCCGTGAACGCCCGCCTCACAGCTCTGCAGTCAGAAAAATAAAACACCCAATAAGGAGAATAAGCAATAAGCAACAAGCAAGTACAAACAATCGCAATGCTAAAAAGAAGAGGTTCCCAACAAGAACCTCTTTTTTTTCATGCTCTATTATTTAGTTAACATAATACAAAATGCAGTCCAACGGTACCAGTATGGCATTATTCTTATAATATTATCGCATGTGGAATTTTTGGGGGCATTTTATGAACATATGTTCATAGGCCAACGAACATATGTTCCTTCCGTCATGAACATATGTTCGTGGACGGATGAACATATGTTGGCTATTCTGATAAAAAAACTCTGCTTCGTACGGCAACGTCACGAGAATTGGAAATTTGAATCCAAACTTGGTTGCCGTCCAATTTTTGAGAAATTTTTACTTCCTCGTGTGGTAACGTTTCCAAATTGTAGTTGACGTCCAACCCCAGAATTGTTTTTCTGTGTAATGTGTCAGGCAGCGAATTGGAAATCCACCGGAGATATTCTGCATTATAGACATGCTGGTTACGGTCAATTGATGAATATGGTGCCTTGAATGAAACAACATCCACCAGATTGTCGGGCATCAAAATCTTAGAGGGTTTAATGGCCAAAGCTTTCCTGTTTTCAAATACGCAGCTATCATACAGATCTTCGCGTATGCGGCATGCGTGTCGGCTGGCGATATTGATTATGGCCCAACTTGACGTTGCTGCAATAAGGACTTCGTTCATCGAACTCAGAATTTCCGACTCTCGCAGCGTCAACAATCCGTCACTGCTATGCAACCAAGTGCGCAATTTAACCTGCTCATTTAGCTTTGGGTAGCGGCTCACAACACGGTAACTGACGCGGGAAAGAATCCGGGATTGTCCTTTGTCATTAAGTTGTTGCATCCCTACGCCAAGCGAAGTCCAATGTCTTTCTGCCACTTCGTGAAAGACTTGGGCAATGCCTTGAAGCGACAACTGCTTCTGACAATCGCATAAGTGGGTATATATAGTAAATGGAATTTCGTATATCATTTATACATCTTCCTATAATAAATAGCCCCTCTCTCCTATCCTATTTTGTATCTATCAGGATATATATTGCTGTTTTATAGCTAATTTAATAAAACTTTGGCATTAACAGCGATGCCTCGGGGATTGGAAATTTGAATCCAAACCGTTTGATTCTCTATTTCCTCCTTGATGTTTACTTCTTCGTTAGGTTGTGTCTCTAGATTGTAATTGATGTCGAGACCTGTGATACGTTTATGCAAGTCATCGGGCAGAACATCCGAAATCCATCGCAGATATTCTGCGTTGTTCACATGTTGGTTCTTGTCAATGGAAGAATATGGTGCGTTGAACGACAATACAGAAACCATATCGGCGGGCATCGCCAATTTCTCTGGTACGACATCTACAGACTTCCTGTCATGATTCTCGTAATTGTCCATTTCACCGCCTATCCGGCACACTTTGCGCGTATTGAAGTCAATAATGACCCAATTTGACGTGCAGGCCACAAGAACATTATTCTCTGCATCCAATATCTCACACTCTCGAAAGGCCATCAATCCGTCAGTGCCTCGCGACCATGTACGATAAATCACAGGTTCTTCAATATTAGGAAATCGACGAACGACGCGATAACAAATGCGAGACAAAACCCAGGCCTTGCCGCGTGATGCAAGTTGTTCGGTGCCGACACCCAGGTGCATGCAGTGCATCTCTGCCGCTTCTTGGAACAACTGAGCCATGCCTTGCAGCGAGAGTTTACAGTTACGGTCGCTGAGGTATGTGTAGACAGTGAAAGGTACAGTAAAGAACATGGTTTACTCTTTTTCTCAAATGAGAGGTATTACATCCTTTCTGGAACATCAATACCCAGAATATTCATTGCATTCTTGATTGTTTGAGCCACTACGGCACACAAGCATACTCTAAATCTTTTAATGTCGCTGTTTTCTTCCCTTAGAATCGGAGTATCCTGATAAAAACTGTTGAATGCTTTGGCCAAGTCATAGGTGTAGTTGGCAATCATTGCTGGGCTGTAGGACGCTGCTGCTTGTTCGATGGCCGACGGGAAATCGTGGATTTTCTTTACCACTTCACGCTCTTTGTCGTTCAAATCGATATGGTTGACCACTGAGGAAGTATTTGCAAGAGAGCATCCCTGTTCTTCTCCTTTGCGGACGATAGAGCGGATACGTGCATGAGTGTATTGTATGAACGGACCGGTATTGCCGTTGAAGTCAATGCTTTCGGCAGGATTGAAGAGCATATTCTTGCTCGGATCCACTTTGAGAATGAAATATTTCAGTGCGCCCAATGCCAGCATGTGGTACAGCTCTTGCTGCTGTGCTGGTGGCAGGTCATCGTTCTTGCCGTGCTCCTTGCTCATCTCAGCAGCCGTCTGCTCCATTTCTGCAATCAGGTCGTCGGCATCAACAACGGTGCCTTCGCGTGATTTCATCTTGCCATTGGGCAATTCCACCATGCCATAAGACAGATGGTAAACGTTGTCGGCCCAATCAAATCCCAATCTACCAAGAATAATCTTCAACACCTTGAAATGATAGTCCTGCTCATTACCGACAACGTAGATGAGTCGGTTGGCGCCAAAGTCATTGTGTCGCAGCAAGGCGGTGCCCAAGTCCTGAGTCATATAGACCGACGTGCCGTCTTTGCGCAGCAGCACTTTCTGGTCGAGTCCTGCATCGGTAAGGTCGGCGCATACGGCACCGTCCTCGCGACGATACAGTACGCCCATCTCCAATCCTTTTTGGACCAACTCTTTGCCCCGCATGTAGGTCTGCGATTCGTAGTAAACTTTGTCGAAACTCACGCCCATCTTGGCGTAGGTCTCGTCGAAGCCGGCATACACCCAGCCGTTCATTTTATGCCACAAAGCGCGAATCTCTTCGTCGCCTTCCTCCCACTTCTTCAACATATTCTGTGCTTCAATGAGCAGTGGCGCCTGTTTCTTGGCGGTCTCCTCGTCCATAGAAGGATTGGCTTGCTGCAGGTTCTTTACCTCTTCCCTGTAGTGTTTGTCGAACTCGACGTAGTATTTGCCCACCAGGTGGTCGCCTTTCATTCCCGAGCTTTCGGGAGTCTCACCGTTGCCGTATTTCAGCCAGGCCAGCATGGACTTGCAGATATGGATACCTCTGTCGTTGACAAGGTTGACTTTCTTGACATTGTTCCCGTCGGCGGCCAGCAGCTGCGACACCGACCAGCCCAGCAGGTTGTTGCGCACATGTCCCAAGTGGAGCGGCTTGTTGGTGTTGGGTGAAGAGTATTCCACCACGACAGGCGCGGCGTCGGCTTGGGGTGACTTCAGACCGAAACGGTCGTTGCCCAGTATGCCGCCCACGAAACGACACCAGTATTCGTCGGCGATGACAAAGTTGAGGAAACCCTTGATGACATTGTAGGAGGTCACGTCGGCCACGGTATCCTTCACCGCCTGCCCCAATTCGTTGGCCACTTGTTCGGGCGACTTGCGTGCCTGTTTCACGTATGGGAACACAACGATTGTGTAGTCGCCTTCGAATTCCTTCTTGGTGGTTTGCAGTACCACGCTCTCGGGTGCGGCGTTGATGGCATAGAGTCGGTCGAGCGCCTGCGCCACGGCCTGTTGCAGTTCTTGTTCTATCATATTAATATTGTATAGTGCGTTGCTTTCCTATTCCTGGAAGAGCAGACTTCTTTTTTCGTTCACTTGTTGTTTGGGCATCCAGGGCGGGTTGAGCATGATGCCTGTCGAGGGTGCCGGTGTCACGTCGTAGTAGACTTTGCCTTGCGGGTCGATGAGCACGAACCAGGGATAGCTGCACACGCCGAACTGCCGCAGCAGGTCGAAGTTGCCGTTGAAGTGCAGCCATGTCCAGCTGTAGCGGTCGCCGTGTTTGGAGTTCATCAGGAAGTGGTACATCTTCTGGAACTCGCGGTCGCACGCTATGGTGACGAACTCGATGCTGTCGCTCATGCTGTAGACGGTGTCTTTGAAATGGGCCATGGTCTCTATCTCGCCTATCGAGTTGGGGTCGTCCACGCGGACAAAGGAGAGGTAGACCCACATGCCACGCATCGAGTCGAGCGACACCATGCGTTTCTCCACGTCGGGCAGCTCGAACGGCTGCACTTTGTAGCCCTCCTTCACGTCGTTGAAGCTCTCCAGCAGGTTGCGGGCAATGACTTTGTGGTCGTTGAACTTGGACTGTTCGCCAATCATCTCCACCATGCGCTCCACTTTCTTGGGGTTGTAGTAGTGGAAGTTGTAGCGGGCCTCCTTCAGCGCCAGCAGTGCCGCCAGTTCGCGCACCTGTTCGTGGCGCAGCAGCGGGTCGACGCCCAGCGAGTCGATGAACGTCCGCAGGTCCAGATTGTCAATCCAGCTGGCCAGCCGGTGCACCGACACGTAGCGGCTCCCTTTCGAGACGGTGTTGCCGTAGAGCGAGGTGAAGAGCGACATGTAGTTCTCGTCGTAGCACAGCACGGGGTGTTCCTTGATGTAGCGGTTGAAGACGCTTTTGCGCGAGCACATCCGCATGTCGAGTTTCATCTGGGCGAGCGTGTACTCTTTGTAGCGGTTGAAGAATGGGCAGCCCTCCACGTCGGGACAGAGGCGGTTGACCACCAGCACCAAGCTGTCGAAGTACTGCTTGCGGGGGCGGTAGCGCTGGTCGAAGGCGGCGCGGTGGCCGAGCAGGTATTGCGACACGACGCCGTCGAGCCGTCCCACCAGCAGGTTGATGTCGTCCTTGGGCAGGTCCATGAACTGCAGCGGCAGCGTCACGGGGTCGAGGAAGACGTTCTTCTGCTCGTCGATGTTCCAGTCGAACTGCGGGATGGCCACCTTGTAGTCGCGCCCCGGTTCGACGTAGAACGACTGCGAGTAGTTCTCCACCTGCATGAACACCAGCATGGGGTAGTTGGTGTAGCAGCGCAGCGTGAAGCTGTGGTCTTCGCCGATGCGCTGGCGGTCCAGAAGCACTTCCGACTGCGAAATCTTGTCGGCATAACGGTAGAGTTCCACCACCTTGCCCTCGGCGTTGGCCGCGGTGCCGGTGATGGTGATATTCTTCTGTGCCACAACGGTGTTGGCTACCAGGAATAAAGTGGTGATTAAAACGATGATGTGCTTCATAGGCGTGTGCTTTGCTGCTGCATTTCGGCTGCAAAGATAGCAAAATTCCCTCACACGGCGGCACTCTGCGCCCCAAAGTTGTCAACATTCCGCACGGTGGCTCCCCTGCCCTGCGCATTGTGCGGAGAAAAAAAAAGAACCGCAGACCCCGGGATGATGAACTTTATCCACAAAGGCGTCAGGGTGGCCTGCGGTCGGGATGTATGATTGTACGCCGGGGCGTGCGGAGAAAAAAGCCGCAGACCCCCCATGAAACCATTTTGGTGTATATAACTTAAAAATCAGGGCCTGCGGCATTGTAGGACAGCGTTACTCGCCGATGTCGCCACCGTTGTCGCCCGAGTCGGGAGTGTCGGTGGGTTCGGGGGCGAGGTCGTCGTCGTCGGACACCTTGGCCCACGCCAGCGTGGCGCCTTTGACGGCCTGCTGCACGTCGGCGGCGGGTCGGAAGTATAGCGACGGATGCACGTCGGACAGCTGCAGGGCATCCTCGGAGGTCACCCAAGCGCTTGTGCACGAGGGATAGAGACGTCCCACGGGACCGAGGTCGACGATGTAGCCCTGCTTGAGCATCGCCGCCACGCTCTCCATGCAGAGTTCCAGCGTCATCTTGGCCTCCACCTTGTGGATGGTCGTGTTGTGGCACGCTTCGGCGACGATGTCCTCGAAGTCGGCTTTGCCGTTGGTAATCACGCGGGCTGCATAGCCCATTGCCCTGGTGTGCGGGTTGTAACGTTTGGACCTCGCCACTTTCAGTTTCAGTTTGGCCATAGTATTGTTTTTTGAGGGTGAATCGTTTTTCTGTCGGATGTGCTTTCGCAAGTCGACGACGGTCGTTTTGAAAATTGGTGCGCACCAAATTTACAATTGGCGCACGCCAACTTTCCAATTGGTGCGCACCAATTTTTTAGCCGATGCGCACGGATTTTTGAATTGGTGTACAGTAGTTTGTTTTTCATTGCGTTGCAAATATTGTTTTAGCGACGTCGTTTGTCATTTCGATGCCACAAAAATACGAAAAATAATCGTCAGTGCAAAACTTTCTGCCCATTATGCGAAAAAAAGCCCGCGCCGCTTTTTGGCGGCGCGGGCTCAACAGCGTCTCGGCGCGGTCTATTCGTTCTGGACCAGGCGCACGGAAAGGGCGATCTGTCCGGAGGCAACGTGGTTAACCATCGGCGATATTTCAAGCGCGTCACTGAAGTAAGAGAGCGCGATGCCTTCCACAGTCCAGTAGTTGCAGGTGACCCCTACATTGTTCAGCTCTCCCAGGTAGTTGCGATAGCCCATGGCGGGCAGGTCGATGTGCTTGCCGTTGGGGCCGGTGGCTGTGGCGCCGCTGCCGTTCCACTCCCATTCGCACTCATCTATCAGTTCCTGTATCTGGGCTTCCGTGGGCAGGACGCTGTTGAAGAGCACCAGCGCGTCCGCGTAGAGGAAGAGCCCCGCGGTGCTGTCGTCGGGGTTCCACTCGTTGGTGGCCTTCCACTTGGTGCCGCTCGTCAGTCCCAGGTCCACATACTCCTCATCGGGCTCGTCGGGCACATTGGGTACGTTGGGCACGTTGTTGCTCTCCTTTTCCGTGCAGCACAGCAGCGAGCCGCACGCCAGTGCCAGCAGGCACATCATGCTTAATGTCAGTTTCTTCATGGTCTATGGTGTTTAATGGTGAATTGTCTATTCGGGCTTGCGGTAGTACTTGTCGAAGAAGGCCTGGTAGGCGGCCACGTCCTTCTTGTTGTAGAAGGTGGTGTAGTTCTGCGTGGAGATGGCGAACACCTGGTAGTCCTTCCTGTCGTACTGCGACAGGGGGCCGCCTGCCAGGAGCAGGTGCGTGTAGTAGCGCATGGCCTCGTCGGCGTTCTTGAAACGGTGGATGGTGAGCATCTGCGTGCTGTCGGTGAACATCAGCGGGCTGCAGCGGTAGCCGCTGTTGGAGTAGTTCTCCGCGTTGAAGTCGCCGATACGGTACTGCAGCTGCGTGGCCACAATCTTCTTGTCGTTCACCACCACGATGACATAGTGCTGCATGTTCTCGCGGTAGCGGTACATCTGGCTCTCCTGCGGCAGCGGCTGGTCCGTCTGCTTGGGTTGCTGCTCCTGCTTGTCGGCTTCAATCTTGGCGGGATAGCGAGTGTCGCGCGCCACGTTCTCGTCGACCGCGCTGATGTGCTCGTCGGCAGCCCCGCCGGCGATGTTCTCACCCTCGTGGAAATAGTCGAGCTGACTCTTGGCCAGCACGGCAATCCGCGACGTGTCGGGATAGGAGGCCACAATGCGCTCGAAGACCGCCAGCGCCGAGTCGCGGCGACCCGTCTGGGCGTAGGCCATGCCCTGCCAGAACATGAACTTGCCGCGCAGCGACTCCTCCCCGTAGGTGGCCAGCGCACGCTGCGAACGCTCCAGCACCTCGGCATAGCGGCGGCGGCGGTAGCTGGAGTAGACGCCGGCGTATTCCTCCCGGGCCTTCTCGCCGCGCTGCACGATTTGCAGGTAGTACTTGTCGTCGCGAATCATGTTGGCATAGTCGCAGTCGGGGAAGCCCATGAGAATCATGTCGCGGTAGTAGTTGGCGTTGGGCGTGTTGCCCTGCTTGCCGTAGATTCGGTAGAGCTGGAAGAAGGCCTGCACCACGTCCTCATAGTCCGGATAGTCGTTGGCCAGGCGGAGATAGCACTCCAGCGCGCGGTCGGTGTTCTTGATGCCGTCATAATAAATGTAACCCGCGTTGAGCAGGCAGCGGGCGATGTCGGCGTGCATCGTGTCGCGCTGTTCCACGCTGGTGGGCAAGTCCTTGAGGTAGTAGGCCACACAGTGCGGGTCGTCGGGGTTGTTCTTGGGGTCGACCTTGGTCTTGGTCGCCGCCGCACTGTCGCCCATCGTGCTGTCTACGTCGTCGGACTCCATGTCAGCATCGTTGCCGTCGGCCAGCATCGCCGACATGCCCGCACCGAGCATCGACTTCTTCGAGAGAAACCAGTAGTCCTCCAGCACCCGCTGCCCCCAGCGCTGACGGAATGTCTCCTTGCCCTTGGCCACGGTGTTGCTGTTGTAGAAGTACCAATCGCCCTCCAGCGTCGATGTCTGCGCCTTGGCTTCGCGGCGCAGCTCCTCGAGCAGTGCCTTCTCCCGGGCTTCTTCCTCCTGCTTCTTCAACGCCTCAATCTTCTCGTTGATCATCTTCTCCCGCTCGGCGGGGTCCATGTCGGCCATAGCCATCAAGCTGTCGTTGCGGCTGATAACGCGTGTGAATTCAACCAACGATGTCAGCAAGTCGTAACGGTCCTTGATTTCGGCGTAGTGGGGATAGTCGGACGTGATGACGTGCATAGCCGTGTCGTAGTAGCTCTGCGCAGCGTCGTAGTTCTCATAGATGTCGTACAGCACATCGGCCATGCGCAACGCCGACTTGGCCTTCTGTGCCGGATTGGCCGATGCTGCCGCCACCGAGAGCTGGTAGTTGTCGCAGGCCTTCTTCGCGTCCTTCACACCCAGGTACATCTCGCCCTTGGCGTAGTATATCTGGTCTTGAAACTCCTCGTTCTTCTTATCCTTCAACATCTTGTCGAGCGTGCGTTCCTGCTCCGCCACGTCGGTGTGGTTCAAATCGCTGCACGAGGCGATGCTGATGCGGGCGTTGAACTCCATGACATAGTCAGGATGGCAGCGCAGCACCTTGCCGTAGTACTTGGATGCCGCCGCACGCTTGTCGAGCGTCTGGTAAATCTGCCCGAGAATGAAGTAGAGTCGCGCCTTGGTGGCGTTGTCGCTCACCTCGCCCAGCGCCAGGTGTATGTACTGCACGGCCTTCTTGTATTTCTCCTGCGGCAGCAGGTTCTCCACCATGGCGAGATAGAGCTTGTCGGCCAGTTTCGGATTGAGGTCTCCCCCACTGTATTCGTTCACCAGCTGCTCCAGCGCCGCCTCGCCATCGAGATACTGTTTCTGCATGGTGGCGCAACGGGCCATGAGAATCTTGGCCTCGTCGGCGTCGACACTGCCGGCGTACTGCGCCACGATGAGACGGCAGGTGTTCTCGGTGGCGGGATAGTCCTGCTTGTAGAACGTGGCGTATGCCGTCAGCAGGTAGCATTTCTTGACATAGCCGACATACTCGCGTCCATGCTGGTAGATGCTGTGCTTCTTGATGCCCTTGATGCCTTTCTCCACAGCGCGGTCCATTTGCGCGTTGACTGTCATGGCCTGCTCAATGGTGCCCAACTCGTAGACGGGCAGTATCTGCGTATAGTCGTCGGCGTGGGCCTGCGCCAGTTTCTGCACACCTTCCTTCAAGCTCTCGTTGCCGTTCCACCATACATTGTAATGGCACGCCGTGTTATGGTACTGCACATTCGCCCACTTGGTGCTCTGCGTGGAGCATCCCGCCAGCAATGCAATCAGGGCAATCGTCAACGCTGTGCGGACAACAGGATGATATGTGCGCGTATTCTTCAATGCTTTCAGTCGGTTGCGTGATACTATAAGAAGAAGTTGCCTATAGTTTCGCGACTATAGACAACTGCATAACACAGAAAACGACAATTTATTGTGCCCCCACCCGCTATACATTGAAACGGAAGTGCATGATGTCACCATCCTGCACCACGTAGTCTTTGCCTTCGACGGCTATCTTTCCTTGTTCCCGACACTTGGCTTCGCTGCCGAGAGCTACATAGTCTTCAAACTTGATGACTTCGGCGCGGATGAAGCCGCGTTCGAAATCGCTGTGGATGATGCCGGCCGTCTGGGGAGCTTTCATGCCTTTACGGAAAGTCCACGCGCGGCATTCCTTGGGACCTGCGGTGAGGAAAGTTTGCAGGTTGAGCAACTTGTAGGCGGCTTTAATAAGTCGGTTGACGCCCGACTCCTTCAGCCCCAAGTCCTCAAGAAACATCTGTTTCTCCTCATAGGAATCCAGTTCGGCAATGTCGGCCTCGATACCTGCCCCTATCACCAGAACTTCGGCGCCTTCGTCTTTTACGGCCTCACGGACAGCGTCAACATATTTGTTACCACTCACCACCGATGCCTCATCGACGTTGCACACATAAAGTATTGGCTTGGCGGTGAGAAGCATCAACTCTTTGGCAGCTTCTTGCTGGGTTTCGTCCAGCGTAACGGTACGTGCACTTTTGCCCGAGAGCAGTGCCTGACGGTAGATGTCCATCACCTCCACCAGCTTCTTTGACTTGGGGTCGCCGCCTGTCTTGGCCTTCTTCTGTTCCTTGTCGTAGCGGTTTTCTATGGTTTCAAGGTCCTTGAACTGCAATTCGAGGTCGATGGTCTGTTTGTCACGCACAGGATCAACCGTGCCATCCACATGGGTGATGTTGTCATCGTCGAAACAGCGCAGCACATGGATGATGGCATCTGTGGTGCGGATATCGCCCAGAAACTTGTTGCCGAGCCCCTCGCCTTTCGAGGCCCCTTTAACCAGACCTGCGATGTCGACTATCTCCACCGTGGCGGGGACTACACTTGCGGGATGCTCAATCTCGACTAATTTGTTCAGGCGTTCGTCGGGCACGGTAATCACCCCCACGTTGGGCTCGATAGTGCAGAACGGAAAGTTGGCCGCCTGCGCCTTGGCGTTACTCAGGCAGTTGAAGAGCGTTGATTTCCCTACGTTGGGCAATCCTACTATACCGCATTGTAGTGACATGTCTATAGAGTGTTTGGGCGGTTGATATTGTTTGGTTGTCTTGGTTGTTGATGCCGACTCGCGAGGGTCAGTACTCTATATAAGTGGTGTACTCCTTCGCGGGGCGGGGTTGTTCGTTATGGCGGACGATGCGCGGCAAGGAGCGGCGGTGACGGCGTGTAGTCTGCTCGCGCAGGGAGGACCAATCCTTGGGCACGACGAAACGTTGTCGCTCGGACTTGAGCGTACCGGTGTAGTCGACGTTGCGCAGCGTGAGGTGGTAGCACCCCTGGCGGCGCTCGTACTTGACGTAGCATATTCCCTCGTAGCGAAGTTCGTAGAGAGTTTGTGACAGGAGATTCTTCAGACGCAGGTCGTCCAAGTCGTTGCCGTTCTCGTCGCGAAAACGGATGTAGGTGATGTCAATCGTGGTGCCGAAGCAGTGGCACGATGTCTCGGTAGCGTTGCGGTTGCTACGGCGTAGGCGTTGCACGTCGTCCTGGCTCCGCAGGGCACTCGTCACGATGAAGCGGATATGACGGTCAGGATAGGCCTCGCCCACCAATTCCTGGAACCTCAGGCCGATATATTGCAGCATAAGCACGGCATCAGGCACGAGGTAGGGTTTGGCATAGCTCATCGGTTCAACGACATAGAGGTCGTTGGAAGCTATCGGCAGCAGCTCGTCGCTGATAGATGGGTCGCTGACGAGTTCGGGACGGCGCAGGCCGTTGCGGCGTGCCGCCACCAGCTGTGTGTCGTTGATGTCGTCGAACGTGCGACCGTAATCGAGTGTATTGAGGTTGAGTTCGGGAATCTGGTCGCGACTCAGTCGGTTCATCTCCACGTACTCCAGCTGGTGAGCCGTCTTGGTCGACGGTGAGAAGGCCATGGTGTGGGGACGCACGCTGGCGCGATAGAAACCATAGACGGCCACCACCGCCGTCACACATGCCAGAGTGACGACCAGCGGAGCCACCCGCAGTTTTCTCTTCGGCCTCCCCGATGCAGAGGCCGGCCCTCTGCGAATGGAGCCGGATGGCGGGGCGGTATTGGGACGGTACATCATAGTCGGTCAGAGTTTGGATGGTCGGTTTTGGGATAGTAATACATTGATATGTTACAGGGTCTTTGCATAGTCGAGCAGCGTGGGATAGCAATAGTCCACCAGATGAGGGTAGCGCGTGGCCGTCAGCGGCTCGTCGCCCACCAGCACCGTAGTCATGCCTGCACGGCGACCGAAAAGCATGTCGCTCATCATGTCGCCCACCATCACACTCTGTTTCAGCGCCACGTCGGCAAAATCCCTACGGGCCTGCAACGCCATGCCTATCGACGGTTTGCGTCTGAAAGAATGAGCCGATTTGAGAGCTGTGCAATAGTAGATTCGGTCTACGCGACCACCGGCCTGTGCCACCTGCTGCAGGAAGTAGTCGTGCACCCGCTGCAGGTCATCCTCCGTCATCAGCCCTTTGCCCACACCTTGCTGGTTGGTGACAATGAACACGCGAGTGAAACGTTCCGCAAATATCTTCATTGCCTCCAGCACGCCGGGCAGAATCTCAAAATCCTCCGGACGTGTGACGTAGCCATCCACGATGCGGCGGTTCAGCACGCCGTCACGGTCAAGGAAAAGGGCATTCTTCGTCATTTGGGAAGGTAGGTTGGCGGTGGGGAGATGTCGGTTATTTATTGTTTTGGTTGAGTATTCGTAGAGTGAGGTATGCGGATTAGTCCAGTTCTTTCTCAATCAAGTAAACATTGCGGGTGGCGGAGTTGCGGCATATCAGCTCACTGATGAAACCGGTGAGGAAAAGCAGCGCGCCCAGCATCATGAAGAACAGTGAGACGAAGAACCACACGCTGTTGGTCAACGCCATCAGGCCGCAGAACTTCTTGACGCACACGACCACAAACGACACGAAGCCCAGCAGGAACGACAGTGAACCGATGAGTCCAAAGAAGTGCATGGGCTGTTTGCCGAAGCGGGAGATGAACATGATACTCATCAGGTCAAGGTAGCCGTTGACGAATCGGTTGAGTCCGAACTTGGTGACGCCGTACTGGCGTTTGCGGTGCTGCACCACTTTCTCGCCAATGCGTGTGAAGCCAGCCCACTTGGCGATGACGGGGATGTAGCGGTGCATCTCGCCGTAGACCTCGATGCTCTTCACCACATCGCGGCGGTAGGCCTTCAATCCGCAGTTGAAGTCGTGCAGGTTGATGCCACTCATCTTGCGGGTAGTCCAGTTAAAGAACTTGGACGGTATGTTCTTGGCTATCTTGGAGTCGTAGCGCACCTTCTTCCAACCGCTCACCAAGTCGTATCCCTCGTCCTTCACCATGTGGTAGAGGTCGGGTACTTCATCGGGGCTGTCCTGAAGGTCGGCATCCATCGTGATGACCACGTCGCCCTGAGCATGGGCGAAACCCACGTTGAGGGCGGCCGATTTGCCGTAGTTGCGGCGGAACTTCACTCCACGGTAGCGGGGGTTCTTGGCGTGCAGCTCCTCGATGACTTGCCACGAGGTGTCCTTACTGCCGTCGTCCACCATTATCACTTCGTAGTCGAAATGGTGTTCCTCCATCACTCGGTCTATCCATTCTGCCAGATGCGGCAGCGATTCGTCTTCGTTGAAGAGCGGTACGACGATTGAGATGTCCTTTGTGTTATCCATATTATATTGTATTATTCCTTTATATATATCCTGTTCTGCCGGCGAGGGGTCTTCCCTCCCCTGGCGCTATAGTCCGTTTCGGTTCGGGCGGGGCTTGACGACGTTCTGTTCTGTCCGGAAGACGAGTGAGGCGATGAAGGCGCAGATGATGCTCATCACCGCGCTGCGGAACGCTCCGATGGCCGACCAGTGGAACGTGGTATAGTGGCGGTAGGCATCAACGATTTTCTGTATCTCGGCTTCGGGCTTGTCGGATGCCGTCATGTTGTTGATGTAGGTTTCGGTGCAGCGGTTGAAGAACTCGGTGTCGAACGTGTTGCCGTACAGGGCGAGGAACGCTCCGTAGAGGATGGCGGCTATCACGCCCGTGCCCAGATTGAGCAGCATCAGCTCCTTGAAATAGACCTTGCCGTCGGGCAACTGCTTGCGGTAGAGGTAGGTAAAGAGCAGCATGGCGGCCAGCATAGCTATGTCGGTGCCGTAGGTTTCGGGAGCGTTGAGGGGCAGGATGATGATGCGCATGAACAGCACGTAGCCAGACATGATGAGCCCCGTGTAGAGGCCGTAAAGGAGGTAGGCCTTGCGGTAGTTGCCGTATATTACTGATTGGTATTGCTTTAAAAATCCAGCCATACGTGTGGTCTATGATGCAAAATTACGCAAAAACGCCCGTGTAACAAGGGTTGATGCCCGAAAGTTTATAAACAAAGCTATCAACAAAAAGTTGTGCGAATCTGCTTGTTGTCTGCATCTTAGCACTTCTGTCCGCTACGAGGTCGGGAGTGCCGCCTGGTGTAGCTCTCGGTCACACACCGTGTAGTTCTCGGTTACATTTTCGGGGGCTTGAGAGGGCAGTTTGTGTAGTTCTCAACTACACGTTCTGTAGTTCTCAACTACACATGCTGTAGTTCTCAACTACACACGCTGTAGTTCTCAACTACATCAGCGCACCATCTCGGGCAGTGCGGAGGTAAGCTTGATATTCAGCTTTGGTGGCTTCATTTTCAACCCCTTGCGAGTCTGCCGCAGCAGGCCGTCGGCTTGCACGGTGAGAGGGCGTAGCGTGGCGGCGGCCACGGTCGTGATTCGGACCTTGGGCTGCCGCATCCGGAAGCGCGGGGTGACTATCCGCAAGCTGTCGACCGTCACGTTGCTCAGGTAGTCGAACGGCTGGCGGCAGAGCTTGGTGGTGCCCGTGGGCTGATAGATGTCGAAATGGCGTACAAACCAGGGCTGTTCCACCGTGAGGCCGTTGATGCGCACGTTGGGAAGGCATCGTTCCGAGAGCTCTGGACGGCTGTTGCGAGCCGTGTCCTTCAGCATGACGTTGACCAGCTGGTGATGCCGCGTCGACGAAAGCAACGTGCAGTGATTCACCACAATGTCGAACGGCGTGTAGGCGTTGTAGGAACTGCGGATGCGCACCGGGATGCAATCCACGAAGCGGCAGCTGTCGAACTGCAGCGTGCCGTAGAGGGAGCTGAACTGAATCTGTTTCTTCCTGAAAGTGCAGCCCTTGCACAGCACGTCGCGTCCGTAACAATGTATGTCGAAACGGTTGACGTCGCAGTCCTTCAACACGGTCATGCTCATGTTGTTGTTGCCGAACACCCCCCAGTTGCCGTCGGCCACCACATGCTCGAACGTGGCGTTCCACGTGTTGTCAGCCGAAATCGCGTAGCCGTAATGCCCTGGGATGCTGTAGGTGCCGTCCACGTAGATGTCTCTGCAATGAATGTTTGTGCTGTTTCGGAAACTGATCACCGCGTCGCCCAACAACCGTGTCTTCGTGCGGTCACTGGCATTCTGTAACAGCGGTTGTTGCGTACCCTGGCACTGTTCCACAAGCTCGGCGGCAGCGTTCACATGTCGAAAACTCTTCGACTGCGGTGTGAAGACGCTGACATTGTACACATTCACATTGTTTTCAAAAAAAACGGAGAACAGGAGTAGCTTGTGGGTCGATCCCGCATGCCGCCGCAGATGAAGGTTGCAGATGGTCTTGGGCTCATCAGTGACAGGCACCTCGTAGCACTTCATTTTTGTTGCTTCCGTCTGATAGGAAGCCACCACCCTGTTGCGGCTCACGCCGTCGACCACCCAAAGCACATCGCATCGCATGGCTGGCGTACCAAAGCCGATACGCTCGGCCACCCAGGGGTTATCGTCGTTGAGAATAAGCAGATGCATCCCCTCGGCCAGCTGCGGGACACTGCGGAAATCTCCGCTGTCTACCCACCGGGCATCCACATCAATCAGCGTGTAGTTGTCATCGCCCATTCGGAACAGGTAACGGTCGGCCACAGTGTCAAGCACATAGAACAGCACATTCTTGAAGTCGTTGTGGCGCGTCAACGGAATGAAATTGGGAGCATCCGCAGGCAAGGTCAACTCAACAGTCTTGTTGGCCAGCGCGCTGTAGTCGACATCCACCCCGGCTTGCCGAGCGGCGAGGTGGGTGTTGTATAAGGCCCAATAGCGCTGCACCCCGTCAGACGCCGTATCGAAACCATACTGCATGGGCGACAGGTTGTGACCCCTGCCCTCCAACGTGTCGTTCTCCAGCTGCGTGGACGACAACGTCTGCGCCCCAGCAGCCGTTGCGGCTGCCAACAGCCACAACAATACTATATTTCTTTTCATAAACATCTTATTCGCCACCAAACTCCATTAAATAGGCCTTGATGAAATTGTCTATTTTCCCATCCATCACTCCCGTCACGTCGCCCGTCTGATAGTTGGTGCGATGGTCTTTCACGCGACGGTCGTCCATCACATAGCTGCGTATCTGGCTCCCCCACTCTATCTTCTTCTGGGTGGCCTTGATTTTCGCCTGCTCCTCCATGCGGTGCTTCATCTCACGCTCATACAGTTGCGAACGCAGCAGGCGCAACGCGTTTTCCTTGTTCTTGGGCTGGTCGCGCGTCTCGGTGTTCTCGATGAGGATTTCCTCCTCGACACCAGTATACGGATCCTTGTACTGGTAGCGCAGACGCACGCCACTCTCCACCTTGTTCACGTTCTGTCCACCTGCACCGCCACTGCGGAAGGTGTCCCAGCTGATACGTGACTGCTCGACAACGACCTCAATCGTGTCGTCGACCAGAGGCGTCACGCTGACCGACGCAAACGAAGTCATACGCTTGCCCTGTGCATTGAAAGGGCTTACACGCACCAGACGGTGCACTCCCGTTTCGCTCTTCAGGTAGCCATAGGCGAACTCACCCTCAATCTGCATTGTCACACTCTTAATACCTGCGCCCTCACCGTCAAGGATATTGCTGATGGCCACCTTGTAATTGTGAGTCTCGGCATAACGCATGTACATGCGCATCAACATCTCGGCCCAGTCTTGTGCCTCCACGCCACCGGCCCCTGCATTGATGGCCAACACGGCATCGAAGCGGTCGCTCTCGCCTTGAAGCATGTTCTTCAGCTCCAAGGCCTCCACCTTCTTTTTGGTAGTCTCAATCTGCGCGAGCAGTTCCTCTTCGGTAGCTTCCCCGTTCTCATAGAACTCGTTGATTACCGACAAGTCGTCACAACTGTCGCTAACCTCTTTGTAGGCAGCCGTCCATGTCTTCTTGGCCTTGATGGACTGTAGCACTTTCTTGGCCTCCTTCGGGTCATTCCAGAAATCGGCAGCTTCTGTTTTTTTCTCTTCTTCGGCTATTTGCGCTGACTTCTTGTCAACGTCAAAGATACCTCCTCAGAGCTTCCTTTCGTGTTTCAAGCTCTTTGATTGTTTCTGCTGTTGTCATATGTTAAAGATATTTTTCCATAGGATGATTATGTCCGACCCCAACTTGTAGTTGCGAGTATAGCGCAGATTGAGACGTTGCTCATCAACATCGCGTCCTAATACCATGTCGCAAGGACGGAACACTCCCCGACGGCCTTCGTAGCCCACCCACGTGCTCTTGCCCACAAGCACCTGCCAACAGTCTCTGAAATAGTTGCACTTGCGCTTCTGGAACAGGAACAGCACGGGAGACAAGCAGAGAAGCATTCCGGCACTGATGATGTCGAATATGCGCTTGTTGCGTCGATTCACAGGAGAGTCGATAGTGTTCAAATCCACTGTGAATATGTCCTCGTAGCTGCTAATGGCATTGCTGCCGATGATGATATCGCTGTCGGAAGGCACAATCTTGTATTGCACGCCTGTGGTTCGGAGCGAAGCCATCTGGCTTATAATCTCTTGCGGCTGCATATCGCGTCCACAGAACACAACATCGGTAATCCGATAGATGCGAATCATATCCTTCAACTGCACCGTCATACGGTCTTTCTGTACCTCCGTCGTAACATCATAACATTCCACCCTCCCCGACTTAATATCAAGACGTTGTATCAATCGTTCCACACGCACCGTCTCGTCATGACTACCTACAAGCAGTATGTTGCTTTTCTTTTTAATTAGGAAAGGAAGCCGAACAACCACGACCCCTACGATGCTCCATAGCGATCCAAACACCAGCACCATGCGAGAGTAACGCTGGGTCTCGTCAAGCAACGAATAGAAAGCCAGCAACAACAGACAGCCCAACCCCATGCCTCTTATCATTCTGGATAATTTGATGGGCTTGTCGTATCCACCATATAGCCACCCGATTAACATCATGAAAAGAATATAGAACGGAATGACCACCCACATGTACACCGACGGATAGTAGCTTACATTTTCAGCCCAATAGGCAGCCCATACATATTTGATGAGTGCAAATCCTCCAAAAGCGACTAAGAAATCAACCAACGGCTGTGCCACTTTGGCAACGGCACGCTTGACAAACGAGAACGCCGCACGTATCCATATGGCGGTTTTAATCAACGCTATATAGAGTTTCGCGTTGTTCCCGCTGAAATATTTCCGGGCGAAAATCGCCATGGCGTTATAAAAGGTATACACATAATTCATCGACCCTTTTTTAGTGCTCTCTCCTTTGTAGTGCACTATGCGAGTCGAAGGAAGGTAGTAATTTTTAAATCCGGCCTGAATGATACGCCATGAGAAATCAATATCCTCCCCATACATGAAATAGCTCTCATCCAGGCCGCCCACCTGATTATAGGCAGTCCTGCCCACCATAAGATACGCACCTGGGAGAATCTCAATCTCATTGGTTTCATTCTCATCAAGGTTGCCCATATAGTAAGCGGCTATCTTCTTGTGACGAGGAAACAGTTTGATGAGGCCGCTGATTTTGTAGAACGACGTTTCAGGTGTTGGAAACCCCCTTTTACTTTCTTTCAAGAACTTACCCTCGCCGTTAATCATCTTCACTCCTAATCCGCCGCAGTCCGGATGCTGCTGCATAAAGGTGACACACTTCACAAATGTGTCTCGTTCTACAATGGTATCAGGATTCAGCAACAGCAAATATGCTCCAGTGGATTGTTGCAACGCCTGGTTGTTGGCTCTGGCAAAACCAACATTTTCCGTGTTGGCTATCAGCCGTACCTGAGGAAACTTATCCTCAACCATCGCTACTGATCCGTCAACCGAGTTGTTGTCAACCACAAATACCTCAAGTTCGATACATTCGCCATTCCCCATTTCTGTCGTCGAAGCAAATACAGAGTTCAAACACTGTTCCAGAAAGTACTTGACATTGTAGTTGACTATAACGATGGAAAGAATCATGGACTAATACGCATCTATAGTAGTTTACAATGGATAAATCTCAGGACACCCTGGCGTAAAGTAGGCAGCCGCAAAGGCAGCTACAATAAGCAGGAATTTCACCCAGCTAAATTTGTAATGGTCTTGGTCGAACAGAATACTGACGCTGACATGAAGCAATATGCCAACCACCACACCCATGATGATGCATTGCAAAGATTCGTTTTCGGGCAAGAAGTACAGGTTGACAAGAGATCCCAGTGGGGTCATTACTGCAAAAACCGCCAGCAATGCGAATGATTTTATGAAAGAGTAGCGATTATGCATAAACAGCCCCAATATTACCAAAGCAATGGGAATATTGTGCAGCACGATACCATAGAGCAACCCTTGGTGGATATCCCCATCTGTATCAATTAACGGCATACCTTCCAAAAAAGCATGGATAGAAAGACCTATCAGAAGCCCTGTCACAGGATGCACGTGGTGTTCTTCATGAATATCACAATCGTGACATTCTGTATGGTTGTGTCCATGTTCTATTCCCTTTGTCAAACGTTCCAACAACAGCTGTATAATGAATCCCAACAATACCGTCGCGCCCACTTTGAACGCCCACCCACAACCGGAATGGACTTCAAAACCTTCAAGATACATGTGAGGAACAAGATTGATGAAGCAAGATGCGAACAAAAAAGCACCACCGAACACAGTGATGGCGTCCATCACACGCGGGCCAACTTTTTTACGGCCAGGCAGTAACGCACACCAGCACATTACCCCCACGATTATCAGCAAGTAAGCAAGAATAATATTTGTATTCATTATTATTAAATAAGTGGCAAAAATACACAAAAACTCCGAATTGCGAACAATAATGTTTGCTTTTCCTCACCAATACCGTATCTATGAATCCGAATAAATTAGCGATGCCGCACCTTTAATAAGGCACGGCATCACTATCAAACAGGCATCTCTGCCGCAATACTATTCAGTCCAAACGGCCTGAAGATTGCGGTCGCCATATGCATCGTCGACCTTGCTGATGGTGGGCCAATACTTATCCTCATGCGGCAGCGGAAATGCTGCTGTCTGCCGACTATAAGGCAGCGTCCACTCGTCAGCACATACCACCTGCATAGTGTGTGGCGCATTGAATACGGGGTTGTTATCCTCAGCATATTTGCCATCCATAACATCCTGGATTTCTTTGCGTATACTGATAAATGCATCCACCAGACGGTCTAATTCACTAAGAGGTTCACTCTCGGTAGGTTCAACCATGAGGGTATTGTGTACTGGGAATGCCACCGTCGGGGCATGGAAGCCATAGTCCATCAAACGCTTTGCCACATTGCCAACCAGTACTTTGGGATCAAATTCGTGGAAGTCGAGAATCATCTCATGACCGCACATTCCGTGAGTGCCGGTATAAAGAATCTTGTAGTATTTCTCAAGCCGCACACGCAGATAGTTGGCATTGAGAATGGCGTGACGCGTGGCATCAGCAAGACCGTTACCACCCAACATTAACAGGTATCCATAGGTTATCGGTAGAAGTGCTGCGCTACCATAAGGAGCGGCGCTCATTGCGGCACCTTTGCTACCACCGCACTTGACGACGGGATTCGACGGCAGGAAGTCAAGCAGTTTTTCGCACACACAGATGGGGCCTACTCCAGGACCGCCACCACCGTGAGGCATACCGAAGGTCTTGTGCAGGTTTAGGTGGCACACATCGGCACCCATGGTACCAGGGCTGGTGAGACCCACTTGGCCGTTCATATTGGCGCCGTCCATATAGACGAGACCGCCGCAGTCATGCACAATCTTGATATAATCAAGAATACCCTCCTCGAAAGCACCATGTGTACTCGGATAGGTTATCATCAAACAGGACAGAGTATCTTTGTACTGCTCTGCTTTTGCTCGCAGGTCGTTGATGTCAACATCGCCACGCTCGTTGCAAGCCACGACGACGACCGTCATACCTGCTTTTGCTGCGCTGGCAGGATTGGTGCCGTGGGCGCTGGCAGGGATAAGGCACACGTTGCGCTGTCCCTGGCCTTGAGAAATGTGATAGTTGCGAATCACGGTGAGACCGCTGTATTCGCCAGCACTACCCGCATTGGGTTGCAGCGAGCACCCAGCAAAACCGGTAATGATACTGAGACGACGCTCCATATCGTGGATCATCTCCTGATAGCCCTCTGCTTGGTCAACGGGCACAAACGGATGCATGGCGCCAAATTCGACCCAGCTGGTAGGAAGCATCTCGGCTGCTGCATTAAGTTTCATCGTACAGCTTCCCAGAGGAATCATGGCTCTATTAAGTCCAAGATCCTTCACTTCGAGCTTCTTCATGTAGCGCATCATCTCTGTCTCACTATGGTAGGCGTTAAACACCTTCTGGGTGAGGAATGATGTTGTACGTTTCATGTCAGCGGGGATAACACCCATATCATCTGTGCAGCTGCCACAGCACTCAATAGGTTCCACCTTCTTGCCGGCTGCCTCTGCCAACACAGCAAGGATGTCGTTGAGGTCGCAGCGACTTGTAGTCTCGTCAATCGATATACCGATGCAATCCTCGCAGATGTAACGGAAGTTGATTTTATGCGCTTCTGCAACTTTACGCACCACATCCGTCTTGACAGGACATTGCACAGCCAAGGTATCGAAATACACGCGATTATGCTGTTTGTAACCATATTTGGGCAATTCCAAAGCCAGCTTGCAAGCCATCTTGTGAATATGGGCGGCAATCTCCCAAATGCCATCATGCCCATGCCATGCGGCGTAGAAACCACTCATCATGGCGCACAATGCCTGGGATGTGCAAATATTACTGGTGGCTTTCTCGCGCTTGATGTGCTGTTCGCGCATACCCAAAGCCATCCGAAGTGCCTTGTTCCCCTTGGCATCGATGGTCCAACCAATAATACGACCAGGGAATGTACGCTTGAAATCTTCGGTAATAGCGAAGAAACCGGCGTGAGGTCCGCCATAACCCAAGGGCAAGCCGAAACGCTGAACGTTGCCAAATGCGCAGTCAGCCCCCATCTCACCCGGGGTCTTCAGGATGGCAAGAGCCATCAAGTCGGTAGCCATACCTACAAAGATGCCTTTCTCATGGCACTTGGCCACAAAACCGGTATAATCGTTCACCTCGCCAAACTGGTCGGGATACTGAACAAAAGCTCCAAAGAATTCTTCCGAGGGGACGAAATCGGCTGCCTTGCCTGTCACGATTTCAATACCACGAGGTTCAGCCATGGTACGCATTACGGCAAGAGTCTGTGGGAAGAGACGGTCGTCGACAAACACCTTATGCACGTCCGCTTTTTGTGCGGCGCGGCTGCGGCTGTTGAAGAACATAATCATACACTCGCCAGCAGCAGTAGCTTCGTCAAGCAGCGATGCGTTGGCCAGAGGCAATCCCGTCATATCGGCCACCATGGTTTGATAGGTCATCAGGGCTTCCAAACGACCTTGGCTTATCTCGGTTTGGTAAGGGGTATAGCCCGTGTACCAGCCGGGGTTTTCATATACGTTGCGCAAAATGACAGCAGGCGTAATGGTGTTGTAATAGCCCATGCCTATGTAGGTCTTATAGAGCTTGTTCTTGGCGGCAAGCGCCTTCATGCGCGACAGGAACTGGTACTCGTTGATGCCATCTTCCAGCGGCAACGGTTCTTTCAATCTGATAGCAGCGGGGATGGTCTTTTCGATGAGCTCATCCATGCTCTTGACTCCGATTTGCTGAAGCATTTTCTGCTCCTCTTCGGGGGTGCTTACGCCGTTATGACGGCGGGTAAAATTGTTAGAAATCATTGATTCTATAAAGTTTAGTTTAATTTTCGTTGCATATTATGTTCATTCTCCGGCTCCCACCCAATTCCTCATGGCTCTTTATTCTTCTCAATACAATATATCTTTATTTATCAAATCCTTATAAAATAAGAGCAACTCACACTATTCACGGATACAGAGTGCAAAGTTACAATTTTTTTGGCGACAAATGAATGTTTTTCCTCAAAAATATGGACATTTAATTAACAACTTTTGTCCTCTTTTGATTGACAATCCGTAAGCATTCACCTGACCTTGTTCACCTGCCCTCCCAGTCGCTCCTTTTCGGCCCCCTTTTTTGTACCTCGGAAAAAATTTTCTAACTCTAACCTAACTCTAACCTAAGTCTAACTTTAGTCAAAGTTAAATTTCTCATCTTTTTCCATTTTTTTCGGAATTATCTACTTTAGACTTGGTTGTCAAATGGAATGAAATAAAAAGGAGGTCGTCTGACCTCCTTTTGTTTATCTACTAATTACACAAATCTACTTTTTTAGTTTTTGAAACAATTCATCTGTTGTTATCCTCTCTTCCCAATAATCAATCAATATTTCCTTGTTTTTCATAATCCATTGTTTTATCCCATTTATTTGTGTTTGACTAATTTTGATTTTGTTCAAATCATTGTTCTTCAACAATATTTTGGGATTGTCAGATATGGAAATGGGTATCAATTCATTGATTTGGATTTTAGTTGCCGTATTATTCTGGAATTTTATTCGTGGTAGATTGTGTTTTCCAGTCGATTGTGTATTGTTGGTTTGCACCCATATAATAACATCCAATCCAGTTGTGTTTTGTGAGATGTTTGCCATTTCCAATAACATCTCATCGGTGTAGACAGTCTGCAATAGTTCGTCTATTGTTTCGTAATTCTGGTCTTCGACAAAATCGTTGTAACTCAATATATTCATACTTATTTGTATTTTGATTTATTATTCTGTTAATATTCACATTTTGTATATTGCAAAGATACTATTTTTTGGGGACTTTTGCAAGTCTAAAGTAGAGAATTCCGTTTTTTTTTTCGGCTTTCTGCAACTCGGAGGTTCGATGTCGGTAATATTCGATGAGAATCAGTCTTTTATTTATGAAAACGATACTCTTTCAGTCGTTCTTCAGCCATCGCTTCATATTTTGTGCCGGGACGACCATAATTGGCGTATGGATAGATGCTGATGCCGCCACGGGGAACAAAAAGGCCGATAACCTCGATGTAGCGTGGGTCCATCAACTTAATCAAATCATCCATGATGATATTGACACAATCCTCATGAAAATCACCATGATTGCGAAATGAAAACAGATAGAGCTTCAAGCTTTTACTCTCCACCATGCGACGGTCGGGAATATACAATATCTTAATTTCGGCAAAATCGGGTTGCCCCGTGATGGGACATAGCGATGTGAACTCGGGACAATTGAATTGCACCCAATAGTCTCTTTCAGGATGCTGGTTTTCAAAACACTCAAGCACCTGCGGAGCATAAGTTTCAGGAATATCGGACTTATGACCTAACGACTGTAAATTATCTTGTGTTCTATTCATTTAATATTAAGTATTTTATGTATTTGTAACGAAAGTGTCCAGCGAGGATCTTTCTTGATATAATCAATAGCGGCTTGTGTGATTGCGGCATTTCGGATGGGATCACCTGTGTCACAAGGTTGCAAAAAATAGCCGTGCGTACACTTGATGTCCAGATATGAGAAAGGGGCATGCTCCCCATCGAAAACCCACTTGATTTCATCGGCAAATTCCAATATCGGCTTAGCCGCAACGCCGACATAAGCATCTTTGGGCGAAAGGGTTATCCAATCAATATTCTGGGGCAAAGGATGAGTCCCGTTGGTCTCAACCGCCACTTTCTTGCCCATGCCGTGAAGGGCATCAACAAAGCCATTGGTCAATTGCAACGACGGCTCGCCGCCTGTGATAACCACATATCTGGCCGGGTATTTGGCCACTTCGGAAACAATATCCTCCTCGGTCATTTCCATACCACTTTCATGCTGAGTATCGCAAAACGGGCATCGGAGATTGCATCCACTCAATCTCACAAAGACGGCCGCTTTCCCAGCATGAAAGCCCTCGCCCTGAAGCGAGTAGAATATCTCATTCACCTTCACGGTTCGTCAATTTCGTAGGTTGCCGTATTGCCTACCGTTTCCTGAACATCAACCCTATAGCAGTTGGGCACCTGCTGCTGGCACCAATAGGCAATATTCTCCGCCGTAGGATTGCAGCCGATAACATCATTGATTATCTGATGGTCAAGCCGATCCGTGATGCACGCTTTGATTTTAGAGAAATCCACCACCATGCCGTTGCGGTCTAATTCGCGCGCCTTGCAATAGATGGTAATATGCCAGTTGTGGCCATGCAACTGCGTGCATTTGCTCGGATAATCCAACTCAAGGCGATGAGCCCCGGAGATTTCTATTTGTTTTGTTACGTAATACACCTTATGAGTGGTTTTAAATGAATAATTCAATAAATTTATTCAACTATATATATGTTAGCAATATAGCATTATGATTTTTGAACTGATTTCGACTAATTGCAACCGTTAATATAAAAATTCAAGATGAATAAGTCGTAGGGTCAGGAACGCCCGCAAGCTGGAATGCCTGTCTGCGTTCGGTGCAGGTACCACAGGTGCCACAATGGTGTTCTTCGCCACGATAGCAGGAGTAAGTGTGACCATAGTCGATGCCGAGCGCCGCACCACGCCGCACCAAGTCTGCTTTGGTGAGATTCGTGTATGGCGCAGCCAACCGCACGCCTGCATAAGTGCCTGATTTCATAGCGCAATCCATAGCACTTACGAACTCAGGACGGCAATCGGGATAGATGGCGTGGTCTCCACCATGGTTGGCTATCAACACACGGTTCAGCCCCCTACTCTCCGCCAAACCACAGGCAATACTCAACATGATACCATTACGAAAGGGAACAACGGTACTCTTCATATTTTCCTCATCATAGTTTCCATTTGGGATGGCATCGGCACCACCAAGGAGCGAGGATTGAAAATAGTGTTTCATGAACTCCAAGCCCAATACCAAATGCTCAATATTCAGCATTTCACAGTGGTACCGGGCGCATGCAATCTCTTTTTCCGCATGATTGCTTCCATAATCGAAAGTGAGAGCCAACGCAATATGACTTTGTTCCTCGTAAAGTAGTGTTGTTGAGTCAAGTCCGCCAGAATAGATAATTAGCGAATCTCGAATCGGGGTGTTGTTCGTTGTCATTGTATCTTGTTTTGTTAAAGGGGGTTTTCAAGAAGACCCCTGGGAGTCAGAAACTATTTTGAATTATTCAATAATTTTCTTATGCCATCTAAACGGTGCTTTTTTCATTGGAACAAGGTTACTCCCTATCGGTCGTGACCTCGGTCTTTCGGTTACAATGGTGGTATGCCTGCCGAACTTGATGAGGCAACCCCATTGCGCCCTCAATACCGTAAAAAAATCCCTCGTTTATATGCCCAATAATTCTCATCAATAAAATCAAAACAGTTTCTAAATTCGGCTGCAAAATTATATCTTTTTGTCCACATGTGAAAATTTTTCTGTCATTTTTGGAAAAAATCAGGCATCACAACCGCACCTGTCTTGAATGATAACGCCTCACAATGTTGTCAAATCCCAAAGCAACAATAGCATTAAACACTCATTTATATTCATGCAGATTTGGCATATATTGAACGATATATATCACAGAAAGCTTCAACATTCTGATTTTTTCGTATCTTTGCAATTCTCAATTTGTCGCCATGAAGAAGCTGCTTGAAAAGATAGTGCCGCACATGTCACTCATTTATAAGATTATGACTATGCTGGTTACGGTAGTTCTCATCTTGTTAATGTTTCCCCACAATGACCGCGAGACACATTATAATTATGCTGTGGGCAGTTTCTGGAACGAAGAAGACCTTTACGCTCCCTACGATTTTGCTATCCGAAAAAGCGAGAGCGAGGTGGAACGGGAACGTGCCGCCACTCGCCAGCAGTCGCTACTATACTTCACCATAGATTCGACGGCAGAGCAAGAGGCCCGAAACCGCCTTGACCAATGCACGTTAGATTGGAATAGCCGCCAACAGGTACGCACAGTACTTAACACCATCTATAAAAAAGGTTATGTAGAGACGCCAAAGGACATAGATGATTTTGCCACTCGTACCCTTATTGTACTACAAGGAAATACAGCATCGGAACATCAAGCAACAGACTTTGTGACTGCTGATGATATAGAGGATATTGTCAGTCGCAACGGGCATAGTGAAAATAGTGACAACCATATAGCAACCATTCTGAAAGAAGAGGTACTGGTGCCCTCGGTGCGATACGAATCGTTGCGCACTCAGATAGAGTTAGACTCTCGCCTGTCTCAGATAAAATATACCTCTAAAATGGTGCAGGCAGGAGCGCTTGTCATCGCAAAAGGCGAGTACATCGACGAGGAAAAGGCACAAGCCATTGCGTCGCTCGAATCCGAAAATAGTGAGCGTTTCGAGTCGCACTACAATGTGTTCAACCATAATTTGGGGCAGATGTTACTATGTATTATAGCTTTCGTCGCCCTATATATGTTCCTCAAAATAGTGAAACATCCCATTCTTGAGGACAACAAGAAAGTCACCTTTGTCATGGTAACCATCCTGATGATGTCAGGTCTTGTGGCTCTTGTGGAGCGCGTCAACCCCGAATGGGTATTGTTAGCCCCCGTATGTATAGTTCCCATCCTAATGAGGGTGTTCTTCGACATGCGCGTGGCTCTTTATATCGACCTTACCACCGTGATTATTCTCGGCAACATGGTACCTAACAGCTTCGAATTCATCTTCTATCAGATGGTCACAGGCATGATGAGCATCATTACCGTCAAAGGGTTTGAACGTCGGAGCAGCTTCTTTATCGTGGCGCTGACCATCTTCGCCACATACTCACTCATCTATACGGCAGGTATGTTGAGCCAGAACACCAACCTACACGGACTCGACCAGCAACGCTACATGATGTTCTTCCTAAACGCCCTGCTCACACTCCTCTCCTACCCACTCATATATCTGTTTGAGAAGATATTTGGAATGACAACTGCACTTACCCTGCTGGAAATATCATCGACCAACACACCTGCATTACGGGAACTTTCACGCCGAGCTCCAGGAACCTTCCAGCATAGCATGCAGGTTGCCAATATCAGCGAGGATATCATTAATGAAATCGGTGGCAACGCACTTCTTGCTCGTGTAGGTGCCCTCTATCACGACATCGGCAAAATTAATGCACCCCTCTATTTCACAGAGAACCAAAATACTGAATTCAACCCGCACGACGAACTCGACTGCAAGGAGAGTGCACATATCATCACACGGCACGTACTTGATGGCGTAGCCCTTGCTAAGAAGTACCATCTGCCCAACGATGTGACAGACTTTATTCGCACCCACCATGGCACCACTCGTACCGGCTATTTTTATGCCATTTGGCAAAAAGAGCATCCGGGAGAGACTGCCGATGACTCCATATTCCAATATGCAGGGCCCGCACCATTCTCGCGCGAGACGGCTGTGGTAATGATTGTCGATTCGGTGGAGGCCGCCACCAAAAGCATCGAAAATCCCGATCGCGAATCCATCAAGACCATGGTGAACAAAATCATCGACAACAAGATTAACGAACGGCAACTTAATTACAGCAATATCACATTTGGCGACATCACCAAGATACGCGAACTACTGACTATAAAAATGATGAGCGTGTATCACGTGAGGGTCGAATACCCAACGGTAAAATAAACCATACGCCAACAAGGTAATACATAAAAAAACAACATCAATCAAAAGGAAAGTCAAAAGGTATAACATCAATGTAAATCATCAAAAAAACATGTTATGTTGAAAAACAATAATAAATCTCTTAAACGCCCATGGTGGATACATGCCATTATCATTGCATCCTTTGCTATACTCTCATGTATCTACTTCTCCCCCGTACTCGACGGCAATATTGTCATACAAGGTGATATACAGAAGTTTGAAGCGATGGAATACGAACAAGTGCAATATGCTGAATACACTGGCAATGACATCCCTAATTGGAACAGCAGTATGTTTAGTGGTATGCCCGGGTATCAAACCGCTATCGAGCCACAACATTCCATCTTCACCCCGTTAAAATCCATTCTCATCGGCCGCCCGTTAGGCATTGAGCGCAACATAGGTGTCCTATTCCTCTACCTTCTCGGTTTCTATATCGCCATGCTTGCATTTGGCATCGACCCTTGGCTCGCCTTGATAGGTGCACTTGCTTTTGCTCTGGGCAGTTACAACATCATCATAATCGAAGCAGGACATATTACCAAGGCCTGGGCCATCAGCATGGTGGCACCCATCCTGGGAGGTCTGGCATTGACATTGCGGGCATCCGAGTCCGACAAACCTTGGCGTAACATATTGTGGGGGTCGATACTCTTTACATTGGCGTTAGGCCTCCAAATCACATTTAACCATATTCAGATTACATTCTACACCGCTATGGCGGCACTTGTAATGGGCGCCTCGTACCTTATCGTCAATATCAAGAACAAAACGCTCAAACCATTTTTCATTAGTGTTCTATTCCTTCTGTTGGGTGCAGGGCTTGCTTTCGGCAGCAATGCACGAAATCTCCTTGTCAATGAAGAGTATGCCAAGTATACGATGCGAGGTGGTAGCGACATCAGCGTTACTCCCGATGACTTATACCACGACGGCGAAAAAAGCAATGCACAAACATCCTCGACCGGACTTAATATTGACTATGCCTACCAATGGAGTTACGGCATAGGCGAAACCTACACTCTTCTCGTTCCCGGCTCCTTTGGTGGAGGCAGCAACGAGAAAGTCGGAGAGGACAGCGAAAGTTATCGCCAGCTTCGCACCCAGTATGCCCCTCTATATTGGGGTGATCAACCTTTTACCAGCGGACCTATGTACTTCGGGGCCATCGTGGTATTCCTTTTCATATTGGGACTGTTCATTGTCAAAGGGCCCGAACGTTGGTGGCTCCTTATCGCCACCATCATCGCCATTATCATGAGTTGGGGTCGCAACCTGCCTGGCATCAACCAATGGTTGTTCGATAACCTTCCCTTATATAATAAGTTCCGCACCCCATCAATGGCCCTCGTTCTTGCCAATGTATGCATGGCCATCATGGCTGTACTCGCATTGAAGGAAATCTTCAAGAACCCCGACATAAAGAATCGCCGAGCCATTTACTGGAGTGCTGGCATCACTGGAGGTTTTATCATTATATGCCTTGTCTTTAAGGGGCTGTTCCCATTCTCTGGAAGTGCCGACCAGCAGATGGCAGCACAGTATGGTGAGCAATGGCCAATGTTGCAGGACATCTTCATCAAGGATCGCATGTCCCTTTTCGTCAGCGACTCTTGGCGAAGCATCCTTTTCATCCTTGCCGCTGCCGTTGTGCTATGGCTCGCCTGCAATGACAAGCTAAAACAAAAGGGATGGCTCATCGCCATCTTGGCGGCACTTGCTGTTGTGGATTTATGGAGTGTTGACCGGCGCTATCTGAATGAAAACAATTTCACCAATCCCAGCCGACTTAAACTGACACAGGACCGGTATGATATTGAAATTGATGCACAAGCACAAGCCAATGACGATGAGGATTATCGTGTAATCAACTTTGCCGTCAATACCTTCAACGACTCCAAGCCCTCAGCTTTCCACCATCAGATTGGCGGCTATAGTGCTGCTAAGCTACGCCGTTATCAGGATATCATCGACTTCTATATCTTCCACCATATCAACTGGAAGGTGCTGGGTATGCTCAACACGCGCTATATCGTGGCACAGAATGGTGTGGTGCAACGTAATCCTGAGGCATTGGGCAACTGCTGGTTTGTCAATGAAATCCAACCTGTCAGCAATGCCAATGAAGAAATCCTGGGACTCAACTCTATCGACCCCGCCAATACTGCTATTGTCAACACTGTCGAATTCGATGTGGATGTGCAATTACCGAAAGGCAAAGAATCTTACGACAACAGCGACGCTATCGTCATGGAACATCAGCATCCCTACAGCCCGGACCACCTAAAATACACATCGCACACCTCCAGCGAGCGGCTGGCCGTATTTAGCGAAATATACTATGCTCCCGATTGGAGGGCATACATTGACGGCAAACCTGCCGAATACCTCCGTGCCAACTACATACTCCGCGCCATGATAGTACCAGCTGGCGACCACGTGATTGAATTCAAGAATGAAGCGCCTCGCATGCACAAGCTGGACAACCTGACACTTGTCATCTCACTTATCACACTCTTGCTCATAGCGGGAGGCATCACCTTCTATTACATCGCGGAGAAACGCAAGCAGGCAGAATAGGCAATACTGTTCTCCATAAGAATAGGGTGTCCTTGTCATTTCGGGACACCCTTTTTCAATATATCAGACCCTGCATTTGCATCCCCCTCGTTTGGGGTGCCAATAAAATCCTCGATTTATTGGTGACAAAACCCTCGCTTTTGTTGGATATAAAACCGGGGTCTTTGTTTACGCACAAATTTAGTATTGATTCTCAGTGCGAACCAAATTTCCCCTCCCCTTCTTCTACTGGGATATGCTGCAGGTATATTCCAGCTCAAACTGCCGGTTGTGTATGTTTCAGATACAGCGGGATGACCTTAAGCGCCCAACGGGGGTGCTTGTCGCAGAGCCATACCAGCAGCTGCAGCGCCTTGCGCTTGCGGAAGTAAGTGTTGGAACGGTAATTGGGGACCTGGCGTTTCATTTCCGCCATGATTACCCGAATGGTGTCGGCCGAGGGCTGTGTTGAGTTGTATACATAGTTAAACACCGACGACATACCGCCCTTCTTCAGATAGAGGTAATCTATCTCATTACTATACTCCTCGTATGCACCGCATTGGCGGGCAAAATCCATCAGATGTCCAAACACGGCAAGCCGCTTCTGATACTTCGTGCTGTCCTTGGTGGTCACCACCGAACCTGGACGGATCAGATAATGGTAGAAAGTCTTGTCGACGCTTGCGACAGTCTTGGCTGTCAGTAGATTGCAGGTTACAAAATAACTATCGTCCGCCGAACGCTCCTCTGGGTAGCGGATACCATTGCGTTCAATCTGGTCTCGATGGTAGATAAAAGTCCAAAAATAGGACACATAATTAGCTAGGAAATGAACACGTTTTTCATGAGAGAACTCGCCGGGTGCAACGTCAGGGTTGCGCAAGATCTCCGATGGACGGCCATCGAGAAAATCCTTGAATGCTTGACAATAACACAAATCCACACGCCCTTGTTTGACTGCTTCATTGTAAAGTTCCTCAAACATCGTAGGTTCCACCCAATCGTCGCTGTCTACAAACGCAATGTATTCCCCTTGGGCTTGAGGAATAGCATAATTACGCGCCATACCGGCACCCATGTTGTGCTCTGGTTTGAGGAAACGGAACTGCGACTCACGAGGATGCCCGGCAATGGTTTGTTTGACAAGGTCAATACTGTTGTCAGGACCGTGGTCATCGACATAGATAAATTCCATATCTTCGAGAGTCTGAGCCAACAAACTCTCTGTACATTTGACTATGTATTGGGCCACACCATAGACGGGCAGAATGACAGATACTTTTACCATAATATTGAATGTTAAAGGTGATTGATTATTGATTGGCAAGCCAAGGGTGATTCAGCACCTCGGCTACCACTTTGTCCATATCATAATATTTATACTCCGCCAAGCGTCCGCCAAAGCTGACATTCTCCTCCTTGTCGGCAAGCGACTTGTATTGTTCAGCAAGAGCATTGTTGCGTTCGTTGTTAATGGGATAGTACGGTTCCGAGCCCTCATGCCATTGCTCGGAGTACTCATAACTGACCACGGTGTCGGGCTGCTTGCCGAATTCAAAATGCTTGTGTTCAATGACCCGAGTGTATGGCACCTCGGCATCAGTATAGTTAAAAACAGCATTGCCTTGATAGTTCTCCACCTCCTCCATCAACTGATGGTCAAAGCGCACGGTGCGGAATTCAAGCTTGCCTAGCTTATACCCGAAATAGGCATCTATCGGACCGGTATACAACACTCTCTCCGCCATGTTCATATACTCGTCTTTTTTCAACAGGAAATCCTCTTCAAGACGCACCTCAACGCCTTCTAAAAGACGCTCGAAAACTCGGGTATATCCGCCAATAGGAATACCTTGGTAGGGATCGTTGAAATAATTATTGTCGAAAGTGAAGCGTAGCGGCAGACGGCGTAATACGAAAGCTGGGATTTCTGTGGCGGGCATCCCCCATTGCTTTTCAGAATAGCCCTTAACGAGTTTCTCATATATGTCTCGCCCGCCAAGTTTCATGCCCTGTTCCTCAAGGTTGCGGGAATCGACAATATTGGCATATTCGGCCTGTTGTTCAGCAATACGGCGGCGAGCGTCATCAGGAGTAATGACATCAGGCCACAGCTTGCAGAATGTGTTCATATTGAACGGCAAATTATAAAGCATTCCTTTATAATTGGCGATGGGAGAATTGACATAGTGGTTGAACTGGCAAAACTGCTGCATGTAATTCCACACACGCTCGTCGCTAGTATGGAAAATGTGGGCACCGTACCAGTGTACGTTAATGTCATTTATCCGCTTCGTGTAGCAGTTGCCACCGATGTGGTCACGCTTCTCCACGACCAAACAATGCTTGCCCCTCTGTGTGGCCTCATGTGCAAAGACACTTCCGTAAAGCCCTGCACCAACTATAATATAATCGTATTGTTTCATACTTTAACACAATTCCATTTGTCCACCAATTGGAAATCCAGATAACGGTCATTAGTATTAAAAAAATCCGCACCATATTGGGGATTAGATGATTTGATAATGATTTTGTCTAGAAATGCCATACCTGTTTCAATAAAATATTCAAGATAATGTACTTTCATCGGGTCGAGTCCCATCAAACGAGCAGACACTATATCCGTTATAAGCAAATCCGATCCTGCCAATAAAACATTAGAACGTTTTGCATGAGGACAAAACGGTCCTTGTCCTTCTCCTCCTATAATGCCGTCTACAACTGTAAAATATTTACGTTCCGGTTTAAGTAACATACCCTTATACAAATCCACCACCATACGCCATATTGTATCATTACCAGGCCATGCTCCGCGATGGGTTACTTTGGCATGTTTAGATGCTTCCAACGAATCAGCATTGGGGTATTCATCTCCACCAGTTTCTGGTGATCCTACTCGCCAATGTACCAGTTGATTCTTACGTGTGATACTTCCCACAAGACCTTTTAAATTCAAAGTGGCACCAACTTTTTGATGCGTTTTCAATTTCGGAATTGATATATACACATCAGCGTCATACAAACTTCTGCCATAGGTGTAAAGCTGCGTGTCTCCCGTATGGGCAGCAACCGTCTCCTCTCGTTCATTAAATACTCCTTGAAACAAAGACGAGTCAACTTCGCTCAGCAACGAATCATTACCCAGATTCACTTGTACCTCACCTAATGGGTCGCCACTCTGATGCTCCATCTTATCTTTCTGGTTGTAATACTTAAGGTCTGTACATACTAGAGGACGCATATCTATAACTGTCGTTTTGACATTATATTTTTGCTCCAGACGACGTATGCCATTGAAACGCATGAGTTCTTCAAAATCGGCGTCAATGGAGGGATTGTCACCAATCACAAGCTCTCCTTTCCCTTGCAAAGCCCTAACGACCCTATCCGCCACAGCTTCTATGACGGCTTCATGAGTTATGACACTATAAAGTGTATCGCGATGGTCTGCTGATTCACGCCAACGAGAAGCCACCCAGTTGGGTTTGATAAAAACCTTCATACCTGGTTGTATGAAAGACGAAAATGGATTATCTGTTGGCATCCCAAGATCGTCACACAAAGCGTCCATTGCCTTGTTTACTGATAGCGGATTGTAATCATAGGCGTTTTCTATCGCCACACAGTTATGATTCATTGTTCAATATAATTAAGGTATTGTTCTAATATATACACCATCCATTTTTGGTCACCGTTCATATTATCGGTACAATGGGGGTAAAATTCGTGACGCAAAGGACCACCCCAGTTTTTCATCCACTCATTAGTTGGGCGCGGCATAGGAACCTTTGGAGGTATCGTATGATTTGGATAAAGTTTATGGAACACTTCGCGCACCATATATTTTCCATCACCATTACGTATTCTGCCAATATCGAGATCAGTCCTCAATTCGGTATTAGCATAAGGCCCGACAAACTTCACTCCTGCCGCATCACATGCATTGTTGTAAGTTCCTAATGCTTCACGTCTGAAGTATTCGTTTGTAAAAGCGTATGCGTCAACATATCCATTCTTCTCATATTGACAAAACGGATCCAATATCAGTCTTGGATTTTTCAGCACTTGATATGGCATTATATACGAATAGCGATCAACAAATTCTCCAAATCTCCAGTCCTTTGAGATGAGGCCTGTCATACCACCATATATAATATCAGCATTTTCGCCAAATATAAATCGTTCGAAACCATCTTTTCTTACTTGCAATGCCGCTTTGAATATTTGCACTTCTATAGAATGGAACGGCATACCTTTATGCAGCATTAATGCAGCCGCGTACTTGTCAAAGTCCTCCCAATATATCTCAACAACCTTATGCTTCAAACCATTTTCGGCAGCATAACACGCTGCTGCCTTCGTCTCATCTTGTACTTCTATACCAGGCACCACGCATTTGAAAGTGTAAGCAGTAGATCCTTTTGGCATCAGTCGTGCCAGTATGGCACTATCTATGCCTGCCGATAATGCTAAAGCAGCTTTACCATCTTTAGTCGCCTCCGCAATCTCATCCTGCAATGCCCTCAATAAATCCTCACTGTTATGAACCGGTCGGCGAGGGAAGTCCAGAGTTGCAAGATTGGGTGCAATATCTTCGCGGAAACGATAATGCCCATCTGCGATGGTGCGATACATGAGATATGAACTCATGCAATATTCTTTATCAACCATAGAACTGCCGTTAAAATTGCATAAATTATTTAACCCTCATCAACAGTCCATCCACGCGCTGCCTTAAGCGCCTCTCGAATCTTTGTAGAGGAAACGCCTTTGGTATAAGGGAAATAAACGATACGAATGCCTGCATCATTGAATTGTTTTTCTATTTCATTCCATTTAGGCGTATTGTACCAATCATCGCCCACAAACATAACACTTGCATTCAGTTTCTTGCACATTGTCAACTTGTCCATATTCTCTTGAGGCACCACAGCGTCTACATATTTTATGGAACGAACAATCTCTGCCCTATCACTATATGGGATCATGGCTCGTTTACCTTTATAAAGTACTAAATCATCTACGGTAACACCAACTATTAGCTTGTCACACATACCCTTGGCGTTTTTTAGCAAATTCAGATGCCCAATATGAAACAAATCATACACGCCTGCAGTATATCCTATGATAAATTTTTCTTTGGATGTATCTATACTATCTTTCATATATCATGTTTTCAATTTGCTGTATAATTTTTTGAGATGGCAAAGAACCGTTTTCTGGCAGTAGTGTGTTATGCAAGAAACGTTCACGATCTTCCTTTAATGGGTCATTCCCTTCAAGTACCACATCCCGCAAAAAACATTCTATGTCTTCAACATTATGAGCATGGTAATGTTGTTGGAATGAGGAAATGCCAAATGGAGAAAATTCCTCTTTTACTGCCTCATTACGTACAAGGAACATAACCGGTTTGCAGGTGTAAAGATACTCAATAGTGAAAGAACCACTATCATGTATCATCGCATCACTTGTGAGGAATAAATCAATATAAGATGTTTCTTCGCACTGAGTATTAACGCCATCAGCCCATCTTCTATAATAATTGTCAGTTCGTTCTTTACCCCACAATTCATAAAGCTTAAACTTAAGAAGTTGATGGGGCTTGAATACAAACTGAATAGATTCTTTATATTTATCGGCTAATCGCAACATATCATCCGCATATATCAAGAATGTGGACAATGGCAAATCAGAGATTTCATCAATGGTATGATGAGGAGCCCAAATAACACGTTTCTTCTTGGTGGATTGTGATTTCCAGATATCTTTTGGGTGGTAATCATTTCGCAAAAACACCTCTGTGCCAGGATAACCACTAACGACAACATTCATAGCATGATTGCGAGAATGTGCCTTTGCCAGTTCTTTGTGCATCTGAGTTTCTACAAAATTCATTCCCACTAAATTGTGAAATATAGTATCGTAATTGTTATGATACGTTTTAAACAATGTTACGCTATACGATATATAACATGTGAGGACATCTTTATAGTGATATATAAAATATTGAGGGAATGTATCTTTGTAAGGTGCAGAGAAAATAACTATGTCAGGATGCAAGGTACGTTTGATATCCTGCCAACGTCCCTTTTCGTCACGAGGGATTACATACTCATACCCTTTGTCTGAAATAAAGCGGCGCGTCCGCTCCAATGTATCCTCCACCTCATCTTTGCTAAACCCTTTGAAAACGCTATATGGATATATGACCACATAAGGGTGGAAGCGAGGGTTATTTTGCATGGCCTTGAACAAGTCGTCAACCTTCCACATTCCTGGAATTGTGAGCATAAAGGCCACATCTATCCGGTCTTTGTCTTTTAACCTATGGGCCGCTGCCAATTGTGATTGACGAAAGGAATCGATATATCGTCGGGTGACAAATGGAACATGGTTGCGCAACAAATCCCTGTACGCCCATAGAAGGCGAAGTTTATACAAAAGCGATGTGTCAGGATTTTTCATTTGGACGCAAACTGTTTTCTCACCCCGGCAAAGACTATGGACATCAGGACAACCATGAATATCTGTAACCAAACGTTAGTCGATATGAGTGTTGCTGGGGCAATGATGAGTGCTTTCAAAGCGTAATAGATTATTTTGGCTGCAACGATACTAAGCAACATCGCTGAGAAAACAGCAATCTTTTTCTCCAGCAAATGAAATATCGCAACGTTGGCAGTCAGTTCCACCATAATAATTACGGCTTTAACAGGGGCAGGCATTCCACTCAATAAACATGCAATTAACGGAAGAGCCACGGCAAGCAAGTAGCCATTCTTTTTGTTGGCAACCACCAAAAGCCCTGCCAACAAAAGCCAACGCATCGGATCTGCATAATACAACGGCAGGGCCGTCAGATGACTCAACGCCGGAATCAGGCAAGCAGACGCAATTATCAACGCATCGATCCCTATTATTTTCCAATTAATTTGAGTTACTTCAATCTGCATATTAATACTGTTTTGTTTTGGATGAATTCAGGTAATGTTGTTATTTTTCTCCCGTTGAAAACAATAATTCAGCTTTCTTGATATCTTCTGGATAGGTGATTTTAAAATTACGGGAATCACCATCCACCACATGAATTTCTGTTTGCGGACAATAATGCATCACCATACCGCAATCGTCTGTTGGAATGATATCTTTTTCCTGTAATGCCTGCCTATATGCCGAACGCAATATGCCCATATGAAAGGCCTGTGGCGTTTGAGCACAGCGCATTTGATTCCGGTTGGGTATCTGTGCCAAAACGGTATTTCCTCCTGTTGACGCCACTTGCCAAATGGTATCTATCGAGGGTACTCCAACGGCAACAGCACTGCAATTGTCCAAGGACTCAACAACAGCATCAATAATTTGCTGAGTAATCAAGGGACGAGCCGCATCATGAATTAGAATTTTATCCGTTGGAGCACAGGTTTCGCACGCCGACAATGCTGCTAATGTGGATAAGTAGCGCTCTTTGCCTCCTTTGACAACGTTTGAGACTTTCTTCCAATGGTTACTCTCTACCAACGTATGCACGGCGGATATGTAATCTTCAAGAACAACAATAATTATCTCATCAACATTCGCATTCCGTTCAAATGCATCCACGGTCCACTCTATCACCTTGCGTCCTGCCATTGGGAGGAACTGTTTAGGACACTCGCCCCCCATCCTTGAGCCCGTTCCACCTGCCAAGATAGCTGCTATTGTCCTATTTTTCATATTGCAAAAGTACGAAATATTTTCCATACTGGAAATTATTATTACTTTTGCTCTCGGAAAAGATATCACACACAATGAATAAAACATTAAGAATCATACTTATTATCATTCTTTCTATCGCCGCACTTTTTGTGCTGGTTTCCCTGTTGGCATCTCCTATTGCGAAGACATACGTCAACAATCACGGAGAAGATTTAATCGGACGGAAGATTAATGTTGACAAATTACGCGTGAACGCCTGCATGGGCAGGGTCAAGATTTACGACTTTGCCGTCTACGAAGATGATGGCACCACACCGTTTCTTACTTTCGACACTCTTGATGTCAGCGTAAAACTGCGGAAGCTACTGGCCAAAGAGCTTTGTGTGCGCCACCTCATACTGACCGATTTGGATGTTCAGGTGCTACAAAATGGCGACAAATTCAATTTTACAAGCATCATCGACCACTTCAAGTCCGATGAGCCCAAAGACACTACACCCAGCAACTGGGACCTCGGCTTCTACAACATCCGCCTAAGCCATTGGCGCATCAACTACAACGACCAGCAGAAAGGCAGCGAATGGAAGTTGCGCAACATCAATATCGCCATTCCTGGGGTATATTTCAGCGGCAAGGAGCGTACCGAAGCCGGGGTGACGCTGGCTCTCGCCGAAGGTGGGTCGCTCAGCACCGTCATTCGCTACACTATGGAAACCAACGACTTTGATATCGACCTAAAATTGGATAAATTCTCTATAGCCAACGCCAAAGCATACCTTACCGATGTGATGAACGTCGGTACACTTGAAGGTGCCATCAACGCCGATTTGCACGCAAAAGGCAATTTGAGCCAGATTACCCAAATGACAGTCAACGGCAACGTGAATCTCAACGGCGCAGATTTGCGCGACCTGGACGATACACCGATACTCCAATGCTCCAAGATTTACGTTGACGTCAACAACATATTGATTGCAGAAAACATGTTTGACATAGCGTCGATTACTATTGACAATTTGTCATCACGTCTCGACCGCTATGCTGCGGGCAGCAATTTCAGTCGCCTGTTTGATGTCAAAAAAGACGAGACGGAACAGGAAGAAGCCCCATCCGACACAGAAACCGACACCTCTGCCGCCAAAGAACCGAAGCCGTTAAATCTCATCATACGGCAATTTCGCCTCAACAACTCCGATTTCACATTCTACGACCATACGCTGCCTACCCTGTTCACTTTCCCCGTTACCAAAATCCGAGCCGAAGCCGACAGCATCACGCTTTCTGGCAACAACGCGCTCAAACTGTTTGCCACTTTGCCTCATGGCGGTCTTGCCGTCGTCAATTGGAAAGGAACGCTCGACGACATGAAGCGCAGCCAGCAATTGCGGCTTATCATCAAGAATCTGCAACTAAAAGACCTCTCCCCCTATTCGGTGGCTTATCTGGCACAGCCCTTCACCAATGGTGTGTTTTCGTTCACCAGCCATAACACCATCAAGCACTCAGAGCTAAAAGGCGACAACCATATCGACATCTACAAACCTGAAGTTGGCGACCGGCAACGCGATGTGGATTCGGCACTCAATATCCCGCTTCGCGCAGCTCTGTATGTGCTTAAAGACAAGAACGACAAAATCCAGCTCGACATTCCCGTGAAAGGCAACATCGACAACCCTGAGTTCAACTATATGAAGTTGGTATGGAAAACATTTGGCAATCTCTTGGTCAAAGTGGCCACAAGTCCCGCACGCGGCATAGCCAATGCCCTCGGCATCTCAGGAAGTGAACTTGAGTTTCTGCCATTCGACGCCACCCAGCGTGGTTTCACCTCCGAACAATACTATGTCATGGACCAATTGGCCCAAATTGCCGAGTACGACAGTAACGTTGTTATCATGATGGAGCAACAAATAAGCGCATCGGCCAACGACAGCACCCTGCAAATGTCCGAAGGGCGCAATATGGCTGTGCGGCGGCACATGGAGGAACTCGGCGTGCCGTCAAACCAACTTGAAGTCACCACCGCACTAACCCGCAGTAAGAAAACCGGCTACGCTATCTCTTCAAGATACAAGGAATAGCTAACGGTTTTGTGATATTTCTGAATCTCAAATGCAGTCATAATGGCTGCATTTGATGTTTATAATATTCTTTTGCGATATCTGCCGTAATGGTAGACAAATTACCCGATACGTTGACGCATCGAGCATCTGGCTATAGCCGGACGTAAAGGCCTCGTAGAGAAGAAATCGACAAGGTTTAACAATCAAAAATCTTCCAATTCCAGTTCTTCCAATTAAAAAAATGAATGCCCCCAAAAACCAATATAATTATATAACTAATTAATAATTAATAATATATATAATACATAGGGGAGTTGGAATGCCTCAAAAAAATAAACTGGAAGATTTGGAATTGGAAGATTTTACAGAATAAGCAACTCTAATTGTTTTCATAAGAGACAAAAATACAATATAATACAGCATTAACAAGCTGTCGGAAGCCACGATGACGACCCTTAAGGATTGGACAGAAAGTGCCTTTTTCTACCCATGCGGTCAGGTAGCAAGTTTGACTGACGTCTACATCCCTTCGTTTGGGCAAAAAAAGCAAGTTTTCTCTGTGCTCTGCTTTGGCCCGCGAGCTTATGAGCGAACTTTAGGGACTTCCAAGTTGCAAGATTGAGTTTTTTGCAGGGTTTCTGCAGCTTTATACCCTAACGTAAACCTCATAATCGCACGCTATCGCACATAATCGCATGCTATCGTCGGCAATCGCTCGAATCCCACAAAAAATGGGCGTATTTTTGCATCGTGATTCGGACGGAAAAAACAACGAAAATGAAAATTTCTAACTCTAACCTAAGTCTAACCTAAGTCTAACTTTACTCTGACTTAAACGGGCCTCATCCCCCAACCCTCGGCCTCACCCCCCAACCCCCTCTCCCATAGAGAGGGGGAGCGTTGAAGTCAAACTTGCTACCTGACCGCATGGAAGGCCTGCGAGCCCGCCGAGCAAAACCTTAACCTTGAAACTTGAAACTTGAAACCAGAAACCAATAACCTACGCATGATGCACAAACTTGTCCGCAAAAGCCCGCTGATATGGCGGAAAGGCCGGAACAGAAAAGTCCTCTCTCCTTCCGTGCGACCTTCGATAATCTTATTTTATGCCACGCGCCTCTTTGATGCGTTCGTAGGCCTCGTTAATCTCTCTAAACTGGGCTTCGGCATTCTTGCGCATTTCGTCGCCCAAATGCTCCACTTTGTCGGGATGATATTTCATGGCAAACCGGCGATAGGCCTTTCTCACCTCGTCATCGGTGGCGCTGCTGTTCAAGCCCAACACTTTGTACGGGTCCTTGCCCGATGCGGTGGTGTTATGTCTTGACGAGCTTTCGCGCCCTGTGTACCGTTCTTTGATGGATATATAATCCGACAGATTGATACCTAACCCCGAACGAATAATCCCCAATTCATCCAGCTCACTATTTGACAGTTCCATGTCAGCCATAGCCAAGCCAAACAGGAAATCAATCATATGGTATCGGGTAGTGTAATTCGTATTGACCTTGATTTGAGCACATACGCTCCTGATGTCAATGGGCTTGTCCATGATGTCGCGCAACAGCAACAAGAGTTCCTTGGCCTTTTGCTCGCCGTAGTTTTTGAGCAGGAAACGCTTGACATAGTCAAGTTCCGACTTGCGTCTCACATTGTCGGCCGACATCACATCGGCTATCAACACGAGGAAGGCCACCATCAGGTCGTTTTCCCCGCCTGTGTTGCGGTAAGGGCCATGATGCCGACGCTGCTGACGGGGGGCGCTTCCCGACTCTATCTGTGGGCGGCCGCCACCATCGAACGCCTTGCCAATAAAGAAACCTATAAGAGCGCCAATAGGGCCTCCCACGGCCCAACCCAATCCTACCAAAATCCATTTACCTATTGCCATAAGCTTTGTCTGTTTTATGCAATACCGATTGTTTACTTGTTTATTTGTCGATAGACTTATATATCAAGCTCTGGATGTCGGTACGGATGTTCATCTGCGCCAACTTGTTGTTCGACGCATCGGGATAAACGCGATTGGAGAGGAAGATATATATCAGATCGTACTGGGGGTCAACCCACACCATGGTCCCTGTAAATCCCGTATGGCCAAAACTGCTCTGGCTGGCTTCGGGGGCACAATGGCTGCTTTTGTTCTGCATCAGCGGCTTATCGAAACCCAGCGCCCGACGGTTACCTTTGTCGGCATAATAACGTTGGTTGAAGGTATTGATGACCTCTTGAGAGAGATACCGACGGCCGTTGTAAGTGCCATTATTAAGCATCATAAAATAGAGTTTCGCAATATCGGAGGCGGTCGAAAACAATCCGGCATGACCAGACACACCTCCCATGGCGGCCGCATTCTGGTCGTGCACCTCGCCGCGCAACAGCCGGTGACGATAGTAGGTATCGTTCTCCGTCGGGGCGATGCGACTGGTGTCGAAACCATGCAGACGAGGGCAGAATGTGGTGTTCTTCAACCCCATCGGCTGATAGAACTGTTGCTGCATGAAGATATCGAGCGTCTGCCCCGACACAACCCGTACCACATCGGACAGCAACATAAAGCCCAAATCGCTGTAAAGGTATTTGTTTTTCTCTTTTGTCAATTCGCTCTTGGCCACCTGCTCCAATATCGCCTGCCGGCACTCGCTGCACGACATCGTATGATTTGCGTCAACAATATCCGTCACACTCATGTCGCCACACTCAGGCGCCACTTTCTTATAATAGGCGTCAAAGGCCTTCAGTCGGGCAATGTGGCTAAGCGCCTGACGAACAGTAATACTCTTCTTGTTCGAATGTTTCAGATAGGGCAAATAGCGGGACAAAGGGTCGTCCAAATCTATCTTCTTGCTATCGACCAACTTCATGACAGCAAACGTAGTGGCCGTCACCTTGGTCAGAGAAGCCAAGTCGTAAATGGTATTGGTGTCAATCGGAGCGGAATGCTCATCGTATGTTTGGCGACCATAGGCCTTGTGGTACACCACTTTTCCGCCCTTGGCAACCAAAACCTGGCATCCTGGATAGGCCTTCTTGGCGATGCCCATATTGGCGATGGAATCGATTTTTGCAAAACACGACGCATCCATTCCCGCCTGTTTGACGCGCGCATAGGGATCATACGGTTTTTCCTTGAGTGTTTTAACAAACGTCCCCACCTTATAGTTGCCCACAGTTACCGGCAGCCGCCCCACGCAACGGCCACCACTACACAACAGCTGCGTCACACCCTTGTATACTGCCTCGCGGTCTTGATAAGCCACCACGATGGCAGCAGGTTGCAGCTTTCTCGGGGGAGCCCCAGCTATCATTTCATCGCTTTTCAAAGTCTTTTCCAAAGGAAAGTATTTCAAGATATAGGGAGGGCCATAAATAACCAGCACAGTCTTGGGATTGAAGGAGCATATCTGCTTGACGAGGTCTAACATCTCCGAGGTGATGCCGTAGTTTTTCTGTGAGCCAGCAGAGACACGGGCATGAAGCGAGACAATCACCTTGTCTGCATTACCCAACCGTGAAGCCAGATTATTATTGATTACCGATACCGAAGAGTCACCCAACCCAACATGCACACAGCATACTTTTTCGTCCTGCAAAATCGGCAGCACATTATTGTCGTTCTTTACCAGAGTGGCGGCTTTCATGGCAACGCTCTCGGTCAGGGCTTCACATCGGTTGAAATCCTCTTTACTGGGCACAGACAGCTGGGACACATCCATCTTGTGGAGACCACAACGGTATTTCTCCCGCAACACACCACGGCATTTCAAATCAACCAATTCCGCAAATTCTTTATCTCTCAGGGCTCTGTTCTTGATACGCTCGATGGCCTTACTCACATCCGATGGCAACAACAGCACATCGGCACCTGCCAGCAAGGCCTCCAGTTCGGCTGTCCCATCCTTATAATTCTTCACGATGGCTCCCATATCCATGCCGTCGGTTATAATCAGACCGCTGAATCCCAATTGTTTTCTCAACAATTCGTTGGTCACTTTCTCCGAGAGCGTGCCAGGCAGGCGATTGTTCTTGTCACAGCATTCCACATGCAGATGCCCTACCATAACCCCGTGCACACCTGCCGCCACCAATCGCTTGAACGGATAGAGGTCCACGCTGTCCAGATAGGCCTTTTTGTGGTCGATGGTAGGCAATCCTATATGAGAGTCCGTCTCGGTATCGCCGTGACCGGGAAAATGTTTGGCTACGGCCATCACGCCATTGTTCTGCAACGCTCTGGCATACAGAATACCCTTTTCAGCCACTCGCGTCCTGTCTTCACCAAACGAACGCACCCCAATAACAGGGTTGTTGGGATTGGAATTCAGGTCTACCACAGGGGCAAAATTGATATGGATTCCCATCTTCTTGCATTGGAGGGCCACTTCCGTACCCATCAGCGTTATCAAGGAATCGCTCATCGGAGGCAGGGCACCAAACATCATCTGACGAGAGAAAGAGTAGGCGTCCGTCAGACGCATCCCCAGTCCCCATTCTGCGTCGATACTGACAAAAAGAGGAAAATGCGATTGCCGTTGGAAACGCTGGGTCAAAGCCAGTTGGTCGGCACATTTGCCACCAAAGAAGCAGAGACCCCCTACCCGATAATCCTGAATCAGTTTGCTGAACTCCTTCAACTGCTTGGCGTTCATCTTCGACGGAACACGCACAATCATCAACTGACCAACCTTGTCGTCAAGCGTAAAGGTGTTCATCACCGAGTCCACCCAATTCGTCATCAGCTGTTTATTAACAGTAGCGACGGCGTCGACTTTCTTGACTTTGGTTTTGTGACGGACGGACTGATGTTGTGACGATGCAGACGCTATTATACAGAGGAACAATATGATGCCGATGGCTTGCTTTACGTATTTCATACGTAATTAAACGCTCCGAAATACATTATATTATAAAAATACAATAGAGTTATCAACACGGATTTACTCACAAAGTCAAACCAATCCTATTTGAAAAATGTGTCAACTTCTCTCCGGTGAAATTGCCTCCCGCTTGCCAAGCAATTGTCGATGAATGGCCAGCACCTGCTCCCGACGCGGATTGCCTTCGTAGTTATGGATCACAAAATCGGCTCGGTCGCGCTTTTCTTCCTCGTTCATCTGATTGGCCATACGCGCCTCCAGCAAGTCGCGGCTCACATGGTCGCGCAACTCCAACCGTCGCAAACGTTCTTCTTTCTCCAAATAGACATCAACCACGAAATCAACCTCTTTGTCAAGATGCGATTCGTAGAGGATGGCACTCTCCAAAATGACATAAGGGATATTATCATTACAACGTATTTTCCATTCATGGAAATCCGTCATCACTCGTGGATGCAATTGACTATTAAGCCAATGCAATTCACAAGGGTTATTAAACACGACTGCGGCTATGGCCTTCCTATCCACAGAGCCGTCCAAACGAAGCACATGATGTCCAAACCGTTCAGCCACCTGCTGACAAAATATCGCGTCATCATAATACTTCTTGGCTTCGTCGTCGGAATTGAAACAAGGGATGCCCAGCGACTTGAACACCTCAAGCACGGTGGTTTTTCCACAACCAATACCGCCCGTCAATCCAACGCTATATACCAGATTTCCCATTGTTTACTTAATTCTCACTATCTGTACCGTATCCGGCTGGACACTTTTTATACGGACAAAATCAGGAAACTCACTCACAACGACGCGAGCCGTCGATAATGCAGCGGAATTATAGGTCACCACGGCTTTGAAATCATTGGAACGTGTGTTTGCGTAGTCCTTCTTCGCCACCCAAAAAGAGACTTTAACCTCGGTAGGATACACACGAGCCCTCAATAGCGTATCAGCTGCAATCAAATGCAAGGGAAGTGTATAGCTGTTTTCTGTATATTCTTCTACCGGCACATGAACCTGAACCTCAGTCGTAGACACCCTTAAGTCGGGAAAACGTTGCCACACAGGGTCAAGTTGCAAAGTATAGGTACTCGACGCAACGACGTTGGTGATGGTGGCAGGGACAGTAGTCAGCTGGTCGATTTGCGACAGATGCTCCATGCTTCCATAAAGGAAAACTGTATCGGGACTGACAACGGGTGCTCCATAGACGCCACGCCCCATAGTGAAAGTAAAGTCGACATTCTTGAGTTGCGGAACGAATGCTTTAAAACAACGTTGCGCTATCTTAAGATGCAATCTCTCGGTTATTGGCAGAATGGACACATGGCCAGGCAAATGCAGCTGGCTGTCAAATGTCTCCTGCAATCTGTCCGTCCGCAAGACGAATGCTATCGCCTCTTCGCTGTCGGGCATCCCACGAGACAACGAACCTATATTGATGGCAATATGTTTGGCAGGAAGAGAAAAACTACGACCCACCGCCCGGAACCCATTGCTACGAATACTAAGCGCTACAGCTGTATCAGCTGACACTAATGCATATCTTGCCGTATCATATCCAATATAGTCTACTGGTATCGTGGCCGTATACTCCTTTTCTTCAGACATGGAAGCAACAAACCACACCAGGAAGGTGGTCACCAGCACGACCATAAAGGCACGCGCATTCCTACGTTTCGAAGCTTTCGACATGCACCGCCTCTTCCTAAAATCATCAGACTATATTACAAAATGCTGCCGTCCTATTGCCTGCTGAAATAGATAGATGCTTACTTTTTAGCGTCGGCAGTCTTGGTCTCTGGAGCAGGTTGAATCATATTCTTCTCCACCGTGAGAATGATACCATTGCCCACCTCAACGTCGACCGTGGTATCGCCTACCTCACTCACTTTACCATAGATGCCACCCGAAAAAATAACTCGGTCGCCTTTCTGCATCTTGGAGCGAAACTCTTGTTCCTTCTTGGCCTGTTTGCGTTGTGAACCGCCCATGAGCCACATAAACAAGAAAAGAACTGCGATAATAAGCAGCATACTTCCCATGCCACCACCTTGTCCTTGCGGGGCTTCTAATAAAATGGAATTTAACATATTTGTTGGCAATTTAATTATTTTCTATGTTATTTGTGTCTATGTCAGAATCGCGCATCAAGTACTATGGGTCAACGCACCTTGGCCTGTATACGCAGCTTGGTACGTGAGGGTTGTGCGTTGCTCACCACAGTAACCTCCTGCAGTTGCTGTCCCGCCTTGCCTGCGCTACGGAATGATACTGTAACATACCCGCTGGCTCCTGGAGCAATTTTCTCTCGAGGATAATCAGCCACGGTACAACCGCATGTGGCTTCACAACTAGAAAACACAAGGTCTGCATTACCCGTATTGGTGAATTTAAAGCTATATGAAATATTCTCCCCAGCAGTAAGATTGCCGAAATCGTGCATGTTTTTCTCAAACGAAATAACCGGCATTCGCTCTTTTGAGTCGTATCCTTGCGCGCTGTTGGGATTATGGATGATATCGGTATCAATATCAGCGTCGCCATCATTACGACACCCGGCCGCCACAACGGCAAAGAAGCACAGTAATAATATCGACTTTTTCATATTTTTATTAGACACTGCACCAAAAACACTATTTCTCATCGCCACGTTCCTCCTCGTCCGGAGCGTAGAGCCCTCTGCCAGACTTTTTGATTTTACCTGCAGCACGCAATTCAAGCATAAGCTTATCCAGGATGCCGTTGACAAAAATCTTGCTCTTGTCCGTACTGAACTCTTTAGAAAGCTCTATATATTCGTCAACCGTAACCCGTTCCGGTATGGAAGGACAGCATGTGAACTCGGTAATGGCCATATTGATAAGCAATATATCCATCAGCGCCACGCGCTCAAACTCCCAATTATGTAGATATTTCCTTATCAGTTGTTCATTTGCATCGATGCCTTTACAGGTATCAATAACCAACTGGCGCGCAAACTGGTAAGCTTCTACGTCACGTTCCTCTCGCAAATCGTTCATCATGGGCAACCGAAAAGCTTCATCCAAATCTGCATCGTTCAAGCTCTTAAGTGTAGCATAGTTATATTGCGCCATTTGGTCAAAGTCATCTTCCCACAACAAGCTACGCTCACTAAAGAGTTCACGGAAATGCTCCTCGTTGATGATGTACTTGAATAAGTCGAGAGCCATACGCTGCTCCGTAGCGAAATCTCCCTCTTCCGTGGCTATGAAATTCCTATACTTGTCTGTTTCCTTAAAACCGATATATATCTTGCGCATCACATCTGCATTCTCGCTCCATGGAAACGTATACTGTTCCGTCTGCTGACGATAGTCAAAATTACTGAACAAGCGTGCCAAGAAAGGACTGTCGACCACCCGATAAGAGGGATGCAAATTCTCATACGAAGGCAGATGCTTATGCAGACCATCCTCAATTACCTGACGTCCTGCAGCCACAACTTCACGTAAGGCGGCCAGCTGGAGAGCGCCCAATTCGTTGAGACGACCAATATTATAATCAAAACTCTTACCCGCCGAAACAGGGTTTGTAACACCCGATGTCTTATATGAATAAATGGCTTGCAGAGCTTTGGCTCTAAGGAAATGACGACTAAGCATTTATTTAAATAACATTATTTAAATTCAACATCCCTTGTAATTTAGCATACAATATTAATTATACGCTTGGGTACAAATATTACCTTTTTAGGTTCCTTGCCACCAAGATAATGTTGCGTATCGGGCAAAGCAAGTACCGCCTGCACGGCCTCATCCTGGCTGATACCAAGAGGCAGTTCTGTGGTGAAACGCATCTTTCCATTAAACGAGACGGGATAGTTAAATGTATCCTCAACCAGATAGCTCTCGTTACATTTGGGGAACATCTGCTGCGTCACGCTACCGTCGTTGCCCAGCAGGTGCCAAAGTTCCTCTGCGATGTGAGGTGCGAAAGGAGCAACCAAGATTGTCAAAGGTTGCAACACTTCGCGCTTGTTGCACTTGAGCGACCCTAAATCATTGACACATATCATAAATGTGCTCACCGACGTATTGAAAGAAAATTTTTCAATATCCTCTGTCACCTTCTTAATGGTTTGGTGCAATATTTTCAGCTCCTGCTTGCTGGCAGCTTCGTCACTCACACAGAGGACATTCTGATCCGTATGAAACAGCCGCCAGAGTTTGCGGATGAAACGGAACACCCCTTCAATGCCGTTGGTATCCCAAGGTTTGGCCTGCTCCACAGGTCCGAGGAACATCTCATACAGACGTAGAGTGTCAGCCCCATAGCGTGCCACCAAATCGTCAGGATTCTGCACGTTGAACATCGACTTGCTCATCTTCTCTATCTCCCATCCGCACACATACTTGCCATCTTCCAACTGGAATTCTGCATTTGTGAATTCAGGACGCCATTGACGGAACTTGTCAATATCGAGAATGTCGTTATCCACTATATTGATATCTACATGAATAGGCACCGTGTCCTCCTCGCGTCCTGCAATATTCTTAGAGATAAAAAGATTACTATCCTTCTTACTACGATACACAAAGTTGGAGCGTCCTTGTATCATGCCTTGATTGATTAATTTCTGGAAGGGCTCTTCCTTTACAGCCATTCCAAGGTCATAGAGGAACTTGTTCCAGAAACGAGCATATATAAGATGCCCCGTACCGTGTTCTGCACCACCTACATAAAGGTCTACATTCTGCCAGTACTCCACTGCCTGACGTGAGAAATACTCACTATCGTTGCGAGGATCCATGTAACGCAAATAGTATCCACTACTACCTGCAAATCCTGGCATAGTGCTGAGCTCAAGCGGGAAAACGTTTACATTGTCAATCTTGGCCGTCTCCACCACCTGACGCGCTTTCTCATCCCATGCCCAAACAGTTGCATGCCCCAGCGGAGGTTCGCCCGTAGCGGTGGGCTTGTAGTCACTAATTTCCGGGAGTCGCAACGGCAGACACTCTTCGGGTATAGCATAGGGTATGTTGCCTTTATAGTAGATCGGGAACGGCTCACCCCAATAGCGTTGACGGCTGAAGATAGCGTCGCGAAGGCGATAGTTCACCGTCTTGTATCCAATTCCCATTTCGGCCAATTTGTTGATGACAGCCCGGATACCATCCTTCACCTTCATGCCCGTGATAAAACCACTGTTCACACACACACCCGACTTGCTGTCTTTGCTTTCCGTCCATGTGGCTGTATCGGTCAGGACCTGTGGATCTTCTCCTGTAGGTACTACCACCTGGCGTATCGGCAAGTTGAAATGACGGGCGAAAGCAAAGTCGCGGCTATCGTGGGCCGGCACCGCCATAATGGCGCCCGTGCCGTAGCCCGCCAAAACATAGTCACTTACCCATATAGGAATACGTTCATTTGTCAGGGGATTCACGGCGTATGCACCCGTGAATACCCCGCTCACCTTCTTCACCTCGGCTTGGCGCTCACGCTCGGAACGGTTCTTGGCCCAAGCAACATATTGCATCACCTCGTCACGCTGTTCCGGTGTAGTGATATCATTTATCATCTCATGCTCCGGGCAAAGTACCATAAATGTCACACCGAATATGGTGTCAGGGCGAGTGGTGAAAATCTCAAAACTCGGCACGGGCTTCGGATCAAGTTGCTGTATATATGCTTGCGCTCCAGGCAACACGTCGGCGTTTGTTTTCACATCGAGCGGAAACCATACTGCAGCGCCCTCACTACGGCCGATCCAGTTACGCTGTATCTCCTTCAAGCTGTCGGTCCAATCCACCTGCTCCAATCCGTCAACCAGACGCTGAGCGTATGCCGTAATACGGATACTCCATTGGCGCATCAGCTTGCGTTCCACGGGGAATCCGCCACGTACCGAGAGGCCATTCACCACCTCGTCGTTGGCGAGAACCGTACCTAAGCCAGCGCACCAGTTCACCGGTATGTCAGCCAAATAGGCCAAGCGGTAGTTCATCAGCACCAGCTGCTGTTCCTCCTCACTCTTGGCATTCCATTGTTCTGCCGTAAAACTCATCGGTTCTGTGCAGGCAGCGTCAACACCCTCTGTCCCCTGCTTTGCAAAATGGGACACCAACTCACTTATCGGTTTTGCCTTGTCACAGGTGTTGTTGTAATAGCTGTTAAACAACTGCAAGAATGTCCACTGTGTCCATTTGTAGTACTGTGGGTCGCAGGTACGCACCTCACGATCCCAGTCGAAACAGAATCCTATCTTGTCCAACTGCTCGCGGTAGCGGCTTATGTTCTGCTCCGTAGTCACCGCAGGATGCTGTCCCGTCTGTATGGCATACTGCTCGGCAGGGAGACCGTAGGCATCATATCCCATAGGGTGTAGCACATTGAAACCCTGTAGCCGCTTGTAACGCGCATAGATGTCGCTGGCTATGTAGCCCAACGGATGTCCCACGTGAAGTCCCGCACCCGACGGGTATGGGAACATATCAAGCACGTAGTAATGCGGTTTGTCACTCTCGTTCGCAGCACTGTATGTTTTGTGTTCACGCCAGTACTGTTGCCATTTCGGCTCAATCTCATTAAAATTATAATCCATATATGATTGTTGGCAGTTGGTGTATTTTGTGGTATGCAATAATATCGAAAACCGTTGTGCCACAAATAATTGTTGCAGAACAACAGTTTAATATGGTAATGCAAATATACGAAAAAACTCACAATCTCGCACAAAATATGCGGAGAATCGTCACACGCATCAGACGAAAGGGTCGGTAACGATGTCAGTATCCTCCTCAGGTGGGAGTTTGTCGAACATATCCTTCATTGTTTTGTTTCCTCGGGTCAGTTTCTTGATACTCAGGTCCTCTGCTTTGTCATTGGCCAGCCGCAGATTGTTCTCGGCACCCACCAGTGCATCCTTGATTTTGTTCAAGTGGTCAATGGATTTGTCAATCTCGTCAATGGCTTTTTGAAACTTCTCGCTGGCAAGACGGTAGTTGCGACCAAACTTGTCCTTAAACTCCAACAAGCGCTGCTCGAAGTTTGTCACGTCAATCGACTGATTCTGTGCAATGGCCAATTGTTTCTTGTACTCGATGCTTTTCCGTGACGTCTGCACCAACAGTGTGATAAGGGGAATGAAAAACTGGGGACGGATGACATACATTTTGGGATAGCGATGCGACATATCCACAATGCCAGTATTGTAGAGTTCGCTGTCCGGTTCCAAAAGACTGACAAGGACAGCATATTCGCAATTCTTGACCTTACGGTCGGCATCCAACTTCTTTAGAAACGATTCGTTCGTGTGCTTGGTGGCGGTCTCGTCCATCTCGTTCTTCATCTCGAACATGATAGACACATATTCGATGCCGTCGTCGTAATCGCGAAAGATGAAATCGCCTTTGGTGTTGCCTTCACCCGAAATGTCGTTGTCCTTCTCAAAATAGGCATTTGGGAACAAAGGACGCACCCTGTTGAACTCTGTGCTGCAATGTATTTCGAGCGTCTCCCCTACCATCTTGGTGGACATGCGTGCCTTCAAATCTTTGTAATAGTCCACCTGTGTCTGCATCATCTTCAACTTACCGTCGTACTGCTCTTTCTGAAAAGCCAACTGTGTGACGGTTTCGTTTTCCTTGCTCTGAACTTCGCGCTTGAGCCGTTCAATCTCAATATCTTTCTCCGACAACGCGGCTTGCGCCTTGTTCTGTTCCTCTATGACGGCCATTTTTTGCTGAGTGGCACTCTGATTCAGTTTTGCCTGCAGGTCGCCAATGGTCTTCTCCTTGTCCGCCACGGCGGCCGCCAGTTCCAATTCCTTCACTCTCTCCTGGTTCTCAATCTTTTGCCGTAACGTTTCAAGTTCGGATTCCTTGTTGCGAAGCGCCTGTTCCCTTTTGTTTAGTTCCTCTTGATGTTTCAGATTACTTTCGACGAGTATTTTGTCGAGTTTGGATTCTTCCGCCTTCTGCTCGGCAAGATGCTGTTTGTGCAGTTCTTCCATTCTCCGACTCACCTCGGCGTCGAACTCGGCGTTCTTCACCTGGTTGGCAATGAAAACATAGTCGGCCTCATCCACTGAGAACACGTTTCCACATTTGGGACATTTCAGTTCTTTCATAATTCAGTTTTTCATGGGACAGAACACCTTATTTTCTTGAATATGGCGGCGCAAATACACAAGGCGACTTACTCTCCAACACAGAAAATGCAAAATCCCGCCAACTAATAATATTTATAGTTCTTATGTTTATACACAATTCTTTCTGTCAATTTGACAATGCAAAGATATGAACTTTATTTGAATCTGCCAAATTCTCTGACAGCAGACACTGTGCATATTGCAGGAGCGTGTTGTAGGGAGGCAATGTCGTCGCGTATTCAGGGTTGCTTCGGGGTAGGTAGCCGTCGGGTAGCGCGCAGGTAGCGTCCAGGCAGGGTTCAAACCGCTTTCGCCCCCTTTTCCATTCCGATGCTCCCCTATTCAAATTCTTATTTAATTCTTATCTAACTCTTATCTAACTCTTATCTAACTCTTATCTTCCTCTTATCTTCCTCTTATCTTCCTCTTATCTTCCTCTTATCTTCCTCTTATCTTCCTCTTATCTGACTCTTGTCTGACTCTTGTCTGATGCCTATCCGCCTTAGTGACGGCAGCCCTCCGATTCGATGTAAGAATTAAGCTTATATAGCTTTTTTTGTGGGCGGTCGGGCATTTTTGTGTATTTTTGCAGAAAATCAGCCGCTATGAAAATTCAAGAAATCATTGACTATCTGAATACTACTTTCAAACCTGCCTATCAGGAAAGCTATGACAACTCGGGCTTTCTGGTGGGCGACGCCCATCAGGAGGCCACGGGGGCTCTCGTGGCTCTGGACCTGACACCCCGACTCATCGACGAGGCGGTGGCCAAGGGCTACAATCTTATTTGCACCCACCACCCCTTTATGTTCGGTGGCGTCAAGCGCATAACCCCTGCCGACGAGGAGGGCCGCATGATAATGAAACTCATTGAAAACCACATCTGCCACTATGCTGCCCACACCAATCTTGACAACCTTCGCGAGGGGGTGAGCGGCGCGCTGGCGGAGCGGCTGGGGCTGACCGACTGCCGCGTGCTGCGTCCGATAGAGGGGGCGCTGCGGAAGCTGGTGACCTACTGCCCTACAGCACAGGCCGAAACGCTGCGCGAAGCCCTGTACAAAGCGGGGGCCGGATGCATTGGCAACTACGACTGCTGCAGCTACAACACCTTGGGTACCGGAACGTTCCGCGCCAACGAGGGTTGCCATCCTTTCTGCGGTGCCATCGGCGAGGTGCACGAGGAGCAAGAGGTGCGCATCGAATTGGTTTACGAGAAACGTATCGAGCGGCGACTGGTGCGGCGGCTGCTGGAGGCACACCCCTACGAGGAACCTGCCTACGACCTGGTGCCCATTGCCAACGCCTACAGCGGAGCGGGAGCCGGAGCCATAGGACGTCTGCCCAAACCCATGAAGACCATCGACTTCCTGCAGCATGTGAAGCAGGTGACGGGCATTCCGTGCATACGCACCTCGGAGCTGTGCCGCGCAACCGTGGAACGGGTGGCGCTGTGTGGCGGCAGCGGCAATTTCCTGATAGGCGACGCCAAAGCGCAGGGGGCCGACATCTACCTGACGGGCGACCTGAAATACCACGATTTCCAACAGGCCGAAGGCGACATCGTGCTGGCCGAAATCGGGCACTACGAGAGCGAACAATTCGCAAAAGATTTAATTTATCGCGCCATATCTGAAAAATTTACTACCTTTGCATGTCAGATTTCGGCCGAATGCCGAGGTTTTGTACGTTACATATAATTGATATATATAAAATTATTATAATATGGCAAAAAAGACTACTACAACAAAAAAAGCTGCCGCACAGCCGCAGGCCGAACAAGTCACCCCCGTAATGCGCGATGTGGATCTCACCGTGGAGAAACGTCTCGTGGCCCTCTACACGCTGCAGAGCGTCGACTCGGAGATTGACAAAATCCAACAGATACGTGGCGAACTGCCCCAGGCGGTGCAAGACCTCGAAGACGAGGTGGCAGGATTGGAGACACGCGTGGAAAACTTCAAAAACGAGAAAGACGAATGCAACGCCTCTATAGCCAAACAAGACAACGATATCGCCGAGCATACCGAGCAGATTAAGAAATACGAAAAGCAGCAGGACAACGTGCGCAACAACCGCGAATACGAAGCCATCAACAAAGAGATTGAGTACAAGAACCTGGAGATACAACTCTGCGAGCGCCACAAACGCGACGCCAAAGAGCGCATCAAAGAATTGGAACGCCACATCGAGGCAGCGTTGAAACTGACGGAACGCCGCAAAGAAGAGCTGCAGATGAAGCAAGACGAACTGGGCGACATCATCGCAGAGACAGAGAAGGACGAAATCCGTCTGCGCGCCAAATCGAAAGAACAAGAGCAATTCATCGAGGAGCGCTACCTGACGGCTTACAAACGCATACGCAACAATATGCGCAACGGATTGGCCGTGGTGACCATCGACCGTGACGCCTGCGGCGGATGCTTCAGCAAGATTCCCCACCAACGTCAGATGGAAATCAAGATGCACAAGAAAGTCATCGTGTGCGAACATTGCGGACGCATCCTCGTGGACGGCGACATCGCCGGCAAAGCAGCCGATTTGCTGAAGAAATAGTCTGATTTTTCAACAACACAACATGGTTCATTACATTTCCTCCGAACGACTTACGCTGGAACGCGTAAAAGAAATCATCGACAAGAAAATGACGCTCGCCTTGAGCGAGACCGCCATTGTCCGCATACAGAAATGCCGCGCCTACCTCGACAAGAAGATGGAGACACAGAAAGAGCCCATCTATGGCGTCACCACGGGCTTCGGCTCTCTGTGCAACATATCCATCAGCAAAGAAGAACTCAGCCAGTTGCAGAAAAACCTGGTGATGAGCCACGCTTGCGGAGTGGGCGACGAAGTGCCCCAAGAGGTCGTGCGACTGATGCTGCTCCTCAAAGTGCAGAACTTCTGCTTCGGATACAGCGGAGTGCAACTGCAGACGGCACAACGTCTGGTGGATTGCTTCAACAACGATGTGCTCCCCGTGGTTTACCAGCAAGGCAGTTTGGGTGCCAGCGGCGACCTCTGTCCCTTGGCCAACCTGATGCTGCCTGCCATTCTCGGCATGGGCGACGTCTACTACAAAGGCCGTCGCTGCGATGTCAAAGAGGTGTATGCCGAACTGGGATGGTCGCCCATCACCCTGCAAAGCAAAGAGGGGCTGGCGCTGCTCAACGGCACACAATTCATGAGTGCCTACGGCGTGTGGAGCATCCTCAAAGCCCAACGTCTCAGCCAACAGGCCGACATGCTGCTCAGTTTGAGCATCGATGCCTTCGATGGACGTATAGAACCTTTCTACGAAGCGCTCCACATGGTACGTCCCCACAAAGGACAGCTGCAGACAGCCGCCAATGTGCGCAAGTACCTCGACGGCAGCCAAATCATCAAGCAACACAAAGAGCATGTGCAAGACCCCTACAGCTTCCGCTGCGCGCCACAGGTGCATGGTGCCGCCAAGGATACCATCGCTTACGTTGCCTCTGTGATTGAGACCGAAATCAACTCCACCACCGACAACCCCATTGTTCTTCCCGACGAAGACATGGTGATCTCCGGAGGCCATTTCCACGGCGAGCCCATGGCTATGGTACTCGACTTTCTCTCCATCGCTGTCGCTGAATTGGGTAGCATCTCGGAACGCCGCACCTACCAGCTCATCGATGCCAAACGTGGCCTGCCCAGTTTCCTTGTGGCTAAACCAGGACTGAACAGCGGCTTCATGATTCCGCAATACACCGCCGCCAGCATCGTGAGCCAGACAAAACAGCTCTGCTCCCCCTGTAGTGTGGACAGCATCCCGTCGAGCCAAAACCAGGAAGACCTCGTGTCAATGGGCGGCAACGCTGCCACCAAGACCTACAAGGTGATGCAGAACGTGGAGCGCGTACTCGCCATAGAACTCTTCAATGCAGCACAGGCACTTGACTTCCGTAAACAGAATACAGGACTGAAGTCTTCGCCTTTCATCGAAGACCTCGTGGCCAAATACCGCAAGGAGGTCAACTTCATTGACGTGGACGAGATAATGTACAAGCACATCCACGCCAGCGTGAAGTTCCTGCAAGACATGGCTATGTAGCACCCCCCCCACCCTATGAAACGAATACTCATCATCGCATTGACACTTTTACTGGTTACCGTATCCTATGCCCAGCAAAAGGACGGTACGGAACAGCCACTACCCAAAGTGTACGACGAGAGTATCGACGCTATGTCGCAAATCGACGAAGCCATCGCTCGGGCACGCAAGGAACACAAATACGTGCTCTGCCAAGTGGGCGGCAACTGGTGTCCCTGGTGTCTGCGTTTTGCCGATTTTGCAACAAAAGACTCGGTGGTGAGCCAAATTATCGCCAACAACTTCATCTACATCCACGTCAACACCTCCAGAAACAACAGAAACATCGAAGCCATGCAACGTTTGGAAAATCCCGGACGTTTCGGATACCCCGTTTTTGTCATTCTCGACGCTGACGGCCGCCGGCTGCATACCCAGAACTCCTCCTATCTGGAAGAGGGCAAGGGCTACAACCAAAGGAAAGTGGCTGGTTTCCTGAACAACTGGACCGAGGAAGCCATACGGAACATAAAGTAACCGACACAAAAGTTGCAGGCATCACAAAACCAGAACTCCCCGTCCCACCTTTGCAGCAAAGAGCCCGGGGAACTGCAAGAAAACGAATTGATAACATACTAAACAGTAGAAATAACAAAATCCAACCCCATGAAAAAGTTAGTTTTTGCAATCGCACTTATGGCTCTCGCCCTCACGAGCAGCGCCGCTTCCATCCGCTACTTCACCTATGGACAGGTGACACGTGCGGTGAACTACCTGAACGCACAGCAGGAAATCATGATTTACTGCGGATATGAAAACGAAATCGAAACCTACGCCCTGGTCAACGAGGTGTGGGCCGAGAAGGTCAATTCGCAATATTACGAGCTGTGGATATACGCATACGATGCCTATACCGGAGAGGAAATCTACATGCCCCTCGACCTAAACTGCGTGTGGCTCTTCAACAAACATACCGGCCACATGTACAGCGCAACGACATATCTGCGTTTCCGCAGCTACGCTCCGGTACCCACTTTTGTATGGACAATACCGCCGTATAACCCCTACGTGCGTCCACACCACCATCATCATTACGTGCGCACCTACCACTACGATGTGCACCTCCACGGCTGGCATCACCCCCACCCGGGCCACCACGGATACCACCCCTACTACACCCGTGACCCCTGGACACCTGTGTATTTCAGCAATGTACCCCACACCCCCGGTTTCAACAAACCCAATACTTCGCTCAACAAACCCAACAATGTCGGCAATGACAACCAACAGACCAACACCATGACCTATGTGCGCACCCAAGGGTCAAGCAACAACTCACGCGTCAACTCGGCCAGCAACAGCCGCAACAGCAACGTGAGCGACAATGGTGGTGCCAATCGCAACAGCAGCACACAGTCGAGCAACAACAATACCGGCAGCAGAAGCTCCAACGTGTCGGGTAGCCGCAACTCGGGCAGCAACAACAATGGCGACAACCGCAGTTCCAATGTCTCGGGTAGCCGTAATTCGGGCAGCAACAACAGCGGTAGCAGCCGTGGTTCCAATGTGTCGGGCAGTAGCCGCGGAACTTCCTCAACAGGTAGCGACACTCGCGCCAAGAGTGCTACAACCAGTACTAGCAGCCGCACCAGTGGCACATCAACCAGCAGCGCAACATCCAGCCGCAGTGGTTCAGGTAACGCCAGCACGTCGCGGAGTTCTTCGACAAGCAGCGCCAACCGCAGCAGCGCCAGCACCTCGACAAGTACTTCCAGCCGTAGTGCCAGCACATCGTCGAACACCTCTAGCCGCAGCAGCGCTAGCACATCCACCAGCCGCAGTTCTTCGAGCAGCAGCACCTCCCGCAGCTCAAGCACTTCGCGCTCCGGCAGATAATTTCAACCGATTACATACAAAGGTGCGGTACCGTCCGCACCTTTATTTTTATAATATATTCTATATATGATAAATGTAGATTCTTTTTGGATGGATCCCCGAAGACATATAAACCTAAAGGAAAATGATTACAGAAAATAAGATTTTTACAGTTGAATACAATAACAATGACGAATGTGTTGAAATACATATTGATAAAAATGGCGCTCTGGAATTGCTAGATATTCTAAACCAATGTATTAAGTCTTCACAAAATGATCATTTTCATTTATTAGCACCTTCTTGGGGTGGACAAGAACTAACCGATACTATGCAAAACATTGATGATTCTATTAAGCCAATCAGTCATTTAAAGATAATTTACTGGGCATCAGGTAATAATTAATGTTTATATCCTGAACAGGCCAACACGTAATTCGATAGTGTTTGCTATAGATTTGTAATGCAAAGAATAATACTTTCAACCATAATGGAAGCATCCGAACTGCCTTTGTCACCTGACGGCCAATTGTACCATGTTCATATTACTGGCCAGGAATTGGCTGACGACGTTATCCTTGTGGGCGATCCCGGAAGGGTGGATATGTTCAAAGAGTATTTTGACACAGTGGAATACGAATCATACAATCGGGAAATCCACTGCCTTACAGGTTATTACAAAGGGCATAGATTTACAGCTTTGTCCACGGGTATGGGAACCGACAACATCGACATTGTGATGACTGAACTTGATGCTGCTGCCAACATTGATTTGTCCACTCGCCTACCCAAAGAAAACCATCGCACGCTGAACATTGTACGCATCGGCACCAGCGGAAGTCTGCAAGCCGACATCGACTGCGGACAACTAGTGGTTTCGGAGTATGCTATCGGGCTTGATGGACTGATGAACTACTACGACCACAAACCCGAACAATTTGAGGAGAAGTTAGCGACCCAGTTCTGTCGTCACATGCAATTGGACGATTGCTTTGCGCATCCCTATGCCACCCACTGCAGCCCAATGCTACTACAGCGTGTGGGATATGATATGCATCATGGAATCACCGCTACCGCTCCCGGATTCTATGGTCCGCAGGGGCGCCGCATCCGTCTCATTCCTTCAATCGCCAATCTTAACGAGCGATTGGCGTCATTCTCTTATAAAGACTGCAAACTTACCAATTTTGAGATGGAGACATCGGCCATCTTCGGTTTTAGCACGTTGTTGGGGCATCATGCACTCACCGTATGCCTTATTATCGCCAACCGACCTCAAGGTACATTCCTCAACAATTACCACAACGAGATGCACCATACCATCGAAACCGTCCTTGAACGATTATTATAAGCCAACTAAATCCCAACCGTCATGAAAAGAATCTTGATATTTGTCTTATGCCTTATAGCAGGTTTATCCACCCAAGCACAAGCCAGCTACATCGTGGAACAATTGGGACGCAACGCACACCAGATTGTGCAGTCGCTGGGCGCTTTTGTAGGCAACGAAAGAGCCGAAAGCCAGTCGTTCGACATCACATTCATGCCGTCAGGCAACAATGTGGAAGGCCGCATGATTATCAACACAGCCGACTACCGATGCACATTCCGCATGACAATCCCTGACCGTGGCAACGATGAGAGTGAATGCTACAAGATTGAACTCATCATACGCGACCCTGACTTTCTGCGTGAGTACAACCAGCTGTTCCAAGTATACAAAAGTGAAGGCAACGACAAACTACGCATGATGCATTTTGGAGACAAACTGCTGCGTATTGAGGAAGATATGACGCGTGCCAACGCCCGTTACCGCACTTTCATCATCACCGAAGAGAAGAAGTAGCGCAGGTTTAGCTCTTTGGTTTAGTAGACAGGCATTTGAGGTAGATTGTTTACTTCCCTAACTTTTACTATTATTTCCTATTCCGCAGTTCCGATCCGCCTAACAAGAATACGGTGTTGCGTTTGTGCAGGTTCACCTGCGAGCGTTCAATACGCCACTGCCGCACCGTGAGCGTACGCACCATCTGGGTAGGCATCGTGATATCTGTAGCCACACAGATGCATGTGTCATCGTGGCAAGTATCACACAACGCCTCAAGCATTTGGTTGTTGCGATAGGGAGCTTCAATAAAAATCTGCGTCTGCCCTTCTTTCAGCGCACGCATCTCTAATGAACGTATGGCTACCGTCCGTTCCCGTTTATCCACAGGCAGATAACCGTTGAACGCGAAATGTTGCCCATCAAGACCAGATGCCATCAATGCCAACATAAGCGACGAGGGCCCTACTAATGGCACAATCTCATATCCACGTCGCTGTGCCTGACGCGTCACCATCACCCCTGGGTCGGCCACACAAGGCAGCCCCGCTTCACTCAGCAAGCCAACATTCTCGCCACGATCCAACGCGTCGAGGTAATGTGCTGTTTCCTGCTCGGTGGTATGCTCATTGAGGAGGAAAAAAGTTGTGTCGTCGATTGCTGATGTATAGCCAGCAGCTTTCAGAAAACGTCGTGCGGTGCGTAGTTCTTCGACGATGAAAGTATGACAGGTGTTGAGCAAAGACTTGTTGATTTGCGGCAGCGAGACATCATGGTCTTCGGCTCCGATGGGCACAGGAAAAAGAATCAGTTTGCCGGGCATATTAGAACGTTTTTAGCAGATGAGTGATGAATCCGAAAATAAAAACGACATTCTGTCGAAAAAATTGCTATTTTATTCGTACCTTTGCAGCCGTCATTAAGTAAAGACAAACCATCGAATTATATATAAAACATTAATAAAGATAGACATGAACAAATTTGATCCCGCAACAGCTATCCAGCGTCTTGACGGACGCGACGCCAACCGTGGCGTGAATCCCGCCATCTGCGACAGTGCAACCTTCACATTCCCGGAAGCTCACCTTATGACCGAGACATTCCATGGCGAGACTGAGGGATATTTCCTCTACAGCCGCCACTGGAACCCTTCTAACCTGGCCCTCTGCCAAGCCCTTGCCGCTATGGAAGGCACCGAGAGCGCTTGGGTGACAGGCAGCGGTCTGGCAGCCATCACCACCGCTCTGCTTCATGAAGTGAAAAGCGGCGACCACATCCTCTCCAGCATGACCACATACGGTGGCACTTTTGCCTTCATGAACAATTGGCTGAAAAAGTTTGGCGTTGAGACCACCTTCGTCAACTTCCAGGACCTTGACGCTGTAAAGAAGGCCATACGTCCCAATACGAAGGTCCTCTACACAGAGACGATGAACAACCCTCTACTCCGCATGGCCAACATTCCTGAACTCGCCAAGATGGCACACGCTGCTGGTGCCAAACTGATTGTCGACAATACATTCACCCCGATGATTTTCAGCCCCTGCCGTCTGGGTGCCGATGTTACCGTATATAGTATGACCAAATTTGTCAACGGCAAGAACGACTGTGTTGCCGGTGCCATCTGCAGTAGCAACGAGTACATCAACGGTCTTATCGATGTAAACAACGGCACTGCCATGCTCCTCGGTCCCGTGCTCGACCCCATGCGCAGCAGCTCCATCCTCAAAAACGTGCATACCCTGCATATCCGTATGCAGCAGCACAGCAAGAACGCCATGTATCTCGCCACTCGTTTCAAAGAAGTCGGCTTCAAATACAACTACCCAGGACTGCCCGAACATCCCGATTACCAGCTCACTTGCAGCATGATGAACGAGGGCTACGGTTTCGGTGGCATGATCAGTATCGACATGGGTACTGCCGACAAGGCCAGCAAAATTATGGAAATCATGCAGAAAAAAGGCGTCGGCTACCTTGCCGTCTCTCTGGGCTACTTCAAGACCCTCTTCTCCAACTCCGGTAAGTCTACCTCCAGCGAGGTTCCCGGAGACATCCAGAAGGAGATGGGCATGAGCGAAGGTCTCATTCGATTCAGCGTTGGCCTCGACAACGATATCGAAGCCACTTTCCAACTCATCAAGGAGTCGGTCGAAGAATGCAACCGCTAATTGTCGGTTGAAACGTAACAAGAAACTGTTTTGGATCTATCTATGTACATCATGGAATATAGCCAAAACGGTTTCTTGATTTATTAATCATATAGCTTGTTCACATTGAAAAAGATAGCTATCATATTGTCTGGCTGCGGCAATCGCGACGGCAGTGAACTCCGCGAGACCCTGTCACTTCTCCTTGCTCTCGACAGGAGAGGTATGCAAGTGCAATGCTTTGCACCCGACATCACATTCTCTGTACACACCTACCTTGACCCCGCCGGCACTGAGACTGGGGAGAAACGTCAGCTTCTGGCTGAAGCTGCCCGTGTTGCACGCGACGGCATACTCAACCTTGCAGAATACCGTGCGGCCGACTACGACGCTCTCGCTCTGCCTGGAGGCATGGGGGCCGCTCGCAATCTCTCCACTTTCGCCACTGACGGCATTCAGATGACGATACTTCCCGACGTGGAACGTGCCATTCTGGAGACATACGATGCCCACAAACCAATCTGTGCCATGTGCATAGCGCCTATCGTACTGGCCAAGGTGCTTGGAAACCACGGTGTCACGCTAACATTAGGCCAACCATGCGCCGCATCCAACGCTGCTGAACAGATGGGGGCTCGCCACCAATGCTGTCAAGCCACCGATGTGGCAGTAGACCAAGAGCATCGCATCGTCACCACACCTGCCTATATGGTAGGCACGCGCATCAGCGAAATTTTTGACGGGGCCGACAACATGGTTGCCGAACTTGCCAAGATGCTGTAAGAAAAACGAACTTTGCAACCTTAATGCAACAAAAAAGACGGTTCCCTATTCCGCCCTACTCTTCCCATGATTTGCCTAGCGTGCAAACAAAAGGGCAAAATGCTCCCTTGAAAAGTACCCTCAAAAAATGGGCCAAATAGAAAAGGTTACCTTTTGTGGCAAGAAACCTAACCTTTCTTGGCATAAAAGGTAACATTTTCTAAAATTGGCTCCCAAGGCACCCTTTTATGCACCTCCCCAAAAGCGCCACGCCAAGACGGCAAAAAGACACCTTCACTGCCAAGGTATTTTCGGGAATACAGGGTGCATGTGGCTCACAAAGAAGAACAATGCCCCGTCATCGGTTGAAAACACGCGAAAGAAATGTCTGAGGAAGTCGCATGAGTTATAACGAAACTGCATGTTATAGCGTCGACAAATAAGGTTTCAGCGACTCAAAGAACATGGCGGTGAATATTTGTGCGCCGTCATCGTTGAGGTGCGTGAGGTCTTTGAACAATTCCGGATGTGCGTTAAAATATGGAGTGTCCATCAAGTCGATAAAAGGGACATCATGAACATCACACAGCGCCTTAAGCCGCCGATTGCTGTCAGCAGAGCGAAATTTTGGCGAACATACCACCACTAAAGGTACACCGGCCTCTTTGTACAGTTCCATCACCCTTTCAACATTGGCTGTGATGTCTTTGTCGAGAGGTTCTGCGGTGGCAGAAGCCGACGGCGCAGCTGTCGTGTCCATGAAAGAACCGTATATGGGAAGATACCCACCATCCGTGGAACTGCTTTTTAGAAAGCAAGACAACAACGGAAGCAGATGACTGTTGTACCGGTAAAGACTGGACTTCATCAACACCTTATCTTTCGCACTTATCTTGCTGTCAATATAACGTCTGACCACGGTATCTTTCCAGTAGAACGGAGCTGCGAGCTTTGGATTGCCGCCCCGATCGGTACACAGCCAGTCCTCAGACAGGTCGAAAACCACCAGCATGGGACGGTATCGCTCCAAAATCACCTCAGCAACGCAGGAATTGCTGCTTGCAAATTGACCGACTATGGCGGCATTATAGAGCGTATGATGTTCACCAAAGAATGCGTCAATGCTATCGTTCAAGACAGATGTCACATAATGGTGGTGGCCACGGGAAGAACCCAGCAACACAATTTCATCATTCATCTGATGCAGGACATAGCATTCCTTTGCATCCAGATTGTGCGCATTAGGCACCGGCAGATTCCCCGCAACATAGTCTGCTATTGTTCCGACAGCTATGTCGCCAGCCACAAGCAACACAACTACAACGAGAAGCGATTTCCCGAAACGCACAACATCTTTCTTCATAACAATCAGAATTGGAAATATATGAATTGTCCGCCTTCAAACGATCCGAGAAGAAGGATATACATTACCAACGCAACCGTCGAGACATAGCGTACAACGGCGTAGCGGGAATGCATAAAGTTCAACCGCCAATTGTAATTATCCTTGGCGTCTTTCAATATCAACACCAAAAGAGCTGCACATCCTTTTACGAGCAACAGTCTCTCAATGAACGGCGCTCCCTGCTCGGTGAATATCTTTCCCACAATGGTGAAAGCGTCGGAGACGTTGTTGGCACGGAAAAATATCCAGGCAAAAGCCACCAGTACAAAACAAAAGACCATACTTAACCCACGAGACAAAAAGTTTTCGCATACAGGCGCATGGAAATACTTGCGACATATAGTACCAACGACTTGATAGACTCCATGTACCCCACCCCACATAACATACGTCCAGTTGGCTCCATGCCATAGGCCGCTGACCAGAAACGTTATCATCAGATTGAGCAAATGTCGAGGATACTTGACACGGCTACCGCCTAACGGAATATAGACATAATCCTTAAACCACGACGACAGAGATATGTGCCACCGTTTCCAAAACTCCTTTATGTTCAAGGAAAAATACGGGCACCGGAAATTCCCCATCAGCCGGAAACCCATCACTCTGGCGGCACCGATAGCAATGTTGCTGTAGCCACCAAAGTCGCAATATATTTGGAAAGCAAAAAATATAGTAGCCAAAATCATGCTTGTGCCGTTGTGCTGCGCCACATTGTTGAAGACAGCGTTCACATAGCTGCTCAACACATCAGCAACACAAAGTTTCATGAAGAATCCCCACAACATCTGTTTCAAACCTTCAATAGCATCCTCGTACTTGAAACAATGCTCCTCATGAAATTGCGGAAGCAAATTTTGGGCACGTTCTATAGGCCCGGCAACCAACTGAGGAAAGAAACTGACGAACAAAGCGTATGTAATAAATTCGCGCTCCGCCTTTATGGTTCCCCGGTATACATCGACAGTATACCCCACTGCTTGAAAAGTATAAAACGAAATCCCCACAGGAAGTAGTACATCGAGGTTAGGCACCTTCAATCGCATTCCCGCCATCTCCAATAAACCGAACACAGATTCATTAATAAAATTGAAATACTTGAAAACAAATAGGACGGCAAAATTTATCACCAAACTAGTCAGCAGATACGCTCTCTTCCTGAACTTGTCGCCGGAATGTCTTTCCACCAGCAGCCCGCACATATAGGTTATTACCGTAGAAAACAATATAAGCAGCGCATAAATGGGCTTCCAGTTCATATAAAAATAGTAGCTGGCGACAAGCAGAAACGGTATGCGCCAACGATTGCTTCTCAACAGGAAGTATATCAGGCACACCACCGGGAAGAATAGAAGAAACTCAATTGAATTAAACAACATGGTCTATTCCTTGTACGTTTATGCAGCAATCTTACGAAGCGTTATAATCAGTTGCTTTCAACTATTCTGTTATTCCTTTTTGGACGATGCCAAAGGAGAGACGGATACGATCGAGGTCTTTCTCATCCTTGAGCTGGCTGTTGCAGACGGCACTCTTCGAGGGATCTGAGATGACTTGGAGCACTTTTCGTTGAATGTTCAGCAACTCCTGCTGACGACTCTGGTACCGGCCCAGAGTGACAGAATCGGCACTCTCCAATGATAAGTTGTACTCATCAGCAAGACGCGTATAAGCCTTCACATTGTGGGGATGCTCCTTGCTGTGACTCTTAATAGCGACGGTATTGTCGGTAATGCGCCCGGAAGCTTCGGCGATACTAAGGAACTGCCGCTGCTGCGAAAGCAGTGATTCCAATCCGACAACAAATGAATTTGCTTGATCGGCAGTGGAAAAAGCAGGAGTTAGCGTGTACTGCTTGTAGCAGGCACGGTAGGTGGCAAGAAATCCGGCGGGAGTCTTCTTTGCATGTGTAAGTGTGTCATGATATCCCGCAATGGATTTCCGCAGCACTATGGACCGACAGTAGAAGTCTTGTAGCCGTTCGAAGTCATCAAGCGCTCGGTTATAGAATCCGGAGCCCTGCGGAGTGCGAAAGTTGGGCACAAATGATACGCTGCCAATGAGTTTACGATAGGAAACTGCAACATCCACAAGACCACGGCCACAAAGAAGCTGTATGCTGTCGCCACGAGCATCGATGCGGTCTATACGGTCAACGGATTCCATGTATTTCTGCTGTACGAAGATCACCTCATCAAGGTATTCCAGATAATGAACGCCCGCCGTCTCTGTGGCAAACGAAGGTGTCAGCTCCATATCACCGAGTACGGAGCTGTAGGAGATGAATACGTTTTTATGCCCCCGGCTACAACGGTCCTGAAGCAACGCCACATTGGACTGTATCTGTTCCCGCTTGTCCACAGCAGACATATACTGCCCTTGTACACGCATGACGGCTCTGCACTGTTCTGTGTAGAGCCGATACCCCTCCATGGTGGTAAAAGTAACGGGGACAGCAGTGGCATGACACTGCCGCATATAGGATTTGTACACATCTATGCACCCCTTACCAGCACGTTCGCGTAACCGATCGGCAAAGGAGGATATACGTGCTTCGAAACTGACGGGCCCCAGCACACTGTCAAGTAGCTGACGTTGGAACCATTCCAGCTCGCGAAGCTGCGCCAACGACTGGTCAGTGGCCTTGACTGCCGAAAGATCATATTTGTAGTAGACTGGCAAATAACAATAGCGCAAATTCTTAAGTTCTTTAGCTTTCTCCTTATCCATGCCATCCTTGACCAAGCAGGCGTTCTCAATTTCCTCATGCTGCAGCGCTATAACCTGCTTGATACGCATCTGCTCAGAGTCCTTCTCGCGCTGCAGCTGTTGTTCGCGCAGACGCTCTTCACGATGTAATTCATCAAGACGCTGCTTCTCACGCCGACGATAGTAGGCGATGTCGTGTTGCAGCAAGTTGGAGAAAATTGCCAACAAACCGCAGTATTCATAATAGTCGGCAATGCACACCGTGCTGTCGTACCAGACCCTACCGTCGCGCTCGGTACAGGTCTCTGTCATGCTGGTGAGCATACGCTGCACATTGCGACTATAGGCAGCACAATAGTCAGCGCGGGCCAAAAATGTGGTGTCCCAGTCGTCAAGGTGTTGCTGAAAGATAAGCGTGTCTTCAATGTGGCGACGGTCGAGTCCGTAAGTAGCCGCCAGGTCACCAAGCGATATAAATGTGGTGTCCGGCACAAAAACAGCATCGGCAATCTGCGCGACTGCCGACACTGTAAATCCCATCCAAAGGACGATGACCGCTAATAGTTTTTTGAATTTAGCCAAATCGAGAACGATGGTTTTCAATCTTCTTTATGCACCATAACTACTGCCGTCGAAGCAATGGGTACACACACGCTCCTTGGGCAGTCCGATAGCGTCGACCACCGTCTGTAGACTGTTGAACTTCAAAGTATCCACGCCTACCTCTTTGCGTATCATTTCCACCATAGTGGCATACTCTTTGCTTGTCTCATCACGGTATGCCTCAAGGTTGCGTATGGTACCACCCTCAAGTTCTGCAATGCAGCGGCGGGTGATGAGCTCACGGTCTGTCTTGGAGGCCGAGAAGTTGAGCCATTCACAACCGTGGACCAACGGTGGGCAGCTGATGCGCACATGCACATGGCGGATGCCGCATGCGTAAAGCATCTTGACTTGGTCGCGCAACTGGGTGCCTCGCACAATACTATCGTCGCAGAATACCACGTCCTTACCTTGTAACACTTTCTTGCAGGGGATAAGCTTCATCTTGGCTACAAGATTACGACTTTCCTGGTTAACAGGCATGAAGCTACGCGACCATGTGGGCGTGTATTTCAAGAATCCACTCTTATAAGGTATCCCCTTGCCTTCGCTATATCCCTGCGCCATACCGATGCCCGAATCGGGGATAGCCGACACGAAATCGGCCTCCACATCGTCATTCTTACCCATGGCATAGCCCAGATACTGGCGCACCTGCTCATTGTTGATGTCTTCGTATTCCACACAGGGATAGCCGTAATAAATCCACAAGAACGAGCATATCTGCATTTTGTCGTTGGGCTTCTGCAACTGAGTTATACCCGAAGATGTAATCTTCACAATCTCCCCTGGCCCTACATATTTACATGTTTCATAGCCGAGATTGACATAGCTGTGACTTTCTGAAGCCACAGCATAGCCGTCATCGCGTCGGCCTATGACAATCGGTGTACGCCCATAGAGGTCGCGAGCCGCAATGATGCCATCTTCTGTGAGAATCAGCATAGAGCAACTACCCTTGACTTTGCGATACACATTGTTGATACCATCAACGAAATCCTTTCCTTGAGTAATGAGCAACGACACAAGTTCTGTGGCGTTGGTGTTGCCCATACTGAGCTCCGTAAACATCTGGTCATGCTGCAGGCACTCTTGCTCCAGCTCTTTGATATTGTTGATTCTTGCCACTGTAGCAACAGCGAAACGCCCCAGATGGGAGTTTGACACCATGGGTTGCGCTTCGGTATCACTGATAACGCCGATACCATGATCACCCAACATCTCATGCAAATCCCCTTCGAACTTCGTCCGGAAATAGGAATTCTGGATGTTGTGGATGTTCAGATGAATGGTACCATTGTCAATGGTACTTAATCCGGCACGGCGAGTGCCCATGTGAGAGTGGTAGTCGGTGCCATAGAAAAGGTCTGTGGCACAGGGTTTCGCAGATACAATGCCAAAAAATCCGCTCATAATAATTTGTTTTTAAAAAGATTAATAATATATATGAATTGAAAAGAAATTACAAAAGTAACTTTTTTCTTTTATACTGCTATATTAAAAAAACAAAAAACGACAAGAGCGTACACCATACCCGCAATAATTGAAAACGGACGGCGTTATGGAATGAGATTATAATACTGACACATCACTATCCAACCATGAAACACATCAAGAAATCGCCCCTGATTATAGCATTGTTCCTTGCCGTTGCATCGCTCTGCATGGGTCAAGAAACCACGGATGCCAACCTCTTCGTGTCACCAGAGAGTCTCCCCATTGAAGAATTGCGCGACCTCTTTGCCCAACATGGCAACATAGGCGACTTTGAGGCCTTTCTGTCGGACAATGCCGAGTGTAATCAGGGTGTTGAACCTTTGCGCGAATTTGTGCTTCACATGAACGCAGACCCCTCTTTCAAAGCAGACCGCCTCAAGAAAGTGAACCAAGGCCTCCCCTACACTGACTTCCTCTTTTTCATGGATAAAGACAAGCGACTGACACGCTACTGGCGCAACCTACGCGGCGACTCAGCCGAGTATGCCATCGGCTGGTTTACATCCGATCTGATATATGTATTTCAGTTCCGACGCATCAAAGACGAGTGGTACCTCACCGGTTTCCTTGAGCACAACAACCGTTATTAATGCCTAGGACATAGATTGCCCTAAAATATCAAAGCGGCGCCACAATGGTGCCGCTTTTCGTTCTATTCCAAATCAGTTATCGTGTGTAGGTCATTGTCCCTCGTTGTCCTATCGCAAGTAATAAGGTACAAAGACAATCATCAGTAATGCGCACTCCCATACCTTCAATCCGCCCTTCCTAATTTTTCTTATCCCACATATAGGAGTTTCCGTAAACATCGCGATACACCAGGGTTTCATCGTCGACAAAGGTAACCACATAACGTTTGGGCAGCACGCCGCCCAACTCCAGACGACAGACTATGGTCAGCAAATTGCTGTCAAGCCCCCACTCGAAACGCTGCGCCTCCCCACGTCCAACATCATCCGAATCATCCCACATCCGACCACGGCCGTCCGACATATATACCTCGTGTTCCGTCCCATGCACCCATTCCCCTTCGAGCAATGCTGGGTTGTAGACGACACGCTGCTTCCGCGCTGAGATACGGAGGTTCACTATTTCGGCGCTATCCTGCTGCGCCGTATGGGCAACGGGCCGCTGCGCTGTCGGCGATACGGTATCAGAGGGCTGCTGGAGAGTGGTGTCAGCGATTACTGACACTGGCTGTGTCACAGGCACGGAGTCTTCCTGTTTCTGCTTGCCGTTGCGGTGGCAAGCGGAAAACAGCAACAAAGCAGTCAATAGCAATCCCCACCGTTTCATAACTTTATCAATTTTGCGCTCACACCTTTGAACTGCGGCATCGTCTCACCGATGCCGGCGCCGATATAGGTAGGGTCGCACACCGTGTAGCGACACCCGTCCACGGTAAAGTAGTCGCCTGCCACCTCCTCCGTGAAGCACACCGCTGTACCCAGATGACCAGGCCACTGCGCCAGAACCACGTTGAGACTCAACAAGTCGCGCACCAGTATGCTGTAGAAGATGGAACGGTCCTCGCAGTCGTTCTTGGGATAGTAAATACTCTCGTCGGCAAAGAGCGGACGTTCGTAGCCGAACTGCTCCTGATCGGTGGCATAGTCAAAACTGGTCTGCACAAAGTCGAGCAGCATGGCCGCGGCCTTCTTCTTGCTCTTGCCCTCTATCTGACTACGCAAGGCAGGATAGAGCGTGGCCTTCGCCTCATCGCTCAGACCCGCCAGCGAGTAGTACTCCCATGCGCTGCTCAACGGGTAATCGTTCATGTAGTTTATCAGTCGCTCGTCCACCGACACCGTGGCTTTCATCGTGCCGAACCTCTCCGCCTGGAGTGTGCGGCTCCGCTTCGCTCCGCCGCCCAGTTCCGGCAATCGTGCCATCAGTATGTTGGCCACCTTCTCTCGGGGAAACTCCACCTTGCAGACATACAGTTCTCCCGACCCTTTGGATGCGAGCACATAGTACTTCGTGCCATTCAACGTCACGTATGAGTAGTTGTATATGGCGTGGTTAAATGGCACAAGCAGCACCAGTCGGTTGTCGCGACGGGCCATGCGCACATTGTAGCCCGACTGCGCCAGCAGGTACATCTGCAGCAGCACGGCCTCGTTGCTGCCATTGCCCAGCAGTTGCTCGCTCATGCTCCCCAACAGTTGCAGATAGCCCCAGTCCGACAGATGCAAGGTCTCACGCTGCTCCATGCAGTCGTGCAGCAGTCCGTCGTACTTCTCCGCCGACAGGTTTTTCCATGCCGCCGCGATGCTTTTCTCATCTATCGACGATAGCTTGAACCTAAGCCCCTGGAGGTCGGCATGCACCTTGCAGGTGGCGCCGTAGAGCGCAAACTGCATCGTAGGTGCTGCCGGAGCTGGCGCGGGGATGGCTGGCAGCGGCACCGGTTCAGGTTTGGGTGGCACAGGCACCACATCGCTCTGCGGCAAGGGCGTGGTGGTGGGAATCTTGTCAGGCGTGGGTTTGGGAGGCCTGGGAGGTGCCGGCTCCTTGGGTTTGGGCACGGCAGGTTCTACCCCCATCTTCGCCCACGCCCGTTGCACGGCAGCGGCATACTCCTCGTTGGCACGCTGACGGAACGCCGCATACTCCGCCTCGGCCTTGCGGCGGGAGTCATTGTACTGCTGTTGGGCCTCATTCTTTGCCGAGTTGAACTGCTCTTGCATCCGCTTTTTCATGGCCTCGTAGCTCGCGTTTGCATCGTTTGTTTTCGGATCCACCTGCGACAATGCATTACCAAACAACAGCAATGCAAGAAAAAACAATACCGACTGTCTCATATCAAAGCTCTTTTTATGTGTAACAATTCACTTTTCAAAAAGTGAAAATTATATCATTTTTCACTTTTGCAAAAGCGAATTTAATCATTACCCCTGCCGAATCCACAAATCTTGCATAAAATTGTATCCGTTAACAAAGGTAATATCCCTTTTAAATGTGCAAATAAACAAAATACTCATTCATATTCCTGCATAATCTAATACACCAAATTTTCGATTCGAAGTCATTCCAGCGGAGCCGTCGCCGCTACCAAGATACTCAGTATCTTTGCAACGGCTACCAGCACCGATGGCATGGCGGTGCACGACCGCTCATCTTCGTTTGGCAGAGCCAAACCCGACACGAACATGTTTACTACGACGAAATCCATCTATCATACTAAGCTAGTGGAACACAACACGGAAGCCAAGGTTGTTGTTGCGGTTGTCAGGGGTGTTGTTGTTCCGATTCGCAACGCGGCAGTTCTTCGCGTTGTTGTTCCAGCTGCCGCCACGATTCACGCGGTTGGAGCCCGTTGTTCATGCCGCAACACCGTTCTGCGCAGCCCTTTGGTATATCCCTTTATGGCATACGACAACAACGGCGTTATATGTTCATAATATTCAGTGTCCTCCCATTCCCGATTCTCCAATAATTCATTATAACATCTACTTTTCCTGACAAAACGCTGCTTGCTTCTTTGCGTAAGCGTGATTTTATTGGCAAAAATCCTATAGCCCAGAAAACTCACCCCATCCTCCGACATAGCGATGACAACCGGTTTCAACGCAAGTTGCAATTCTTTTTCCGCATACCTCTTTATCTGTGCAATATAGTGTTCGAGCTCGCACCTGCTATAGGCAAAGACCAGAAAGTCGTCCATATATCTCAGGTACTCAGGCACTCTCAACACCTCTTTTATCCAATGATCCATACCTGACAAGTAGTAATTGGCAAAATACTGGCTCGTAAGGTTTCCTATAGGTATACCCTTCCCTTCCGACTTCTGGTAGCTCTCTATTGTCTTTGCCATGATTTGTAACAGCGTTTTATCCTTGAACAGCCGCTCCAATTTCTTGCGCAATATGTCGTGGGATATGCTGTCAAAATACTTCCTGAAATCAAATTTCGCCACATAAGGGTACCTTCTCATGGCCGCCTTGGCCCTGTCTATGGCCTTGTATATCCCTTTGGAGGGACGGGTGGCGTAGGTAGTTTCTATCAGATTGCGCTCAAAGACAGGGTGGCACACGTTCATGACGGCATGATGCAACACACGTTCACGGAACGAGGCCGCACATATAAGCCGTCGTTTCGGGTCTTCTATGTAGAAATATTCGTACTTTCCTACCAACACTTCTCCCGACAGAATCTCCGTCCTCAACAATGCGACATTTTCCTCTAAATGCTTTTGGAAGTGCAATGCATCACTGTTCCTGCGCTTGCCACGGATGGCTTTGTAGAAAGCAAGCAGCAGGTTGTCCACGTCAGCTATTTGTACCGTCAGGTTTCCCACTCTCTTCATATATCTTATCCAGCATTCTCTGGGCAAATTTGTCCACACGTTGCTTCCCAACACCGTTTATCGACGCTATGGCCTTTACTGTAAGTTCTGTCTGTTTTGCCATCTCTGCCAGTTCGGAATCGACAAATACCGCAAACGCAGGGATGGCATCTTCTTCGGCAATGGCCTTGCGACATTTACGCAGCACAGAGAACACCTTGAACTGGTTCTCATCCAGAATCGTCTTGTAATCCACCTTGTCTTTACGTTCTCCAACGGGTGTGGTCAGTGGGGGAAGCAAGTACTGCACACAGAATGTCCAATAGGTCATGTCGCCACTCACAGCCAATTCCTTGTCCACCTTCACCGTCTTATTTGCGCGGAGAAAGCGGTTAAGTTCTTCCGTCTGCTCATCGCCACCCACGATGGGCACCGTAAATATCTTGTATTGCATATTTTATATTTCTGACGGTTTATTATTATTCCGCTTCGCCTGTCGCTTCACTCCGTTTCGCTCCTGCTTCGCTGCATTATAATAAACCGAGGTTAGCTTAGTATGATTGATGGATTTGCCGTAGTGAAACTAGTGGAACACAACACGGAAGCCAAGGTTCTTGAAGCGGGAGCCAGGGGTGCTGTCGGCCCGACTCGCAACGCGGCAGTCCTTCGCGCGGCGGCTCCAGCCGCCGCCACGAAACACGCGGTCGGAGCCCGTAGCTGCGCCCTTAGGATTGTTGCTGTCGTATTGCAAATATTGGCTCGCATACCAATCTTCGCACCACTCCCATACATTGCCACTCATATCATAGATGCCAAGGGCGTTGCTGCGCTTGGTGCCGCAAGGATG
>JAEEGL016917077.1_pt1 | contig 80954 bp, 87 predicted proteins | sample 9134231 | NCBI WGS metagenome assembly JAEEGL01 (sample SAMN16246548, study PRJNA631951) | gut metagenome | biome: gut microbiome; feature: rumen; material: fiber-attached | host: Bos | place: Iran: Karaj | collected 2018-10 | reverse complement strand
TTAATTCTTGAACACCTTTTGGAGTAACTTTACCAACTAGGATGTCACCATCTTTAACTTCAGTACCAATACGAACGATACCATTAGCATCTAAGTTCTTACGAGCTTCCTCACCTACGTTTGGAATATCTCTTGTAATTTCTTCAGGTCCTAATTTAGTATCACGACAATCGATGTCGTAATGTTCGATATGTAGAGATGTATAAACATCTTCTTTAACTAATTTTTCATTTAATACAACAGCATCTTCATAGTTATAACCATTGCAAGTCATAAATGCGATAGTCATATTTTTACCTAATGCTAATTCACCATTACAAGTTGATGGTCCATCAGCGATAACTTCACCTTTATGAACTTTTTCACCCTTTTTAACAATTGGATGATGATTAATATTAGATGCATCATTACTTCTTTCGAAGTTAGCTAAATGGTAAGTATCTTCACCTTTAGCTGTTTTAACAATAATCTTTTTACCGTCAGCGTATTCTACAACACCATCGCCCTTACATACGATTGATGATCCTGAATCACGAGCAGCTATATATTCCATTCCTGTACCAACGATTGGTGCTTCGGTAGTAAGTAGTGGAACTGCTTGACGTTGCATGTTGGCACCCATTAGGGCACGTGTAGCGTCGTCATGCTCTAAGAATGGTATACAACTAGTTGTAATTGATACGATTTGGTTAGGAGCAACGTCAACATAGTTAACTTGTTCTCTATTAACCATAACTGTATCACCATTTAAACGAGCGATAACTTTTTCATCTACAATTTTATTATCCTTATCTACTTCTGTAGTAGCTTGTGAAATATAGTAATCTGATTCTTCATCAGCAGTTAAATATACTATTTCATCTGTTAATTTGCAATTAACAACTTTACGATATGGAGTCATGATGAAACCATATTCATTGATTTTTGCATATGATGCTAGTGATGTGATAAGACCGATATTTTGTCCTTCTGGTGATTCTATTGGACAAATACGACCATAGTGACTTGGATTAACGTCACGTACTTCCATACCAGCTCTTTCTCTTGATAAACCACCTGGGCCTAAGCAAGATAAACGTCTCTTATCAGTTAATTCAGCAATAGGATTGATTTGATCCATGAATTTTGATAATTGTGATGAACCAAAGAATTCTTTTAAGCATGCTGTAACTGGACGGATATTAATTAGAGTTTTTGGAGTAACTGTATCAATTTCTTGAGTAGTCATTCTTTCTCTAATAACTCTTTCCATACGAGACATACCAACTCTAAATTGAGTTTGGATTAATTCGCCTACTTGACGAACACGACGATTACCTAAATGGTCGATTTCATCATCGTTACCGATACCATATTGTAAGTTAATATAATATGATACTGATGCATAAATATCAGAGATAGTTAAACGACGAGTATCGATTGTTTGATCATTACCGATAATCTTGTGGATTTTAGATTCGTCATCTTTGTCATATACTGTAATAACTTGTACTTTATTGTATTCATCTAATTCTTCATTGATTTTAACTTCTTGTACGCCAAAACCATTTTCGAATAATGGACGAACACTTTCTAGAATATCCTTAGTTATTACTGTTCCTTCTGGAACAACAATTTTTCTACCATCTTTAATTGGTTCAGCAATCTTTTGTCCTAATAATCTTTCTAGAACATTTAACTTCTTATTAAATTTATAACGACCAACTTTTTGTAAGTCATATCTAAACTTATCGAAGAATCTAGTGATTAATTGGTTTTTAGCTGAATCTAAAGTAGCAGGTTCTCCTGGTCTTAGTTTTTCGTAAATTTCAATTAATGCTTCATCAGAATTCTTAGTACTATCTTTTTCTAATGTATTAGTGATGTATTCGTCATCGCCGAATACTTCAATAATTTCTTCATTAGAAGATAAACCTAGAGCCCTTAAGAAAGCAGTAATGACAACTTTACGTGTTCTGTCGATACGAACGTAGAAGATATTTCTAGCATCTAGTTCATATTCTAACCAAGTTCCTTTGTTAGGAATTATTTCTCCTGAAATAATCTTTCGACCGTTTTTATCAGTTTCTTTCTTGAAGTATACTGATGGACTTCTTACTAATTGAGAAACGATAACACGCTCTGCTCCATTAATTATGAAGGTACCAGCTTCAGTCATTAATGGTAAATCTCCTAGGAATATTTCTTGTTCTTTAACTTCTCCTGTTTCGTGAATAAATACACGAGCTTGAACCTTTAATGGAGCTGCATAGTTAACCATACGCTCCTTAGCTTCTTTAACTGTGTATCTTGGTTCTTCGAAATAGTAGTCGCCAAGTTCTAGGGAAATATTACCAGTGAAACTTTCAACAGGAAATAAATCTTCAAATACTTCCTTGATACCAACTTCTAGAAATCTTTGATATGACTTCTTTTGGATTTCTAGTAAATCAGTAAGTTCTAATGTGTTCTTGATCCTAGAGAAAGATTTTCTTTCACTGTGATCACCGAATTTTTGCATTTTTGCCATTTCTGTTTCACCCCTATACTAATATTTTTTTACACATTTAGTTGGTAAAGCTAAATAGTGTAAGATCTAATCATCCGATTAGATAGCCCTAATTTTTTTATAATAGTCCAGAGCTCACTGTCCGCTTTAAGTCAGTCTCTTGCTCTTCTTAGTTGATTGCTCTGTCTGGGGATTAATTATAAAAAATCTATATTTCAACATCTTTTTAGATGGAGAGCTCACGCTCATATTTATATTAAAATCTTTCAAGACACAATAAAACCTTCTATTAGCACTTATTTCCGTAATAGAATTATACAAAATTCACCTGTTTAGCATTTGTAAGGATAATATTGTTTCAAAGAATCACCATTTTCTTTTTTTAGACAATAACATAAATAATTATATTATTATTGACTTCGTAAGTCAATAAATTTATGTAATATTGTACTAACATTTTACGAAAAAAGCAATACCTAAATTTAGATCTTTTAAAATATTTTTAGACAAAGAAAAAACATATAAGTAGTCAGCCTTATATGTTCTCCCGCGGACGTTTAAAACTCATACGTTTAAGCTCTGACAAAGCTAGGTACAAGTGTTATCAAGATATGCCCGCAAATGCGCATTCTACTTAGTAGCTCGATAACTCATAACTAATCGCTAGAAGACAAGCCCCTAGCCCAAAGCATCAAACAGAATATCACAAGGATACCAGCGTACATAAAGTACTTAAGATGCAAACGTATCAAACTCAACAGTAATTAAACTATTGGCATACCATAAAGGTATTTAAGATACATAAGAATGAATAATATAGGTTACAAGGGTTAACAAGTAACCATCAAATCATTCTACTCTCTACTAAGTAATTAAAGTATACTATATATTTTTATATTATGCAATAGTTTTTTTGAATTTTTTTTATTTTTTTTGTAAATAATAAAAAGACCTAGTTAAATAGGCCTTTTGCTTCGATTGAATTTTTGAAATAAGTTACTTTATTAGTCCAGTCTTCAGCATAACTATTAATATCTCCATATACATAGATACCAGATAACTGACCAATTGCATATGGACTGTTCATATCAATACCATATTGATCTGCTAATTTTTTAACTAATAGAACATGAACGATAACTCCAGATTCAAGAGTTGGGAATTTCATCCAACCACTTCCACCTCTTAAACCACCAATGTTGTTACTATTTTTAAATAAAGAACTTGTTCTAATTCCAGACTCTTGATAAACAATACCAAGAGCGATACTTTTATTAACACCAAACATATCACAGATTTTTCCATAGTATTGTTCGAATGTTAAACCATTACTCATTATTAATTTTCCATCTACATAGTTATTATTAGTAGTAATTGAATAATCACTTCTAATTTCATCTATAGATGAACCATAACGTTCAGGGTAGCTATAAATATTTCTAACGAATTGAACAACCCCTGCTTCGAAACTATCATATGGCCCATAACTATCTTTATATCTATCTGTTGCAATAACATTAGTTTCTAGATATTTTGGATCAGAATAATTGTTGGTTAATTCGTGAGCTATTTCAACTACTCTATTTGTATTTAATTTAAACATATTGGCATAGTAGACAACTGTATTGTCTTTTTGACGAATGTTTAAATAGTTATTTAAATTTTGAAAATAAATGTTTTCGTCTAAGTTAAATGATTGGTTTTCATCAACTTCTACATTAGGAGATGTCTGTACAATTGGATCAACTTCACTTTCGTAATGGCGATTGGTTGAAACAATAATACCGATAGTTATAATAGAGATCAACAAGAGTACAGGGATACTTATTATAACTCCTTTTCTTAGACGTAACTTCGGTCTATTATTTTTCATACAATTGCTCCTTTGTATGCTTTAATTTTACTTTATAATTATATGATAGTCAAATTTAGTCACCCTTATTTTTAAGTGATCGTGTCTATTAACAGACTAATTTACACTACTCCACAAAATTACCATTTTCGAATATTGTAACTACTTGATTATCATCGGTAATTCCAACTATTTTCATGTCTTTATTTCCAACCATGAAATCGACATGGTTGTTACATTTATTAAGATTATAATCATTAAATAATTCATCTTTAGTTTTCTCTAAGCCACCATTTATACATTCAGGAAAGGAATCACCTAAAGCTAAATGACAGGAGGCATTTTCATCGTAAAGTGTTTCATAGAAAATAATATTAGAGTTGGAAATTGGGGAATCATATTCAACTAATGCTACCTCTCCCAACATGTTACTATTGTCACAAGATTCAATAATATTTTTTAATGTTTCAATTCCTTTTTCAGCACCATAGTCAACTACTTTACCATCTTCAAAACGAAGCCAGAAGTTTTCAATTAAGTTATCCTGATAACATAAAGGTTTAGAAGCATAAACAATTCCCTTAGCTGATTTGCAATCAGGTGAAGTGAAGACTTCTTCAGTTGGGAAGTTTACTAATATTTCTTCACCATTTTTTAATACTTCACGGCCAGATGCCCATAAGTGATTTTTAGGTAAAGATATTTCAAAATCTGTTCCTAAAGAGTTTTGATATTTTAAAGTTCTAAAATGATAATCATTTAAGCGTTTAGATATTTTTGATAGTCTTTCAATCTTTTGGTTCCATAAGCTTTCTGGGTCATCATTATCAATCATACAAATATTAAATATTTGATTCCATAGTTTTTCTAAGGAGTCTTCTTCCCCTATTACTTCATCAGCCCATTCTTTAGTGGGAACAGCTGCTATACACCAAGGTGTTATCATTTGCTCTCTTAGTTCATCAAACTCTTTACGAGTTTCGTAAGCATACATAGTGATATCACTTAATTTTTTTTGATCTATATCTTTCATAAGATTTGGTGTTTCACTAGCAAGCATTGCAAAGGAAGCACCTTTTTTAGCATAGTCATTCCAAATAGAACGATTAAAGTATGGATGATCTTTTAAAGTTTCTAAATCATTATTAAGAATTAAATCATGTTTTAGATAAGGATCTACTAAATCAAGATAGATATCTTCGATACCCATTTCACGTGCTTGTCTTTCAACGATATCAACAAAGTCTTTGACTAAGGTACTAGCACTGATAAATAAAGGTTTATCTTTTTTAACTTTTAAACAAGAGTTTAAAATTACAGATGCATATTTTTCTTGTAATTCATTCATTTTTATCACTCTTTTCTTAGAATATTATAGCATAAAAAAAGAGCATCATTGCTCTTTCTATTAGAATTTGTAAACCTTTGGTTCTTCTGTAAATGAATAAATAGTAGCTACAGCATTATCAATTACAAAGACAGCTGTATTACCATCGTTTTCATCATACATATTTCTTAATTCTGGATAAGCATCTAACATAGCTTTACGAGCTACTGTACGATCATCTTCTTTTGCTATTCCATCTATTCTAATCCATTTGCCATCATACATAGCGCAGATTTCAATATTAGGATTATCTATCATTTGTTTAGCTACGTTTTTAGATTTACCAGTTTGAATGTATAATTTATCTTGGAAAATATTAACAGTACCAAATGGTCTTACACGTGGTTGATTATATTCAACTGTTGCTAAATAGTAAGTACCAGCATTTTTTAAGAATTCATAAGTTTCTTGCATATTATCACTCTTTTCTATGTTTATTATAACATAAAAAAAATAGTAATAAATTACTATTTTATCTTTTTACTAGAACTTGTGTTCCAACTTCAACAGTATTATAAATAGTTGGAGTAATGCTTGGTGGAAGATTGATACAACCATGAGAACCATTCTTTTTATAGATTTCGCCACCAAACTTCTTACGCCATTTGGCATCGTGTAAACCTTCGCCTCCATTATATGGCATCCAATAATCAACATGAGACGAATAAGTTTTACCATCAGTTAAATTAACATCTCTTTTTTTAGCACGAATTTTAAAGATACCCAAATCAGAACGACGATCTTTAGTATCTTTACCTGTTACGACATCAGTAGTTAATACTAATTCATCGCCAGAATATAGATATAGTTTTTGTTCACTAATATCAACAACTACATAAGTATTATTTAATAGTTTAACATCACGTTTATTAATATAACCAACTAAACCATTTATCTTAACTAGATAGAATGAGTCATCTTCATAGTATACTTCTGCCATTTCAAATTGAGGAACTTCACCCATTACATAACCTCTTGGTTCATTATAAATAACTCTAGTTTCTGGGAAGTATACTCTTTTATAACAATCTCCTTCAATTATATAAGTTTCTTTGACAAAGTCTCCACATACATATGCTTCTCTACCTTTATAATCTACTTTATACCAACCATTTGGCATTTTTTCGATGGCTTTTAAAGATTCGCCTGTATGTAATAAATCTAGTTTTTCTGATTCTGTTGTCGCAGCAGCTCTAATCTTAACGTTTTCAGTTGCAACTACAGCAGGTATTAGATTAGGAACATCTGAAGCTAGTTCATAATTTTCAGTGACCGAATAATTTAATAATTGAAGAAATTCACCATCACAGAAACCTAGTTTGTTTTCGTGATTAACTAAATACCAACCATTATCCATTGCAGCTAAAACTCTAACTACTGTTTTAGCATTCATTGAATCGATTACATCATAATCAGTACTTGGACCTACACGCAATCTTAATCCTTCAATAACTCTAGCATTAGTATGCATTTCTTGAAATGAATAAGGACTTTCAACATCTAAATCAAGGTCAGTTAAATATTCATTAGAAACAAATCCTAAAAAGTTATTATATCTAACTAAATCATAGCCAGTTGTGCTACTAAATATTCTTTCTACTTCACTATTAATAGCAATACCACCAATACGGTCTGAAGACATTGAATCTTCTACTCTAGCATTTACTTTACTAGTAGTGATGGCACGTCCACCTTTAGAAAAGAATTCAGCATTAGCTATAGAATGAGTACATAAAGAAATAGCACCGGCAGCTAGTAAGCTAAATAAGGCTTTTCGAAAATTGATACGCATATAAAAACCCCCTTTTTATGTGCTGTATATAATACAATAAAGGGGTGTTTTCGTCAAAAATATCCCTAGTTTAAGCTAGGGATAATTATTCTTTCAATATCAACTACTTGATTATCTTCATATTCTACTTTGAATACTTCTGGAGCATTTATAAGTCCATTTAAGATATCTTTGTCTTTATAAGTAATGTGAAGGAATTTTGTTTCGTCTATATATTTCAATTCAGAAAACTGAAGTAAATAGAAAAGAATGGCATAGCCATGGGAGAAAACAGCTATTCTTTTACCTTTTTTAGTTTCTAATATTTCTTTAATAGCTTCATTAAATCTTTTTAGAACTTCGTTTTGAGATTCCCCACCTTCTGTTTTAAAGTCTGGTTCTAAATATTGTCTTACAAACCAATCAGGATGTTTGGAAGCATTTGGAATACCAACTCTTCTTTCATCTAATCTTTCATCGATAATACAATTAAGTTTTTGTTTAGCCATTGTATATTTAGCAGTAGCTAAAGTACGAACCAAGTTACTAACGTAGATAACATCTAGATTTTGAATCTCTTCGGCTTCACTTAATAAGCGTGCTCTTTCTTCTCCTTCAACACTAAGAATGATTTTTTCATTTTTTAATAGCTCTGATTGAGTTGTATTATATTTAGTGATTAGATTAGGATCAAAGCGAACTGAATGTCTTATAAAATAAATAGTTGTCATTAGATACCTCCTAAGTAATCAACAATTTCTTGGATTGATTCTTTTGGTGTTGAAGCGCCAGCTGTAACACCAACTATGGCATCTTTGTTGAAGCTATATTCTTTTAAATCCTCAATTGTTTGAACAAGATAAACGTTCTTACAATATTTTTCAGCTATATTAGCTAATTCTTTTGTATTAGAACTATGTTTACCACCAATAATAATCATCTTATCAACTTGCTTAGCAATGTCTACTACTTCATCTTGACGGTTTCTAGTAGCATCACAAATAGTGTTTTCGATTACGATATCTACACCTTTATAGATGTCTTGTATTTTATCTAAGTATTCTTTAAATTTAGGTTCATTAAAAGTTGTTTGGGCAACGATATATACTTTATCTAATTTGGATTCTTGGAAGGCTTGGTATGATTTTTCAATATCTTCTTCAGTCTCAATTACATAACTTTTTTGGGTATATCCTTTAGTACCAATTACTTCAGGGTGAGTTTTTTTACCAATTATAATTACAAATGAACCACTGTTCTTTTCAACTTTATTGTGAATAACTCTTACTTTTCCACAAGTTAAATCTAAGACTTCTAAGTTTTTTGCTTGAGCTTTTTCATAAACTTCTTTTGCTTCACCATGTGCTCTAAAGATTACTTTTGAATTATTAGGAACTTCTTCAATTGAATTAACCGTTATCATACCTTTGGATTCTAAATCTTCAATAACTGTTTCATTATGAATTATTTCACCTAAGCAATATATTTTTTCTTTTGAATTACTTATAGTTTCTTCAGCTTTAGTTACACAGTAATTAACACCAGCACAGAAACCACAAAATTTACCAACTATAATCTTCATAAGATCACCTACTAAAATTATACCATGAAAAAATAGAGAATTAATTCTCTATTTTGCTTTCATTGAACGGAACATTTTTTTCCATAGATTAGTTCCAGAATAATTTAGGATTCCTTCTTTATAAATTCTTAAGCCATATTTATATACTATAAATGAGAAGATTATTTGAAGAATAATAGCAATAATTAAAGATACTATTGATATTTGATTTAGCATATAAAGTGATGGTGCTAGTAAGAAACTAATTAAAGGAATAAAAGACATAAATTTAATAAATCTTGATCCTTCAAAAATAACTGCCATTATGGAAATATAAAATCCTAAGGAAATAATTAACATTAATGGCGTTTGTAATTGTTGGAAATCATCAATACTTGTAGTAATTGAAGCTAAGACACCAGCAATAACAGCATATGTTATTAAAGTGAATAAGAAGAAGATAACTAGTAAAGGTATTATTCTAATTATTGGAGCAATAACATCTGGTGTAATAATATCTTTAACTGCTTCCATTAGAACTGAACCAGTTCCAGTATTTACACTTGGACCTAGGCTCTTAACCCAGTTAGCAATAAAGAAATATAAAACTAAAAGTGATATTTGAATTAGTGTAAATACTGTACAAGAAACTATTTTAGATATTAAATGATCTTCTGGTTTTACATTAGAAATAATTATTTCCATACTCTTATTAGTCTTTTCTTCGTTAATCTCTGCTCCAATCATTTGAACTAAAGTTACGATTAAAAAGAAAAATGGTAAAAGGAAAGCGACAATAACAATTCCACCAATTACTGTTTTTTGAGATTGGATCTTTTGTTCATCTTCATGTTTTATTGGTTCAGATTCTTTTTTTAAGATCTTTCGATCCAACTGAACACCAGCATTAATTTTATTGATTTCTTCTTTACTTATATAAGAATTTTCAATTGCCATTTCACGTTTTATTTTATTTAAAGAACTTAGCATTGCTGAAACTGCTAATGGCGTTACTTCTTTTTTACTATATAATTCACCACGGAGATAATTGTCATCATCTCTAGTAAGATAAAGAACAATAATTTTATCGTTATTGGTAGCTTCTTGTTGTAATTCTTCTAAACTAGATCTTTTTAATTCTACTTTGTAGTTATCTTTAAAGTAGATATTGTTATCATTAAAGCCTTTTTTGAAATCCTCATAAATATTTAATTCATCTTTAACATAAACGGTATATTCTTCTTCAAACTTACCACCAAATAGAGAAATGATAGTATTGATATTTAAAGTAAGGAGAATCATTAAGAAAACAAATATATTAGTACCTAAAAACCATTTGGATTTTAGTTTCTTTTTAAGACTTTCCTTAATTAAAAAGTTACGCTTATTCAAGGATATCACCTACTTTCGATACGAATATTTCATTTAAAGTAGGATCTTCAACAAAGAATTTTGTTATATTCTTTTCGTTTTTAATAACATTAAATACTTTACTAATTATTTCTTTAGATGAAATTTTGATTATGTATTCTTCAGGTGTTTTAGAAATGTTTTCAACACCCTTTATTACTTTTATTTTGTTAGGATCAATATCACCAATTAGATGAATGAATTTCTTTTGATAATCTTCTTTTATTTGTTTTAATGATCCTTGTAATATTGATTTACCTTTTACTAAGATTAGTAATTCTTCACAGAACATTTCAACATGTTCCATACGATGTGATGAGAAGATGACGATTGTACCCTTTTGACTTATTTCTTTAATGGCATCCATCATTAATGAAACATTAAAAGGATCTAAAGCACTAAATGGTTCATCTAAGATTAATAGTTTTGGTTCGTGAATAACTGCGGCGATGAATTGAATCTTTTGTTGGTTACCTTTTGATAATTCTTTAATAACACTATTTTTATATTCTTCGATATTAAATCTTTTTAACCAATAATCTAATCTTTCAAGAATAACAGTTTTTTTTAGATTTTTTAATTGACCATAGTATAGTATTTGATTAACAACGGTCATTTTGGTAAATAGACTTCTTTCTTCAGTTAAGAAACCGATATTATCAGTTATTGAATAATCAATTTTATGGTTATCTAAAGTTATTGTTCCTGAGTCAGGTTCTAATAAACCAACAATCATTCTAAATGTTGTAGTCTTACCTGCGCCATTAACTCCTAATAAACCAAAGATAGTTCCTTCTTTAACTGTAAAAGAAAGATTATCAACAGCTTTTAAGTTGCCATAGTTTTTTGTAATGTTTGATACCTTTAACATACCATCACCTCTATCATGTGAATATTATAACATAAAAAAAGAGTCTGACGACTCTATTGTGGAAGATTTTCAATATCTTGTTTAATTGATTGTTCTGTTGCTTCTGTGCTAGCACGTGCACCTTCAACAGCCTTAGCAAATCTTTCAACAGCATCTGTATATGAATCAAATTTCTTTTGGAATTCATTAAATTTTGTTTGTAATGAATCACTGGCTTCACCAGAAAAATTATCTTCTTTATATACTTCACCCATTGTATTTCTAAACTCTTGGAAATATTGACCCATATTTTTTGAACTTTTTTCAATAGTTGAAACGCTGTCTTTAACAGATGAATGAGTTATTTCCGTTTTATTGTCAGCAGAGTTTAGTTTATTATAAAAATCGTTTGTTCCCATAACTGTCCTCCTATTTTATTTCATCTATAATATTATTTTGATTATTAATAATTTTTTGTCCAGCTTTTCCTGTAACTTGACCATAATTAGTCATAGTTTGACTCATTTTTTCCAAATCAGCTTTATACTTATCAATTTCTTTTTTGATTTCCATTGCTTCAGGTGAGATATATTGATTTTGAACAATATTATCTACTGTTTTATATACTGTGTCTGTTTCTTTTAAGAATTCAGCACCTAAGCTTTCCATTTCATTTCCTTTTGGAATTAAAACATTTGGATCTCCAACAAATTTTCCGTCTGCCATTATTCATTCCTCCTATTATTTATATCTAATTTATATATACCATTTTTTTATTAGGTAGTAAATAGACTTTACACTTTTTTCTGTCGATTATTTGCTGATATTCTTTCAGCATCAGACTTAAGTTGTTTTATTGCATCTTTGTGTTCTTTGATGTCACTTTCAACTGTTGCAGATGCGATTTTGTATTTTTCATTATTTTCAATTTGTAATGTTTTTATTTTTGATCTTGTTTCTTTATTACCAATTGAGTCACCAGCAATTTCTAAACAAGCTTGAATGCCATCATTTAACCTTTTTAATTCTTGACCAACTTCATCGCAAAGGTTTAGAGTTCTTTTTTCATCATCCATTTTGTTATAGACGATGTTTAATAATTTTTCTTCACCATTTGCCATTTTAATTACTTCTTATAAACATATTTACCGCTTGGTTTAATTCCCGAAACAGTTTTACCAAAAGCTAGTACTGATTGATATGCTCCATCAAGGATGTCTACTGCTTTATTGTATACTTCATCTAAGCCTTCGATTTTTTCAATTAAACGGTCAATTTCTTTTAAGGTTTCTTCAGCAAGTGCTATTTGAGCTCTAACTTCATCATTATTGTAAGCTGGGACCTCTTCTCCAGCATCGTTTGTTTTCTTTTCATTTAGCATTCCTTGAAGATTTTTTATTGCTTCAGCACAAGCTTGTCTTTGTTCTTTTAATTCTGGTAGTTTTTCAGAATCTAACATTTCATCAGTTCCTAAATAATCTTTTAACAATTGAAGAGCTTCTCTGATGGCCTCAGATAAGATACCAGCTACTTCTGCTCTTTTAGATAAAGCATCTTTGTAGACTCCCATCTTTGTCCTTGTTTTATCCCATTGTTCTCCAGATAATTTAGTACTAGATTCATTAATGTATGCATCGATTGAATTATTTGCTGATCCACTATCTTTAACATCTTGTTCTAAAGTATCGAAAGTGGAAAAACCTAATGCAGAATTTATTTCATCTAAATATATCTTAGCCATTTTTTTCCTTTGCTCCTTCCAAATACTTTTCTTTTATTTGATCGAAAGTTAAATCCTTAAGTGCTTCTTCTTTGAAGATTACATCTATGTTCTTATCGACAACTTCAATCTTCTCAACATAGTCAACTCCACGATAAGTTTTTTCAATATCTTTATATCTTTCTTTAGCAGCTTCAGCTGACTTACATTCATAACGATATTTGAATTCAGTTACCTTGCCAGAAGAATCTGTTTTGAAGATTGCTGTATGGCCATCATCAAAGACATATGTATATTCTTTTGGTTCTGGAGTACTAGGTCCAGCTGGCCCAGTTGGATGATATGTAGGATCTTTCTTATTACCATCATCTTTAATTTTGTTCTTGTCTTGTCCATCGTATGGATTTTCTTGAGGTACATAAGATGATTGTGGTTTGTAATCATCACCAAATTCAATTTCTTGAACAGTTCCAATTTCCGAAACACCAGCTGCTATATCATTATCCATATCAACCATTGCTTGAGTATAACTTAATACTGATTCTGCTTCAATTGATAAACTTGATAACAAGCTACTAACTATATCAAAGAAAGCATTTATGTAGGTTGTTATACATCCCGGTATACCTCCACCGCCTCCACGGAAGCAACCTTCTTTTAGTGATGATAAGTAATTTGAACTTTTAACCATACCACGAATGTCATTCATGGCTGTTTGAACGTAATAATAATTATTTGATACTCGGCCAGTAGATGATGTTAATCTTAAGGTATCTAGATTACCTAAGATTCCCATATCATTTGTTAATCTTGATTGTTCTTTAACATCGAATGGATCAACTGCTGTTAGTTTAGCTAAATTAGGAACGCCTACTTTTGAAACTGAATCACTCATTAAATCAAGGTAGTCAGCATTAACGAATTGACCTAATTCTTTGTTGAAAGCAACTAATTCATAATTAATTGTTCCACGATCTGTTTCATTTCCAAATGAATCAGCTAATCCTAAGATGTAATCAGTAAAACGATTACGAATAATATCTCTATTAAATAAGATGTGTCCATTAGATGAGGATTTTAACCAATAAACATTAAAACCATTTTGAGTACCGTTCTTTGTTTTACTATAAGCTTTTTCATCGTTAAAACCATCTAGATAAATAATTGGAACACCAGCTTCGATTAAGTGTGGATACTTCTCAGGATGATTAATTCTTGAACCATCACAGTTTAAAACGTTGTTATTAATTAAGGTCATATTAACACCTGGATGTTCAGATAGAAATTGTTCACAGCGGTCAAAACCGGTTTGACCACTAGCACTGAATACCATGTTAACAACGTCAGTGATTTTAACACCAGCATTAGTTAAACCATTGAAGGTTCTACCCATCATTTGATCTCTATCACTATATTCAGAAGAGATTGTAACAATATATTCTGGTGGATTATCACTATGAATTATTTCTTTCCATTTGTTGGCATCGGGATTGGAACCTCCTGATCCTGGAAAGTATGAAACCATAGCCATGTTACCATTTGTATTTTTAGGAACATATACAGCGCTATAGTCACTACCACCAACTTGGCAATACCAACCATGTCCTAAGTCTTGAACGTTATTATAGGTACCTCTTAAGTATTCTTCTACGTTCATAGTATCACTCCTCTATATCTTTTTTTTCTGAATAATCTATTTTTAATGCATCACCAATATCTGTTTGCTCATTAATTTCATTTGGTGATACGGTAGTTGTATAATATTTTGCACTTGGTTTTCGATCAACTGCTTCGGCAGGAAGTAAACCAATAGTTTCTACTTTATCTCCGCTATTAAGGGCTGTAGTTTCTGTATATACTCCCACGGATAATGGTTCAACAGTAGTTCCAGGAATTCTAGTCATTTTATTTTCGTAAGGACCTTCTTTTTTAACGTAGGTCGTTTTTAGTTTATGATCAAACCCATACTCTATTTCAGAAACAGTTCCAATTTCTGAAACACCGGCTTTAATATCTTCATCCATAGCAACCATTGCTTCAGCATAACTAAATATTGATTCTGATTCAATTGCGAGTTTTTCTAATAAATCACTTACAATATTGAAAAAATCATTAATGTATTTAGGAATGATTCCCGGAATACCAGAATTACTACGATATTGTTCAATTTTTAAATTTGTTAAATATTTTGTATTTTTAACAATGTTACGGTTACTATTTACAACATTTTCAATATAAGTGTAATCACTTGAAACTACACCATCCTTAATTGATAGAGCTAAATTTTTCAATCCACTAAGAATTCCCATAGTATCCGTAAAGATATTTTGTTTTGTAATTAGGAACGAATCAGATTCATCTGCTTTTGGTAAACCTGGAGTTTCAGTTCGTGCTAAATAATCGCTCCACAAATCATTTAAATCAGCAGCAACAGTTTTTTTTGTATCTGAATCGTAAACTACTAAATTGTAATTTGTACCTTCGATTCCGAAGGAATCAGAATAACCCAAAATAAAATCAGTAAAACGTGAATTAATGATGTCTTTGTTAAATAAAATATGTGAACTTGAAGATGACTCTAGCAAGTAAGCATTAAAACCACCTTCAGTTAACGATTTTATTGCTGAAGCAGTTGATTGATCCTTTGGAGAATCAACATAAATGATTTGAGCTCCAGATTCAAGAATATGTGGAAATCGATCTAGGTGATTAAGAGCATTGTCATCACACCTTAAAACGTTTGTATTAATTAGCGTTACATTAACGTCTGGGTGAGATGCTAAAAACTCATCAGTACGTTTATAACCGGTTCCCCCACCAGCACTGAATACCATGTCAACAACATCTGTAATATTAACTCCTCTATTTGTTAATTCATCATAAGTTCGAATCATCATATTTTTAGTATCGGTAGATTCAGATGAAATGGTAACAATGTACTCTGGTGGATTATCACTATGAATTAAATCTACCCAGGCATTAGCATCAGGATTGGAACCTCCTGAGCCTGGAAAGTATGAAACCATAGCCATATTCCCATCACAATTTTTTGGAACGTATACTGCGTTATAATCACCGCCACCATTTCGGCAATACCAACCATTATCTAATTCCTCCACTGTTCTATAGTTTTCTCTTAAATAGCTTTCTATGGAAGAATTATTATTATTAATATTTTCATTTCCAAAATTTTCGCTTCCCATATTATCACGCTATACTTCCATAATTATAATATCATTTATAGTATGGTTTTACAATTAAAGAATAAAATAAAAAAAGATAGTTTACTATCTTTTACTTACTGCTACTTTAGCAAATTCGCCTTCACTAAGTCTAACTTGAAGATTTAATAGACGAGGATTTTGAGTTAATGCTTCTCTTAATAAATCTAAATCAACGTTTTCTGGATCTTGAGCAAATAACATACCCTTTTTTAATGGATTAGTTGTTGATCGAGGATAAAGCTTTTTACCACACTCAACACAAGTACAACTGAAATGTTTATCCATTTGTTTATTAATTATTTTTACTGGATGCTTGCAATCTTTTTGTTCTTTTTCTTGTTCAGCAAACATCAATTCGTGTTCTCTATTACTTAATTTTGAAAACTCTAATTCTAATGTTAGATAATCTAATAATCCTTCTGAAGAAGCTCTCAACTCTAAGTATTTTTTAACACTAGGATCGTTTTCAAGCTTTTTCATGCTCATTAGAATTTCTTTTTTTCTAGTTAAAATTTCTCTCATTTCTGACATAAAAAATCCCCCTTAATTCAATTTATAAGGGAGATTATAATGACGTTAGTTATTTTTGTCAAAAATACCTATCATTTTCTTTGGATTTTATTAATTTTTTAGTTTCTTCTACGTATTTTAAACGTTTTTCTTGATGATTTGGATCATGTGCTAAGGTATCGCATTCTTGAATATGTAGACGCTCTAAAGCAAGATCTAAATCGTTATCAATATCTTGTTCTGTTATAGGTTCATCATGATATCTAACTAAGTAGATTACTTTTTTATTAAATTCTTCAGAGTAACCTAGTCTATTTAGTATTTTAGTAGTCATTACAGCTGATACTTCTGGATGACCATGAAAGTGTCTAACATCAGCATCTTGATAAGAAAATGGTTTTCCAATATCATGAAGTAATAAAGCTAAACGAGTTGAAAAATCATTTTTAGAATATGATAACGCTAGTAAAGTATGTCCCCAAACATCCAAATGATGATGTGGATGGTTTTGCGGAAAGTTAAACATATATTGGATTTCCGGAATAATTGAAACTAGATATTCAATATTATTAGATATTGATGTAACTGGATCTTCGTCAGTTAATATTTCTTTTAAGTCCATATCATCACCTACTTAGATGCTTATTATAGCACTTTAAATATGTTAATCAATATCTACTTTGCCCTTAGAAAAATCTTTTAAAGCTTTTACTAATTGAACTTTTTCAGCAGCTTGAACACGACTAGAAACCTCTTCTGGAGTATCTTTTTTATAGACTCTTACTTTGGTTTGAGAAATGATTTTTCCTTTATCATATTCTTCATTAACAAAGTGAAGTGTTGCTCCCGTTTCTTTTTCGTGATTTTCAACTACAGCACGATGAACATTCATTCCATACATACCTTTACCACCATATTTAGGAAGTAGAGCTGGATGAGTATTAATAATCGTAAAATCACGAATGACATTTAAAGGAATTAGTTTTAAATAACCAGCTAAAACTATTAAGTCAATATCGGCTTCTTTTAAAACATTATATAATTCTTTTTCATCTTTATAATCTTTTAGAATATAAGTCTCAATATTAGCTTCTTGAGCTCTTTCTAATGCATAAGCATCTTGATTGTTGGAAATAACAATTTTTATTTCAGCATCTAATTCTTCATTTTTTATAGCATCAATTATAGATTGTAAAGTTGTACCATTACCAGAAGCTAAAACTGCTAGTTTTTTAAGTTCTTTTTTCATACTATCACCTATTATTAATATTAACATAAAAAAAGATAAATAATTATTTATCTTTTTTTATTCTTTTATAAATTGATTCAACATCTAAGCCATATTTTTTTTCTAATTCAGGGATTGAACCATGTTTAATAAATTCATCTGGGTAAGCAAAGTTGATTGTTTTATAACATCTACTTAATTCAGCTTTAATTGTTTCTCCTAAACCACCTTGAATACTGTTATCTTCAATAGTAACTAGGAAGTTAGTTTTGGCTAATGATTTTTCAATCATTTTCATGTCTAATGGTTTTGCAAAACGAGCATTAATAACTTCAGCATTGATTCCATCTTCAGCAAGTTTATCTGCTACTTCCATAGCATAAGAAACCATTTTACCGATAGCAACTATAGTTAGATCGGAACCAGTTCTTAATAGTTCTCCCTTACCTAGTTCAATTTTTTTAGAAGGTTTAAAAGGATATGAACTCTCAGTTCCTCTTGGATAGCGAATAGCCATTGGCTTTCCGGAGTTAATAGCAAATTCTAACATTAGAGCTAGTTCTTCGTAATTCTTAGGAGCCATAACATTCATATGAGGAATTGTATTTAAATATGATAAATCTAATAAACCTTGATGAGTTTCACCGTCATTACCAACACAACCTGCACGGTCAACACATATAGTAACAGGTAGTTGTTGCATACAGATATCATGAACTAACTGGTCATAACCTCTTTGTAAGAAAGATGAATAGATTGGAATTACTGGTTTTAATCCAGCTATTGCCATACCAGCTGCTAGAGTTAGGCCATGTTGTTCAGCTATTTCGACATCGAAGAAACGACTTGGATATTTTTCACCAAATTCATTTAAACCAGTTCCTTCTTCCATAGCTGCAGTTATAGCAACTATTTTTTTATCTTTTTTAGCTAGTTTAACTAGGGTTTCACCCATGGCAGCAGAATAGTCTTTTTTCTTAGGTTTCTTTGGTGAACCATCTTCTAAATTGAATGGACCAACTGAATGGAATTTATTAGGATTTTCTTCAGCTGGTTCAAAACCGTTACCTTTGATAGTAACTGTATGAATTAAAACTGGTCCTTCAATATTTTTAGCTCTTTCGAAGATAGCTTCTAGATCTTCAATTGAATGACCATTAACTGGTCCTAAGTATTTAAAACCAATTTCTTCAAAATACATGTTTTTGATAAATAGTGATTTAATACTACGTAATAAACGACTAGATACTTTATATAATCCTTTTCCTATTAAAGGAATATGGGTAATAAAAGCTTTTAATCTTTTTCTTTTTTTAAGATAACTTTTATCTGTTCTTAGTTTAGATAAGAAACGTGACATACCACCGGTATTTTTAGAAATACTCATTTCATTATCATTTAAGATAACTATTAAATCAGTTTTAGAAATACCAGCATCATTTAAAGCCTCTAGTGCCATACCACCAGTTAAAGCTCCATCACCAATAACGGCGATAACTTTATGGTTTTTATGAAGAATATCACGAGCTCTTGCCATACCTAAAGCTGCTGATATTGATGTTGATGAGTGACCTGTATCAAATGAATCATATTCTGATTCACTAGTTCTAGGGAAACCAGCAAGTCCACCCATTTGTCTTATAGTATCGAAACGATCTTTACGACCGGTTAGAATCTTATGGATATATGTTTGGTGACCAACATCCCAAACAACTTTATCTTTAGGCATGTTAAAAACAGAATGTAGCGCTATTGTTATTTCTACTATTCCTAAGTTGGAAGCTAAATGTCCTCCAGTATTAGAAATAGTATTTAATACTAATTCTCTTAGTTCTTCAGCTAATTCTTCTTTTTCTTCTAAGTTTAATTTTTTTAAATCTTTAGGATAATTAATTCTATCAAGAATCATAATAATCACCTGAACATGATATATTCTAGCATTTTATATTTATTAATACAAATAAAAAAGTAGTATATTTACTACTTTTTAATCTTGTCCTCTAAAGGGATGTAATAGTTTATCTTTTAATTCTCTGTTTAGAATTGAAACAGCACTACTATAAATCTCATTAGCTTTTGCTTCATCAACACCAATTTCACTAACAATTGCTGTAATAATAATATCTTTATTTTTTTTACTAATAAAGAAATTATGTTCTAAGATGTCATTTATTTTGGAACAAGTATCGTAATCTAGATTAGTTTCTTTACTTAGTTCTTCAATAAATAAGTGTTTATTCATCTTCTTCACCATACATTTTGGCTTTAGTGTCTAATTGAATTTCATAACCATATTCGAAGACATATGATAATGTGAAAACAGTTAAGATTGTAATAACATCAAACATTTCAAAGCCGATATTTAAATCAGCAAGAAGAATTCCTTCGAAGATTGAACCACCTACGTTAGGAATTATTATAGATGCAATCATTAAGTAAGCGATTTTTTTGATGTATTTAACATTTTCTAAAGTGAATGGTGTATCTTGATCGTGAATATTATCAGATAGTTTCTTTAAATTTACTAAGATTAGTAATGACAATACTAGAGTTATTTCTAGTGATACCATTGACATCTCTGTAAATACTATTAGTTTAGTTTTACTATTATTTTGGAATAATTCTACTGCTCTATTATATTCATCTTGTGATAAATCACCTATTTTAGTTTTGTCATATGTTATATATAACTTATTATCTTCTTTTAAGATATCTACTTTATTATCTTTGTACGTGATTTGATCTTCTTTAATATCGATGTTTTTTATAACACCTGGTGCTAAGATTATCAATAAAGCAATAATTGGAATTGCAATCCATATTACAATACGTCCTATTTGTGATAATACAGAGATTACCTTACTTAATGTTTTAACTTTCTTTTGTTTTTCTTTTTTGAATTTAACTACACTCATCTTTACTTCTTCATCTAATGAATCTAAATCAATAATACTATCATTAACTAGGTCATTGATTTTACATTTAAAGATTTTGCATAATTCTAAAATGTTATTCATCTCTGGATAGGCCTCTCCAGTTTCCCATTTAGATACGCTTTGTCTTGAAACGTTTACTTTCTCTGCTAATTGTTCTTGTGATAGATTATTGTTTTTTCTTAATGATTTTAGATTTTCACCAAATTTCATTAGATTTCCTCCTTTTCATGAGTCCAGTATATTAATTTTTATCTATTTTAAATACCAACTTTCGGTTGCATTTTCATTTTGCAACTGAAACTTTACAAATACTATTATAACAAAAAAAGAATAATTTTTAATTATTCTTTATAATTCTTCACCTAAAAATTCATTTTCACAAGTAAGATTTACTCGTAAATCTTTAAGTGCTTTTTTATCGCTTCCTGTTACGATATATGTAGCATGTGCTTCACAATCTTTTAGTTTTGTTAAACAAGACATTGCTTTAGCAGCTAAAGGATTAGTAACAGAACAAATACTTAAAGCTGTTAAAACTTCTGAGAGATTTAGACGATCACCAACACCCATTTCTTTTTTTAGTTTTAACATTGGTTCTAAAACGGTTGGTGATAATAAATAAATATCATCAGGAATCTTACTTAAATATTTTATAGCGTTAAGAACGACTGTTCCAGCTGGTGTTAACAAATCAATTTGTTTACCTGTTATTATTTTACGATTTACTTTCATGGCAATAACTGGTAAACCATTTTCTTTTTCTTTCTTTTCTAAAGCTGGTTTAATAACATCTAAATATGTTTCATCTATTTTTAATTCGTTCATTAATAGTTTAATCTTTTTAAAGGTATCTTCATCACAAAGACCCATTTTATAATTGTTTTGTTCATTGTAGTATCTTCTAACAATTTCTTTTTTAGAGGCTTCTTCAACAACATCATTATTTGTAATACAGAAACCAACCATATTAACACCCATATCTGTTGGTGAGAAATAGATATCTTTGCCAGAAATACGACTTAAAATGTTTTTTAGAATTGGGAAAGCTTCTACATCACGATTATAGTTAACAGCTGTCTTACCATATTTTTCTAAATGGAAAGGATCAATCATATTAACATCTTTTAAATCAGCTGTAGCTGCTTCATAAGCTAAGTTAACTGGATGCTTAAGAGGAAGATTCCAAACAGGGAATGTTTCAAATTTAGCATAACCAGCATTAACTCCTCTTCTATTTTCATGATAGATTTGTGATAAACAGGTTGCTAATTTACCTGAACCTGGTCCAGGAGCATTAACTAATATTAAAGGTTTAGTTGTCTCGATATATGGATTAGCTCCATATCCTTCTTCAGAAACAATTGTATCAACATCAGTTGGATATCCTTTAGTGAATGTATGGATATAAGTTTTAATTCCATTACGATTTAATTTTTTTATAAATTTATCAACACTTACTTGGTTTTTATATAAAGTTATAACAACACTATTTACAGAGAATCCCATCTTTTTAGAATTGTTAATTAACTTTAAGATTTCTTGATCGTAAGTAATTCCGTATTCACCACGTGTTTTATTTTTTTCAATGTCACCAGCATTAATACAGAAGATTATTTCTAGGTCATCTTTTAATTCTTTAAACATGCTTATTTTAACATCGTTTTTAAATCCTGGTAAGATACGAGCAGCATGAGAATCATCAAATAATTTACCGCCAACTTCTAGATATAATTTATCAAAAAGTTTAAATCTTTCTTTAATTTTTTCACTTTGAATTTTTACGTATTTAGCGTTATCGAATCCTGTTTTCATTTTAGTCACCTCTATCATTAAAACATAGTTTAATTATAAAACTATTTTTATAAAAAATATATACTATTTGCGTACTTTTTACACATTTAATTGTAGATGGCTTATTTATCAAGTAAACTGCCCTCTTCTTTTTACAAATAATTAACAATAAAAAAAGACACTTTAGTGTCTTTTATTTAAGATATAATCCTTGATTGTATCCTTCGATAGGAAGTATGAAATCAACTTTCTTATGATCATTTAGAACATCATATGTTGCATAGTCATAAGTACAGCCGCCTTCACATTTTTCGTTTTCACCTACTGTTAAATATAAATGTTCACCAATATAACGCATACCTAGAGATGGAGCTTTTTTCTCAGCATCTGTTAAAGTATATAATTCTTTTTCACATTTATCTTGGCCTGTACATTCTTTAATTTTACCACCTTCGATTATGATGATATTTCCATTGTGTGAAGTTGGGAACGTATCATAAATATTATTATTTGGTTTTGCCATCTTTTGGCAGAATGTTTCTTTATTAGTTTTCTTGTCTACAATACAATAATTATTTTTATCTTTTTTGAATAAAATGTAGTTAACTTGTTCTTCAATTATATAATCATAATCACCAAGTTTTGTTAATTCTTTTGCTGCAAAGTCATATGCATAGTAGTAAGATGGAATACTAATATTATAATTATCATCTAAATAGAATACTTTTCCAGTTGGATTCCATTGAACATGAGCACTATTTAGCTTGAATGTATTCTTTTCTTCAGTTCCACCATTTAAATCAACGATGTTTGCTACAAATGTTTTTTCTTGATCTGATGCACGAACAATGTAATGTAATTTACCATCTACTACACTAAATGGAACGTCTATGTTAATATCATAAGATTTTGGTTCAGCACCTTCTTTAGATAAATCTAAACTATATAATTGTCCTTTTAATGTATAGTAAAGTGTATTTCCATCAACTGTAAAACTCACAGCTGCAACATCTTTTGATATTAGTTTAGATGAACCATCTTCATAGATTCCATATAAACCAGGGTCTTTATTCATATAATTGTCTAAATAAACTAATTCTGGTTTCTTTTCTTCTGGTTTTTCTTCTTTTTTATCTTCTTTTTTAGTATTGCAACCAACAAGCATTAATGCTGCTAGTAACACTAATAATAATTTGTTTATTTTTTTCATATTTTTCGCTCCTTTAATTAATCCTCTATTTTGGTTATACACAAGTATATCCACCATCAACTGGTAGGATAACACCTGTAACATAACTTGCTTCATCTGATGCTAAGAAAATAGCAGCAGCATTAAGTTCGCCTTCTTTTCCATATCTTTGCATTGGAACATGAGTTTTAGCAAATTCTTGGAACATATCTGTATCTAAAACAGTTGTTGTTAATTCTGTATAGAAGTAACCTGGGCAGATAGCATTAACTGTAATTCCTTCTTTAGCTAGCTCAGCAGCTGCTGCTCTAGTAAAGTTAACAACGCCACCTTTACTTGAATGGTAGGCAATTGTTGGTATTTCAGTATTTCCTACCATACCATACATAGATGCAATGTTAATTACTCTACCGTAATGATTCTTTTTCATAATATTACCGAATGCTCTAGTCATTTTGAATACTGATGTCATATCAGTTGCAATAGTGAAATCCCATTCTTCATCGTTCATGTCTAGAACACCTTTATCTTTTGATGATCCAGCACAGTTAACTAAGATATCAACACGACCATATTCAGCTTCAACAGCTTTAGCAGCATTATCAATATCTTCAGTTAAAGTAACGTCACATTTAACTGGTAATACTCTTACACCATATTTTTCTAACTCACTTTTTAATTCTTCTAATCTTTCTACTCTTCTTGCTAGAATAGCTAAGTTAGCTCCTTGTTCAGCAAATGCTCTAGCCATTTGTTTTCCTAAACCACTAGAAGCTCCTGTTACTACAGCTACTCTTCCTTTTAAATTAAACATATTATCATTTCTTCCTTTCTTTTTAACCTATTATTATAGTACCATGTTTTCTATATATTTAACCACTCTTTAACTTCTTTTTCGTCAACCTTAGTAAACCTTTTTCCATTCACGATATTTAGGTTTGGATAAGTATTTGTTAAGTTTTTTAATGATCCAGCAAAGCTTGATCCACCAGATGTTACAAAGATATGAATTTCTTTGCCTTCTAAATTGTTTTCCTCAATAAAAGTATTAATTATTGTTGGAGCAGTATACCACCAAACTGGAAAACCAATTATTACTTTATTGTAATCATTTAAATTATTAACTTTATTTTTAATAGCTGGTCGAGATGATTTATCCGCCATCTCAATTGATGATCTACTTTTTTTATCCATCCAGTTTAAGTCTTCTCTAGTATAAGGTTCACTGGGTTCGATTTCAAATAAATCAGCATTTATAATTGCAGCTAGTTCTTCTGCTACATTTTTTGTAATTCCACTAGCTGAAAAATAAGCAATTAATGTTTTCATTTTATAACTCCTTTATCATTTTCTTACTCTTGTAGGTTCCATAACTAAACGTTTTGGGGTTTCATCATTATTAACTCTTCTAACATATCTATTTTCTTCAGTTTGAATAATATTTAAAGGTATATCTTTTTCTTCAGTTGGAATACTATTAACTAATTGTTCTTCGAAAGCTAGACCAATTTTAACAGCTCTTAGTTCTCGTAAATAACGATCGTAATAACCTCCACCATAACCTAAGCGATTACCATTAATATCAAATGCTAAACCAGGAACAATAAATAAATCTATTTTATCTGGATCGTATATCTCACCTTCTATAGGTTCTAAAGTACCAAATTTTGATAAGGCATATTTAGTATTAGAATCTACTCTAACAAAAAGCATATCTTCGCCATCTATTTTGGGTAGAAGGACAATTTTTTGTTTTAGTAGTGAATAAAGAATAATCTCTTTAGTATTTACTTCACTTCCCATACTATTGTAAATTGCAATAATATTAGCAGCATTATATTCATCACAACTAATAATAGCATTATAGATAGCATTGTTTTTTTGCTCTTTATTAGGAATATTTTTACGTATTTCCATACTCCTTTTTCTTAATTCTTGTTTATCCATATTATCATTCCTTTAATTTGTTTATTAATTCTTCATCATAATAAACACGAATACCTTTAGGTATTATTTTTATATTAAATTCTTTAGCAGTTAAAACTTCGCCATCAATATTACTAGCTATTTCTTTTTCTGATCTAATTACTAGTTTATCAGTTTGAATTTTATTAACTCGAGGTGATTTTTCATGTTTAGCATCTTTCATGCTCAAAATTAATTTTGCCATACTTATTTTGGGCATTTTACGAACTAGATAAACATCTAGTAAACCATCATCTAATTCTGATGTTGGCGCTATTTTATAACCGCCACCATAGTATCTTCCATTACAGACAGCAATAGTTGTGTATTTATCTAAATAAGTGTCTTCATCTATTTCAACAGTAGCTTCACGAGCACGGTATTTTATGAAATTATATAATAAACTAATATTGTATCTTTCTTTTTTAGGAATATGTTTACTATGAATAATATCATCATTATTAGCTATATCAGCATCAATACCAAAGCAAGCTATGTTTATAAAGTAACGGTCATTTATTTGAACTAAATCAATTTTATTGATTCCTTGTTTTAATAATTCTTTATTACAACGATAGAAATCATTTCCTGTTCCATAAGGAATATATCCTAAGATATTTTTAGTACCAACAATTGAGTTTAAAACACGGTTGATAATACCATCGCCACCAATGGCAAAAATAATGTTTTCGCTATCTTTATAATTTTCAAGAATATCTTCTGTACTTCTAATATCACTATTGATTTCTATTTCAAAATCTATTTTTAGTTTTTTAGCTACTTCTCTAATCTTATCCAAAACAGTTGCGGTTTTTTCTTTTAAACCAAAAGAATTTACAAGAAATATATGTTTCATACTATAGTTCCTTTTTTAATTTGTGAGCATTATCATAGTCTTCGATTGCTCTTAAATATAATTGTCTTCTAATATCAATATATTCTTGAGCAGGATTTTCAGTTTCCGGGAACATAATAGAATGTGTTTTTTCAAATTCTTCAGTTTCAACTGTTGGAAGGATTACTTCGTCATTTGGATCAGCAATGTTTTGATATTTAGCTAATTGGATTGTATTTAAACGGAAAGGTCGAATTTTGTAATCGATAACATAATCACCTATTAGGCGTGAATGACCAACGAAATCTTTACCATAGCAAAAATAGATGTCTTCGCTGATTTTGTCAGTATCTTCTCTAATTACACTATCCAAAATTAAATCATCACTTTTGGTTTTTAGGTGTCTATTTTGTTCATAGTAAGCTTTTAAACGAAGATATCTTTTGACAGTTTCATCTTCTTCTAAATTGGCGATTTCTTGTTCACAGACTTTTAGAGAATCTCTAATAGATAATCTTGTGTTATACTCCTCTTTTATTTTCTCAATTTTCATCTAAACCACCTTCTAATATAATTATACTATATAAAAAAGAAAGTTAGCTATTAACTTTCTTTTATATTGATATATTTAGTTATCCATTCTTTAAATTTTTCTACTGATTCATAGTAAGCTTTATCTTTATCAGATTCAGCATCTAAATAACCATATACTTTTCCTTCTTTAAAGACAACAAATGAAGGCGCATATTTGATTTTTTCACCTATTTCTGTTTCTTTAGCATATTTGATTTGAGTTGTATAGAAAGATAATTTGTATTCTTTTTGAAAAGCATCTAGTACTTCTTTAAATGCTGCACATGATGAACAGCCAGGAAGATAAACTGAAACAATAAATGATTCTTTATTATCAATTAGTTCATTTAGTTTATCTAATTCAATTTCAGTTGTTTTACTTTCTTCATAGAATTCATTAGGTAAATCAAATGGTTCTATTTTTACTTCTTCCTCTTTTTTTTTACAAGCAAGACATAGAGATAATGCTAGAAGAAGAAAAAGTACTTTAAAATACTTTTTCATTATTTAACCTCATGTAATGTCTTGAAATCAATATCATGGTAAGGAACTTTCCAGAAGTCATATGAAGTATCACCATATTTTTCCGTTTTTACTTCAATATTATTCTTTCCTTCGTAGTACCAGTAACCACCAGTATTATAAATCTTATCAGCGTTCCATCCTTGTGCTACTAATAAGGCTTTAGTCATACCAGCGTAACCACCGCCACCACACATTAAGAAGATTATTTTATCTTTAGGGAATAGATATTCTAGAATGTCTAAAGATTCTTTGTAGTTAGCTTTGTAGTTACCATCTTTATCAACAGTAAATAATGTTTTACCTTTATATGTATCACCTACTGCTTCTGGTAAACCAGTAACATTTAATAAATATGGTAGTGGAACTACTTCGAAGCCTTTAACGAATCCTGATAGATATGCGTCTCCTCCAATAGCTCCAAAGTTTCCTGGATCAATTAGCATACGCATATCACGATATACAGCATCGTCTCTTCCTAGATATTTATCAAGGGTTTCTTCATTGACATTTTTATCAATTCCTAATTCTCCTCTTTGTCCTTCAGCAACTTGTGGTTTTGGAAGTTCTTCCTCCTTTACTACTTCTTCTTTTTTAGTATTGCAACCAACAAGCATTAAAGCTGCTAGCAATACTAATAATAATTTGTTTATTTTTTTCATATTTTTTTCTCCTTTCAAAATTATTATATATTTATCTTTTATAGAAATGAATAAAATCTATGTTGAATATTCTCAACTTGTAGTTGAATTATTTAGTTTTCTTTAAAACTAGAGCACCATGAGAATCTAATTCATGAGGTACACCTTTAGTTTTAATATCTCCTAGAATATACCAACCTGTTGGGTTTGTATATAAGTGATGTTCTGGAAGAATGATTTTTTCTGAAGTACGATTAACTGCTACTAAAGCTTTTTCGTTATCTTTAGATCTTTCAAAAACCATATAGCGATCATTAATATCAATAATATCTAAGTAAGCTTGCTCTAAGAATTTTTCTTTGTCACGAATACGTCCAATAGATCTAAAGAATTCTAATAATTCTTTATCCCCTTTACCCCATGGGAATGGTCTTCTATTAGCAAGATTTCCTAATCCTTGTAATCCTACTTCATCACCATAGAAAATAGATAAGTTACCAGGAAGGAATGCAAGTGTATAAACATATGATTTTAAAAGTTTTTTACCATATTCATATTGTTCTTTAGTTAAACGGAATTTCTTTTCGTAATCACGATTTTCTTCATAACGATCCCAAGCCCAACCATTTTCTTTTTTAAAGTCATCACCAGCCATTAGATTAATAGCTCTTGAAATATCATGAGTTGAAGTAAAGTTCATTAATGATTGAACTGTTTCAATTGGATATTCATATTTTTGTTGTTGAAGAACTGCATATATAGAAGCAGTATCACCATATTTAAAGTATTTTAATAAAGCATCCATTAAAACGTAATCCATAACAGAATCCATGCATTTACAGTTACTTATGTAATCTCTTCCTGTACGGAATGGATTTTGCCATACTTCACCTAAAATAAAGCCATCTTCTTTATTTCTTTTAACCGCTTTTCTAATATTTGCAAGAAAGTTTTCACTTAACTCATCAGCAACATCTAATCTTAAACCATCAATTCCCATCTGGAACCATTGGTCAATAACGCCGCCTTCACCATAGATGAACTTTTGCCATTCTGGATTGTTTCCATCACAAACTGGTAGATTATGTTGGCCATACCAATACCAGAAATAAGTTTGATTATCTTTCCAACATTTACGATAGTATTGATTATATTTAGAATCTTCCCCTTGGAAAGCACCTTTTTCTGGATAGTTGCCAAATTCATTAAAGTATTTAGAATCATTACCAGTATGATTAAAGACTGCATCTAAAATAATTTTCATACCTTTAGCATGAGCTTTTGCACATAATTCTTTTAAGTCTTCTTTTGATCCAGCATATGGATCTACTTCTTCATAATCTGCTGCATCATAGCGATGATTTGACTGGCTTTTAACAATTGGACTTAAATAAAGAATGGAAACTCCTAGAGATTTTAAATAATCTAGTTTGTCCATTATACCCTTTAAATCACCACCATAAAAGTCAGCATTCCAGATACCGTTCTCATCAGGGCCAACAATTGGTTCTTCATTCCAAGATTTATGAATAGTTCGATTAGGCATTGGACTTAATGGTTCTTTACTACCACGATTAAAGCGGTCAACAAAAATGTGATACATTATCTTTCCCTTCGCCCAATCAGGTATATGAAAATTAGAACTTAAACGCCATTTTTCTTCTGGTGAAATACTATTGTTATCTGTTTTTCCTTCTACCATATCTCTTCTTTTAAAGTAAATAAATTGGTGATTTGCTTCAAACGAAAAATAATAGTCATAGAAATACCTAGTTGGTAATTCTACTATTCCTTCAAAGAAAACCATTCCATTTTCATTTTTTACATGTTTTAATTGGAATGCTGTTCTTTGAACGGGACTATCTGCTATAAATTTCATTCTTTCTATCCATCCCATACTCATTGGAATTTGAATAGAAACTTTGAATTTTTCACCATTTTCATTTGTTTCAAGTGATTGGATATTAAAGTTTATGTCTTTTATATTTCCTTGCATATTGTACTCTTTCTACCCTATATTATTCTATTTAAATTATAGCAAAAAAAAAGGATAGTTTAAACTACCTTTTTTTATTTATCTTTTTCGTCTTCTTTTAATTGATCAAGTAATTCACTTGGTACAACATCGACTTTAATTTCTTTTTTATCCTCTTCAGTAAATGTACGATCGTTCATTTCAGCTTCTTCTTCATGGATTAAAACATTATAAGCAACTTTACCAACTAAAGTTTTTGGAAGCTCATCTCTAAACTCATATTCATAAGGCCATGAATAACGAGATAGATTCTTTTCGCAATGTTCTTTAATAGAAGCTAGAGTTTCTTCATTAGCTTTACTTGGATCTTTTAAAACAATGAAAGCTTTAGCAACTTGAACTTTATATGGATGAGAAATACCAATTACACAAGACATTGATACATCTGGATGTGAATCGATAACATTTTCCATATATCCAGGATATAAACAATAACCAGAAGAAACAATCATACGTTTAATTCTTTGTTTGAAGTATAAGAAACCATCGTTATCCATAACTCCTTGGTCACCAGTATGTAACCAGATGCGACCATCTTTATGTTTACGTAATGTTTCTTTAGTTTCTTTTCTACTTCTTAAGTAACCATGCATAACAGTAGGTCCAGAGATAACGATTTCTCCTTCTTCACCGTATGGTAATTCTTGATCTGTATTAGGTTTAACTACTTTATAATATGTATCAGGATAAGGAATACCTATTGAACCAATACGATAATATTTATCTGGAGTTAAGCAAGATGCTGAACCACATTCTGTTAAGCCATAACCTTCTCTTAATTGAATGTCTGCTCCATGTTCTTTTAGGAATTCATCAACTTTTTTCTTTAATTCAACTGATAGAGAGTCTCCACCAGAGATAGCACATTTTAAGTAATTCATTTTATGGTTTTTCATATTTTTATTCTTAATTAATGCTTCATATAATGTTGGAACACCAACAATTACATTTGGTTTATACTCTCTTAATAATTTATCAAATGTACGAGCACTAAATTGAGGTACTAAAATAGATGTACCACCAAAGTATTGAACTGTATGAATACAAACACCTAAACCAAAGCCATGGAAGATTGGCATTATTGCTAAAACAGTATCTTTTTCTTTTAAACAAGAAACTGCTTCGAATGATTGCATTGCCATAGCATTAACATTTAAGTTAGTTAATTCAACACCTTTTGGTGCTCCTGATGTACCACCAGAATATAGAATTGTAGCAACTTCTTTAGCTTTAAAGTCATCATCGATTTCTTTAGTATAGTTTTTACCATTCTTAATAAAATCTGGCCATCTCATTGTTATATTACGATTAGCACTCATAAATCTTTTGAACATATTAGCAGTATTTTTGAAGACATTAGTTGTCTTATATGCTAATGCTAAATATGTTGGCATTGAATCAGCTGCTGATGCAACAATAACGTCTTTAACTTTTGTTTCACCAACGATATCATCTATTTTTTCTAGAGCTACGTCGATTACTACAACGCATTTACTATTAGCTTTAATTAAGAAGTCTTTAATTTCGTTTTCACCAGATAATGGGTGAATCATATTAGAGATTGCACCTATCTTATTAATAGCATAGAAAGCTATAATAGCTTCTGGTGTATTAGGCATAATGATACTAACGATATCTTTATGTTTAATACCTAGGGCTTTAAATGCTCTAGCTGCTTCATCTATTTGTTTTAAAAACTCATAATAAGTCTTTTTAGTTCCATAATAGTTATAACTAATATTATTTAAATGTTTAAATGATGTGAATTCTACTAATTTATACACTGATAAATCAGGATATTCTAAATGTTGTTTTACACCATCGTAAAAGTTATACCATGGCGTTTTAATCTTTGATTGCATAACAAATCACCAAGAAACATTATATAACAAAATGCCTTTTTTAGCAAAAATAAAAGAGATTTTCATCTCAATTATTTAGTTATTTTTTTGGTTACTTCATACATTCTTATATGATAACCTTTTTTCTTATAGAAGTTTAAAGCAGGATCATTATACCCAAAAACACTAATAAGAATATCTTCACAACCTTTGCTTTTTAGATATTCTTCCATAGCTTCAATTAGTTTTTGACCATAACCTTTACTCCTAACTTTATTAGTTATAATTAATTCGGTTATACGACCTCTTTTAGGAACGATAAAGTCATTTTCTTCTTCAGCTTCATTGTTAATAATACCAACAATTAAACCGATTATTTGGTTATCTTCTTGATAAAGATAAATTTTACCATCATTTTCCTTAACTTCTTTTAGAGTTTTTTTAAGTATTTCTTCTTTATATAATTCTTTATCAACAACGCGATTGAAACCTAAGATATCAATACTTTCGATATATTGTTGAAGTTCTAATAATAGTTCTTTTACATTATTAGCGTATTTATCTTCATACTCTATAATCATTTAATCACCTTTATTCAAATGTTTTAGCTACTTCTTCTAAAAGATCTGGTATTTCTAAGTGCTGTGGACAGACCATTTTGCATTGACCACATTTAATACAGTCAGATGCTTTGCCACCATCTTTAGTATGAACGTTATAGTACATAGAACTATTCCAATCATTAAATTGTTTTTTAGCATTATAGCAAGAGAATAAATCAGGAATAGAAATATGCATTGGGCAACCAGCTACACAATAGCGACAAGCTGTACATGGTATTCCACCTAGTTTTTTTAGTATTTTAGCTACATCAGCAACTGCTTTGTATTCTTCATCATTAAAAGGAATAAAGTCTTCCATATAACTTACATTATCTTTCATTTGTTCTAAATTGGACATACCTGATAGAACTTTATATACTCCTGCAAAAGAAGCTGCAAAACGAACAGCAAATGAGGCATAACTCAATTTTTTATCATTTACTTTATCTAAGACTTCTTTTGCTTCATCAGGAAGTCTTACTAGACCGCCACCTTTAACCGGTTCCATAATAAGAATTGGTTTATTATGTTTTTGACATACTTCGTAACATAATTTACTTTGAACACCAGCATCTTCATAATCGACATAGTTAAATTGAATTTGAACGATTTCGATTTCTGGATGTTCAGTTAAAATCATATCTAGTACTTCAGCAGTATCATGAAATGATAAACCAACATGTTTAACTTTTCCTTCACGTTTTAATTCTTGAGCAACTTCATATGCTTCACATCTTTTAAATTTTGGATAGTTTTTAGCTCCTTGAGCATGCATTAAATAATAATCAAAATACTCTACGCCACAAGCTTCTAGTTGTTTATTAAAGAAAGGTATTATATCTTCTTTTTTGTTAAAGTAACTGTCTGTTAATTTATTAGTTAGAATATATTCTTCTCTTTTATATCTTTTAGCTAAACAATCACCGATGGCTTTTTCACTCTTACCATCAATATAACCATGGGCAGTATCAAAATAATTGAACCCATGTTCCATTGCATAATCAATCATTTTATTAAATTCATCGTAATCAACTTCACTACCTTTCATAGGAAGTCGCATACAACCAAAACCTAGTAATTTTTCCATTTTTATAACTCCTTTAACATTTCTTCTATGGCACGTCCGCGATGAGATACACTATTTTTTTCTTCTTCGGTAGCTTCACCGAATGTTTTATTTAAATCATCTGATAAGAAGATGCAATCATAACCAAATGATTTATCTCCTCTTTCATCTTCAGTTATTTTTCCATATGTTTTACCAACAAATACTTTATGAGTATCATCAGGATAATAAACAACTATTGTACAATTAAAGTATGCCGTACGATCTTTGTCTTTTAATTCTTTTTGTAATTTTTTACGATTAGCTTCATTGTTACCATGACCACCTGCATAACGAGCACTATATACTCCTGGAGCACCATCTAGTGCTTCACAGCATAGACCACTATCATCAGCTATAACAATATAATCAGGATGTTCTTTTTGTAAGAAATCATGGATTGTCTTAGCTTTTAGTAAAGCATTTTCTTCAAATGTCTCGCCAGTTTCTTCAATATCTTCTGTATAATCTATTTCTTTTAAAGATAAGATATTATAATCTGGTAGCATTTTTTTGAATTCTTTTATTTTATGTTCATTATTTGATGCTAAGACAATAACTCGATGTTGTCTTTCATTTAGAATGCTATTGGTAAGTTCTCTTAGTTCGTGAAGATTTTCATCAAACTTTTCTTGCATGTTCCAGACCCCATCTTCTGATAGAACGCCTGCTTTAGTTTCGATTTCTTTTTTAGTATGAGCTTCGATATCTTTAAACCAATCTTCACTACCATAGTATTCAGTTATTTTATCTAGTTGGGGTTTAATCTTTTCCATGTCTTTTAACATCTTATCCATATTACTAACTAGTTCATTGATATTATCAAAATATTTTTCGTTTTCTTCTACTCTTTCTTTCATAGTACCCTCCAAAAATATTATACCATTAAAAAAGTAAATCTATTGATTTACTTTTTAAAACAAATATTCTTTTATAATTTAAGGATTTTCCTTAAAAATTCGTCATTATATTTCTTTTCATCTTTGTTATTTAAATCAACATCGGTGACACGGTCACGGCGATGATCAAATAAATATGATAAATTGTGAACATACCATTCTAGACGCATAGATTCGATTGTACGTTCCCACGGACTTGGATAACATTCTTCATAATAACAAAGTACTTCTAGAATTTCATTTATTATGTTTTTATCGGTGATACGATAGGAAGAATAAATTTTCATGTTCGGATCTTTTTCGTAAAATCTTTCATCACAAACTAGAATATCTTCTTCACAAAGATCAGTTAAAGAGTTTAAAAAATCGTCATCACCAATGTATATTTTTCCTTTGCTATAAGAAGCAAAAGCTTTTTGTTCTTGTAATATTTCATATGTTGGGTGATATACATGGTCAATGTTATAGTATGTTACACCGATTAAAACGGCTGAAGCTACTGCTAGAATTTTTCTTTTGGTTTTTCTTTCCATCTATATCCCCCTTTTCTTTTTTATTCCTTAAAGTGTACCTCAAAATAAGCAAATACTCTTTCTGTTGGTATTTGAACTTTAAATAAGAAATGATTCTTTTTTAATTTCAACACATAAAAGTTAGTTATTTCTTTATACATATCTTCTTTTGTATTAGTTGGACGATTTAAAAATACGGAAGTAGTTTTTCCTTCAAGATTAACCATAAATGTTTCGCCTTCAACTACAAGGTCAGATATTTCAACCATTTCATCTTTTTTAAAACGATTTAAATGTTTTAAGCCTTTTTTTAAATCAAAGCCAAAATATATTTCTTGATTATTATATTTACCAGTTAGTTCAATTGTCATTTGTGGATAGATTTCTGGCTCTTGCTTTTTACCATCTTTCCAGCTAGTTATTTCCATATCATATAATTCATATTCAACATATACATCAGATATATCGATATCATTTATTTCAAAGATATAGTTTGGAAAAACTAGTTTTTCTTTATGTGTTGTCATAAACATCCCTTCTTGGTTTTGTTATTATAACAAAAAAAGTGATAAATATCACTTTTTGCTTACATTAATGGCGCTATTAAACGTAGGATTGATTGCCAAATACCTTTAATTAAACCAGGGTTGGCTTGTTTTTTTGTTACTTTTTCAGAACGCTCTATAGTTGTTAAAACATCTTTTTTAACATCTTTAATAATATTTGTATTATACATATAAAGACCACATTCAAAGTGAAGATATAAACTACGATAATCTAGATTAACAGTACCTATTGTGGAGATAATATCATCACAAACAAATATTTTAGAATGAATAAAACCTTTAGAGTATTTATAGATTTTTACGCCACCTTTGATTAATTGTTCAAAGTATGACTGAGTTAAGGCATAAGCGATTTTCTTATCAGGTATACCAGGAACAATAATACGAACATCAACTCCCCTTTTAGCTGCTAATAATAGAGAATTCATTAACTCACTATCAATAATTAAATAAGGAGTTGTAATATATAAATATTTTTTAGCTTGGTTAATAATATTTAAATAAATATTCTCTCCAACTATTTCATTATCTAATGGAGATGAACTATAAGGAGCAGCATAACCATTAACTTTTAATTTCTTTTTAGGAGAATACTTAAATACTTTGTAATCTTTATCTTCTTTTTTATAGGAGTTCCAAAGGTTTAAGAACATCACTGTATAGTTCCAAACGGCTTCACCTTTAACAAAGAAAACATTATCTTTCCAATGACCAAAACGAGTTATAAAATTAACATATTCATCAGCTAGATTAAAACCACCAGAAATAGCTATTTTACCATCAATAACTAAAATTTTACGATGATCACGATTATTCATAAAAAGATTAGAAAAAGGACTTAGTTTATTAAAGACAACGCATTTAATACCATATTCTTCTAACTCTTCTTTATAATTTGGTGGTAAGAATCCTAAGCAACCCATATCATCATACATAACACGGACATCAACTCCACGACGCGCTTTATCTTTTAAAATAGTTAAAACATTATTCCAAAATTCACCTTCACTAATGATGAAGAATTCTAAGAAAATGAATTTTTCAGCTTTTTTTAATTCTCTTAAAATTGGTTTATAAGCATCATCACCTAAACCAAAATATTTAAATTCATTATTCTTAGTAACAGGGAATCCTGCATAAGATGAAATATAATTTAATTGATCATAGTTCTTTTTAATTAGTTCTTCTTTTATTTTTTCATCTTGAACTAAATATTTTTTACTAGTATTGGTGTTTTTAATAATACGACGAATACTAGAACTAGTATAAATATTATTACCAATAATAATGTATAAAAGAGAACCTATTAAAGGAAATAACAAAATGATAATAATCCAAGGAAGACGAAAGCTTAAACTAGTATTATTTTTAATAATATTGATAACAATAATAAAAGCTAGTAAATTGTAGATAATTTGAATAATAGCTACTTCTTTTCCTAGGTATAGTAATAATATTAAAGACAATAAAATCTGAAGTGTAATACCTATTAAAACGACAAGTAATCTCTTGATTGCCATTTTCATATGCATCCCTCCAATTTAAGAATATTATATAAAAATAATTGTATTTGTCAAAAAAAGGAAGAATATTAATTCTTCCTTTTTAATTATTTGCTCTAAATTTTGTTAAGAATAAACCTATTAGATAATTCAATGAATATATTATAATAAACCAGAAAATGGTTTTATAAATTGGTTGAACCTTTACCATTAAGAAGAAGTAAGGGCCAACGATTTTGTTAGTTAAATTTAGGATTACCATAACAACTGTATAAATAGATGTATATACTAAGCAAAGATGTGCTTTTTTGCTACGTTTTTCAAATAATAAATATGTTAAAATTGCAAATATTGGACATAATGTGTGTTGATATAACATAGCTCCTTTTAGTAAGTAAAATTTATAATTAAAATGATCCATTGGAGCTAAGATGAAGATTACTACTAAGAAGGTTACGGTTAAACAAGTTGTAGAAATATATTTTAAGTCTCTTAACCATTCATAATTCTTTTTATGGAATAGCAAATAAAGAAAAGATGTTATAATAGCCAAAATATTAGATTCTACAGTATAGAATTCAAGTAGAAGGCTTTTATTATTTGAATATAATTCAACTAAGCCAACAATTCCTAAAATAACAATTAGGGCATTAAATATTACTGCTTTAGTTTCCTTTTTCATATTTTTCTCCTTCTATTTGGTTAACATAGTTACCAAAGCCCTTTTTAATAAATTCTTCTAAGTCATTTAAATCTTTTTCATTTGGATGTCCCGCATGGAATGGTCCGAATGATCCACGACAATGGAATTCTTCTGGAGACATTGGAATATTCTTTTTAGCTAATAGTTTAGATACTTGTTTATATGTAGATGGTAATAATGCAGCTGTTGAAATATTTATTACTTGGCCAACTTTAACATTAATATTATTTATAAATTCTTTAACTTTATCATCTACTCCAGCAGCATAAACAGAAGAACAAAGGAATAATAAATCAACATCTTCTTTTAATGGTTCATAAACATCTATAACAGGGATGTTTAAAAGCTCTCCTATTTTTTTAGCTAGTTTTTCAGTATTACCACCGATAGTAAAATATCTTATTGCTACTTTCATATTATTCCTCCTCTAGATATTTTTTAAGTTTTTTTATAATCTTCTTACAATCTTCAACTCCAGTATCATATATTTCTTGGTATTTATCTGGATCAGAATTATTTAATTTAACATCTAATAATTTAGATGGTCGAATTACAAAGATCTTTTTTTGTTTTTCTAATTCTTTAATATATTCTAATGTTTCATTATAGCGAGTATGTCTTGTTGTAACATCTTCTATTAAATTAGGATACTTACGATACTTGATTTTCATTAGATTAACTATTTTTTTAGCATATGGCTTTTTTTCGTAATCTGCTGGTTGAGTTAGTACTACTACTATTTTATCATATCCCAGTTTTTCAGCTTTTTTAACTGGAATACTATCTGATAAACCACCATCTAAATATCTTTTATCCTCTACTCTTATTATTCTAGAAGCTAAAGGAATTGCTGAGGTTGCTCTTAGTTCTTCCATTTGTTCTAGAGGATTAGTTATCTTTAAGTACTCTGGTTTACCATTTTCAATATTGGTAACTGTTGCATAAAAAGTTTTTTTAGTTTTCATGTATGTCTCATTATCGAAAGGATCTAAAACATTGGACATTTTATAGTAAGCGAAATTCTTGTTAACAAAATTACCAGTGAATAACAGTGAACGAACACTCATATATCTTTTGTCTTTAGCATATTTTTTGTTATATCTTAAGGCACGTCCTTTTTGATTAGAATAATAGTTTAAGCCAAAAAGGGTTCCAGCTGAAACACCTATTGCATTAGGTATATAAATTTCTTCATCCATAAGAGTGTCTAAAACACCAGCTGTATATAATCCTCTTAAGGCGCCACCTTCTAAGACTAGGCATGATTCCATATGCATCACCTTTTTTATTATAATATAAAAAAGAGTAGTAAACTACTCTTTTATGAACCAGTACTATTATATTTTTTAATACCTTGATTAAAAATCAGAATACTTATTATGAAAAATAAGATTGATAGTAATGGGAAGAAAACATAAATAATATTATCGCTTTTACCTGTTAAGTATTGAACCGGATAGTAATTTACTAGCATTAAAGGAATAATGAAAGTAAATACTATTCTTACAATCTTTTTATAAATACCCATTGGGTATTGAGTTAACTGACGAGAGCCATCAGTGAAGATATTAACTACTTCTAAGCCTTGGATTGTAATAAAGCAGAAGGCTGCACCGATAATGAAGATGCTAGCAAAGATTGTTACAGCACCAAAAACAATTAGAATTAAAGTTAATAGCTTCGTAAATGTTAGTGTTTCAATTATTTTAGTAGAGCTATAGATAAAGAGAGATAAACTTACTAATACTCTACTTGTTTTTTCATAGCAGATATCATTACCTAATATTTGTAAATAAATATTACGAGGTCTGATTAGTAAAAGATCGAATTTTCCGTGAACAATTAAATCAGAAAAATGATCAAATCCTCTAAAGAACATTTCACTTAAAGAGAATCCTAACCAAACTATTGAGAAACCAAATAATAATTCATAAATATTATAACTATCTAATAAACCAAATTTATGGAATAAAGAGTTAATAGCGAATAATTCAGCTAACATGACTAATCCTTGAGCTATTAAGGATAATAGCAAGGAAACTTTATATTCAAGGGATACTTTTAGATGGGTAGCTAAATACTTAAATAATAGTTTCATCTAACCACCTTGAATACTAACTTTATTTAAGGCTTTGTTCATGACTAGTTTACCAACAACGAATAAAATGATGATCCATATTATTTGTAGTATTATGCATTTAATGGCATAATTACCGGCGATATTTCCAGAATAGATTCTGAACGGTAGATCTCCTATTAAACGGAATGGTAAATATTCACTAATATTAATGATTAGATTTGGTAATAATGGTAATGGTACTGCCAAGCCACCTATTAGTTCACCAAAGGTATTTATGATACTAGAAATACCTTTTTCTTCTTTTGTAAAGAAACCAATAGTATGAATGATTAGATTAATTCCAATAACTATTAGGGATCCTAAGAATAAGGTTACTACAAACAATAGGAAAGCTTTTAATGATATTGGAGCAGTTAAGTTATAAGGTGCTGGTAATAAAAATGCTAAAGCTAAAACAGGAATAAATCTTAATGACATAGCTCCATATTTTTTAGCTATTAGTTTTAAGTACCACCACCAGTATAGATCATATGGACGACATAGTTCATATGCTACTGTTCCTTCTTTTACGGAGTTTCCTATTTCAGGGTCTCTATTTCTTAAATAGATAAGACTAAAGAACGCTTGATTTAACCAAACATAACAGATAAGTTCACGGAAGCTAATACTATCGATGCTAGCGTGTGAATAGAATGCTTGGTAAACCATACAATATAGAAAGCCCCAAAAGAATTGAGTACATAAACCAGCTATAGCTGCTGCTTTATATTGTAATCTTGTAATTAAAACACTTTTAAAATAGCTTAGATAACAAATCACAATTCAAGCTCTTGGTAAAGCTTAACTATTATATTATCTATATCTTCATTTATGACATTAACGTCTTGTATTTCACAAAGGCCAGTAAATTTTTCGATTATACCGGAGACGCTATCTTTGTTAGTGTCGATTCCCAGTAGAATTTTGTCTTCTTTTCTTTCGATTATTTCGATGCCATCTAGTTTTGGTAATTTATCTAGATGATTGTAAATTATCTCGACTGTCTTTCTATTGGAATATTTTTTCTTAATGCCCACTAAAGAACCATCGTATAGTTTTCTTCCATGACCAATAACAATTACACGATTAGTTAGAGCTTCAATATCACTCATATCATGACTGGTTAGGATGATGGTTACTTTATTCTTCTTGTTTATTTCTTTAATGAATTTTCTTACTTCGACTTTAGATACAGCATCTAAACCGATGGTTGGTTCATCAAGAAATAAGATTTTAGGTTTATGAAGTAATGATGCGGCGATTTCGCAGCGCATTCTTTGACCTAAGCTTAGTTGTCTTACAGGGGTTGTGATGAATTCTTCAAGATGAAGCATCTTAATTAGTTCATCTTTAGTTTTTTGGTATTCTTCATCAGATAAACGGTAGATATCTTTTAGAAGATCAAAAGAATCGATTACGGGGATGTCCCACCATAATTGTGACTTTTGACCAAAGACAACGCCAATATTGGAAACATACTTTTTACGATCAACGAAAGGATTAAATCCAGCGACCGAAATAGTTCCACTATCAGGTTTTAGAATACCTGTTAGCATTTTAATTGTCGTTGATTTACCAGCACCATTAGGTCCAATGTAAGCAACTATTTCACCTTCTTCGATTTCGAAAGAGATATCATCTACAGCTTTAATGTATTTGTATTCTCTTTTGAAAAGGGAGCGGAAAGCGTTTTTTAAACCACTATCTCGTTGTAATACTTTGAAAGTTTTACACAAACCTTCAACTCTGATAAAACACATACTTCCTCCTATTTAGATTTTGACCATTTAAAAAGACACATGTTTGTTATGTATCTTGGTATTAAATAATAAATTGTAATAATTCATGTTGAAAAGTAAGTCAGTATATGATTTCGTCTTTTTCATATAATCACTCCTTCCCTCAGAAATGACCAAAATCACATTTTCCATGTAAATTAATACATAACAAAACACAATTTCTTATAAAAAAGTCAATATAAATATAACATGCTTTATTTTAGATTGCAATAATAAGTTATATTTTTATTTAAAAATGTTATAATTACTTTAGGTGATAATATGAATAGGAAACATTTAATAATAATTGGAATTTTGTTAGTAATTGTAATAATTGAAATGTGTTTTATCTTTGGTAAGAAGAAAGATACTGATAATGATGGTGATTCTTTTGAACCTACAAGTAAGTTTACTATCACATACTCTAGTGGCGGTGGCTTTGGTACTGAACTAGATTGTGCTACAGAGAATATAGAAATTGATCAAGGCGGAAATATAAAAATGTATCTTCCAAAATATAAAGAATTTGAACCTCTAACATTTAAGATATCAGAAAAGGAAGCAAAAGAGTTGTACTCTATTTTGATGAGTAAAGGTTATATGAAGTTAAAGGAAGACTTATCTAATTATGATGTTTCAGATGGTGGTTCATCATATATAACAATCAAAAGTGATAATGTAGATCGTTCTGTTGGTGGTCATGCAGCATTCACTAATGGAAAGTTTTCTAGTATGGTATCTGAGATTAGAAAAGTTGTTGGAGAAAAGAATTTAGACAAGTTTGATGAGGAACTTGAAAGATTTAAAAAGAACTATAGAAAATAGTTCTTTTTTTTATCTAACAACTGTTGGTTTTAAAAAACTAAAATAATTAATGTTGCGTAATACCATAAATAGTATTAGTAATACTAAAAATACAACAAGTGTTTTTGTTCCTAATTTTATATAGTTTTTCTTTAATATTTTACAAATAAGAAAGTATCCTAAGTAAAGAAGTAAAAATACAATCGTTAAGAACATAAAAGGATTGAAACGAAATGCTTGATAAAAATCTAATTTAAGTAACGAAAGTACCATTCGTGTTGAGCCACATCCCGCACAATCAATATTAAAATTCTTTTTCCAAGGACAGTCTAGATGGAAGATAATAACTAACGCATAATTAATTACTGCTAGTATAGTTACTAGTATAGCATTCTTATGTTTAGCCATTAATTTGATTCATTATTTCGTTATAAATATCATTTGAGCCACTAATAACTCCAATAATATTGATAACCATAACAATCAAGCCAAGAACGCCTAAAACGATACCAACCCATGCCATCCATACATTCTTCTTATCAACTTTGCCATTCTTAGCATCTAAAACTCCTAAGATACCACATATTAATGCTGGAATACTTACGAATGTACAGCAAAGGAATCCGATAATACCACAAACGAATGCTGTAGTAGCTTTACCGTTTTTTGGAAGACCTGCTACAGGTGCTCCTTGAACCATTTGAGGTTGAGCGTTTACAGCACCACCACAGCTAGGACAAAATTGTACACCATCTTCAACTTGATTTCCACAATTTGGACAAACCATATTATCACTCCTATCTATATTTTAATAGTATCATATTTTTTTTAAAAAAAATATAAAAAATTTATAATAAAAAAAGAAGATTTACTTTTCTTCTTTTTCTTTGATTATTTTTTGATATAAGTTAAAAACTTCATCTATTTTATCATCCCAATTTACATATAAATCTTTAAAGGCATTTTCACGTATTTGGTTATGTTTATTTATATCGGAGAAAATTTCTATAATCTTTTTTGCATATGCTTCAGGTGAATTATCTGAAAGATAACCAGTTACATTATCAGTAACTGTTGCAGCGGTGGCTGCTTCTTTTAAAAATAGACCTGGAGTTCCTTGCGAAGCGGCTTCGATTTGAACAATACTTGAAGCATCGTAAAGTGATGGGAATAAGAATAAGTCTGCTGTTGCAAAATACTTGGCTATTAGTTCACGATCAGTTATTTTACCAGTAAAGATGACACGATCTTTAATGCTAGAAGAATTAACACGTTCTTTAAATTCTTTTTCATCTGGTCCATCACCAACAAAGATCATCTTAAAATTTAATTTATCACCAAGGTGTTCTAGAGCATCGATGATAAAGAAAATGTTTTTTAGTTTGTTAATTCGACCAACAAATAAAAAGACTATTTCATCTTTAATATCGTGTTTAGCTTTAATGTCTCTAATAACTTTTTCTTTGTTTTCGACAGGTAACATTTCAGTAGCATTATCCATAGTACGTGGTACTTTAGAATAACCATAGTCTTCATGGAAGATACGACCTACTTCTTTATTAACTGCCCAACATTCATCGCATTGTTCAAAGGTTTTAATTATTAAAGATTTATTTAATTGCTTAGCTATAAAGTCACTTTTAAAAGCTCTTTTAAAGTCTTGTTCAAATTGACTATGCATCGTTCCAACAATTGGAATGTTGTGTGCTTTGGCATATTTAAGACCAGCCTTCCCCATCATAAATGGTGAGTGAATATGAACAATATCTAAATTATAACTATATAATTCTTTTTGAAATTTTTTATCAAAAGCTGGTAATGGAAGCGGATAGACATATAAAGGAGTCTTAATACTTTTACATCTAACTACTTTATAATTGAATTTACTATCATCATATTTTTCTTTATAACCTGGAACAAACATAATAACATTTGCTTTTTTTGCTAGTCTTTTGGCATAGTTATCAATAACTGAAATAACTCCATCAGTCATCGGATAAAAAGAATCTTCAAATATACCTATTGTTAGCTTTTCCATATAATCTCTCCGTGATTTATTATTTGGTCGAGAAAACGGGATTCGAACCCACGACCTCTACGTCCCGAACGTAGCGCTCTACCAAGCTGAGCTATTTCTCGATAAGAAGAAACTATCTCTTATCTTCTTTATAAGATGCTAGTTTCCAAGCTTTTAAATTTATTGGTTTTGAATAAGTATTACAATATTCACAAGTTCCACCATCTAAACCTTTTAGAGGTGCTCCACAATTGTGACAGTTAATAGATATTGTTTTTTCGCTTAATTCAAATTTAGCTTCATCATAGACATAAACAAATTCACAAATATAAACTGTTTCTTTGCGAATGTCTTTATATTGTTTTTCTCTTCGATTAGATGAATAGTAATAACCAACTGATGATGCAGTCGTAATTGTTGCAGTACCATTCTTTTTGGTATAACTTTTAATAACATGTTTATGAAAGATAATATCTTTATATGATACTTTTATTTCATTAACAATCATGTCATCAATTTCTTTTTTTAAGTTACCGGCAACTAAGACTAAGGATTCATCACCAGCATAGTTCATGTCTAAGTTAGTTTTAGCATTTAGGATGCTACGAAGATTAGATTCAATATTACTATATAATAAATTGATATTGAAATCTTTAAAGTCTTCCCTAATTTTTGGTTCATAGATTGATGTCATACCAGCTATTGACTTAACAGAACTGTAAGCATCTTCATCACTTTGATACTCACCATTTTTAAGTTTGGAAGCAATAGCCTTTAGATTTTCAACACCTATTGTTTCATCTATTTTATTTCTAACTCTTAAGTATAGAAGTACAGCAACAATCATAACTCCTGCAAGTACTCCTAAAAAAACAGCAATAACTATTTTCATATTGGCTCCTATTTAATAACAACGGAAACTAAATCATTTTTAATTACATTATTATTAATTTCAATGAAGTAAATATATCCACTCATATCAGTAGTTCCAATTTCTGGAGCATTCTTTTTAATATAGACAGTTGTTTTAGCTGATAAAGCTATTGACTCTAATTCTGTAGAAATACTACCACTACTAAGAGGAATATAAACTACTATTAATGATTTTTCTTTGAAATATACATTTCCGTATTTTCCTTCGAAGTTAGGAACATGATCTGTTATTTCTTTTAAGTCTTCTTTGTTTCTAATGATAACAGCTTTTTGTTTATCAAAGAAATAACCTTGATATTTTTTATAATTTAAGAAAGCTTCTTTAATTACTACTTCACTTTCGCCACACTCTAATTTTTTAGTTTTAAAAGCCCATTCTTCTTGAAGAATATCAAAGGGACGACAACCATAAATATTATAAAATAATCCATGGATAACATATTCTTTTTCATTAATAGTTTCTTTGTAACTTAAAACTGGATGTTTTTTAAGTAAAAAAGAAATACTTGAATCCAAGAGGATAACACATATTATTACTACTAAAATTATGAGAATTGTTTTTTTTCTTTGTTTTTTCTTCATTTTAAATCACCAAATATATTATACCATAAAAAAAGAAACTCATTAGAGTTTCTAATTAATTAAACTATCAATTAAGACATTAAATTCATCTATAGCTTCTTGGTTATAGTTTTTAACATCTATTAAGTCTTTATCAACACTAATACTCAAACCATAGTTTTCTGAAGATGTTTCAGTCTTTGGAGTTCCAGTCAATTTTTCAATACCATCTTTGATTTGATTTATTTGTTCTTTTGTTAATTTCTTTTCTTTAACAAAGCTATCTTGAGGTGCTGTTCCATTAGCTAGTAATTCATCTATTACAACACTTTTTTCGACATCGCCATCATCATAGATTCTAGTAGTTATACGATTAGGATAACTAAATACTACTTTATTAACTAAGATGAAACTCTCTGATGGTTCTTCGTTACTAAATGTGCTGATAGTTTTTTTAGATTCAGAACGATCTATTGGTTGATATTTTTGTCGTTGACTATTGCGGTATGATAAACCTGCCCCCACTACACAAAGGAATACTATTAGTAAAAAGACAACCGCAGCTTTTTGTTTGTTATCATATTTCATATCTTTTACCTCTTATTGTATATTTATATAATCATTATAACATAAGATAAATGAATTATTGATTTTTTTTGTAATTTGGAACTAATTTTTTAATGGCTATTTCAGTTTCTTTTGATGTTAAACCGGTTTTGCATTGTGTTTTTACGAGGTGTTCTTCTAATTCTTGAACATCGTTATCATCATCTAAAATAACGTAATTTACTGGTGTAGAAAAAGTACTCAAGAAAGCTTTTATCTCTTCTCCTCTAGTTTTATTTAATACCGGTGTTAAACCTATTACACGAGAAGCTAAATCAAATTCCTCAAGTTTTTGAATTAGGATTTTTAAGTGTTTTGGATCACGACGCCAGACGGATGTTATAACTATATAAGCATCAGTTGCTTCAACAATTTCTTTTAAATGTTCTAAACAACGTTTATCAAAAGGATAATTACAACCAGACATCTGACGATGCGTTTGAGCATAAACAAAGCGTAAGTTATCCTGGGAGTTTATAACTCCATCAACATCTAAGAATATGATATTCATATTATCACCATTTTTATTATAACAAAAAAAGGAACATTATAGTTCCTTTTGATTATCTTCTGGTTTTTTAGATTTTACTAAAATAGCAATATCCATTTGAACTGCAGGTTCTGGATTAATAAATGTGTTGAAGATTTCTTCAGATATTAATCTTCTAGTATCTTCGTATTTTTCAATATAAGGATCGGCAACGAATTCTCTTCTTATCGAACTTTTTAGTAGTTCATCAACAGTTTCATCTCTTAAGCAAGATACAAGTAAATTTGTTTTAATCGTTGATTGATAGATATATCTAGTAACGATATGATCAAAAATATCATCTGGTCTAGTAGCTGTTAGTTTTCTAAATAATTCAAAATCTTTTAGAGTTAATACTACACCACCGTAGTAATAAAACCAGTGATTTAATAATGTTATTTTTTCTTCAGTAGTAAAATCTTCCCATTTTTTTGCTTTTTCCATTATAAGGTCTCCTTGTGTTGTATATTGTAAGTTATAAAAAATATTTTGTAAATAAAAATCATTACAGTTTTCAATGCTTTTTTATTAAACTTCCGAGAATAATGCCAATCATTGTTGATAAAGAAGCTATTAATTTTATATCTTTTTTTAAGATAATTGAAACAATTATTCCAATTATTAGATACATAGTCATACCTTCTATAATACAAGTTTCTTTAGCTATATTATTATTCTTTTGAAATCTTAAATACGCATAAAGAATAGTTATTAACATAAAGACTAAAGGTAATACTTTGATTATTCTTGTCATATTATTTCCTTAAATTAGCTTGTTCATTCACGGAAGGTATTTCTTCAGCAATTACACTATTATATATTTCTTCAATTTCTTTTAATTCTTCAAGTACAGGCATGGACTTTTCAGGATTTTGAGCAAGATTATCTGCTCTTTTTAAGGCGAATAATAAACGAATGTTTTCGGGACCCAATTCATGTATTAATGCTTTTATCTTACCTCTTTTGGTACTTAATCTACCATCATGATGATAGATTAATTCGTTAACAATAAATCTTGTTTGTTGATCTAAACCAAATTCAAGAGCAAACTTCCTAAAAATCTGGGTACTAACTTTATGATGACCATAAAAGTGACCAATACCCTTTTCATCTTTAAAAAACACTTCTGGTTTACCAATATCATGAAATAAAGCAGCTAATCGCAAATAAGGATTGGGTTCAGTATTTTCGATTACTTTTAAAGTATGTTCAAAGACATCATAAAGGTGCCAAGGATTTTGTTGAGCAAAGCCATCTGTTTTTCTTAATTCAGGAATAAGATTAAAGATAAATTCTTTATGTTCTCTAATTAGTTCAGAAGCATTAGGACTTGTTAGAATTGTCATTAATTTTTGAAAATCTGCAGCTTTAGATTCATTTGTTGTCATCCTATTCCTCCTCTGTTTCTTTTTCAATTACTAATTCAATATAGTTTTTCTCACCTGATGAAACGGTTATTACATAACCATTAACAACAGCGACTCTATTTCGAACAGTACTAATAATAAAGTCTTCATCTTTATCACGACTGTTATAATGCATATTATAAGTTAGTTCACCGGCAACAATGCACTGGGCATCTTTTGGACAACGACTATCAACAACACTTTCATATTTAATATTACTTAATTCTTTATCATCAATATAAAGAGTCTCACCTTTTTTAATGATAGTCTTTTCGTTTAAATTAATATAATCAATTTTAATAGAGGCATTTTCATTTTGACGACTAGCATAGTTGTAAGCAAAAATACTAGTAATAATTGAAAGAACAAGAATAAAAACAATAATGCCAAAGAAAACCATACGTGGTGTTAGGTTTGGAACATATTCATTTTTTAATTCTTTAAATGTTTCAATGAATTCTTTTATCATAGCATCCTCACGATATAATTATAGCATAAAAAAATAACTACTGATTAGTAGTTATTATTCTTGTGTCAACAGCTTATTTTGTATCCTTTTTTTGTGGTTTTAAAGCTTTCTTTAAACCTTTTTCTTTTACTTTTAAAACTATACCGTCTAATGATGGTGTAGCATCATCAACATATTTGCCTGTTGGTTTAGAACCAAAAACAAATTCAAAATCAACAAGTTTATAATCGTCATGAACTGCTAAATTATATTCAAAAACATCTTTTAATTCTTTTTTTGTTAAGTAGGTTGTACTTGGGAATGGAACACCAGTTTCAACAATTGAGAAGCTTACATGTGGATGTCCTTCATTATCTTGATATTCACATTTAGCTTTCAAATTATCTCTTTGGTAACTGCCATAGTATTTTTCAATTAAGTTTAAGACATTGGCAACGGAAAGAGTTATTTTTTTTAGTCCAGTTTCTTCATCGTAACCAACAAACTTTCCTTGTTCATATAGTTCTTGATATTTTTGAACTACTTCAGCATTATTACTACAATTAACGATTTCATCTTCAACGAATCTCATAACATCTTCTTGTGTATAGAAGCCGAAATGTTGCTTGGTATTAGATTGATCAGTAACTGTTAAAAAGTAATAAACAGTTTTATCATCTATTACAGTATCAATAGATACATATAATCTATTTAATGATCTAGATTGTTTGTTTCCTTTTATAAACCAATTTTCACCAGTAATTCTTTTCATATTAACCCTTCCTTTTCCCAAGAGGTTATTATAACATAAAAAAACGGATTTGCATCCGTCTTTTTTAATTAATTGGAATTTGTTTAACTTCTTTAGCTTTGTTTTCAAGTTCTTTCTTAGGTACTTCTAGTTTTAAGATACCATTCTTGAATTCAGCATGAATGTCTTCTTCTTTAATGTCATCTCCTACATAGAAGCTACGAGAGCATTCGCCATAGAATCTTTCTTGATGAACGAATTTTTCGTTTTCATCATTCTTTTCTTCTTTATTAACTTTGGCATGAATATTTAGGTAACCATTATCTAAAGAAAGTTTAATATTTTCTTTTTCAAAACCAGGAAGATCAATGTCTAAGACATATCTATCTTTCTTTTCTTTGATATCTGTTTTCATTAAGCTTCTTTCTTTTTTAGGCATAAATTCATGTCTTGGGAAGAATTCATCATCGAAGAAATCATCAAATAAATCAAAGCTATTTTTTCTTGGTACTAACATCATATATAATCAACTTCCTTCCATAACGTGTTACGATTAGGTAGCACCTATATATAATAATACCTGTAATAAGTTGCTTTATTTCCTTATTACGCTTATATAATAGCACTATAATTAGCACTTGTCAATAGAGAGTGCTAATTATTGTTTTCTTTAATTGTAAAGATTTGTCTAATAAAAAAAACGGAATAATTATTCCGTTCTTAAGGCTTCAACCGGGTCTTTTTTAGCTGCCATCTTTGATGGTATTGTACCTGCTAAAACATTTAAGCCAATACTTAATAAGATTAGGAAGATAGCTCCACCAAATGGCATGTTAGCAATACCATTAATCTTGGCCATGTGAGCAACTACAGCATTTACCGGTATAGTTATTAATAAAGCAACAACAATACCTAAAATACCAGCAATAGCACCTTCAATAATTGTTTCAGCTCTAAATACTCTAACGATATCTTTTTTAGAAGCACCAATGGCTCTTAAGATACCAATTTCTTTAGTTCTTTCTAGAACACTAATATAAGTAATAATTGAAATCATGATACTTGAAACAATTAAACTTATGGCAACGAAAGCAATTAGTACAGCAGAAACGATACTTACAACTTTGGTAATTCCACCAATTAGCGTTTTCATTAAATCATTGTATTCGATTACTTTTTCTGGTTCGTTATTCTTTTTCATTTCTTCGTTGTAATCTTTAATCATTTTAACGATAGCTTCTTTAGAATTATAATCTTTTGGATAAATATTAATAGTTGATGGTTCATTAAGGTCATAGATAGCAAGTTGTTTTTCAACGTCATCATAAGTATTTGTAAAGCCATCAAATGCTTCCCCTGTTAAAAGATTAACTTCTCTATTATTTCTTTGTTTTTCATAAATAGATGTCTTACTTGTTTCTTTTAAGATATGAAGAGTTAAGTCATGAGTATAACCAATTGAACTAGTAGCGTTTTCATCTTCTATGACACCAACAATAGTTAATTCTATTCCGTTGTTGATTTTATTCTTCATGTAATCTAGATCATTTGAATGATCAATGAATATTCCCTTTTCCTCTTTATAATAATCTGTATTTAGAATTAGTTTATAAGTCTTATTTAAGAAATCTTCATATGAATAAGAACTACTTTCAACCTTGTAACTATTATCTTTAATAATCTTTTCTAGATCAGAAGATAATTCTTTTCTATCTTTAATTCCTAGAGAATATAATGTTGAATCACTAACGTTTTTATCTACTCCTACTACTAGAACGATTTCATTATATTTCTCTGGCATTTTACCTGCTAATACTTTATATTTTGAACTTGATAGTTCATTAAAGATATTAGTACTAGTTTCAGTCAAATTACTTGGATTAACTTTTAAATAATCTTTAGTATAAACTTGTAACTCAAAGTCATATGAATAAATTATTTTATCAGCGTATTTATCTATTTCACCATTTTCATCTAGGTATTTTTTAAATGAAGTAATATCACTTTTTTTAACAATACCTTCACTAGTAATAATAGATGTTTTAACTAGGTCATCATTTGAACAGATTTTACCTTCTTCACATTCTGTGGATTCACTCATATCAAATGCAGCAGCAATAGTTCCTAGTAAGTCATAACTAGTTCTTTGTAATGATATTGGATAATCTGATAATGATTCTTTTTCAAGATTAGTAGCATAGTTTTTAACACCAGTTGATAAAGCTAAAATTAAAGCAATACCAATGATTCCAATGGAACCAGCGAATGCTGTTAGGAAAGTACGACCTTTTTTTGTTAATAAGTTATTAAATGATAAAGATAGAGATGTTAATATAGACATTGAAGTTTTATTTGCTTTTTTACCCTCTGTTTTTTCGCCTTTACCATCATATGGATTACTATCATTAATGATAATACCATCTTTTAATTCAACAATTCTTGTTGAATATTCTTTAGCTAGTTCTGGATTGTGAGTAACCATAATAACTAATTTGTCTTTAGCTATTTCTTTTAATAAATCCATTATTTGAACACTAGTTTTAGAATCAAGAGCTCCAGTTGGTTCATCTGCTAAAATAATTTCCGGATCATTTACTAAAGCACGAGCTATAGCAACTCTTTGCATTTGACCGCCAGATAATTGATTTGGTTTTTTATCAATATGTTCTTTTAAACCTACTTTTTCTAGAGCAGCAGTAGCTTTTTTTAATCTTTCTTTTTTAGATACTCCAGATAAAGTTAAAGCCATTTCTACATTAGCTAAAACTGATTGGTGCATTATAAGATTGTAACTTTGGAAAATAAATCCTACACGATAATTACGATAAGAATCCCAATCACGATCGTTGTATAATTTAGTAGAAATGTTTTCAATTATTAAATCTCCTGAATCGTATTTATCTAAGCCACCAATAAGATTTAATAGGGTTGTTTTACCACTACCTGAATGGCCTAGAATGGAAACAAATTCGTTACGACGGAAATTAATATCGATTCCTTTTAATACTTGTTGAAAGTTATCACCTACTTGATAACCTTTTTTAATATCTTTTAATTCTAACATGTAATCACTCCAGTTCCTTTATTATACTTAACAGGATATAGATTTCAAGATTTTTTTTGAAGCGTTTTTTAAGCATAAAAAAAGAAAATGAGATCATTTTCTTTTCTATAAATTATTAGCGAAATAAGTAATTGTTATCATGATTATTAAGACTACAATTATTAAGCCAAAGATTATGAAGTGTTTCTTCTTTTCAGAATATAAAGTACCAATAAATTCTCTAATGAAAGCATTCACCCAGAAGTATATTTTAGTTTTACTACCAATTCCTTCTAAATATAGATTTTGATTAGTAGCAATTAATCCTGCTCTAAAGACATGATATTTATTAGTTGAAAAAGCTACTTTAGCATTTTTCTTATTTATTAACTTATTAGAAAAACTGATATTTTCATAAGTATTTTTAGATTTATCATCAATTAGAATATTCTTTTTAGGGATTCCCTGTTCTATTAAATAATTCTTCATAGCTTCAGCTTCAGATATTATTTCATTTGATCCTTGTCCACCTGAAGGAATAAAAATTAAATCTTTATTAGTTTCTTTTAATTGTTCATTTCTAAATTCAATGGCTTTATCTACTCGACCTTTTAGTAATGGCGTTAGAGTTCCATCTTTTTTGATTTGGCAACCTAAAATAATCATATAATCTTTGTTATGTTCAATCTTGCGATTAGCAGCTTTAATGGCAATAATAATTGTACTAATTAAGATACATTCAATATAGGTGATGGTTAAATAAACTAATGCTTCAGCAAAGTTATAAATATAAGGACCAGCTGAGTTTAAATTATATATATTAACAGTATGAGAAGTTAACAAAATTCTATAAACAAAATCTGGTAATAAAGTAAATACACAAATGAAGATTCCTAAGAATAAACCTAAAAGATTACGCCATGATTTTCCTTCTTTTTTTATTAACAAAATATTACTAATAGTAACTAAAATAGAAGTAATAAGTGCTAATGGGAAAAGAATAATAGAAAAGGCTCCTGTGGAGTTAATAGTATCATCAATTGTTGAACTAAGTCCATTATAATTAAAGATGGAAATAATATTCATTAATGTAAAAAATGATAAGAAGATAATAATACCTAAATAAGCAACATTTCTAAATTGATAGAGATTTTCTTTGGTATTATGACGATATCTTTTTATTAGAATATATAGTGTATATATTAAAATCAAAGAAATAGAAATTGGTATTACTTCAGATGCAGTACAATTACCAAAATAGTTATCTTCAGTAATAATTTTAGATTTATGAACATAAATATTTTTTCCTTCAGTAAAGCCCCCTTGATCTAAGAAAACATTTGCTTTACCAGCCTTAGTTTCTTTTATTCTAACTTTTAGTTCATTACCTTTTATTTCTTCTTTGAGAATCTCTACTGATCCATCTCCATTCTCAATACTGATAGTATAATTATCATCTTTGACGTTAAAGAAGGATAATTCATATTCTCTTCCTTTCCAAAGAATAACAATTGTAGAAATAATAGTTAAGAAAATGGTAAGAATTATTAGTTTTTTAATTTCTTTCTTCATCTTTATTATCTCTTTTCTTTATTAAACGATATGGCTTTTCTTTTTCGCGTAGTTCTACTTCAACGCCTTCATAATATGGAGTTTCTTCGTCAAAGAAATAGCCGATGCGATGAACACCACCAATGTATTTAAAGCCGATAACATCGTAATTAAGATCATTTAGATAGTATTCAATAGCTCTTTTTATATCAGCATTAGTTAGTAGAATTCTATTGTCTCTTTTGATTTCTTCATAATCCAAGTGTTCTATTAAGTAATAACGAATAGTTGGATTACCATTAAAATCAGTACCTAACTCTTTGCTAACAGAAACATTATAATTTTTTCCTTCACCGAAACACCTAGCGATAGCTTCAGCTACTTGTTCTTCGGTTAAAGTCATTTTAGTGTCTTTAAGTTCTTGGTTTATTTCAAGTTGAGGGTTTTCTAATTGATTATTTGCACATAATTCTTGATATTTGGAAATTATCTCTTCAAAAGTTTGACATTTATCAATCACGTTCTCAACGAAAGAAATAGCATCACCTAAGTTATAGAAATTAAAAACTAAGGTATCTAATTCTCCATTTATTACTTGTAACTCAAAGTAATTAACACGACCATTTTGTTTGAGTTCTATTTTGTTATAAAAACGTCTTAATGATCGAGAAAGTTCATTACCTTTATAATACCAGTTATTTCCTTTAATTAATCCCATTTTGGACACCCTCTTCTTGGTTTTATTATAACATAAAAATAAAAAGATAAGTTTTTACTTATCTTTTATTTTGTTTAGCTCTTTTTTGTTTTTTAGCGGTTCTTGAAGATTGATAATTGGAGCATTATATTTTTCTTTTATTAATGATGCAGCTTTAGTATCTTCATTACCACTACCACTATAAAGAATAAATGATACTTTCTTGTTTTCAAGATTGATTTTAGCTAAGACACTATTAATTGGTGATGATAAACGACCATTCCAAATTGGTGAACCAATTACTACTTCATCATATTTTTCTATGTTGTTATCAAAATCAACTAGTTTATCTTTAGCATTAATCATAGCTTTAAAGCCACCAGACATAATACGAAGAAAGAATGGTTTTGGTAATTCTTTTTTAGGAATTACTTTTCTAATGTCATAACCTTTTTCTTTTAAGTTTTCAGCAATTAAATCACCATTACCACTTAAACTATAATATATAAAAATCTTTTTCATTTCTTTCCTTCTTAATCAGCATACTCTGGCGTAGCACATGTATGAAGATTAACATTAATACTAGTCAAGAATTCTTTTAAAGCTTTGTTATTACCATCAGTAATCATCATATAAACATATTCGTTTTTACCAAAATAGATTTCATATTCTGGTAAGTTCTTGTTAGTAAATGTCATCTTATCAGCATTTTTACTATTTTTGATAATATTTATAACATCATAATCGTAGTTACCTACTTCTTTTGTTGTATATTTAAGTATAGCATTACCTACTTCATTTGGTTTAATAGCTTCATATGCTGTGTATAGTTCGTATTTACCATCAGCATAAACATTTAGTGATACTGGTGTACATTTAGCTTTACCCCAAGCAATATTAAATAATAAACCATTATCATCTTTAATATCTTTCTTTTCTAGTTTAGAAGGATCTAAGATTTTATCATAATATTCTTTTACTTTAGATTCATTATTCATTTTTAATTCATAGTTAAGAATCTTATCAGCCATTTTTTTGTCTTTAGCAAGTTTTTTTACAGAGTCAGTATAAAAGCTTCCATCTTCTGGATTTTCAACGCTGATTATTTTTTCATCTTCAAAATTAAATTTATAAAACATTGAATAACCAGATGCTGATTTTGGTTTACCTTTTTCAAGGTAGTAACCTTCTCCTAATACCCACATATAAGCATGTTTTTGTTTTCCTTCTTGGGTTGTGCCTAATCCATCATAAGAGATAAAGAAATGATAGTAATTTTTTTCTGCATCTGGATTATGTTGATAATCTGCATTTGTTAAGTATTCAACTGCAAGTTCATATAATCTGTCGTTATCGGTAATATAGTATTCATCTTTACTACGATCAACAGCTATTGAAATAATAATAGCGATAACTAGAACTAGTAGAGCACATATACCAATTATCTTTTCTTTCTTATCCATATTAATCACCTATGTATATTATATCATAAATAAAAAAAGATAGATTTTGCTCTATCTATTTGATTATTTTTCCTTTAACGGATTCCCATACTTTTTTTAAACTTGGATATGATAATTTATCATATACTTCTTCAAATGGAACCCAAATAGTTGGATGAGTATCTTCTGAGGTGTTATCACTAGGTCCAATATCTTTGGCAAGATAATAGTACATTTCAACATCTTCACCACTAGGTGTTACATACTCTTCTTTATAAACAGGATCTTTTTCTAAAAGAAGACAGTCATGTTTTGTTTCTTCAGCTGTTTCACGGATGGCACATTCTTCAAGTGTTTCCCCTTCTTCAACGTGTCCTTTAGGGAATGAATATTCTACTCGTTTACGTAGAACTAAAGCGGTGGTTTTATCTTCGAAATTAATGAGAATACAACCAGTTTTTTTTACTTTGCTCATAATATCCCTCCTATGTTTTTATTATAGCAAAAATGAGATAGAAAATATCTCATTATTTTTTAATTCCAAAAACTTTTTTTAGGGTTTGACCTAACCCTTCTTTTTTGGATTGTTTATATTCTTTTTCAACATTAATAGCTTGTAATCTTAGTTCTAAAGCTTCTCTTCTTATTTGATTCATTTCAGTAAAAGCTTTATTCATTATTTCTTCAGCTTGAGTTTCTTTTTTTAAACCTTTTTCATAAAGATATAAAGCTCTTAGTGATTTGAAGCCTTTCATATCAAGATTCTTACGCATTGTTTCTTCTAATAATTCTTTAATCCAAGTTGGTCTTGGTAATGTTTCGATTTTGTCATTATTAGCTTTTGCTTCAGGAACTTCAATACCTAGAGTTATTTCTAACCAAGCTGCAACTAGATGACGGTGACAAAATTTCATATTAGGTTCATAACATAATAAAGCGCTATTATCTAAATCACTTAAAACTTGCTCTGGATCCAACTTAGATAAAACAGTTAACCAATATTGTTCAACGTAATATCTAGTATTTTCTTCTTCTGGAATCTTACCAATATTATCTTTCCAAGTACGCCACCAAGTTTTTTTAGGAGCTAGGTCAAGATAAGCTGCTCCTTCGTATTTAGCATCTTTTCCACGATCACCAGAAATAGTAACTGGTTTTATTTTAGTAGAATGCCAACTATTATAATTACTTGTATAGATCATGTTATACCTCCATTGAATTTCGAAATTATTATAACATAAAAACTCGGATTAATTCCGAGTCTTTTGTTTAACTACTTTTTAGTAATTAATCTTGCAACAAAGATAACTATGCATGCTCCAACAACAGATGTAATAATGGTTCCAATAATGCCGTTTACAGATAAGCCTAGTAAGTTAAAGATTAAGCCACCTACGAAACCACCAATGATACCTAGGATGATGTTTCTTACAAGGCTTCCAGAAGATTTCATAAGAATTCCAGCAAGCCAGCCAGAAACAGCACCAATCACGATTGCAATTATGATGTTAAGTAACACGATTATCCCTCCTATTGATTTTATTATATCATGATTTTTTTAGATAAAAAAAGAACTAAAATTTAGTTCTTAAAATTGTTTTTCAAATTCACCTTTGATACCAATTCCTTCACTCTTGATCATAAAGGTTCTAATATTGAATTTTTTCATGTTTCTTTCCAGTTTAATTAGCTCATATTTAGTTAAAGCGGTATAGATGATATAAGTTCTAGAATCATCATATCCACCTTTAGCATACCAATAAGTGAAATCTCTATTTAATTCATTTTTAATGAAATCATTAATTACTTTTGGATTCTCTTTGCAGAAGATAAAAGCAGTTGAACAAATATTTTGTTCATGTAATTTATCAACCATTAAACTATCTACTGCAGAATAAATAATAGAATAAATCATAATTGGTAAACCATATCTAATACCAGCAACAGCATAGATAAATAGATTTACTGTTAAACCTAATTTACCAACAGAAAAGTGATTATTCTTTTTAGCTAGAGTTAAACCAACAATATCTGTTCCACCTGTGGATGCACCACTAGATAGAATTAAACCTACTCCAACACCACCAATTAAACCACCAACTATTACATTAGTTAAAATATCATCTACTAATAGTTTATTTGGTAATAGTGATAATAAAACAGCTTGGATAGATACAGCGAATGTTGTTCTAAAGAAGAATGTTTTTCCTAGGTTTCTATAAGCGATAATAAATAATGGAATATTTATTAAATAGTAAATAATACCACTGTAATCAAAAGAAGTATCTATTTTAAAGACATCATTACAAATACTTCTTATTAATTGTGATAAACCTAAAATACCACCTGTATATAGATTATTTGGTACAACAAAGAAATTTATTGCTACACAAAATAATAGTGAGCCAAGTAATGCTTTAAATAAATCTTCTAAACTCCAATTAAATATTTCTTTTATTTTTTTCATGAAGTCACCTCAAATCATGAAAATTATACCATTTTAAAAATAATTGTAAATGATTACTTTTATTCAATACCTAATAGATTTGGTAAATCATTTAAAAATTCATTAAAATTTGAATATATTTCGTCTTCTTCAACTCTTTTTCCTTCATGATTAAAGATGGAAATACGTTCATTATCTTTTTCACATAATATTGGGTCGCCATTTGCAAGTGCTCCAATTGTTATATAATTTGAAGAAGTGGCTGGATCCCATTTATTGCCAATCTCAATTAAAGGATTATGGAAAACGCCATATAACTGAATACCAGCAGGTAGGAATAGTTCTCCTCCATCGGAATATTCTAACCACTCTTTAAAGCGTTGTGGTAGTTTAATATCATTTGTCTTTTCAAAATTAGTAATTTGTTCTGAAGTTGCACCTTCAATGAAACTCATCTTTCCTTTAATATTTAAATTGTCGATAATGTTTTTTAATTCAGTATTATTCATATTCTTTATGCCTCCTATTATCATAAATTTGGTCATATTTATTATAACACTATTTATTTTCGACAATGAAAAAAGAACTCTAATAAGAGTTCTAATAATTCAACATGGTAGCGACGGTGTGATTCGAACACACGACCTGCCGGGTATGAACCGGATGCTCTAGCCAGCTGAGCTACATCGCCATAAATCAGTGCAAATTAAATATAACACAATGATTAGATTTTAGCAAGTTTTTTTACTTTTTGCAATAAAAAAAGAGCTTTTGCTCTTTTATAATATTAAAGTAATAACATCGTGAATACTAATGTAGATCATTAATGCTATTAGTAAGAAGAAGAATATCGTTGTTGTAATAGATTCTACTTTAGCATTAACTTTCTTTTTCGTAATCATTTCAATTAATAAGAATAGGACATGTCCACCATCTAAAGCAGGTATAGGTAAAATGTTCATAATACCTAGATTTAAACTTAGATAAGCTGTTAAATATAGAATACTTGCTATACCAGCTTTTCTAGTTTCACCTACTACTGTATAGATGCCAACTGGACCAGATAAGTTATTAATTGATAATTTACCTGTGAATAAACTACCTAATGTTAACCACATTTGTTCAGAAATTGAAACGAATTTACCAATACCATATTTAAGTGCTGGTAAGAAACCTTTTTTGATCTTAGGTTCCATTTGAATACCAAAGATAGCTCTTTCATTTCCTTTTTCATCTTTTTCAATTTCTGGTGTTACTGAATAAGTAGCTTTTTTACCATTTTGATGTTTTACGGTAATATCGTAAGTGTTGTCTTTATCTTTTAAAAGTAATAATAGTTGGGCTTTATCCCAAGTCTTAACTTTTTTACCATTAATGGCTACAATTCGGTCACCATCAACAATACCATCGGTAATTATTTCAACTTCTTTACCTTCAGCTTCATCATAAACCGTTTCTTTTACTTGAGTTTTAGCGATAGCTGAACCTTCAACTACATGATCAATAGTTGGATCTAGTGATTGAGCTCCCCAGAATAAAGCTATAACGAATAATAAGATAATAGCTAATAAGAAGTTGTTGAAAACTCCGGCACAAAGAATTATTAATCTTTGCCACCATTTTTTATTACACATAAATTTATCTTTAGGTACTGTTTTTGTGTCATCATCTTCATAGATTTCACCAGCCATTTGGACATAACCACCAATTGGTAAAGCTCTTATTGAATAATCAATGCCATCTTTACCTTTGATAGTTTTTATAGCAGGTCCCATACCAATTGAGAATTCATGGATAAAAACGCCATTTTTCTTAGCTGTAATAAAATGACCAAATTCATGAACAAAAACTAAAACACCTAAGATAACTATAAATAATAAGATGTTAATTATTGTTGTCATCTTTGCCCCTTTCTAGAATAAGTTAAGAATTGCAATTATAAATGTATAACCTAATGCAATAAATACCATGCTATCTACTCTATCTAAAACTCCTCCATGACCAGGCATGATATTAGAGAAATCTTTGATACCATTTTCTCTTTTAATTTTACTGAAGAATAAATCTCCTAGTTGACCTAAAATTGATAGGAATAAAGTCATTATAATTAAAACTGGAATACTAATAGTATTAGTAACAACGTTATAGTAGAAGATTGCTGCTACTGCTGTACCAGCGATAGTTCCACCAATACTTCCCTCAATTGATTTCTTTGGAGAAACTTCAGGAATTAGTTTATGTTTACCAGTTAAACTTCCAACAATATAAGCAAATGTATCTGTTACTGTAGCAATTAATATTAAGTATAAGAATAACCATTTAGATGCACTATATAACATAATGAATAAATGGAATACTATACCAATGAATAGAACTGTTCCACATAAATGGAAAGCTTCTTTAGTAGTATATTTACCTTTACTATCAAAGATAGCTGGAATTAGTAATAGTAAGAATAATGGAGCTAGTAAAACAGCTTCTATACCATTAAATAAATAAGCAGCATTAGGATGTAAGATAACAATTATAACAGTTAAGAATAAACCAATTATTTGAATTAATGCTGGATATGGTTTATGACTTTCTTTTAAGCCCATAGTTTCTTTATAAGCTTGAGCAGCTAATAAACCAACAGCAGTAATAAATGGAATGCCTCCAATTATAAATAAAGGAATTAAGATTGCTATTGCAATAACAGCACTTATTACTCTTTTTTTCATTTCTTGTTACCTCCAAATCTTCTTTCTCTTGTATTGAAGATATCAACAGCTTTCTCAAATTCTTCTTCATTAAAGTCAGGGAAATATACTTTTGGGAAGTACATTTCAGCATAACTCATTTCATATAACATGTAGTTACTTAATCTTTCTTCACCACTTGTTCTAATTAGGAAATCAATTGGTGGTAATTCTTGATACATGTATTTATAGAAGAATGTATCATCTATTTCTTCTAGTTTAACCTTGCCGTCTTGAACGTCTTTAGCAAGTCTTTTAGCACCATCAGCTATTTCTTGACGACCGCCATAATTTATACAAATATTGAAGATTCCTTTTTTATTATCTTTAGTCTTTTCAGTTATTTCATCCATAGCTTCTAAGACATCTTCTCTTAGTGGTTCACGACGACCAGAGAAAACAATTTTAATGTCTTCATCATGCATTTTTTCACTTTCCTTATGGAACCAATTAACAAAGATATCCATTAAATAATCTACTTCTTCTGGATCTCTTTTAAAGTTCTCAGTTGAGAAAGCATATACGCTTAATACTTTAACTCCTTTATTAAATATATATGGAGCTAAGTTTCTTATATTTTCAAATCCTTTTTGATGGCCTTTAATTGATTTTAAGCCTCTCTCTTTTGCCCATCTACGATTACCATCTAAAATGATAGCAACATGTTCAGGATAAATTTTTTCCATTTTTCATCAAATCCTTCCTAATAAATTATACTATTTATAAGGCTTAATAGCAAGGAATTAAAAAGAAGATATTGTTTAAATATCTTCTAAATATGATATATTTTTAGTTCTTTTTTAATTCTATCTGGAAGAGGTGTTTCTTCTTCTGACATATTCCATGGTAATTGGAAATCCGGAATTAGTTTTGTTTTAATTGGATATTCCCTTACCTTTAGGATTAAAGCATCAAACATCTTGAATGTTTTTAATTCTTGAGCCGAAATAAGTGGATTATTTTCACTTTCTTCACCAGCTAGTTCAGATATCTTTCTTAAGGTATCTTCATCTGAAGAATATAAGTAGATAATTGTTGGAATGTTATTATACATTAATAACGTTTCTTCTCTACCATATAATAGTACTAAAGATGAAATACTATCAATTAACATTGTAAATCTAATATTTAAGAAGCGACTTCTAGATAAAACATTATGGAAGTCTTCAATAGGACTTAATTCTGTAAAACGATCAAGAATAATATTTATTCTTCTAGTATTAGATCCTTTAGCATTAACTACATAGTATAATTCTTCAATTATTGTTGTCATGTATTTAGCATTTGACTTAGATGGTTCACCAATAACGAATAAGGCAAATTTATCATTAGTTAATTCTTCTAGATTGAAATCACTAGATGAGAATAAAGATGATAATTGAACCTTACTAATTAGTAAACCTAAAGCTTGTCTAAATACTGATAGAATTCCTCCTCTAGTTTCATTTGGCGCTAGTAGAGTTGATGTTAAATTGATATTAGCTGGATTTGTTGGTGGTAGTGAGGCAATTATTTTTTCAGCTGCACCTGATGTTTCTATTTGATTTGATAAATCATAAACACTATTGAAGTTTATTTCTTCTTCTTTAGCATTTTCAAATAAATATAATACTAAACCAACAAAATAGTTTTTAGCTGAAGTATTCCAGAATGGATCAGTATTTTTATCAACTGTTGGATAAATGATATTACCAATACTTTCAACCATACGCATTGCAGCATCTTGGTTACCTGCTTTATATAAATGATATGGGTCAAGTAATGGATTGAAATTATTACTATGTTCAGAATCTTGTAAGTTAATTATAAATGTCTTATAATCTCTTTTCTTTAATTCAGAACCTAGTTTCTTATATATCTCACCCATCTCATCGATAACAACCATTGATTCATTAGCTAGTAATGATAATCTTAATTGTGGTAAGACTGTTGTTTGAGTTTTACCACTTCCTGTTGATCCTATTACTATATAGTGTCCTTCTTTATCATCAACATATATACTATTATCATCATGGAAGAATGGAATTCCTGATCTTTTAACATCAAGAGATCTATCTATTCTTGTTAATCCTTTCTTAATTATTTCTGTTTCGGCAAATTTTGCATAACTTTGCATAATCTTTTCCTCCCTTTCATGATTTCATTATAAATTACTATTTTAGGGAAAATTTAAACAAAAATGACTTTTGTGATATAATTTAAGTACGGAGGGTTATTATGAAACCAAAAGAATTAGTTAGTTGCCTTATTGATTATATAAATAATAATATTAATAGATTTGTCAGTATAGATGAACTAGCTCTTTATTTTGGCTATGATAAAGCTTATATGATGAGATTATTTAAGAAGCATATAGGTTTAACTATCAAAGAATACCAGAATAACCGTCGTATTATTAATAGTATTAAAGGTATCTATAACAATGATCGTTTATTAAAAGTAGCATTAGAAAATGGCTTTAATAGTTTAGAATATTATTCTGAGACTTTTACTAATGTTGTTGGTGTTAGTCCTTCTACATATAGAAAGTATTTAAGAAGAAAATGTTCTAATGAGAATCTTTTAAAAATACATAATTTCTTTAATAGTCTAAGAGAATTAAACGTTACGTTAATCAAATATCGTATCTATAGTAATAAGGTATTACGTATTGAAAAGAAAAAATAAAAGAAGTACTTATGTACTTCTTTTTTTAGAATGAATCTATATTTATTTTAACTTTATTCAATCCTAAGATGTAAGCGTGTGCTTGAACTAGAGTACGAATAGCGCTTGCCATTTTACCATTACGTCCAATTACAGCTCCCATATCATCTTCATGAACGATTATTTCTAAAATAGTTGAATCATCTTCGCCACCGAATTGTTGAACACTAACCATGTCTGGTTCTTTAGCGATTGATTTAACTAAATATTCAGCAAATTCTTTCAATTCCATAATTATTTACCTTCTTTTTTAGTTTTAGATTCAGTGTATTTTTTAATGATTCCCTTTTTAGTTAATAAATTCTTAACTGTATCAGTTGGTTGTGCACCATTGTTTAACCAATTTAATGCTTTTTCTTCGTCGATTGTTAATTCATATGAAGATGGGATTGGATTATAAGTACCTATTGTTTCAATGAACTTTCCATCTCTAGGGCTACGAGAATCTGAAGCTACTATTCTATAGTAAGGTCTTCCTTTTGCTCCGCCTCTTTTTAATCTTAATTTAACTGCCATTTAATTTCCCTCCTTTTGTTTAGCTAATATAATATAGCAAAATAATATAGCTCTGTCAACCTTTTTTGGTTAACATTTAACAAAAAAATAAAGTATTAAATACTTTACTTTTTAAGACTTTCTCTAATGTTTCTTCTAGCTCTAGAAGTAACGGTATGATTTAGCCATGATTCATTAGGATGTGACTCTTCACGATGAACAATTAAGATACGATCTTTATTGTTTAATTTATGGCCAAGTTTAACCTCTTTACCGTTTATGAAAGCTTTATATAAATGATTACCAATATCGGTATGTAGCTTATAAGCGAAATCAATTACTGTTGAACCATTAGGTAATTCAACAATATCACCATTAAGAGTATAAACATAAATATTATTAGAGAAGATTTCTTGTTTAACACGTTCAATGAAATCTTTATCGTTTTCAATACCATCATCAATTTGTTGTAGTGTTTCAAAGAATTGATAATTTAATCTTAATTCTTCTTGCATCTTAGCTGTTCCTTCACCTTTAAAGAATTTCCAGTAAGCTGCAAGACCAATAGTATTTATATCATCCATAGTTTGCGTTTTGATTTGGAATTGAATTAAATGATTATCTGGTCCAAAAACAGTTGTATGTAAGGAACGATACATATTAGTTTTAGGACAAGCAATATAATCTTTAAATTTATTGTTCATAGGTGTATATAACTTATGAATTAAACCTAGAACACGATATGGATCTTCTCTATCGTCTAAGATTATTTTATAGTTTACTAAGTCATGAATATCACTTAGTTTGTATCCTTTATTTAATTTTTGATATAGATGATAAATATTTAAAATACGAATACGTGATGTAAATTTGATATGGTTTGCTTTTAATAGTTCAGTTACTTCCCTAGTTGCTATTTCATTACATATACGATAGTCTTCTTCAACATCCTTTATTTTTTCTTGAATAGCATCATAAGATTCGTGATCTAGGAATTCTAAACAATAATCTTCTAAGCGACATTTCATTGGGAAGGCCCCTATAAAGTATGCTATTGGAACGAAGATGCTTAAGGTTTCATTAGCACTTCTTATTCTCTTTTCTGGAGCTTTATGCTCTAAAGTTTGCATATTATGAAGACGGTCACATAATTTAATTATTATGATACGTACATCATCATTTAAACTATTTATTAATCTTCTAATATTAGCGTTAGTAGATTCTTCTTTAGTACTAAAGTGAATATTACTAATCTTAGTAACACCATCTACTAAGTGAGCTACATCATGACCAAATTCTTTTTCAATGTTTTCAAGAGTTAAATCAGTGTCTTCTACGACATCATGTAAAAGACCAGCACATAGGGAGGCCCCATCAGCTTTAAATAAAGTTAAGTTCATACAAACATGTAGTGGATGGATAATATAAGGTTCCCCACTTTCACGTTTTTGATTGGCGTGAGCTTTCGCAGCTAGCTCATATGCTTTTCTTACTTTTTCAACTTCATCAGGATTATATTTTTCAACTTCTCTTAAAACATCTTCGATGGTCATAAGATCACCTCACATTTATATAGACAATAATAGCACATTAGGAGAAAAAAATGAACCATTAATATAATGGTTCATTCTTTCTTTTTATAGCATTTTGTTTCTTAACAAACTTTATTATGATGTAGATTACAACTAAGGCGATTGCCCCACCAATTAGTAAAGTCTTGTACTGATTAAAGAAGGCGGTTACTGGACCAACGTTTGCAATTAATGATGCTGTTGTTAAAACATAATATTCATCACCATTGGTTTTGAAATTAATATAACCACTTTGAACTTTAACACCATCTGTTAATAATTTGTATTTACCTTTTTCATTATAAGTATAAACTTTAACCGGTTGATCATCTTTATAGACATCACCAACGAATACCATTATTTCATAACCTTCTTTTAAGTTTGTTTTATAAGTTGGAGTTTTATCTTCTTGTTTAACAAATGATAATTCAATATCTTCATCAACTGGTGGATTATCAACTAGAATTTGGTAAACTAAGGCATTATTTAAAGTTACAGCATTGTAATATAATCTATAAGTATTATTCTTTAAATACCTTAATTGAGTAGTTGATAGTTTATCTGTTGATTTATCATCAGTATTATAAATCATATGATTATTAGTTTCGTTAATATAGTTTAAACTATTTATGCTTGCTCCACGAGGATTTTTATAAACAACTATTTTATACTCGGTTTTTTCATCATTGTTTTCTGTTACTGTTAATTTAATTTCGTTTAAACCAGCCTTTAAGTTTTCATTTCCTTCAATAGTTACATCTGCTGTTTGACTTTCTGTTTTAGCATCAATAGCAATTGAAGTTTTCTCATCAAAAATACCTGTATAGAATACTTTTTTATCATTTGAAATATCAGTATTTAAGTTATTAATACTTAAAGATTTTAATTTACTACTTTGAACTACTTTTTCTAATTCTTCGTTAGAACGAGTTATCTTGACAATATATTTTTTCTCAATAGGTGTATCGTTCTTACTCGTTTGAAGAGTTAATTCAAAAACATTTTCGCCCATTTCTAGTTTACGACGACCAGTTCCAACAAGTGTAGCATTTGAATCATTAGGTCTTGCATCAATCATGACGCTATCAACGCTACGGCTTACAATTGCTGAATACTCTGTTTTACCTTCTTCATATTTAATAGTTGTATCAGATACATTTAAACTTCTTAAAGAAGTATCTCCAGTACGATTATCAGTACGAGTAATGTTTATTTTATACTCTCTTGTAGAACCATCTTGTGCTTTAACAATAACATGGACAATATTTAAACCATATTTTAATTGAATTGTTCCTGCACCAGAAATAGTTTGTTTATTATTCATCGGTTTAGCATCGACGAAAACAGAGGAAACATCTGGATCTACTGTTAAATAATAATCATAATAAGTTTTACTAAATGTCGGATGTATTGTATATCCTTTAACTCCTAAAGATCCTATTGTTGTATCAGAACTAGGAACAACTGGATTTACTTTAATTCCAGAGAATGATTGAGCTATTGGATCACCATTACCATAATGAGATTCTGTTCCATTATGGGTTACTCTAATTTCTGTTAAACCAGATTTTAAAGCTTTAAATTTTAATACTAATGGTGATACTTTAGCAGACCAGTTTGTATATGTTTTTTCTTTATTTAAACATATTTTCCCTGGTTCAGAAGTATCTAATGTGGCTGCTGAAGCAGTCCAAGAATAACCAGTAAAAGTAAAATAACTATCATCAAATAAAACACATGCATTAAAGTCATTGATTTCAGGATCGGTTCCATCAACACCTAAATAATCTATGTTAAATTGAACATAAAACTCTTCTCCAACAACAGGGTTTGGTGTTGAAGCATTTAATGATGTAAAAGCAAAAGTCACATGAGGAAATAACAAAAATAAAAAGATTATTAATAAGACATTCTTTTTCATTGTCGACCTCCTCTATTCTATAGTAATTATATTATATCTTTTGGAATAATTCAATTCTCTTAGCATTTACCTTTACTTATATTTTTTGCTATAATAATCTTGGTGATGAAAGTGAAAGATTGTATATTTTGTAAAATAATCGCAGGTGAAATTCCTTCAAAGAAGGTATATGAAGATGATAAAGTTTTAGTAATAATGGATATTGATCCTAAAGCTGATGGTCATACATTAGTAATTCCTAAAAAACACGTTACTGATTTTACAGAAATGAGTGATGAAGATGTGTTAATGGTTAATGGAATTGCTAAAAAAGTTGGTTTAAAGATTGTTGATAGATTAAAAGCTAGAGGAATTACTTTTGCTGTTAATTATGGTGATTCTCAAGCTGTTAAACATTATCATTTACATCTATTACCTAATTATACAATTGAAGAAATGTCAGGAAGATCTGTTGAAGAAATTTATGACATAATAAAAGGAGATTTTTAAATCTCCTTTTTTTATGCTTGTTGATATTCGAAAGTAGTAACTATATTAAATGTTTGAGGTACTACTGGAAGTCCTTCAAGTTCTTTATATTCTACTCTAACTATGACATTTGCTGATTGTTTAGAATTTAGTGAAATATCTAAATCTCTAGTACGTTCAGTATACTTTTCATCTTTATAAGCTACTGAATAATTTAAGTATTGTTTTTGATTCTCACTAATACCTTCAATATTAATTCCTCTTAAAATAGCATTAAGACTTCCATCATTATCGATTCTAATAGAATATTCATAGAATTCTCCTGGATTAGATAAAGTTACTTCACTAGTTGAAGTAGTTGCGCTGATAGTGTGTTTAGATGCTTGAACACTACCAATCGTTTCTTCATATGATAATTCATCTATATTAACATCCCATTTAGAATTTGTTTTTCCAATATTTTTTGTTGCATCAACTGCAGCAGAATAAGATACTGATGCGAAGAAAATTCCCATTAAAACAACGACTAGACATAAAGATGCAGTTGTAAGGAATTGGCTTTTTATCTTTTTCATAATGTACCTCTCTCTTATCTTTCTTATTTGTTTAATTATATCGCATTTCAGTTCAATAAACAATAGATAAAAAAAGAAGTGTTTGTTACACTTCTTGAACAACTGCGATAATCATCGGCTTACATTCGGTTTCTTGATATAGGTATTTTCCTAATTCATCTCTTATTTCATTTTTGATTTTATTGTACTCAATGTAAGTGTCGTTAATGTTTCTTTCGATAATATTTAAACAAATTCTTTTGATTTCAGCAATCATTTCACCAGAGTCTTTAACATAGATGAAACCTCTTGTTGTTACTTCTGGACCAACTAAGATTACCTTCTCTTTTTTAGAGATAGTAGCACTGATTAAAACAATACCATTTTCAGATAACATTTCACGGTCTTTAATAACTAGTTCACCAACATCTTCAGTACTAGTACCATCAATTAAAATATCATTTACTTTAATATGATCAAAACATTCGCTATTTAGTTTACCATCATTTATTTCAATAACGTCACCGTTTTGTTTTAATAAAATGTTTTCAGCAGGAATATTTAATGCTGAAGCAACGTTAGCATTATTAACCATATGACGATATTCGCCTTTAACAGGAATATAGTATTTTGGTTTTAATAGATTAATCATAATCATTAAATCTTCTTGTGAAGCATGTTGTAAGATTGTCTTTTCTTTTGGCATTGTAACAATATCACAACCACGTACTGCTAAATCATTTTGAACTTTAACTAATGTCTTTTCATTACTATCATATTTAGGTTCAGCAAAGACTACTGTATCAGTTTTCTTTAATTTAATGAATTTATCATAACCATTTATTATTTTGCTAATTGAAGCATATGGATTGTCTTTATTATCTTGAATTAATAAGATAGCATCACGATCATCGATGTTTGATAAATCACCTAGTGTATCATCAGGGAAATCTAGGTAACCTTCTTTTTTAGAAAAACTAATAATAGTTTGTAAGTGTTTACCCATTATAACAACTTTACGATGAGTATTTTTTACAGCATCAAAGATTTCTTGAATTGTATATATATGTGTTGGTAATACAGAAAACATCATACGATTTTCATGATGCTTAATAGCATCTTTGAAGACATCTACCATACGATGTGATGGTGATGTATGGCCAATGTGTTCTGAGTATACTGATTCACATAGTAAAGCTAGAACTTTTTGCTTTCCAATATAAGCTATCTTACCTAAGTCCATAGCATATTTACCCATCATCTTAGGATCAATTAAGAAATCACCCGAATAAACTACAGCACCATCTTTGGTATTTAAAACATACATAACAGAATCTGGTGATGAGTGATTTACACTAATTGGGAAGATACTATTAGGTCCAAAGTTTATCTTCTTATAAGGAGCTATTTCAGTGATCTTTTTAGGATCAATACCATCATTGGTTAAAATAAACTTTGTAAACTTTGTAGCATAGACTTTGATATTAGGGATTTGCGAGATTAAATCTTCAGTTGCTCCCATGTTTTCATAATGTCCATGAGTTAAGAATAATCCTTTAATACGATTTTGATTATTAATTAAATATTCAAAATCAGGAATTATGTAATCAATACCATATAAGTTTTCATTAGCATATTTTAAGCCACAGTCAAAGACAAAGATATCATCATCTATTTCAACAACATAGCAGTTTTTGCCTAATTCATCTAGTCCACCTAGACTAAATATTTTTATTTTACACATAAAAAACATCTCTTTTCTTTTTTTTATAAAAAATAATATAAAGGCTTTTGACTAGGTAATTATAACAAATAAAAGAAAAAATAACAACTTGTAAGTTGTTATTTTATAAATGATTTTGCAAGAACTGCTACAGGGGCTTCTACTCCTGGTTCAAATCCTTTGATGTATTGTCTTAAGAAATACATTTTATCTAAATTGTTATCGAAAACTAAATCAACAAATTCTAAAGCGGTTTTTAGAATTACTTCGTTTTGATAGAATTTATCTTTTTTCTCTTCAAAGAATCTTATTTTATAGTCTAAATAATCTTCATCAATAAGTTGCTTTCGACATGATTCTTGCATTTTAGCATAAGCATTTATGTTGTTTTGCCAAATAACTTCTTCTGAAGTGCCATTTGGGCAACGAAGCTCAACAGTACTTCCAGTTGTCATTTTATCCATTGAGTAACCTTGAACGTGGCCAAAATTGATAGCGCCATATTTAGTATGTGGAAGTTGACAGATAATATCTGCTGGAATATGAGCTTCATTTATTCTGGTTAATCTTTCGTAGATAGAATCAGCTACTGGTGGAGCATATTGGGCAAGAGATGCTCTTCCGTTTATTTTGTCACCGAAGAAGAATCTCATCATAATATGTTCATATATCATATATAGTTTAATAAACAAACGCCAGGCATCAACGCTAGTACCTAATGCTTGAACGCCTGTATGGATATGACCGCCAGCTGTATGATTCATTACAGCATTATTTTCTTTTAAATATTCACAGATTCTTTTTAATTCTTGCCAACTTTTTCTTTGATCAGTTAAAATTGGGGACCTTATTTCGCCACCGCTAGCTACAGTACTATCGCTTCCTGATTGCCAACTAGAAATGTTGGTTCTAACAAAATTATCAACTAAGCTTTTACGTACTTCTTCATATTCTATTTCAATTCCGAAAGTTACTTTATTAGAAAGTCCTAATCGATAACGATATTCAATAAGAAGATTTTCAACAGTAGTTAAAAGTTCAAGTAAGTCATTTCCTCGTAAATCAACAAAACGATCACACTCATCGCTACTTAATAAAACTGTTTTCATCTTTGAACCCTCTTTCTCATTTCAAAGTTTTCTCTAGGAATTGGAGATTCTTCTTGTAATAACTCTAAGTTCTCTTGGTGTAATTGTAATTTTTGTCTTAGAGAATCAAGTTCTTGTGGTGTAATTGAACGATTTTGAACTATTAAATCTTTTAGTTTATTTTGTAATTTACGTTTAAAGATTATATTTGCTGTGAAATCTAGACCAAGACCGCCAACGGCACCAAGTATGAAATAAAATAAGGTATTAAAGATATCCTCTAACACTGATTCTTTTTCTTCAACAGTTAATGTTGAAGAAACAGTATTGTTAAATATTACAATTGCTGGTTCTTTATAGATAAAGTCTTCATTAGTTAATTTTGTTTTAGTAACCTTTTTAGTTGTATCAAGTATTAGAAGTTTACTAATCTCTTCTACTGGCATATTGAATAACTCTTCTTGACTATATTCGTTAATAAAAGAATCATCAAATTTAAATACTTGTACTGTTCTAGTATATAAACCATATTCATCTAAATTCCATGCTGATGAATAATGAATTTCTTTGTAATCATAATCATTACTAAATGAAGTATATTCTTCGTGAAAACCATTTGAGCTATCCATAATAGCAATATTAGCTCCTTTAGTTCTTGTTTCTCTAATAAAAGGCATATTACTTTTAAAGAAAGGAAGGTTAATTGCAATAAAGGATGCTACAAAGAAAGGAAGTGTTTTTCTAATAACAAGACATGTTCTTAAACCACTTCTTCTAAGAAAGGCTTTAGCATTATACATTTTAAAGTTATTAACTTTTTCATCTAAGTCTTTAACTTCTTTTTCTATTTTTTCAAAAATGTCTTCTTTAGTTACCACAATTATCTACCTCCTCTTCTAAGAGATAGTAATTTAGCATCAGTTTCTTTTAATTGCTCTAAGTCTTTTTTCAATACAGAATATTTAACACGATATTCATTCCAATCTTCTTTTAAACTATAGATATATTCAAAATCTCTATGATAAGCAATTAAGCCACCAATACCTAAGCCAAGAAGGGCTTCAATTACAGTAGCCCAAGCATTTCTATTTTCAGATTCAGGCATAGAAATAGTATCACTAGTATTAAGAATATAAATACTACCCTCTACTTTATAAGCTGGTTCTTCATCAATCATATTTACTTGTTGAAATTCTTCAGAGTAACCACCAATTGATTCAAATATATAATCAAAATCATTATGTAATATAGCATCAATCATTTCTTGACTCTTAGCTGAAGAACCATAAACTCTTTTAATTCTTGTATAATTTCCATTTTTTTCTTCCCATGGTGTATAAATAGTAATAGAACTATCTTTTGTATCACTTAAAATAGAATAATTGATATATTCTTCATCATATCTTTTATATTCACCTTGGGCTTCGATTTGAAGTGATTTTAGTTTTGCTTTTTTAATAGAATCTTCGTAAACTGGCCATCCGGCACCAAGTAACCAACCAGATCCTACTACTATTCCAGTACAAACAACAAATGGAACAAGGAAGTTACAAGTATCTCTAAATATTTTTAAGTTACGAATATGAAAAGCAGCATTTCTTCTCTTTTTATCGACACGGATTCTTGCTTCAAGTTCTTGCTTTAAAGTCAATAATCTTTGGCGTTCTGATTTAACACCTTTTAGTTTTCTTTCTTCTGATCTTATTTTTTCTTTTCTAGTCTTACGATGTCTCACGAAAAAACCCCCTTTTTAAAACGCCATCTATAATAACATAAAACAATAAAAAAGTTAATTTTTCCTTATGTTTTCATTAGAAAAATTAACTCTTTTGGGTGTATGGTGTGTTTAATAATTAATTGTCTTTGTTTATTTGGAGAATACTCATTAGAGCAATGCCAATGAATTCTCCGATTATAATGCCGATTATTAGGGATAATATTTTCAACTTAATCCTCTCCTTCTTTTTTACTGCTTAGAAAGGTAACTTTTTCAGCAATTACTTCAGTTGAATACTGAGTTTTACCGCTTTTATCCTTATAAGTACTAGTTTGAATACGGCCTTTGATTCCAATTATATCGCCTTTTTTACAGTATTCTGTAGTGCGAGCAGCAATGGCATCCCATAAAGTACAACGAATAAAATCTGCTTCATAGATACCATCAGAGTTTTTAGTACTTCTTTGGACAGCAAGAAGTAGAGATGTTACCTTTTTACCCTTTCGTTCTTCAACTTCTAAATCAGCTGTTAGTCTACCGACTAATACGACTTGATTAAGCATTTTTGCCTCCTTTCGCCAGTAGAATAGCAACCCTCTAAAAGGCTTGCAAATGAGTGTTTTAGGATTTTTGATATCTTTTTTATGACAAAAAAAGGATTTATTTAGAAGTTCTTATTTTTTTGCAATAAAAAAAGACTACAAATGCTTTTTTTGTAGCCCATTTGAATTTTTTTGATAGTTTGGATTTTTTTCAAAAAATTTAATATCACCTATTGCATAATATCTAGTTGTTTCTTTTTCGTGATATCTAACTTTATCTCCCATTAAGTATAAATCATATTCAGGGAAATTCATTGGTTCTTTATTATTAGCAACATTTAGAAGATAATCAGCACTAAAACCATTAATAATACCTGCATATGGTGAATAAGCAATAACATTACCTTTCATATCATAAGTACGAACAGGAATTGTATAGTCTAGTAATAAAGGATGACCTTCAACAATAGAAATATTATAGGCGTGAGGTCCTGTACCATATTCACATTTTACAGAACCAATAAAATACATTGATTGGTAACCAAAAACGCTCATTATGTTTTGAGCTACAGCAGAATATTCACTACATAGTGCATTGTTACGACCCTTAAACATCTTAATATTATGTTCAATAGTTGGTTCAAAAAACCAACCTTCGTTTTTTAAAACCGGATAAAGCATTTCACATCTTTCAGTAAAGTTAGGATCAAAAGAATCAAAATAATGTTCAGCAAAGGACCATATTAAATCTAGTAATTCTAAATAGTTATCCGCTTTTTTGTTTTTAGCATATAAACAGAACTCATAAACAAGGGAATCATCCATATAGTAATAACCGCCATTATTAACAGTAAATCCTTTATAATCATCATATTTATATACTACTTTTATATTTTCAGGGATGTATCCAACCCACATAGTTTTAGATTCGTCTTCAGGTTTTTCACCTAAGGTAAATTTGGGATTAACACCACAGTCAATACCAATGTAATTCTTTTTGTTCACTTCTGATTTAGCTTTTTCTTCAGCTATTCTATAAGCAACAACTTCTTTTATTTGTCTATCATCTAAAGTTTTTAATAAATTAAAAAAGTCCATATAATCACACCCTGAAAAACTTAAGATTTATTATAACATAAAAAAAGAATAATGAACTTATTCTTTTAATAATCTATTTAATTCAACAGCATATTCCATTGGTAATTCTTTTTTAAAATCAGAGATAAAGCCCATAATTAATAATTCCTTAGCTGTATCTTCAGATAAACCTTTAGATTCTAGATAGAACATCTTTTCAGCTGAGACTTTTGAAATAGTGGCTTCATGTTCTAAAATGCTTGAGTTATTACCAACAATATTAGTTGGGAATGTATCACTTTTAGAAATATTATCTAAAAGGATTGTATCGCATTTAACAGAAGCTTTTGAATTAGTTGCATTTTTAGTTATCTTGGTTGTACCACGATAGTTAGCAATACCACCTTTTTCAGCTATTGATTTAGAAACGATATTACTTTTAGTGTGAGGAGCTAAATGAATCATTTTAGCACCAGCATCTAGAACTTGGCCTTCTTTAGCATAAGCTATAGAAATAGAGTTCCCAGTAGCTCCCTCGCCTGCTAAGATGCATGATGGGTATTTCATAGTAACACCACTACCAATGTTACCATCGACCCATTCCATTAAACCGTCATCTTCAACTATAGCTCTTTTAGTAACTAAGTTATAAACATCAGTTGACCAGTTTTGAATAGTTGAATAACGACAGTGAGCATTCTTTTTAACGTAGATTTCAACAACACCTGCATGAAGTGAAGTAATTGAATATTCTTTAGCTGTACAACCTTCAATATAAGAAAGATCAGCACCTTCATCAACAATAATGATAGTTCTTTCAAATTGACCTAAGCTTTCAGTTTCAATACGGAAGTAACTTTGTAGTGGTTTTTCTACTTTTACTCCTTTAGGAATATAAATGAATGAACCACCTGACCAAACTGCTCCATTTAAAGCTGTATATTTATTTTCAGTATAATTAACTAAATGGTTGAAATATTCTTTAAAAAGATCTGGATATTTTTGGAGCGCATCATCAGTTGAAGTAAAAATAATTCCTTTATCTTCTAGTGTTTGATTATGATAAACAACTTCAGATTCAAATTGATTAGTTACACCACCAAGATATTTCTTTTCAGCATCAATGACACCTAAATCTTGGAAACTATTACGAATAGAACAATTAACTCTACTCCAATCGTTAGTTAGTTTTTCAACGCCACCTTTATAGTAAGTGATGTTATCAAAATCAATATCTAATTTAGGTCCAAAGGATGGTTGATCTAATTCCTTAAATTTCTTAAATGATTTAAGGCGGAATTCTAGCATCCATTCGGGTTCGTTTTTCTTCTTAGATAAATCAATTACAAATTGTTCATTAAGTTCTTTTTTCATATAAACACCGCTAATATTATATACCCCTATTGGGTATAAGTAAAGATAGAAGAAAAAATAATATAGGAAAATAACGCTATTTGTGGTACTATTATAATAGGTGGTAGTATGGAAATCATAGATATAAATAGAAATACTCTTGGAGGAATGGCTCAAGCTTATCCAGGGAGTTTTGAAGGTATGGGTTTAGAAGGAGATTACCTAACCTATGCTGGTCAAAAAGTTGATATTAGTAAATTTAATATCAATGATTTATTAACTGAAGAAAATGCTTTTGCTTCTAACCTAGGAAGTTTAACTCCAGAAGATGTATTTAAAATTATAAGACTTCATGCTGTAATGCTTGAAAGTAAAAAAATGACTGATAGTAAAATTAATAAAACGGAAATAATTCAAAAAGAAAATCCTCTACTAAAGAATATTAGTATTGTTTCAAGAGTTAATGAGCATGGTAGCGAAGAATTAATTAATATTGTTGATAGTAAAGGTAACGACCATGTATTTGAAAATGATCGTAATGTTGATATCTTATATCTATGTGAATACATTAGAAGTAGAAAAGGTTCTGATGTTACACCTGAAGAATTAGTTGCTGTAATGCATGATAAACTACCAGAAGTAATGATGGAAAAAGCAGAAAGATTGATTGAAAAGCCATCTACTACAGAAGATTTTGCTAATAAATTACGTGCTGTTAATGAACCATATAAAAATGAAAAAACAGTTAGAGTTTATGGTAACCAAGAACATGATGTAGCATTAGTTGTTGATTCAAGTAATCTAGCTAAACATGAGATTGTTACATTTAGAAAAAATGAATATGGAGACTTTGAAACACAAAGACATTTACAAAATGTTAGTGGAACTGATACTTCAATAACAACAGAAGCTGGTGGTTCTGAACAAACTGAAGTTTCTACTGAAGAAGAAGTAAAACAAGATGTTCAATTTGAAGGCTTTATTAGAGATGAAAAAGAGATTGAAATTAGAGCTGTCTTAATATCTAGTGATGAATTCTATCGTTTATTAAATAGTCCTCTTGATTTATCAGAAGAAGAAAGAAAAAATGTTGATTTATATTATGGCTATTTAGGAGACTTAGTTCTTTATGAAGATTACTTAGTTCCTGAATTAAAAGATATCTTAAATAGATATAGAGCTTATGTTTATGATATTCAATTCAACGAAAATGATGAATTTGTTCCTAATGAAAAACAACAAGAAGCTGTTAGAAAAGCTGAAGAATTTGAAGAAAAGAAACAAAAGCTTGAGAATGAAAGAAGCTTAGATAAAGTTGAAGAAGAAGTTAAGAAGTTAACATTAAAGAATCCTGATACAACTTCAACAGCTCAAGCTGGTTTCGTTGCAACAATGCAAGTAATAGCATTTATTGTAGGAGTAGCAATTATTCTTACAGCTGTTACCCTATTCTTAATAAGTTAAAAAAAAAAGATGTTTATTAACATCTTTTTTATTTGGCTTGAACTGAAGTTATAGCAACTACACCAACAATATCTTCTGTGGAACATCCACGTGATAGATCATTGATTGGTTTTTTAATACCTTGAGTTATTGGTCCATAAGCTTCGGCTTTTGCTAGTCTTTGAACTAATTTATAACCAATATTACCAGCATCTAGATCTGGGAAGACTAAAACATTGGCATGTCCTGCTACTTTTGAATCTGGAGCTTTCATAGCTGCTACTTCAGGAACGATAGCGGCATCTAATTGTAATTCGCCATCAATATCTAAATCAGGATACTCTTGTTTAGCGATTGCTAATGCTTCTAGTACTTTATCAACATCAGCATGTTTGGCACTACCCTTTGTTGAATGAGACAGTAATGCTGTAACTGGTTTTGCTCCAGTTAATAATTCAAATGATTTTGATGAATCAGCTGCAATAGCTGCTAGTTTTTCAGGAGTTGGATTTTGTTCTAAGCCGGCATCACCAAAGACGAATGTTCCATTATAACCATATTCACAATTAGGAACAACCATTAAGAAGAATGCAGATACTAATTTAGATTCTGGAGCAGTCTTAATGATTTGTAAAGCTGGTCTTAAGGTATTAGCTGTTGAATGGCATGCACCAGAAACAGCTCCATCAGCTTCACCTTCATGAATTAACATACAAGCATAGTACATGTAGTCATTTAGCATTAATTCTTTAGCCTCTTCTAAAGTCATGCCCTTTTCTTTTCTTAATTCATATAACTTATTAATTAATTCCTCTGTTCTAGGATTAGTTAAAGGATTAACAATTTTAATTCCTTCTAAATTAATATTTTCTTTAGTTGTAATTTCTTTTATTTTATCTTCTTCACCAATAAGAATTATTTCTGCTATTTTTTCTTGATTACAAATACTAGCTGCCCTTAAAACACGAGCATCCATTGTTTCAGGAAGTATAATTCTTTTGATATTATTTTTAGCTCTTTCTTTTATAGTTTCAATAAAATTCATTTGAATACCTTCTTTCATTATAATTATAGTATTTTATTACATATAAAAAAAGTGCTTTTGACACTTTAATTATTTAGTTTGACGTAGTCATTATAGAAGTCAACGATTGTACCGTAAATGAAACTGATTATTTCTTTTTGACGATTTAGGTTTGGCATTAAGCGAGAATAATCTTCATTTAAGGAGAAATTAGCTTCTAATGATTTAATAAATTTATCGTTATGTAAGATAACAGCTTTTACTTTAGTTGGATCAAATAAAGATGAAACATTGAATTTCTTTTCGTCAACTAAAACACGACGACAGATAGTTACACCTAAGTTTGTACATTCTGGTTCAATATAAGTAAAGCCATTAGATAATTTAATGTATTGTTTTAAATCATCTTGAGGATTATCAGAATATAATTCAATACGATATAGTTCTTCAGAAGTACCATTATAGTTTAAAACTCTTCCTTGAACTGTTATATATTTAGTATTTGAATCATAAATTGATTTATCTTCTTCAGATAAAACATAGTATTTAGTTTCAGTTTGTCTTTCTGTTTCAAAGGAAACATCAAAATTGGATACTTCTATTTTAGTTATACCTGTATCGTAGATAACTGATAATTCTTGAGGATTGATATTGATGTTATAAGAACCAATATCAACTTCAGTTCTTTCTTCGATTAGGCATTGCTTTAATAATTCATAAACATTTTTTTGAATGTCATTACGATTAATAATATTAGCACCCATGTCATTTGGATATAAATCTCTTTGGAGATTTTTTATTTTGTCGTCTAATTGTACTGACATGACATCACCCTCTACTATACATTAATTATAGCATAGATACGAACAATTGAGCATAAAAAAAGAACTATCTTGATAGTTCTTCTTCAATACGTAATAATTGATTGTATTTACAAATACGATCTGTTCTAGACATAGAACCAGTTTTGATTTGTCCTAAGTTTAGACCTACTGCTAAATCAGCAATTGTAGTATCTTCAGTTTCACCAGAACGATGTGAAATAATTGTAGCATAACCATGAGATCTTGCTAATTCAATAGTTTCTAGAGTTTCAGTTATTGTACCGATTTGGTTAACTTTTAATAGAATTGCATTTCCAGCATGTTTATCGATACCCATTTGTAAACATTTTTTGTTAGTAAC
>JAEEGL016148930.1_pt1 | contig 81037 bp, 67 predicted proteins | sample 9134231 | NCBI WGS metagenome assembly JAEEGL01 (sample SAMN16246548, study PRJNA631951) | gut metagenome | biome: gut microbiome; feature: rumen; material: fiber-attached | host: Bos | place: Iran: Karaj | collected 2018-10 | reverse complement strand
GGTCAGCGTTACTGAGACCGAAGGACCTGAAGCAGTCATTCTGGAGCTCCATGTGGCTGAAGATGATATGGGCAAGGTCATTGGCAAACAGGGTCGGATTGCCAAAGCAATCCGTGCCGTGGTGAAGGCCGCCACACTCAAAAACAGCAAGCCTGTTTTTGTTGAGATTCAATAAACTTACAGCCATGTCCGGCGGGATCCGATGCACGGATCCCGCCGTGCTTTCACCGGAGGAAAACCTTTGATGAACGATTACTTCATGATTGCCTCTGTGCTCAAGCCCCAGGGCATCCGCGGAGAATGCAAAATCCGTTCCTATGCTGCTGATGTAGAACGGTTTCACCAGTGGAATACGCTGTACAGAAAAACTGACGGTGGGTTTATTCCTGTTGCTGTACGGATTTCAAGAATTCGGGATGGCTTTGTCTATGCTTTCCTGGATGAAAGTGAAACTGCAGATGCGGCAGAGAAATTTCGCGGATGTGATCTGTATGTGGACCGCGCACACACAGCACCTGTTGCAGAGGACGCTGTGCTTATTGCCGATCTGATCGGCTGTGAAGCCTCTGACGAACAAGGGGCTCCTGTAGGCACGCTCACGGACGTACTTCAGTATGGAACCGTAGACACCTGGGTTTTCCGTGCTGCCGGCGGCGGTACACTGATGGTTCCTGCTCTCAAATCTGTTTTCCCTGAAGTGGATCCGGAAAAGAAATCCATTCTTGTCATCCGGAATCGGCTTGAGGAGGTGGCAGTCCGTTCATGAGTGAATCGCTTCGCATCAATATTCTTACGATTTTTCCGGAAATGTTTGACAGTTTTTTCTCGTCAAGTATTCTTGGAAGAGCCCGGGAACAGGGACTTCTTGATATCCGGACAACCGATATACGTCCTTATTCCACAAGCAAGCATCATAACACAGATGACTATCCTTTCGGAGGCGGTGCAGGGATGGTCATGATGGCGCAGCCCATCATCGATGCCATGGCTGCTGTTTCTGAAGAATATCCTCAGGCTCGCCGGATTTATCTGGGGCCTCGCGGAAAAAAGCTGACTGCCGATCTGGCCAGGGAACTGTCACATGAAAAAGAACTGGTGCTTCTTTGCGGACATTATGAAGGTGTGGATCAGCGGGCACTGGATGTCTGTGTGGATGAAGAGATTTCCATCGGGGATTATATCCTGACCGGAGGAGAACCGGCTGCCATGGTACTGACAGACTGTGTGGCAAGATTTGTTCCCGGTGTCCTCGGCAGCGCCGACAGTCCTGAAGAAGAATCATTCTCCGACGGCCTGCTGGAATATCCCCAGTACACTCGACCCCGGGAAATCAACGGAATGGCGGTGCCGGATATTCTCCTGAACGGTGATCATGCCAAAATCAGCGCATGGCGCCGCAGGGAAAGCCTGAAGGCAACGCTGAAGCACAGGCCGGATCTGCTGGAAACCGCTATGCTTGATCAGAAAGACCTCGTCCTGCTGGAAGAAATCCGGAAGGAGATGAATAACTCATGTTCCTCAGAAAACTGACTGTCCTGCTTGTTCCGCTGGGAATGCTGCTCCTTCTTTGCCTGATGGTGCCGTTGCTCGGTTCCCTTGATGCTTTTTTCGGACCGTTGCTGCTGGGAATTCTTCTTGGGCTTCTTCTTTCGCTGCTGCTTCCGCTGGCAGGCGCGACTCGTCTGAGGGAACCCTTTGCATGGCTTCTATGGATTCCGGCAGCCCTGATCCTGCTCATATTGCTGTATCAGTTTCTGGCAGCCAATCAGATTGGGCGGGATATTCCGGTTCTTCGTCTGCTGGCTGCTTCCGATACAAGAATTATTACATCAGAAGCTGCTTTTGCATCCTATATGCTGTCTTTCTCTGTACGCACCGGGAAGGGGATCTGACCCTTCCTTTTCTTTTGTTTTTATTGTATGATAACATTCAGTTAATTACTTATCATGAGTATTTATCCGGAGGCTGTGAATCATGCAAACAATTATGATCGATGGCTCAAGGTATTCCAATGCGCGGGACCTTCACCTGGCTGTAAAAAGGATGCTTTCACTTCCGGAATGGTATGGGCTGAATGCTGATGCCCTGAATGACTGCCTTTCGGAGCGTCTTTCCCCTGTCAATCTCTGGATTCTTGATCCTGGAACCGGAGAAGTTGCCGCAGCACTTTCCGTTATACGAATGGTTGTTATGGATAATGGCGGAACTGTAAAGGAGCTGTGAACTGATTAATGAAACTTCATCTGCTTGGAACCAGTGGTCCTTTTCCGGAAAGCCACGGTGCGACATCAGGATATCTGCTTGAAGCCGGGAGCAGTCTGTTTCAGTTTGATCTCGGTAGCGGAGTACTGGGTGCGCTTACAGCTTTGACAGCGCCTGAATCTCTCACTGCGCTTTTCTTAAGTCATTGGCATTTTGATCACGCTGCAGATATGCCCGTGCTGATGTATCGGCTGGCTGCATTGGGAAAGCAGCTTCCGGTGTATGGCCCTGCCGATCCCACCTCTCCGCTTTACAAAATCGTCACATCTGAATCCTGTTTTGCTTTTACGGAAGTCACCCCAGGCCGGACGTTTTCTCTGGGCGATGCTGATGTCCTGATTGCTTCGGCCCGTCATCCTGTACCCACTGTCGGATTCCGCATTTCCTGTGAAGGGAAAATATTCGGCTATACTGGAGACACCAACACACTGCCTTCCCTGTCGGATGATTTCCGCAACTGCGATCTGTTATTAGCCGATGGTCTTTTCCCCCGTGAATGCTGGACAGAAACAAAACCTCATCTTTCCGCGGAGCTGGCCGCGCGTCTTGCTGCTGAAGCCGGAGTCAGGAATCTGCTCATAACACATCTGAATCCCCTCTATCCCCGGCGGACGCTCCTGGAGGATGCCCGTCCGTTTTTTCCTGCTGTGCAGCTTGCCGAAACCGGTATGGTGATTGATATATGACATCCCGTCAACGGGGTTGGCTGCTTCCGCCTTCAGCACTCGCACTGCTTGCCGGTGTTTTCATTGGAAGGGAAGTTTCCGGCCTGTTCTGGCCGATTTTTGCCTGTATAATGGCATTGGTTTCTGTCCTTCTCCTGAAGGGGCTTGGCAGGTTCATTGCCTGTGTTGTTTTTTCACTCACGCTTGGATTCTGTGCAGGCAGTGTTGCATTTCATCCCGGTCTTCCTCCGGAAGGCGAATATACTGTCCGTGCAGTTGTTTCCGATGAGGTTTCCTCCGGTTCATTCGGACAGATCCGTGTATATCTTTCCGATATCACACTGGATAACAGGCCCTATGGCGGAGGCGCTTACTGGACGTTTTATTCTGATGCTGATCTTCCTGATCTGCTGCCCGGAAAGGAAGTCCTGTTTCATGCTTCTCTGTATCATCCGCGCGGTTCTGACAACCCGGACGGATATAATTTTCGCGAAGCTTTGCTTCAGCGAGGGGTTACTGTCGGATTATACGGAAGTGGTGAACTGACCGTTAGAGATTCTGATCATTTCTCTTTTTCCGGCCGGATTGCCGGAATCCGTCATTTGATCTCATCATCCTTTATTTCTGCACTTGGAGAGGAAACCGGCAGTTATGCGTCCGCGCTTCTTCTCGGAATGCGTTCCCTGATTCCGTCGGAAGACCGTGAGGCGTTTTCCAGGCTTGGAATTGCCCACATCCTTTCCGTCAGCGGTTTTCATGTGGGTGTGCTCATTGCCGTTCTGGCTGCTTTTTTCAGGTTGCTGAAGTTTCGTCCTTCAGTCCGGCTTCTTTTTTATGCAGTCCTGCTTTCTGCCTATGCAGCGCTCTGCGGTATGAGTCAGCCCGTCATCCGTGCTTCCATGCTGCTTCTGCTCAGCCGTGAAGGGCAGCTGCTGAACCGTCCCCGTTCCGGAATTCATCTGCTTAGTGCCGCACTGTTTATCATGACGCTTCTGTCCCCTGTGCAGGTAACATCTGCATCCTTCCAGCTGACATTCTGCGCCATGTTTGGCCTGATCTGGTTCTCCCCGCTGGTTCGTCGTTTCCGTTCCTTTCAAAACCGGTTTCTCCGGATTGTTATGGAATCATTGGTCATCACCTTCGGAGTTCAGCTGGGCCTTTTGTTTCCGGAACTGTTTTTCTTTCAGCGACTGCCGCTCCTGGTTTTCTTTATAAATCTTCCGGCTATGCTGATATCCGGTATCCTGATCTCTTTGTTCTGGATTGTACTGATCCTGCTTCCGTTTCCGGGCTTTGCTGCCTCTTTGTCAGGGATTCTGTCTGCTGTCACAGGCGGACTGCTTTCCGGGGTTCGCTGGCTGGGCGCTCTGCCCGGCCTGACAGTCTGGATTCATATGCCTACAATGATCACGGTCATCGGAGTGTTTCTGGTTTTTCTCGCATTCTGTTCCTTTCTCCGCATCCGTCGTGGATTTCGGGCTTTGTCATCTGTCTTCGGAATTGCGATCATTGTTTTGTCCCTGCTTCCTGTTCCGCACAGTACAACAGAGTACATACAGTTCAGTGCCGGTAATGCGGATGCGGCAATTCTGTGGGATCAGGATAAAGTCTATGTGTTTGATACAGGTAATGAGGGCAGTCCTTTAAGCAGCTATCTGAGAAAGCGTCGGCTTATACCGGACGCTGTAATTCTGACCCATCTGCATACAGACCATGCCGGTGGTCTTCGTTCGCTGATTGACGACGGGATTCCTGTCCGGCAGGTTTTCCTTCCCTGCGGCGCGGATATACAGCAGATACATCCGGATATTATCAGTTTACTGAGCGATCTGAGGGCTGCAGGAACACAAATCCGTTATCTGAGCCGCGGCGATGTAATTCCGCTTCCATCGGGCACGTTGTCCGTTCTTTGGCCTGAAAACGGCAAGGTCCGTGCCGGTCAGGATGCCAATCGCTATTCCCTTGTATCCCGTCTTGCGCTGAAAGGTTCCGTTCTCCTCCAGGCGGGAGATATTGATGGTTCATATGAATCCTATTGCGCAGCACCTGCTGATATCCTGAAAGCCTCCCATCACGGTTCACCTTCTTCCACAACCCCCGGTTTCCTCGAAACAGTATCTCCCGGTGTTGTACTGCTCAGCTGTCAGAAACTGGATCGTCTTCAGGATTTCCGAAGCCGTCTGCCCGGCATTTCGGTATATGGTACACCTGAATCAGGTGCTTTGACTGTCCGCTTTGAAGAAGGATACTATACAGTTATTCCCTATATTTCCAATCAGATCACTCCGGAGGAACATTCTCATGGATCGTAAGGATTTTTCCCGTGCTTTGTCCCAGGGTACGCTGCCTCATGTATTGCTTTTCGAAGGAGAAGACGAACGGCTCAAACAGTCCGCACTTGCTGATCTTCGCCGTGCTGTTCTGCCTCCGGGAATGGAATCATTGAATGAAACTGTTCTGGAAGATCCAATGACAGATCAGCTGATTGCAGCAGCCGAAACACAGCCTTTTATGGCAGAGCAGAGGCTGATCATCATCCGGGATCTTCCTGCACTTGTCGGACGGTCTGAAGCGGATGAACGGCTTCTCTCCTATCTCGCTTCTGTTCCGCCCACAGCAATCCTTTTATTTTATTGCACAGGAAAACCGGACGGCCGTAAAAAGCTTTATGCTTCTGTGAAGAAAACAGGTGCTGTCGTAACGTTTGCTCCGCTTCGGGGTGCTGAGCTGACGCATTTTGTGACCGATTCGTTCCGGGCGGCAGGCAAGGAATGTGATGAACGTACAGCAGAATATCTGATTTTCACTGTCGGTGATGATGCCGGCCTGCTTTCCAATGAGATTCAGAAACTGTCAGACTATGCCGGAACTCGTCCCTCTGTTTTGTCTTCAGATGTAACTGCTCTTGCCACGCCATCAACTGAATGTACTGTTTTTCAGATGGTGGATGCTGTTGTAACCGGTCAGCGTACCCGTGCCTTTACCCTGCTTCGCAATCAACTGATGAATGGAACAGACCGGATGTCCATCCTTGCAATGCTTCTACGTCAGTACCGTCTGCTTCAGCATATTAAGATTATGCAGTATGAAAAGCGAAGCGGCGATTTCATACGTTCTGCTCTTGGTGTTCCCGCTTTTGCAGTTGAACAGTATATCCGCCAGGCTTCGGGATATTCCGGAGGACAGATTAAAAATGCAGTTCGTATTTGTTTTGAAACAGAATATGCAATCAAATCCGGACGGATGCAGCAGGAAGGTGCAGTTGAATCCGTAGTCATAAAACTGCTGACCCTGCGTGACTGTGCCTGACCGATACCCGGGTCGGCTATGAAATGTGTCGAAATTATTGTAATTGTTGTAATTCTATGGTAATATGATTTTAATATTTGAGTGTTTATGCAGGAGGCGTATGGCATGAAAAGGATCCCCGGATTAATTCTGGCACTCTGTCTCGTGTTTGTTCTTGTGGCAAATGCATATGCTGCGGGAAAACCGGCTTTCACCAAGCAACCCGTAACATCTACCACCAACAAGAAAGGGACTGTCAGCTTTTCAGTCAAAACAAGCGGAACCATTCAGTCTCTCACCTGGTATTTTCTTGATCCCGAAACAGGCAGCAGCTATACGGGAAAACAGCTGGCCAAAACCTTTAAAGGACTTGGGGTCACCGGACCCAACAGTAAAAAGATCACATTAAAGAAAGTCCCTGAAGCTATGCACGGCTGGACTGTATACTGCCATGTGAACGGCAATGGATATAAGATCGATTCAGACCGTGTGCAGTTGCTGGTTTATGGTCTTGAACCGCCGGCTCAGGGACCGGTTGAAGAAGAAAAAAAGCCGGCAGCTGAAAAGCCGGATAATGATTCCAAAGCCGCCGGAGATGCTGATGTCGAGGGTGAAGACGAGGAGTCTTCCGCAGGCAGCCTTGCAGACAACACCTTTACTGTTTCCTGCTCCTCCAGATTGCTCCGCAAGCTGGATTCTGCCGGTAAAGTAATTGAGGGTGAACCTGCATCCAGTCTCGAATTCACAAATACCGGTTCGTTCATTGTTACGTCCGAAGAACCGATTAAAAGCTGGACTGTTAACGGAATTCGGTTTGAACCGACTGAACCCATAAACGAATTCAAAATCATGAATGTCACCGGCAGCATTACGCTGGACGTAAAGATTAACCGTGCGACTGCAGCATCTTTACAGGTCGATGAAAGCCATATGTGCCACGTGACATGTAACGGCTGTACCTTCTCCTATCTCCGCGGACAGCTTATGTCTGTAACCAGCGGCGATGTCCCTGCAGGAGCTGCAATTAACGTAGTCGCAGATTCCTCTGATCTGGCTGCCGCAGGCTACCGGATTAACGGCGCCGATCCGGTCAAGGTTGGCCTGACTTCTTTCCAGTATATCGTAACGGATGATGTTGAGATTTCAACAAAATAATGCCATTACAAAAAAAGCGTCTGATCAGTGATCAGACGCTTTTTCTGTTTCGTTTTTATTTTCCGATCAATCCGCCAAGCAGATTGCCGATTGTTCCGCCGATACCCTCCGCACCGGATTCAAGTCCGCCGCCGACTGTATCCAGCAGCTTGATTGCAGAATCCGCATATTCTCCCTTCAGTACTTTCAGTGCAACCTTTTTCTGGTCCCCTGAAGCACTGCGGTAGGTTTCAATCAGCTTTTTTTCTGTAGAAGTAATCTTCATGGAAATATTGGCAGATGCGGGCACTGCCGGTTTCTTCGCTGCAGTGGTTTTTTTTGCGGCTGTGGAGGCAGGTTTCTTTGCTGTTGTGGCCTTTTTAGCGGCTGCAGCCGTTGTTGTCTTCTTTGCTGCCGTCGTTGCTTTCTTTGCGGCAGCCGTTGTTGTCTTCTTTGCTGCTGCCGTTGCTTTCTTTGCGGCGGTGGTGGTTGCCTTCTTCACAGTTGTCGTTGTCTTCTTGGCAGCAGCAGTTGTTGTTTTCTTTGCAGCTGTCGTTGCCTTCCTGGCTGTAGTGGCAGCAGGCTTCTTCGCGGCAGCGGCTGATGTCTTCCTTACAGCAGTCGTTGCCTTCTTTGCTGCAGCTGTGCTGGTTTTCTTCGCTGCTGCAGTTGTACTTTTTGCTGCCGTGGTCGCTTTCTTTTCTGCATCGGTTGTTTTCTTGGCTGTAGCCATTTTTATTCCCTCCCGTTTTATTTATACATGTTCAGTTTCCAAGTCGGAAACTGGAATCTGTGCAATCAATAAAACCGTAAGCCAGCTGTCCGTCTACCTCACATTCGATATACCACCATTCAAGGCCGTCTTTCTTGTAATAATCGTATTTGCTTAGAATATGGAATGCCTCACCGGAATCCAGCACAGCGAATGATGTGCCGTGCATCATCGGATTATCAGTTACATAAATTTCACTTTCTGCCACAGCCGGAATATATCCGAAATGCGGATACATACTGGACTTGTATTCCTTTACATACTTGGGTGGAATATACCCTACCCTGCATCCTCCGCTGTTTGTTTCATAGCGTACCAGCAACCATCCGGATACAAATCCCGCATCATCCATTTTTGAATTTGTATCACATGCAGCCTTTCCGTTTGCACAGCGGTATGAATCCGTTGACGGGGCAGTATATACAGGACATACACCGTATCCTATTCCCTCTTTATGTTTTTCAAATTTAAAAGGAGGAAGTGCTTTTAACTGCGTTGCCAGTTCAGTATCTCCGTCATATTGGCTGCTTCCGCCCTCTGTGGATGTACCTGCAGCCGCAGCAGAAAACAAAACAGAGAAAAGCAGAATGATTGAAATAAAAACACGCATGATACAGCTTCTTTTTTTCATAATATTATATCCTTTCCGCTTAACACTATTATATATGTTATTGCTTCTGATTAAAAATATTATAGCATATTTTTCCACGCAATATCAATTCATACTGAACTCATTTCCATCCGTTTTCACGTATTTTCCTTGCCATACAACTGGTTCGGGACTATAATATAATCAACATATACGGATGGGTTGCATCCGGAAAATCTTACAGGAGGGTTGGTTATGGATATTCAAAAAATTATTTCTGAACTCGTTGGCAAACTGACCGGCAATAAGGATCTGATTTCTAAATTCACTTCCGATCCGCTGTCTGTTGTCAAAGATCTTCTGGGTATTGACCTGGATCCTTCCCAGTTGAGTGAAGTTGTTAAAGGTGTCACCTCACAGCTGGGCGGCGATGTTGCGAAACAGGCCGGTGGCTTCCTCGGAAAAATCAAGAGCCTCTTTGGAATCAAATAAACATATGAATGTAAAAAGTGCGGTCCCTTCGGACCGCACTTTTTATTTCTGGCACTTCATTCTGATTGCTTTCGGTGCCGCTTTCGGGGTATCATAATTTTCTGCAGACGCTTTCAGTGGCTGGAGATGCCATATGTTGTCATTGTATTCCCGAATTGTCCGGTCTGAAGAGAAAATGCCGGACATCGCTGTATTGGTCACAGCCATTTTCAGCCACTTGTCTCTGTTTGCATAATCATCATTCAGTCTTCTCTGCGCCATACTGTAGGAGCCGAAATCTTTCAGCACAAAATAACTGTCTCCCATACAGCCCCAGCTGCCCAGCAGCAGGCTGTGATACAGATCCTGCAATGCGGCAGTGTTTCCTGGCATCAGTGTCCCGTCAATCATCTGGGTCATTGCCTGACGGATTTCCTGGTTGGTTTCAAAAATGCTCATGGGATTGTAACTGTTCTCACGGTACATATCGCGCACAGTATCAGCACGCATGCCGAAAATGTAGATGTTGTCCATTCCTACCTGCTGGCTGATTTCCACATTTGCGCCGTCCATCGTCCCGATGGTTACGGCACCGTTCATCATGAACTTCATATTGCCCGTGCCGCTGGCTTCCTTGCTTGCAGTGGAAAGCTGTTCCGAAACTTCGGCAGCCGGAATCAACACTTCTGCGCTGCTGACATCATAGTTCTCCAGGAAAACCACCTGCAGCATTTTCCTGGCGCGGGGATGTTTTTCAATCAGTTTGCTCAGTGCACAGATCATCCGGATAATCTGTTTTGCACGGTAATATCCGGGGCTTGCTTTTGCACCGAAGATAAACACTCTGGGTTCCATGGAAAAATGCTCGTCATTCACAATCCGGTTGTACAGTACAAGGATATGAAGCGCATTGAGCATCTGACGCTTGTATTCATGCAGGCGCTTGGCCTGAACGTCATAGATAAAGGATGGATCCACAATTGTGTTCTGCCGTTCCCGGAGCAGATCAGCAAGGCGTTCCTTGTTGTGCTGCTTGATTTTTGCAAATTCTGTCCTGAAAGCAGCATCATCCGCATAGGGCCGCAGTTCGCTCAGTCTTTCCGGATCCTTGATCCAGGCAGTACCGATGGAACTGCAGATCAGTTCTGTCAGCTCCGGATTGCAGCTCATCAGCCACCTGCGGTGTGTGATACCGTTGGTAATTGCTGAGAATTTTTCAGGCATCACCAGGTTGAAATCATGGAAGGTTTCTTCCTTCAGTATTTCACCGTGAAGCTGGCTGACACCGTTCACGGAATAGCTCATCGCAACGCACATATTTGCCATATGGACATTGTCATAACTGATAATCGCCATATGTGCAATCCGGTCCCAGTCTCCCGGGAACGCATTCCAGAGACGTTCGCAGAGACGGCGGTTCATTTCGCAGATGATCTGATAACACCGGGGAAGAAGCTGCTGCACCATATTAACCGGCCACTTCTCCAGCGCTTCTGCAAGGATGGTATGGTTTGTGTAGGCAATCGTCTTCTGCACGATCGAAGACGCCTCATCCCACCCAAGTCCTTCTTCATCAATCAGCAGACGCATCAGTTCAGGAATCGCCATACCCGGATGCGTGTCATTGATATGAATAACTACTTTTTCCGGCAGTTTACTCATATCATTGCCGAAACGCTTTTTGTAATCTTTAAGGATATACTGCAGAGAAGCGCTGGTGAAAAAATAATGCTGCTTCAGCCGAAGCATTTTCCCTTCATAATGCCGGTCTTCCGGATAAAGCACCTTGCTGATAGCCTCAGCAAGCTGAATCTCTTCCGATGCCTGTACAAAACGTCCTTCGCCGAAAGTGCCAAGATCCAGTTTCTTGGGGCTCCTGGCAGACCACATTCTCAGGGGATTTACGATAGTTGCATCATATCCCACCACCGGCATGTCGTATGGAACTGCTTCCACAGTATAGTAGTCCCGGGTTATAAACTTCTGCTTTCCGTTGATTTCGATCTCTTCAACATGACCGCCAAAGTGAACCTCACAGGTATCCTCCATTACAGCGGTTTCCCACACATTTCCGTTTTCTAGCCAGCTGTCGGGCATTTCAACCTGTTGTCCGTCTACAATCTTCTGGCGGAACAGGCCGTACTCGTAACGGATCGTACATCCCATGGCAGGAAGGTCTAGGCAGCTGAGACTGTCTAGGAAGCACGCGGCCAGTCGGCCGAGTCCGCCGTTGCCAAGTCCCGGTTCAGGTTCTTCTTTCAGAACATCCTTGATATCAATTCCCAGCTCTTTCAGTGCCTGGGTATACTCTTTTGTGGAAAGCAGATTCAGCATGTTGCAGTACATGCTCCTGCCCATCAGGTACTCAACGCTCAGATAATATAAACTTTTCCCTTTTTGCTTTTTCCAGGCTTCCCGGCTGACCATCAGTTTCTGCATGATCTGATCACGTACTGTGGATGCAACCGCCCGGTAAATCTGCTGAGGGGAAGCCTCTTCGATCGTCAGGCCGTTATATCTCTGTATTTTTCCGATAATTGTATTTTTGATTGATTCCTTGTCAAATTTCGTTGCTGGCATAATGAAACACCTCCATCAGGAAACACTAAAGGATTATACCATTTGATTTCAATCGATTGCAATGATATATACAGAATGAATACCGACCACCTAAGCCATGTCAAACATTTTCAGTGCGCGGTTTCTGTCTTTTTCGATCTGCTCCTTCAGTTCCTCGGGTGAATCGAATTTCTTTTCTTCCCGCTGCATTTCCAGCAAAGTCAGGCGGACCTTTTGTCCATACAGATCGGGACATTCCTCCAGAATATGCGCTTCGACCGTAACCTTTCCGGACGGCATTGTCGGCTGGATCCCAATGTTCGCAACTGCGGGAAGAAGCAGATCCCCCGTTTCCAGTCTGCAGGTGTATACCCCGAACCTGGGCAGTGCTTTTCTGTTCCAGGGCTCTATGTTCGCTGTGGGAAAGCCCAGACCATGCCCTTGGTGTTTGCCCTGGGCAACCGTGCCCGTTATGGAATACTCGTATCCAAGCAGATCCGCGGCTTCCGTTACGAGGCCTTCCTTCAGTTTACGGCGGATCAGGCTGCTTGATATTGCTGTCCCGTCATCGAGCGTTGCCGGCGGTACGATCAGAACCTCATATCCATGTTTCTTTCCGTCTTCTTCCAGCAGTTCTGCATTTCCCCTGCCCTGCTTACCGAATGAATAGTTCCATCCGGCAACGACTGCCCGGACATTCATCATGCTCCGAAGTCTGTCAAGAAAAGCTTCGGGTTCAAGATCCGCGGTGTATCTGTTAAATGGAATAAGTTCCATTTCATCCACGCCCAGTTTTTGCATCTCTCTGGCTTTTTCCGGGATCGTGGACAGCATTTCCGGCGGATTTTCCGGCCTGAGGATCTCCAGGGGATGTCTGTTAAATGTACACAGTCGCAGCGGAACACCTATTTCTGTTGCCAGTTCTTTTGCGCTCTGAATAAGCGTCCTGTGTCCTCTGTGAACCCCGTCAAAGGTTCCCAGGGCTGCCACCCGTTCTCCTGCCGGATGCGGCAGCTGGATCACGCGCATCTTATGTCATCTCCTCTGAATCATCCTCCGGCGCAATAAGCGCCTTCCAGATCATTTGCTCTTCCTGCCTTGCGGCAATTCCCCAGAAAACACCGTCCAGGTAGATTCGCACCGGTTCGCCTTCCGGATACTGTTCTGTATTGAAGAAGACCGGCAGTTTTGCTCCGTTTATGACCATTTTTCTGAATCCTGAAGGAACATCCATCTGTTTCAGGTGGCCGAGGGCATAATCCGGCACATGCATTTTTTCTTTCAGTCTTCCCTGTTCTGCAAGAGTCCGGGCTTCTTCAATTGTCACGGCATCTTCGATCCTGAAAACACCGCTTTGTGTCCTTGTCAGGCTCTGCATATGTGCCGGACATCCGCACAGTTTTCCCAGATCAGCACACAAAGTACGGATATAAGTTCCTCTTCCGCACCTTACTCGGATTTCAAATGCGTGTTCCGGTTTCTCTTCAAGCAGTTCGATCCTGTCAATCCTTACGGTCCTGGACGGTACTTCAATGGATTCTCCGCGCCGTGCTCTGAGATACAGGGGTTTCCCGCCTACTTTGATCGCACTGTACATACTTGGAATCTGTACAATTTCACCTGTAAGCCGTTCCGCCGCATTCAGAAAAGTCTTCCTGTCCGGATACCGGTCGCCTGTTTCTGTGACATTTCCTGTAAAGTCCTGTGTGTCTGTTGCGGTCCCGAATGCACACACAGCTATATATTCCTTCTCTTTGTCTGCCAGATAATCAAAAAGCCGCGTGGCCTTCCCGGTCATCACGGGCAGAACGCCTGCGGCTTCCGGATCCAGCGTGCCCGCATGACCGATCCGCTTTTCTCCGGTCAGCCTTTTCATTACCGCTACAACGGCTGCGCTGCTCATTCCGGTTGGTTTCAGTATGTTATAAAATCCGTTCATTGCTTATCCGTTCAGTTTATAGATCATTGCTTCGAGAACTTCGCTGATCTTTTCATCAAGATTGCCGTACATGCTGATGCCCGCCGCCTGGGGATGACCTCCCCCGCCAAATGACTGCGCAACATCATTGATTACAATCGGTTCTTTGGCCCGCAGGGAAAACTTAATGATTCCAGGTGCGTTAACATCTTCCCGTGCCAGCATCGCCATACATGTACCGACCGTATCAAGTCCGAAATTCACCAATGTGTCAGCATGCTCATTCAGTGCGCCGCACGTCAGAAAGTCTTCCTTTGTCAGCTTCATTACGGCAATTCTGTCCTGCTCATAATAGCGCAGGCTGTCCAGCGCCTTGCTGATCAGCATCACCTGAGACTTTGCACGGTCCCGGAAAAGAATCCGGTTCAGTTCTGCCAGCGGAAGGTCGAGAGACATCAGTTCACTCATCAGCGTGAAACAGGCTTCGTTTGTTGAATCATAGGCAAAATTGCCCGTATCTGTGCTGATTCCGGTATACAGACAAATGGCAATATCCCTGTCCGGTTCTATTCCCAGCGCTGCGATCTGTTCCCTGATCAGAAGGCAGGTCGCCGGACATTCTCCGTCCACACTGTTAACTTCCATGAACAGCGGATTGGTCGGATGATGATCAATCTGTGCTGTATGCTTGCTTTTTTCTTTCAGTTTAATGCATGCTCCGAGGCGTTTCTCATCACTTACATCTACTGAAAGCATCAGATCAAACACCCCTGTGTTTTCCCCGGGTTCCTGCATTTCGTCGATGCCCGGCAGAAAACTCAGCTGATCAGGAACCTTTCCGTCGCAGAAAAGGCTGACTGTTTTTCCAAGTTTATTCAGTGCGATTTTCATCGCTGCAGCAGCCCCAAGGGTATCACCGTCAGGATTCACATGACTGCAAATCGCAATGGTTTCCGCGTTCCGGAGTACCCGTGCGATTTCTTCAGGATTCCTTCTCATCGCTTCCACAGGATGTTTCCTCCGTTCCGACCGTATCTGACAGGATCTTGGCAATGTGAACGCCGTATTCGATATTCTTGTCACTGACAAAGATCAGTTCCGGAGTGTAGCGAATGATCATGCGTTTTCCGAGTGCACGGCGAATATAGCCCCGTGCATTTTTCAGGGCTTCTGTCAGTTCTTCCCGCTTATCGTCTTCAAGCACGCTGATATAGATCTTGGCATACCTGAGGTCACCGGTTACTTCCGCCCTTGTAACAGACCATGTGCCGCCGATTCGCGGATCATGAAGTTCTTCCCTGATAATGGCATCCACTTCACGGCGCACTTCTTCTGAAATTCTGTCAATTCTCTGGTAACTCATCTCAGCGCGGGATCTCCTCCATGATAAAGCACTCTACAATATCGCCTTCCTTGATGTCGTTATGGCCTTCCAGGCTCATACCGCATTCATATCCGGCTGCCATTTCCTTTACATCGTCTTTCAGGTGACGCAGGCTGCTCAGCTTGCCTTCATGCACGACAACATTGTCACGCAGCAGCCGGATGCCGGCATTGCGCTGTACTTTGCCGTCTGTGACATAGCAGCCGGCAATAATGCCGGAGCCTGTGATTTTGAACACATTCCGGACTTCTGCATGACCCAGGAGAACTTCCCTGTACTCCGGCTCAAGCATACCCTTCATGGCAAGCTCCATATCCTCAATTGCCTTGTAGATGACGGTATAGAGCCTGACGTCCACTTTCTGTTTTTCAGCAGCTTCCCTTGCAGATGCATCCGGTCGGATGTTGAAACCGATGATAATCGCGTTGAATGCAGAGGCAAGGTTCACGTCATCCTTGGTGATGGCGCCGGCAGCGCTGTGCAGCACACGGATTTTCACCTCATCGTTGCTCAGCTTTTCCATTGCCTGTTTGACAGCTTCCACTGATCCCTGTACATCAGCCTTGATAATCAGGTTCAATGTGGTAACCTTGCCCGCCTCGATGGTGGAGAACAGGTTCTCCATGCTCATCTTTGCCATGGTCGCTTCGCGGCTGGCCTTCAGTTTTTCACGGCGTTCATCCGCTACCTGGCGGCTAAGATGATCATCGCCTACCGCGATCATTTCATCACCGGCACTGGGTACATCATCAAAGCCCATGATTTCAACGGGCATGGAGGGACCAGCTTCATTAACGCGTTCTCCCTTGTCGTTGATGAGTGCCCGTACTTTACCGGATGCCAGGCCGGCAATCACACTGTCGCCCACATGCAATGTGCCGTTTTGCAGCAATACCGTGGCCAGCGGTCCTCTTGCCTTGTCGAGTTTGGCTTCAATAATGACACCCTTGCCCAGGCGGTTCGGGTTTGCCTGCAGCTGAAGCATATCAGCCTGCAGCAGAATCATTTCCAGCAGTTCATCGACGCCCTGTCCGGTCACTGCGGATACAGGTACGCAGATTGTCTCGCCGCCCCAGTCTTCGCAGACCAGGCCGTACTGTGTCAGATCCTGCTTGACACGGTCCGGATTGGCATCAGGCTTGTCCATTTTGTTGATCGCAACAATCACGGGAACTTCAGCTGCTTTTGCATGGTTGATGGATTCAACGGTCTGGGGCATGACAGAGTCATCTGCTGCCACAACCAGAACAGCAATATCCGTTGCCTGTGTGCCGCGGGCACGCATTGCCGTAAATGCCTCATGGCCGGGTGTGTCCAGGAAGGTGATTTTCCGGCCGTCGACATCCACCGTATAGGCACCGATATGCTGAGTGATGCCACCGGCTTCCCCGGCCGTCACACGGCTCTTGCGGATATAGTCCAGCAGGCTTGTCTTACCATGGTCAACATGGCCCATAATGGTCACAACAGGAGGTCTGGGCTGCAGGTTCTCTTCAACATCGTCAAAGTCTTCAGCAACAAGTGCAGCCTCAGCGGTCTGCTCCTGCTTGCGTTCCAGTGTAATTTCAAAATCAGAACAGACAAGCTGCGCTGTATCGAAATCAATTTCGCTGTTGATTGTGGCCATATTGCCCAGCAGGAAGAGTTTTTTGATGATCTCACTGGCAGACTTTCCGATTTTTTCAGTCAGGTCACGTACCGTGATGGTATCCCCCGCCATATAGGCTGTCTCTATCTTGATCGGCGCCATCATCTGCTGTGCGCTGGGCTTTTTGGAGCGGGCCCGTTTGCCGCCCCGGATTACTTCATCATCGTAACCGTTGAAGTGGCTGTTTCTGCTCGCCTGCTTCCGGCTCTTGCTGACATGCTCCGGATCATGCTGACGGACATAATTCTTCTTGTTCGGGTCATAATTGGAAACCCGTTCCTTTTCCATGGGAACAGAAAGCTCCGGTGTCCGTTGCCTGGCGCCGCTCATTCCGCCCTGCCGGTTACCGAATCCGCCCTGGGGACGAGCACCTTGCTGTCCGCCTGCCGGACGACCATACTGACCGGGCTGGCCTGCAGGCCGTCCGTATTGTCCGCCTTGCTGTCCGCCTGCCGGACGGCCGTATTGGCCCGGTTGTCCGGCGGGACGACCAAACTGACCGGGCTGGCCTGCCGGACGGCCATACTGGCCGCCTTGCTGTCCGCCTGCCGGACGGCCGTATTGGCCCGGCTGGCCGGCAGGACGGCCATACTGACCGGGCTGTCCGGCGGGACGTCCGTATTGTCCTGTCTGACCGGCAGGACGCGCAGGTCTTGCAGGGGCAGGATTGTCTCCCGGGCGGCTGATGATCTGTCCGACAACAGGACGCTTAGGTGCAGCAGGCCTGGACGGATTGGGATCGTCCGGCGTTGCCACATAGGATTCCGCCTTTTTGGCAGGTTTCTTTTCCTCTGCAGCGGGTTCCGCGGGTTTTTCCTTCTCCGCAGGCTTCTCAGCGACTGCTTCTGCTTTCGGAGCGGGCTTTGCAGGCTGCTCAGCTGTCTCCTCTGCTTCTTTCGAAGCTTCCTGCTTCCTGGCGGCTTCCATCATCTGCTTCTCATCGTCGTCCAGCATTGTAAATGCCTTCGTATGGGCAGACTGCGCCTTCAGCTGTTCCTGCTGTCTGCGGCGCGCCGCTTCCTCCTCGGCCTGACGGTTCATTTCCATATCAAGGCGCTTCAGCGTCTCAAAAAGGCCGTCAGCATCCTTCCGGATCCGCGTCGCTTCCTCCAGAATACCGGAAGCTTCTTCTACCAGTTCTTTCGTGGCATCTTTCAATTTCACATTCGCCATTCGCTGTTTGTTCCCCCCGCCGTTTTACGGCACCTTAATGATTCTAGATTCATAATCCGTGATTATGAATGGTTCTCTTTTTAATTTCGGACTTTCCGGACATTTTCTTCATGCGTCCGAAGCGGATTCTCTGATAATCGCCTCCGCAAAAGATCCTTTCCGCACAGCCATGACCATGTTTGCATTCCCGGTGGCTTCCTCAATGGCTGCCTCATGCAGTGTTATCATGGGTGTTCCTGACCGTTCACACAGATCAGCTGCCTTTTTCCGGGTGTTGGGTCCGGCAGAAGCATCCAGAAGCAGTACTCCGCAATGGCCGGACCTGATCATGATCCGGCAGGCATCTGCTCCGAGAACTGCCTGTCTTGATCTGATTGCCAGTCCCAGCAAACCCCTGATCCGTTCTTTGTTCACGCCTCTGTACTCTTCCCGGCATTCAGCCTGTCCATCTCAGCCGTCAGCGCTTCGATGATTTCCTCGGTCATCGTAATCTCCAGCTGTCTTTCCAGTTGTTTCTGCCGGATTGCGCGTCTGAGGCATTCAGCATCCCGGCATACATATGCGCCTCTGCCGGATCGCTTTCCGGAAGAATCCATTACAACGGTTCCTTCAGGCGTTCTCACAATCCTGATCAGTTCCCGCTTTTCCTTCATTTCCCGGCAGCCCACGCACATTCGCATCGGGATTTTCTTCGGCTTCATTCTTTCCTCCGTCCGTCTGTTCAGCCGTTCTGAAAATGAACTGGAATTCATTCTTCCGGCATAAACATTTACATCGTATCGTCGTCTCCGATGACACTTGCGTCAAAGTCCATGGTGAAGCTGTCATAGCTCGGTGTCTCTACCTGAACAAACTCAGTCATTTGTCCGTTTTCATCCACCATGTCGTCCATTTCGGCCGCCTGGCTCTGACTCTTGATATCAATTTTCCATCCTGTCAGCTTCGCGGCCAGGCGGGCATTCTGTCCTTCCTTGCCGATCGCCAGGCTCAGCTGATTGTCAGGAACAATTACCCGGAACGCTTTCTCGTCCTTTGCCTGATAAACGCTCAGAACATGGGCGGGATTCAGGGCATTTGCCACAAATTCAGCAGGGTTGCTGGACCATTTGATAATATCAATCTTTTCACCCTTCAACTCTGTAACTACGCGGTCCACGCGTCCGCCGCGCTGTCCGACGCAGGCACCTACGGGATCAATCATCACGTCAGCGCTGTGAACGGCGATTTTCGTCCGGCTGCCGGCTTCACGTGCAATGTTCTTGATCATCACGATGCCTCCGGCAATTTCCGGCACTTCCATCTCAAACAGTCGCTTGACCAGATTCGGATGAATCCGGCTCACATAGACCTGGGGAGTATAACCGGCATTCTGGCTGGTTTTGTGAACCTCAAGGATATAAACCTTGATATGATCACCGTCATGCAGTTCCTCACCCGGGATCATCTCATCCCGCTCAAGAACGCCTTCTGTCCTTCCAAGATCAATGTAAGCTGCTTTAGGTTCAATCCGCTCAACGATACCGGTCAGGATTTCGCTTTCCTTCTCGATGTATTCGTCATATATCTTTCCCCGTTCGGCTTCACGGATATGCTGGATGATGACCTGTTTGGCGGTCTGTGCCGCCACACGCAGAAATCCGCTGGGAGTAACATCCACTTCGGCGATGTCACCCATCTGATAGGAAGGATTAATCGCCTGGGCTTCCTTCAGGGAAATCTGGTTGGTGGGATCTTCGATCTCCTCATCCTCCAGAATCAGTTTGCGTGCATATACGGAAATGCTGCCGTCCTGACGGTTTACTGTTACGTCCAGATTGTTCGGTGCAGTTTCACTCTTGGGCAGATTCTTTTTATAGGCGGCTTTCAGCGCTTCCTCAATGGTCTTGAACAGGGTTTCTTCGGGGATTTCCTTTTCTCTTGCCAGCATTTTGATTGCTTCTATGACTTCGGATTTCATGGTTCGTTCCTTTCTCACGTCTCATCCGTGTTGTTTACTCATTGCGCCGGTTCGGCTTTGTCATCCTGTCGGTAGTTTTCGGAAAAGCTCATTGCTCTTCTCCGTCTTCCGACAAATCCACATCCTCAATTCCTTCCAGGTCCACTACAGGTTTGACAAGCGCAGCTGCCTTCCGTGGAATCAGTGTCCGGCCCTCTCCTGTGTCGAGTACGATGTTGTCTGCTTCCAGCCCTGCCAGAACGCCGGTGATTACCTTCGTTCCTTCAATTGGCTTGAAAAGTTTCACCTCGATCTCTGTCCCAAGGTTCCGTTCAAAATCCCGGTCCGTTTTCAGCGGACGGTCGATTCCCGGCGAGGATACTTCCATGAAGTCATAGTCCACACTGTCCGCCAGCACACGGACAGCCTTATGGAACGCCTCACAGTCATCCAGACTTACGCCTTCATCCTTGTCGATGTAAAACCGCAGATACCTCCCGGTGGGTTCCCGGTCAATGCAGACGCCGACCAGATCATAGCCCATCGTTTCAGCCATTGGTCGGGCTTTCGCTTCCAGGCCGGCCAGTGCGTTTGCTTTTGCCATCTGTCAGTCCTCCATCCTTTTCGGGCAATGAAAAAGAGCGGAAAACAAGCCCTCCATCAGCCCGCTTCAACCGATTCCGGAGATGATTTCCCCAGCCGGTTTCCGGAGGCCTTCAGGCTGTTTCCGTTCCTTACGTTAAACCCTTCTTTCAAGGCATTGAGCCAATTTAATCGTATGCAAACCATACGTCGTGGATTATAGCACACATCCGGACGCATGGCAAGCCTTATTTTTCAGTTGTTACAGGGTTTTTTCGGTGTCCTTTCAGACCTTTTCGAACACCGGGATAATATCAATTGGTGCGGCAGCGCGGATTACGCACCCGCCTTCAGTGATTTTACCGCTGTTTATATCCTTCCAGCGGCCTGCCGGCAGATATACATCCCGTTCTGTCTGATGCAGTTCCAGCACAGGCGCCACAAGATATCTGCTGCCGAACATATACTGATCCTGAATTGTCCAGCACCTGTCATCCTCCGGAAACTCAAAAAACATTGTCCTGATCAGCGGTGCGCCGGTTTCATGTGCTTCCCGGTACAGCTCCCTGATATAATCATGCATACTGATTCGGATATCATAGTACTTCCGCATGATTCTGTAGTTTTCTTCGCCGTAGCTCCACAATTCATTCGGCTGCCCTGTATGAAGGTATCCGCCGCCCCTTTCCCGCTCGTCAAGCGGCGGGATATTATAGGGTCCCCTGTCTCCGTGCATCCGAAGCACAGCGCTGTAGACAGCGAACTGATACCACCTGATCAGGAGCTCCTGGAATTCCGGATCATTGACATCATCCGTCATAAAACCGCCGATATCCGTCGTCCACCAGGGAATTCCTGCGAGGCCGATATTCAGCCCGGCCTGCAGCTGTTCACGGAAAGATTCGAATGTGCTCGGTACGTCACCTGACCAGATTACATTCCCGTACTTCTGGCTTCCGGCCCATGCACAGCGAAGCAGATTGACAGCATCTGTTCCCTTATCGGCCTGCATAGGCTCATAAAACGCCCTTGAAAACAGCTGTGGATACAGATTGCTGCAGCTGAGTGCCGGACCGCAGTAATACCTGTAGTTGTCAAAATCGTAAACCCCGTAATCCGGTTCTGAATTGTCCAGCCAGAATCCATCGATTCCAAGATCATAGTAATTTTTTTTGCATACTTCCCAGATATACTGCCTTGCTTCCGGATTAAACGGGTCAATCTCAACACAGTCGCCCTGATAATCATAGGTCTGTGCAGCTCCGCGCTCTGTGCGGATGAGCAGTCCGCGTTCCATCATCGGCCCAAAGTTCTCGCTTCTTCTGTCTACGCTCGGCCATACGGAAACAATAACACGGATGCCCATTGAATGAAGCTCGTCTACCATAGCCTTCGGATCCGGCCAGTAGGTTTCGTCAAACTTCCAGTCCCCCTGAACAGTCCAGTGAAAGAAGTCAATCACAATCTGATCGATCCTGATCCCTTCCCGTTGATACTGGCGTGCAACGGAAAGCACTTCATCCTGTGTACGGTAACGCAGCTTGCACTGCCACAGGCCCATCAGGGCATCCGGAAACATCGGAGCACGGCCTGTAACAGCAGTATATTCCGTAAGGATCTCCCTCGGGTTTTCCCCGGCACAGATCCAGTAGTCCATTTCCTTTGTGCTCCGGGCAATCCATTCTGTCATATTATTGGCAAAAGTGACCCTGCCGACAGCTGGATTGTTCCACAGAAAACCATAGCCGGAACTGCTGATCATAAACGGAACCGAAACCTGACTGTTCCGCTGGGCAAGTTCCAGCATGGTTCCCTTCAGGTTCAGGTCAGGCTGCTGGTATTGTCCCATTCCGAATATCTTTTCTCCGGGATTTGCATCAAAACGTACTGTCAGCTGGTATTCACTTCCGCCGATGTTGCCTTTCCATTCACGGTTTACCAGCTTCAGGCAGCGGCTGGTTTTCACCAGCGTACCGCCGTAAAAACGGTAATACTCCCGCAGGATCAGTTCATCATCCCTGAAAAAACTGACTACCCCTGCAAAATTGACTGTGGCCCGGATTCGCCCGTTCCTGATTTCAGCGAAGGGAGATCCATTGGCATCTCCGTTCTCATGACCGATCAGGATTTCACACGCAGCAGGTACAGGCTGTTCAGTCAGCGCTTTATTGTTGTCTGTCCACGCATCGCCCATCACTGCACGGACACGAAGGGCATTCTCTCCCCAGCCTTCGATTCGCAGTGTCTCTCCGCCCCGCCGGGCAGTCAGCACATTGTTTTCCTTTTGAAAGATCATATTTCTCCTCCGTCAGTCTCCGATCCGCTCAAGCACCATGGCGGTCCTGCATGGACTGTATACATTGAAACCGAGTCCTCTGCCTTCTGCATATGCAGTCTGATAGACGTAATCATGATCAATCAGGTTCGGTCCGCCGAAACGTGATTCATCAGTGCTCAGAACGACCCTGTAGGATCCTTCACCGATAGTATGCGCATGCAGGAAAAACTGCTGTTCTGAATAACTGTTATGGAAATTGAACACAAACAGAAGTCTGCCGCGGCTGAAAGTAATGATTTTCCGTTCCGGATCAATCCACAGGCTCACAGCATACGGATCATTGAGCAGTTTCCTTTCCCCGGCAAGGTTGATCATGGCTTTGTCAAACTCATTCAGCCATTCATACTTCAGATTGTGATTGTCAACCAGTGACCATTGTCTCCGGCAGTATTTGTAACTCCATCCGTTTCCTTCCCGCGGAAAATCGATCCATTCCGGATGTCCGAATTCATTCCCCATAAAATTCAGGTATCCGTTTCCGCCCAGGCTCATGGTGAAAAGCCGGATGATTTTATGGAGTTCGATCGCGCGGTCCATGGTAATCGAATGGTAGTCCTTCATCATGCCGGTATACATCTCCGCATCCGCCATTCTGAAGATAATTGTTTTGTCTCCGACCAGTGCCTGGTCATGGCTTTCACAGTATCCGATGATTTTTTCCTGCGGTCGCCGCGTAGTCATCTCATGCCACAGGGCATGCATATTCCAGTCTTCATCGCGTGTATCCTTGAGCAGCTTAATCCAGTAGTCCGGCTCACCCATGGCAAGCCGGTAATCAAAGCCGATACCTCCCTGTTCGATCGGAAGGCACATGCCGGGCATACCGCTCATATCCTCAGATATAGTGATGGCATTCGGATTCACTTCATGAATCAGTTCATTCGCAAGCTGGAGATAATTTAGTGCTTCCAGATCAGTATTCATGTTGAAATACATTTCATAGTTGGTGAATGCGCTGCCAAGTCCATGATCGTGATAAATCATACTGGTAACGCCGTCAAAGCGGAACCCGTCAAAATGGTACTCTTTCTGCCAGTATTTCAGGTTGCTCAGCAGAAAATGCAGTACTTCCACCCGTCCGTAATTAAACAGCTTTGTACCCCATGCCGGATGCCACCCCTGTTCTCCTTCAAGGAAATACTGGTTTTCTGTACCGTCCTGAAGCTGCAGTCCTTCTCCGACGTTAGGACATGCGTGACTGTGGACAACGTCCAGCAGTACACGGATTCCCAGTTCATGTGCTTTATTCACCAGGTATTTCAGATCATCCGGTTCCCCATACCAGTGGGCAGCAGCAAAAAAGTTGGTAACCTGGTATCCGAAGGATCCGTAATAGGGATGTTCCTGTATTGCCATAAGCTGAACAGTGTTGTATCCCAGGCTGTGGATCCGGGGAAGCACATTGTCGGCGAATTCCCGGTATGTGCCGATTCCTTCCCGGTCCTGGCTCATTCCGATATGCGCTTCATAGATCAGCGGAGCATTCGGTTTTTTTTCGGAAAATGATTCGTCGGTCCATGGATAATCGTCTTCAGGATCCCAGACCTGAGTACAGAGCATCCCGTTTCCCTGATCCATTACCACGCGCGTGCTGTAGGCAGGCAGACGTGCAAACCACTCCTCCCCGTGACGCACCCACAGCTTAATATTCTGTCCGTTTTTCAGGCTGTCAGTTCCCTGCAGCGTAATCTCCCATACGCCGTTCTCGCCGCGGTCAAGCGGATGGCTTTCACGGTTCCATCCGTTGAATTCGCCGAACAGGCGGACTTCATCCGCGCCGGGCATCCATTCCCTGAAAACCCATCCGGTTTTTGTACGGTGAAAACCGAAGAACATGAATCCGTTTGCAAAATGCTCCAGCGTATCTGAATCCCCTGCAAGCTGCTGACGTTTCTCCTTGAATCGGTCCATACGCAGCTCAATATCTCCCGAAAAGGGAGACAGCCAGGGATCGATCTCCGTAATCTGATAGGGTGCGTTCAGCCTGCTGATATCCATGCTCTTCCCTCCGCTATTTACTCAGCCTGGATCTGGTTTCCGTTCAGGTCATAATACTGCGTCGATGAAAGCTGTTTGATTTCGTCATAGATATAGTGGATTTCGCTGTAGCCGCCTGATGTTTCCGCCGGAAGGCCGTCTGCTCCAAGGAAAGTCCGGATGACCGTCACGCCGTCCTCATCTTTTACATCCCGGTAACCGGCATATCCGCCGCTGCAGTTTGCCGGACTGCCCTCGGTATCGAAATAGGAAACTGTCTCAAGCCGTCCCTGCCGATCGTATCCGTAAAGGACTTCCCCGACGCCCAGTTCGTTGCTGATTCTTTTCCCGTCTTTGTCCAGGAAGCGTTCCTTCACAACTTTTTCGTCCTTCATTTCCCGTACAGTCGTTGCGATTCCTGCTCCGTCAGTAATCACATCTCCGTTCAGGCCGTACCGGGTAACTTTGACAATCCGGTCTCCCTCATATGTGTATTCTTCCCAGGCATACCCGGCACCGCGGTCAATCAGATTCATGTTCACGTCGTAATACTTGACGCTGGTTACCCGTCCTTTGCCATCCCTGTCCTTTACACAGCGGAACCAGCCGTCAGGCCCTGTTGCGGGCGAACCGTCCGCGTGATCATACCGGATGCTCATGACCTGGTATTTCTTGTTCAGTTTCTGCTTCATCACGGCATATCCGTTGACACAGTCTACCGGTTTTCCTTTGGTATCCTTAAAAGTCTGTGTTGCAATGCTTTTTCCGCTGTATTCAGTCGTAACGGAAGCATATCCAAGTGACGGAACTGTCACAAGCTTCCTGTTCATACCTGTATAGCTGATCTGCCGAACACCACCGAAACCTGTATATGCGATGGTCACCTGGGCATACCCCTGCCGGTTCAATGTCCTTTTTCCGTCCCTGTCCAGGTATTCAATCTCAATAATTCTGTCCTTGCCGTCCTTTGTGACAGCCCGTCCGTAATATCCGCCGTCTGTCTGATAGGGCTGCCCCTGTGTATCATAATACCGTTCCGTAGTAGTTTCACGCGTATACGTATAGTGGACAGATGCATATCCTTCAGGACCTGAAGCAGGCTCTCCGCTCTCATTTGTCCACACCGTTTTCTTGATTTTGCCCTTTTCTTCAATGTTGCGGGACTGGATTTCTCCAAGTGCTGAAAAAGGGATCACCAGACAAAGAATAATTGCTGTGATCCCGGCCAGTAATCGTTTCTCTTTCAATCCGTTCACCTGTCTTATCTTTCAGATTGCCCCTTGGCGTTTGGGTTTTTCTTCATAAATTATAGCAAAAAGCCCGGCATAAAACAACCGGGCTCCGGATTTATTCAATATGTTCCATGAAATCGCCGATGCCGGAATCCTGTCCTACAGTAGTATAAAACAAACCGAACAGCGTATTGTCATGCGGTCCTACTGCTTCAAACGCCCAGTTACGCTTCACCTGGCTTCTGTGCCAGGAAAAAGCTTCTTCTGCAACCTGAAAACCGGTTTTGCCGTCGAAAGCTTCCAGCGGCTTATTCCAGTCACATGGGATAACATTCTTTTTGTATTCATGCAGATACAGCTTTTTTACCTGCCATGTGCCGTATTCCTTGGCTGACTTCGGAAACTTGCTGCTTTTGGCAGCCAGCTTCACACATTCCTTTGCAGCCGCGCAGGCTGTCCTGTGTGCACCATGGCCGTATTCCCCGTTTTCGCCATGGGTAACTATCACCTCCGGCTGATGCTTTCGGATTACATCCGTTACCAGCCGCAGAACTCGGTTTTTCCCCTTCCAGGCTGCATACTGTCCCTCAACAGTTTTTCCGTTCTTATCCACCAGCCCGATAAATTCAGGGTAAGCTTTTACTCCGCAATGCCAGATAGCGTGCAGCAGTTCAAGTTTGCGTTCCCCTCCGGTCGGTGCCATAACTGCCAGCTGCACATCAAGGCCGCGTTCTCCGGCATATGTAGGCAGCAGTCCTGCGAACCAGAGGATTTCATCATCCGGATGCCCCGTCAGCAGCATCATGTCGCATTTGCCGATGGTTTTCCATTCCTGTACTTCGCGGGGTTTGTCGCCCTCCCCGTACAGGCGCAGTTCCGCGATCCGGATTCGTTCGTGACTGGTTGCGCTGATGCGGAATTCGGTCACTGCTTCCTCCAGCGGATGCCAGTGAACCAGATACTCCCCGCCCTGCGCGACCGTTTTCCATCCGCCGCTTCCGTCTCCGATCTGAAGGTCATAACTCAGCGGAACCGTGTTTTTTTCAAACTGCATCAGGTAGATGCCATATACAGGCTCCTCACTGTGAACTTCCAGCCATCCTTTTTTTTCTTTCAGCGGATAATATGTTTTGAAATCATCATCCTGCATGCATGGAAAATCCTGTGATTTTCCGTTGCCGGAAAAAGTAATCCCTGTTTTGATTTCCTTGGCTTCCTCGGCGCCTGCGTATACATAAACGCATAGTGTCAGGAAAAGCAGCATGCATACCGTCAGTATCTTTTTCAATCTGGCAGCTCCTTCCGCCGGAGTGAAGACGTATCGTCCGGCCTTTGCTGATTTTATACCATACAGTTCCGGTTTGTCCATGCATTTCATAAGATATAGGTTGCTGCAATGACAATGTTGACAAGCTGTGCCTGATGGTGGATAGTATGTCTGTTTCCCCGGGTTGTTATACCGGGAGCGGAAAGGTATGTTCTTCCATGAGCTATGAACTGAAATCAGCCAGATTCCTGGCCAGGGATGTTCTGATCCGGTCTGTTCAGCCCGGTGATACTGTGATCGATGCCACAATGGGCAATGGTCATGATACGCAGTTTCTCTGTGAGGCAGTTGGTCCGGACGGACGGGTTTTTGCCTTCGACGTTCAGGAAAGCGCTCTTTCCTCAACAGATACTCTTCTGCGCAGGGAAGGGCTTTCTGGCCGTGCCGTTCTTTTCTGCTGCGGCCATGAACATATGGATGAATACATAAAGGAAAAAGTCCGTGCAGTTGTTTTTAATCTGGGTTGGCTTCCCGGCGGTGATCATGCGGTAACCACCCGTTGGGAAACCACAAAGGAAGCGGTTGAAAAAGGACTTGACCTGCTTCTGCCCGGCGGCATACTGGTGGTCTGCGCTTACCCCGGGCATGCGGAGGGTGACCGGGAACGTCATGAACTGGCAGCCCTGCTTTCATCCCTGTCCAATAAAGATTTCAATGTACTGCATCAGGTTTTCCTGAATGCCGGTCCCGGCGCACCGGAATGTTTTGTTGTTCAGAAACTTGTGTAACTGGAATTGAACCCTGCGCTCAGCAAAAAAGAACCATAGGTATGGAAAAGGCCGGAGGATGCCCTCCGGCCTTTTTAATGATTATGTTCAGTCATCCTCGTCCGTAGGCGGGGCAACTTCTTCTTCATGCTGCACATCCGGGAAAGCGGAGTACATGGGCTCTACCTGGAGTCCGCGCAGATGGCGGTCTACATAGTTTTTTGTAATCTTGGCCACAGTGCCTGAAAGGACAATAACACCGATCAGGTTCGGGATCATCATCAGTCCGTTGAAAGTGTCTGCCAGATCCCACGCCAGGTTGTTTCCCATAACTGCGCCGCCGAAAACCAGCAGAACAAAGAGAATGCGGTATCCGAATGTGCGTTTCTCGCCCAGCAGGTATTCGCAGGCTTTGGTGCCGTAATGACTCCATCCGAGGATTGTGGAAAAAGCAAACAGAGCAATGGAGATGGCAATGAAGGAAGACCCCGCCACACCGAATTTCTGTTCAAACACCGTAGCGACAAGTTCTGTCTTTTTCAATCCGGCAAATGCGTCAGCAAGCACACCGGTCTGGAGATTGATAATCCCGGAGGAAAGAATCGCGAAAGCGGTCAGTGTGCAGACCACAATGGTATCCGCAAACACTTCAAAGATGCCCCACATGCCCTGCTTTACGGGCTCTTTGACGTTGGAATTGGAATGAACCATGACCGAGGAACCCAGGCCGGCTTCATTGGAGAACACGCCGCGCTTCATGCCCCATTCGATCGCCAGTTTGATCCCGTAACCCACCACGCCGCCTGTCGCAGCGCGCAGGCCGAAGGCGCTGCGGAAGATGGAAGAGAATACGGCGCCGATCTGGTCAATGTGCAGGAAGAAGATAGTGATCGTGCCAATCATGTACAGAATAACCATGAAGGGGACGATCTTTTCGGTAACTGCTGCAATCCGCTTCAGGCCGCCCACAACAACCAGGCCTACCAGGATCATCACAACCGCACCGGTCACCCAGGTAGGAATACTGAACACGGTCTGCAGGTTTTCGGAAATGGCATTCACCTGCGTCATGTTGCCGATACCAAAGGCGGCAATCAGGCAAAAAGCAGAGAAAAGAGTGGCCAGAACCTTACCGAGCACTCCGCATCCTTTTTTCGCGCCCAGGCCGTCCCGCAGGTAGTACATGGCACCGCCCGACCATTCGCCTTTGGAGTTTTTGCGGCGGTAGTAAATGCCCAGGACATTTTCGGAGTAGTTGGTCATCATGCCCAGGAAAGCCATGACCCACATCCAGAATACAGCACCCGGTCCGCCGCTGAGGATTGCGCCGGAAACACCGACGATATTGCCGGTACCGACTGTCGCTGCCAGTGCGGTGCACAGGCTCTGGAACTGGGAAATACTCTTGTCCTTTGTATGGGAAGTCACCTGTTTATCGCGAAATACCGCGCCAATGGTTTTCTTCATCCAGTGTCCGAAGTGTGACACCTGGAAGACCTTTGTGAGGACTGTCATCAGTATGCCGACGAAGGCAAGCAGCGCAAGTGCGGGAACGCCCCAGACCACGCCGTTCACAGCGTCATTGACTTTTGCAACACTGTCCAGGAAACTGCCTCCGGCCTCCTCTGCAGCTGCTGCAGCAGTCAGTGTCAGGCTCCCCAGAAGGATACTGCAAGTCGTCATTATTCTCCGCTTCATAATTTTCCTTCCCTTCTTCGGTTTGTGAATCAGAAAAAGCGCCCTTGAGCAGAATGCCCGAAGACGCCCTTATCTCTTGCGGAAAAGTATACAAACGCTTTTTTTTGTTGTCAATTCTTCCCGCCTTCTGAAACATCGAAAAAACAAAGCCTTTGGAATAAAAGGCCTGAATGCTTCCGTATCTGTCCGGTTACTCCTGTGTTTTCTTTTTCACACACATTTATATTGTAAATGGGTGGTTGTTTGTTCAGCTGTATAGGTAGTATAATAATCTAATTAAAAGCAATGAAGGGAGCCGCCCGTGAAAAGTTTCTGGAGCCCGCTGAAAGCCTACCGGAAAGAATGCATTCTCGGCCCGGCTTTTAAGCTGCTTGAAGCGCTGTTTGAACTGACTGTTCCGCTGATTATCGCCCGTCTGGTGGATGAGGGGCTTCGCCTGCATATGCATCCGGTCATAGTCCGCTGTGCACTGCTGCTTGTTCTGATGGCGTTGCTTGGACTGGCCGCATCGGTTACCGCCCAGTATTTTGCTGCGCGCGCTGCCATCGGGTTTGCCTCCGGTATGCGGCATAAGCTTTTTGATCATATTCAGTCTTTATCATATACAGATCTTGACCGTCTAGGTTCCTCAACACTCATAACCCGGCTCACAGGAGATATCAATCAGGTACAGACCGGCATCAATCTTGGATTGCGTCTGCTGCTGCGTTCACCCTTTGTTGTCTTCGGCGCCATGATAATGGCTTGGACAATTGATTCCGGCAGCGTCCTGATCTTTCTCGGAGTGATTGTGCTTCTTTTTCTAATCGTCTTCGGGATTATTCTCGGTGCAATGCCGCTGCAGAAAAAAGTTCGCGGTCAGCTTGATGACGTTACAGGCGCCACTCGCGAAAACCTGTCCGGTGTTCGTGTGATCCGCGCATTTGTTCAGGAGGATTCTCAGGTTGCCCGGTTTGATCTCCTCAATGCTTTCCTCACATCAGTCCAGCTCAAAGCAGGCCGTCTGACAGCTTCCATGAACCCTTTGACACTTGTCGTGCTGAACGCCGCTGTCATCCTGCTGATTCATACAGGCGCGCTTCGTGTCAACTCCGGCAGCCTGACCCAGGGGCAGCTGATCGCCCTGTATAATTATATGGGGCAAATTCTGGTTGAACTGGTTAAACTGGCGAATCTGATTGTAACCCTGACTAAATCGGGTGCCTGTGCCCGCCGGATAATGACCGTTCTTTCAGTTTCATCCTCGCAGAAAGATGGCACCCTCTCATTGCCGGAAAACCCCGGCTGCATTGTCTTTGATGATGTATCCGTCCGTTACAGCGATTCGGCAGACCCAAGCCTTGAACACATTTCCTTTTCTGCTCATTCAGGTGAAACGGTTGGTATTATCGGCGGCACGGGAAGCGGCAAATCCACTTTGGTTAACTTGATTCCCCGGTTCTATGACCCTTCCTCCGGTGCAGTTCTGTTCGGTGGACGGGATGTGAGGGAATACACGCTTTCTTCCCTTCGGAGCGCTGTCGGAATCGTTCCCCAGAATGCTGCCCTTTTCCGTGGAACAATCCGTTCCAATCTGCTCTGGGGAAACCCGGACGCATCAGACGATGACCTGAAAGAAGCGCTTGCTTTCGCACAGGCAGTGGAAATTGTTGATCACAAGGAACTCGGACTCGATGAACCCGTCAAACAGGGCGGTGCTAATTTTTCAGGCGGACAGCGTCAGCGGCTGACGATTGCCCGTGCACTTGTCCGTAAACCGGCCGTCCTGATTCTTGACGACAGCGCGTCAGCACTGGATTATGCCACTGATGCCGCGCTTCGCAAAGCGCTGCGTTCCCTCTCTTTTTCTCCTGTGACATTTATCGTTTCACAGCGGATTGCTTCTGTCCGCCATGCCGATAAAATTCTCGTTCTGGATGATGGTGAATGCGTTGGTATCGGTACCCATGAAGAACTGCTGGGAACCTGTGATGTTTACCGCGAGATCTGTGAAGCGCAGCAGGAAGAATCCCCCGGCGTTCCGGAAGGAGGTGCCGGCTGATGAATAAAAAGGCTTTCCGGCGTGTGCTGGTCTTTCTGCGGCCGCGCTTTCCGCTGATCATGCTGTCACTTTTCCTGAACCTGTTGACCGTCCTGCTGACCTTGCTGATTCCGATTCTCGCAGGCCGTGCAATTGACTGTATTATCGGAACAGCCAATGTGAATTTTCCGTGTCTTGCTGATCTGCTCCTGAAAATCGGCTTGTGCGTATCTGCCTCGGCAATCTTTCAATGGTTGACCGGTACGTTGAACAACCGGCTTACTTTTTGTACTGTACAGGATATCCGTCAGCAGTCATTCAGGCATCTTCAGAAGCTTCCCTTCAGCTATCTGGATTCACATCCGGCAGGTGATCTGGTCTCCCGGATCATTACAGATGTCGATACGTTCGCTGATGGATTGCTGTTGGGTTTTACCCAGCTGTTCTCCGGTATAATGACAATTCTTGGCACCTTGGTCTTCATGCTGTCTCTTAATCCGCTGATTACACTGGCAGTCGTCGTGCTGACACCTCTTTCACTGCTGGCGGCCCACTTTATTGCAGGCAGGACATATCATATGTTTCATCTGCAGTCTGTTACCCGCGGAGAACAGACTGCCCTGATTGATGAAGCAGTCGGACATCAGAAGCTGGTTCAGGCTTTCAGCCGTGAAAGCGCAACACTCGAACAGTTTGATGAGATCAACAGCCGGCTGGAATCATGTTCTCTTCAGGCCACCTTCTACTCTTCCCTTGTCAATCCTGTTACCCGTTTTGTCAATTCACTGGTTTACGCTGCGGTTGCACTGACCGGTGCTCTGATTATTTTTGACAGCGGAGCGCTGACCATTGGTGCGCTGACTTCATTCCTCAGTTATGCCAACCAGTATACCAGGCCCTTCAATGAAATTTCTGGTGTGATTACTGAACTGCAGAATGCTTTGGCCTGTGCCTCCCGGGTTTTTGAAATGCTTGATCAGGAGCCCATCACACCCGATTCTCCTGACGCCATAAATCCGCAGCATACTGAAGGACGGTTTTCTCTCTCTCATGTCAGCTTCTCCTATGATCCGTCCCGGCCGCTGATTTCTGATCTGAATCTTTCAGTCCAGTCCGGTCAGCGGGTAGCTATCGTTGGACCAACCGGCTGCGGGAAAACAACGCTGATCAACCTGCTGATGCGCTTTTACGATATAGACAGCGGAAAAATATTGCTGGACGGGAATGATACAAGGCTGATCAGGCGGGATGCGCTCCGGCGGAATATCGGGATGGTGCTGCAGGATACCTGGCTGCCTGCAGGCACTGTACGGGAAATTATCGCATTTGGCAAACCTGATGCTTCTGAGGATGAAATCATTGCAGCTGCGAAAGCCGCCCATGCCCACAGCTTTATCCGTCGTTTTCCTGAAAAATACAATACCCGGATTGATGAAAACGGCGGATCCCTTTCCCAGGGGCAGAAACAGCTTTTGTGTATTGCCCGTGTCATGCTTCGGCTTCCGCCTGTCCTGATTCTGGACGAAGCCACATCCTCCATTGACGTGCGGACAGAGCAGCGTATTCAGAAAGCATTCGCTGCTATGATGCAGGGACGTACCTCCTTTATTGTTGCCCATCGCCTTTCAACAATCCGGAACGCAGATCTGATTCTGGTCATGAAGGACGGAAAGGTGATTGAACAGGGCACACACGATTCCCTGCTTTCATCCGGTGGATTCTACGCCGCACTGTATCATTCCCAGTTTGAACACTGAAACCAATTGCTGAAAGGAAGATCTGATACATGAAACTCTGGCTGCGTCAACTGAAACAGGATGTTCCGGCAGATCTGGACACACCGTGTGACCTTGCCCGTTTTGAACTGGAATCTGCAATGCCCGGTATTCCGGTCGAGCTGTGCGAACGGGCAGCCATGGGGGATGCCTACACCATTGACCCCATGGACGGCAATTCTTACCGGATATGCGGGGGAAGCACGGGACTCCTGTATGGTGCATACCGTCTGATTACGGATTATCTCTGCGGTATTTCGGTCTCTTCTCCTGTGTCTTCTGCTCCGAAGTATGCATTACGGATGATCAACTGTTGGGATAATGCGGACGGAGAAATTGAGCGTGGTTATGCCGGACGAAGCCTTTTCTTCAGAAACGGACTCCTTGACTATGATATACACCGGATTCGTATGCTTGCCAGGCTTCTGGCATCGGCCGGACTCAATGTGCTGTGTGTGAACAATGTAAATGTGCATTATCCGGCCCAGCTGCTGCTGGAGGATTATCTGCCCGGTCTTTCTGCACTGGCGGCACTTTTCCGTCCTTTCGGCATCCGCCTGATGGTCTCCGTGGATTTCTCCCAGCCCATGCGTCACGGCGTACCGACTGCGGATCCGCTGGACCCGGCAGTGCGGGAATGGTGGAACAGGACAGCAGCACGGGTATATGATGCCGTTCCTGATCTGGCTGGTTTTCTTGTCAAGGCGGACAGTGAGGGACGTCCCGGACCGTTCACCTACGGCAGGAATCATGCAGACGGTGCCAACATGCTTGCAGAAGCGCTGAAGCCGTTCGGCGGCGTGGTTATCTGGCGCTGTTTTGTCTATAATTGCCGTCAGGACTGGCGGGACACAAAAACGGATCGTCCAAAAGCAGCCTGGGAGCATTACGCCTGGCTTGACGGTGAATTTGCAGATAATGTAATCCTTCAGGTAAAGCACGGCCCCTTCGATTTCCAGGTTCGTGAACCCCTCAGTCCCCTGCTGCTCGGAATGAAAAAAACAAATCTGGCAATGGAACTCCAGCTCGCTCAGGAATATACCGGTCACCAGATCGATCTGTATACCATGATGCCCATGTGGAAAGAGCTTTTTGAGGAACTGCCTGCAGACAACATCATGTCAGTTGCTGCCGTCTCCAATCTGGGCGATGATGACAATTATACCGGCCATCCGCTTGCAGCAGTCAACCTCTACACTTACGGACTGCTTGCCTGGGATCCTTCCGTCGATGCGGCATCCGCAATTGTCCGATGGTGCAGGCTCACCTATGGCTTCAGATCTGATCAGGAACAGACTCTGGTCTCTTTGCTTCTCTCCTCGCGACGGATTTATGAAAAGTATACCGCCCCGCTGGGAATTGGCTGGATGATTACGCCCCATGACCATTACGGACCGAATCCTTCCGGATATGAATATGACCTGTGGGGAACCTATCACAAAGCAGACAGGAATGCCGTCGGAATTGACCGTACCCATGCCGGCACCGGCTATCTGGATCAGTATCCGGAATGGTTCCGGAAAAAATATGAAGATCCGGATTCCTGTCCGGACCTGTATCTGCTGTTTTACCACCGCCTTCCCTATACTTTCCGGATGCGTGATGGCCGTACACTGATCCAGCGTATCTATGATGATCATTTTGAAGGCCTTGAAGAAACCTGCGCCATGGCAGAAAAGCTGCTTGCCCTTCCCTTTCCGGAACCGGATGCTTCCGTTATCCGTGACCGGATGAACAGGCAGCTGTATAACGCGCGGGAATGGTGTGATATCATCAACACCTTTTTCCATCGCCTCAGCGGTATCGGGGACGAAAAAGGCCGTACAATCTACGATTGATTGCTCCGTAACCGGTTATTCTCCGGAACGATTTCACAGGAGGTGAAAAAGCGCTTGCCTGTATGGATGAACTGGCTGAATGGCGGGGACACATCCGTTCCTGTCACCATTATTTCTGTTGCGCTCATGCTCGCCTCAGGGTTCCTGATGACCCGGGTCACCAAGAAACTCCGCCTGCCGAATGTGACTGCGTATATTATCGGAGGCATTCTTGCAGGACCTTTTGTCCTGAATCTCATTCCAAAATCCGTTGTGGAAGGAACCTCTTTTCTTCCGGATATAGCTTTGGCCTTTATTGCCTTCAGTACCGGTGAGTTTTTCCGGCTTTCTTCGCTGAAAAAGAACGGTGGGAAAGTGATCACCATCACTGTGCTGGAATCCTGCGGTGCTGCAGTTCTTGTTTTTCTGACCTGCCATCTTATCCTGGGTCTGAACTTTGCTTTTTCCGTGGTTCTCGGAGCGCTGGCCACAGCAACCGCACCGGCTTCCACGATTATGACGATCCGGCAGACCGGTGCAAAAGGAGATTTTGTCGAGACACTGCTTCAGGTTGTTGCCCTGGATGACGTTGTGGGACTTGTACTTTACTCTGTTGCTGTTTCCATTGCCACAGCTGTTTTCTCAAGTACAGGTTTCCGGCTTTCCTCAGTGCTGGTTCCGCTGGGCGAAACACTCCTTCTCCTGCTGCTGGGCTGCCTTTTCGGTCTGCTGCTGAAATCATTGATCGGTTCAAAGCGAAGCACCGACAATCGGCTGATTATTGCTGTTGCAGTCCTCTTTTCCTATTGCGGCATCTGTGCCGTGATCGATGTATCTCCGCTCCTTGGATGTATGGCTATGGGAATGGTCTATATCAACACAACAGAAGATGAGCGGCTGTTCCGTCAGCTGAATTATTTCAGTCCTCCGATTCTGCTTCTTTTCTTCTTCCGGAGCGGCCTTTCCTTTGATCTTGGTTCACTTGTCAATCAGTCTGAAAGCGTCGGGGCTGTACCTTTGCTGCTGATCGGTGTCATCTATTTTCTTGTCCGGATTGTCGGCAAATACCTGGGCGCGTGGACCGGCTGCCATCTTGCCGGAAAAGGACCGAAGGTTCGGAATTACCTGGGACTTGCCCTGATTCCGCAGGCAGGCGTGGCAATCGGCCTTGCTGCGCTGGGAGCCCGTGAACTGGGCGGAGAAATGGGGCATGCGCTGGAAACCATTATCCTTTCCTCCAGCGTGTTGTATGAGTTGATCGGTCCCGGCGCTGCAAAGCTTTCCCTCTGGCTTTCAGGTTCCTATTCCAACGAGCTTGAATCTGTTGTAACGGTACCGGAAACCACTGTAACCGGCGAGAAAAAAACAGAACTTGAACTCCTCATTGAACGGATCCAGGCAATCCAGAGTGAACTTCCCGCCCATACGGAAAATGAAAATGAAAAGGCATTTACGGAAGCTGCTGAGGAATACTACCGGGAGCAGACACAGCCGCAGGCTGTCCGTTCCCGTCGTCCGGGTCCCCGGAAAGGTCTGTTCTTCTGATGATTTCCGTTAATCAATCATCCTGAAGGAGGAATGCTTATGAATACTGCTTTTGTTGTGAAGGATCCGATTGCCGGACTGCTCGGCGCCTGGTCCGCGGAAATTACGGTCGGTTCCATTCTGCTGCGAATTCTTCTTTCTCTTGTACTGGGTGCAGTGATTGGCTGGGAGCGCTCCAATAAACGCCATTCCGCCGGCCTGCGCACCTTCATGCTTGCATTTCTGATCGGCACTCTGGCAGCCATCATGGACAGCTATATTATGGCCGCTTCTTCCGGCAGCGGATTGTTCCTGCTCTGTGCGGGAACAATCATCGGTGCGTCCGTCATTGCAGTGCATTCTGTCTTCTATTCTTCAAAAAACCAGATCAAAGGCCTTACCACCGCAGTCGGTCTCTGGGTATCCATCGTGATCGGTATTTCAGTGGGTGTGGGCTGTTATACAGTTGCCATTGCAGCGTATGCAGCGCTGCTCTGCATTCTGTTCTGGTTCCCGCCGCTTGAAACAGCATTCAACAACCGTTCAAACCACTTTGAAGTTCACCTGGAACTGACCAGCAGCGTCTGTCTCCAGGATTTTGTTACAGTAATCCGCCGTCTCGGCCTGACCATTGATGAGATTGAACAGAATCCCGCATATGTGGGCAGCGGGCTTTCTGTTTACAGTATTTCCATCACCGTCAGCAGTGAAATGCTGAAAAAGTATAAAACCCATGCTGAAATCATTGATGCCCTGAAATCTCTGGACTATGTCTATCACATTGAAGAAATGAGGGCGTAAAACGGAGGAATATCCATGAACATCATTCGCAAAATCCTGAAAATCCTTGGTTCTGTTATCCTTTCACTGCTTCTCCTGGTCGTTGCTGCGCTGGGTGTGTTTACCGTTGCTGAATACAGGCCCGCCGATACGGAAACTGTTATTCCGGATCATCCTGTCGACGCCGTGCTGGAAGCGGGTAAGCCGCTTACCGTCGTCAGCTGGAACTGCGGCTACGGCGCACTGGGCGATAACGCTGATTTCTTTATGGATGGCGGTACATCTGTTTATACAGCTGACAGAGACCGCGTTGAAAAAAATCTTTCAGGCATCCGGGATACGCTTTGTTCCCTGAATCCTGATTTCCTGATCCTGCAGGAGGTGGATATCAATTCTGCCAGAAGCTACGGCATCGATGAACGTTCTGTCCTGAGGGAAGCTCTTTCCGGAGCAGAGGAATCCTTTGCCTATAATTTCAATACCCTCTTTATCCCCTATCCGGTTCCGCCCATGGGGCATGTGGAAAGCGGTCTTTTCACAATGAGTACCGCCTCTCCCCGGGTTTCAGAAAGGATTTCCCTGCCGGTTCCTTTCTCTTGGCCTGTACGCCTCCTGAACCTGAAGAGATGCCTGCTGGTCAGCCGGTTCCCGGTTCAGGGCACGGACAGGGAACTGGTGTTGATTAACCTGCACCTGGAAGCCTATGATTCCGGCGAAGGAAAAGAAGCACAGACCCGGCAGCTGGTTTCTCTTATGCAGGAAGAATACGCCAAAGGAAACTATGTTATTGCCGGCGGCGATTTCAACCAGCGCTTCACCAGCATTGACCAGAGTGCCTGGCCGGTATACGAAGGAATGTGGCAGCCCGGCGTAATTGACGCAGACGCCTTCGGAGAGGGTTTTGAACTCCTGATGGACAATTCGGCCCCCACCTGCCGTTCCCTGGACCGTCCCTTGTCAGAAGCTTCCAGGGACGGATTCCAGTTCTATCTGATTGACGGTTTTATCCTTTCCCCCAACGTGAAAGCTGAAACAGTCGAAACACTTGATTACGGATTCATCTGCTCAGATCACAACCCTGTCCGGATGGTCTTTTCGCTGGAATGAATCACTGCATGAAAACGAATCGGAGGGTCCCCTGGTTTCGGGGGACTCTCCTTATTTTTCCTTGCTTTCCGGGATATGTGTTCCATCCTTTTCAGATTGACAAAGCCCAAGCCTGAGGGTATAATTTTGGTTAAGAAGCAGCCGGTTTCGCTGCGAAAAAATCATATGGAGGGTTGATCATGAAAAAACTGCTTTCTATCATTTTGGCCCTGTCTCTGTTCCTTTCGCTGGCGGTCGTTTCCGCTCATGCGGAGGACCTTACTTTGGACGTCATTATTGCCCAGTATGGTCCCAATACCCAGAACTGGTTCCTGGGCGACGGCATGGACGGCTCAAACTTCGTCGCGAAGTTTGAGGAAGCGAATCCCGGTATCAAACTGAATCTGGAAGTTGTTTCGTGGAATGATATCTATACCGTCGTTTCCACAAAGATCAGCAATAATAACGCGCCGGACATCCTGAATATCGACGTTTTTGCTGACTATGCGAACGAAGGTCTGCTGCTGCCTGTTTCCGACTATTGTCCGGAAGATCTTTTTGCAGATTTCTTCCCGCAGTTCATCGAGCAGTCTGTCATCGACGGCACTGTCTGGGCCGTTCCGGACCTGGCTTCCGCCCGCGCGCTTTTCTACAATGAGGATCTGCTCAAGGAAGCTGGCGTGGAGAAGGTTCCTGAAACCTGGGCTGAGCTGGAAGATGCTTCCCAGGCAATCCTGGATGCCTTCGGCGGCGAAGTATATCCCTGGGGTATCGATATGACCACAGATGAAGGCCAGGCTGCTTTTGCCTACTATATCTGGGGCAACAACGGCGCGTTCGTGGATGAAAACGGCGAATGGGTCCTGAATTCTGACGCCAATGTGGAAGCTATCGAATATGCCATCGGTCTGGTCAACAAAGGCTTCACCAATCCGAATCCTGCCACCCAGACCCGGTATGACCTGCAGGATATGTTTGCGGCTGGCAAAATGGCCATGCTGATTGCTCCCAACCAGCTGCCCACCTATATCACCGATAAGGAAGGCACTGTGGTTCCCGGAACTGCTTCCCTTCCGCATAATGAGGGAGCCGGTTCCAGCTCTGTCGGCGTTATGGACCGCGTCATGGCTTTCAGGGATGACAGCGCACCCGATCAGGCTGCCCGCAATGAAGCCATCGGCAAGTTCCTCTCCTTCTTCTATGATCCCGCCAATTACGTCGGCTGGGTATCCATGGAAGGCTTCCTGCCCGCTGTGAACTCTGCTGTCGGTGCCCTGGTGGAATCAGATCCTTCCTTCCAGGCCTGGCTGGATGTGCTGGGCAGCGCCAAGTTCTATCCCACCACCAAGGCGGAATGGAACGACGTGAAGCAGGGCGTTATTGAAGTGGAACAGCAGGCACTCACCGGCGGTAATGTAAAGGAACTGCTGGATGCGCTGCAGGCAGCAATCACCGGCAAATAATCCCATATCTTCCGGGAGGCCGGAAATCCCGGCCTCCCCATTTTTATGACAGGAGAAGAATCATGCGTTCAGTTTTTGTCCGTCATCGCTGGGAACCCTACCTCTGGATTTTGCCCAGCATCCTGCTGATGCTGGTTTTCGTTGTGTTTCCGATCGGCATCGTCTTCCGTCTGGCTTTCAGCCATATCAGCCGGGCCGGCGTTGTCGGCGGCTTTATCGGACTGAAAAACTTTCAGGACGCTGTTTCTTCCGCCGCTTTTCCGCAAGTCATGCTTAACACCGCCGTCTGGGTGGTCTCTGTTGTAGGGCTCTCCACCCTGATTGGTTTCATCTGCGCCATGGTGCTCAATCAACCCTTCCGCGGACGGAAAATTGCCCGGTCAATCATGGTTTTCCCCTGGGCAGCTTCTCTGGTTATTCAGGCCTCTGTATGGAACTATATCATCAAAATGGAATACGGTAATCTGAATAACATACTGCTTAACCTGGGTTTCCTGCAGGATCCGGCAAACTGGCGCGCCTCCTATCAGATTGAGTTTGTCTGGGAATGTGCTATCGGCATCATCGTTACCATTCCCTTTGTCACCTTCACCGTACTGTCCGGCCTGCAGTCCATTGAAGCATCATACTATGAGGCGGCCACCGTGGATGGCGCAGGCTTCTGGAAAAAACTGCGCCATGTGACCATTCCCCTGGTAAAACCGTCACTGACTGTTTCCACCGTACTGAATATCATTTACGTTTTCAACTCTTTTCCCATCATTTATACGATCACAAAAGGCGCTCCGGCCAACAAAACAGACACAATGGTCACTTATCTGTATATGCTGGCCTTCTATGACCAGCGTAAGGGACCGGCCACAGCGCTTTCTGTCATAGGCTTTGTGATTCTTTGCATTGCCTCCGGCTGTTATATGCTTATTACCATGCGGAAGGAGGATTCGCTTTGATGAACAGGCTTTCTGTCAATCCGTTCCCCCGCCGCAGGATTCTGCTGCTTATTCTTTCCGCACTGTTTCTGACGGTTCTCCTCTGTTCCCTTACTTTCCTGCGTTTTTCTTCCCAGCTGTATATAAAGCGTTCTCCCAATACCTTTCTCGGTGATGACAAGTATAAAACCGTCCGGCAGGAAGTGGAACTTCAGCTGGAAGAATTCCGTGTTCAGGGCGTGGACGCTGCCATTGAGGAGCAGGTCATTGAACGTGTCAACAGCAAAAATGAAACAACCTCCCTTGTCATCTTCACCATCAACGCCGCCAATAACCGCAGCGGCTGGGAGCTTTTGTCCGCAGGGCTTCCCTCATCATACATCCTGATTCTGATTCTTGCATTGTCCGCAGCCGCGTGGCTGCTGGCACTCTGTTCTGCGTTTTCCGGAAACCGGGCAGCGGGCATCTCTTCCTTTGTGCTTTCACTGGCTGCTTTCTTCCTGATTCCGGTTATTTTCAACCGACTGAATCTCGATCTGTCCCGAACAGCAGACCTGGCGCAGGCAGGCGGTGACTCCGCCGCTCTGGACCGTCTCCGTCCGGCGCTGGATCGTTTTCTTTTCGCCGGTACTGCGGGAAATCAGCTGGATTCGATGCTGTCCGCGCTGAAATATACTGTCTGTGCAGCGCCTTTCCTGCTTCTTCTGCCTGCTTTTATCACGGTCTGCGCTTCTGTGCTGGCAGCCTGCAAGCCTCTGAAAAAGACGCTCCTGCGCGTTGCGCTTTATCTCAGTGTGATCCTGTTCTCATTGTTTATCCTGTATCCTTTCTTCGTCATGTTTATTACGGCTTTCCGCAGCAACGCGGAAACGACCGACATGTATTTTCTTCGCATCCTGCCCGCCCGCTGGGTGTTCAGTAACCTGACAGATACCCTGAACCGCGGTGTGCTTCGCTATCTCATGAATTCCCTGTTTATTGCGGGTGGTGCGACGCTCATTGCCATGCTTTGCGGCATCCCTGCCGCCTACGCCATGGCACGGATGAATTTCCGCGGCAAAAAAGCCTATCTCGGTTTTGTCATCATGAGCCAGATGTTTTCCCCAGTCGTTCTGCTGGTTGGGATTTCCCGTCTCATGAACACACTGCACCTGAACGATACCCTGATGGGTCTCATGTTCATCAACGCTGCTTTCAACCAGGCCTTCGCCATCTGGCTGCTGCGCGGCACCTTTGTCTCCATATCCTCTGAAATGGAGCAGGCCGCCTGTATAGACGGCTGCAGTGTCCTGGGTGCCATGCTGCGGATTCTGCTGCCGATGGCTGCACCGGGTATCGTCACCACGCTGATTTTCGTGTTCATCAATGCCTGGAATGAGTATACCGTCTCCACCGTGCTGATTTCCACCCAGACCAACCGTCCGATTACAGTAGGAATCACCCAGTTCTCTTCCTTCAATATGATTGAATGGCAGTACCTGTTCGCAGCAGCCCTGCTTGCAACGGTCCCCGTCATCATCCTCTTCATGCTCATTGAAAAACACCTGGCTGCCGGCCTGACGGCAGGAGGAGTAAAAGGATAATATGAAAAACTACCCTGAAATTCTGGATGCTTTTATTCTGCCCGACGGAGAACGGACTGCGGAACCCTTCGGCAACGGCCATATCAACAACACCTTCCTGATCCGGATTGAAGGAACGGATAAGCAGTATATCCTGCAGCGTATCAACAGCTATGTTTTCATCCATCCGAAGGATGTCATGGAAAATATCCGGCGCGTCACGGATTTCCTGCGCGTCAAAATTGCCGGACAGGGCGGAAATCCGGATCGTGAAACCATCACTCTGGTTCCCTCGCGTTCAGGTGCGGCTTATGCGGAGGATTCGGAAGGCCAGATCTGGCGGGCAATGTTGTTTGTACCCGACACGTTCAGCCCCGAGCTTCCGGATGACCTGAATATCCTGGAAGAATGCGGCGGTGCTTTCGGCCGTTTTGCCCGCCTTCTGGACGATTTTCCCGCATCATCGCTTCATGAAACCATTCATGCCTTTCACGACACACCGTCCCGTCTCTCCCAGCTGGAGAATGCTGTGAAAAACAATCCGCTGGACCGCCTGAAGGATATTCCGGAGGAAATTGCCTTTGCACGCAGCTGTGAAGCGGAAACGCGGGTGCTCACAGATGCCCTTGCCGCCGGAAAGCTGCCGCTCCGCGTAACGCATAATGATACAAAAGTGAACAATGTTCTGCTGGACAGGTATACGAAAAAAGCCGTCTGTGTAATCGATCTGGATACGGTTATGCCGGGATTGCTGGCATATGATTTCGGCGACGCTGTCCGGGTCGGTGCCTGCAGCGCCGCAGAGGATGAACAGAACCTGGATCTCATCCATCTGGAACTGTCCAAATACAGGGCTTTCTCCCGCGGCTTCCTTTCTCAGCTGAACGGGATTCTTTCACGGGATGAACTGCTCTCCCTGGAAGCCGGCGCACGGATCATGACGTTGGAAAACGGTCTCCGGTTCCTGACGGATCATCTGAATGGCGATGTGTATTTTAAAATTCACCGGCCGGGTCAGAATCTCGACAGGGCAAGGGCACAGTTCACGCTTTTCAGGGAAATGAAAAAGCACAGCGCTGAGATGAGAGAAATCCTGCTTGAGTTGTATCAGGGATAACAGCCGGGAATACACAGCAAAGCCGGGAATCACATTTTTGTGATTCCCGGCTTGTTTGTTGGTTTATTCCAGACCTGTAAAAGCAGCCATTTTCCGGACCAGCGCTTCAGCTTCCTGTGTTGTCGGTGCTTCTGCGAAAATACGGATCCTCGGTTCTGTACCCGAGGGACGAACAATCACCCAGCCGTTTTCAAAATACACTTTACAGCCGTCCATATAATTCACGCGGACAACATCCTGATCAAAAGAAGGCAGCTGTTTCTCCACCATTATCATCTGATGGATCTGCTCTTTTTTCTCAGCTGTCAGTGCCCAGTCATATTCAGCGGCATGCATTTCTCCGTAACGGTCATACAGTTCCTGTACAAGCTCGCTCAGTTTCTTTCCGCTGACGCTCAGCATTTCCACCAGTAAGCTTGCAGCATACAGTCCATCTTTGCCGGCAATATGACCCCGTACTGTCAGACCGCCGGAAGATTCACCGCCGATCAGGGCATTGTATTCTTCCATTCCCGCAGAAATATGCTTGAAGCCGACCGGTACTTCCACGCAGGTTTCTCCATGTGCCTCTGCAATCCGGTCCAGCAAGTGTGTCGTGGCAATGTTCCGTACAACAGGACCTTTCCACCCTTTCTGTTCCAGAAGATAGGAATACAGGAGTGCCAGCGTTTCGTTGGCGGTAATATAGTTGCCTTTCTCATCGATGATTCCGAGCCGGTCAGCGTCACCGTCCGTGGCAATGCCTACATCTGCCCGGTGCTCCGTTACGGCATACTGCAGATCCACCAGCGTATCCGGATTCGGCGCCGGCAGATGACGGCCGAAGAAAGCATCATGACGGTCGTTGATGACATCCACATCACACCTGGATGTATACAGGATGGTCTGGAGTCCGGTCAGGCTGACGCCGAACATCGGATCCAGCACGATCCGGAGACGGCGCTTCCGGATGGCATCAGTATTGACCTGGCGCAGAATGGAATCCAGATATGCGTCACGCGGGTCAATAATCCGGATCATGTTCGCAGCTTTTGCTGTCTCAAAATCCATACTCCGGATTTCGGTGTCCGTCAGGCTGTTCGCGCTTTTCTGTATAGCCTCTGTCACATCCTGGGCCGCATCACGTCCGCCGGCTGTAAACAGCTTGATGCCGTTCCAGATTGCCGGGTTATGGCTGGCTGTCACCATGGCACCATAGGGCAGCTTTCGTTCCTTCACCGTGAACATGATCTGGGGAGTCGGGCAGCTCATATTGACAAAATAGACTGTTACACCCTCTCCGGCCAGCACCTCACAGAACCATATCAGGGCTTCCCGGCTGAGGAAGCGCCTGTCATATCCGACGCACAGTCCTTCTTCAGCACAGCTTTCCTGTTTCATTCTGCGTGCAAGCGCCGCCGCTACCCGTCTGATATTATCCCTGGTAAACCCATCCCCGATCACGGCTCTCCAGCCGCCTGTACCGAATTGAATCATCTTGTGCCTCCGTTCAGATTTCATTCATCATCCGGCGGATGATGCTGTCATTGTTTTCCATTTCCGTGACAAGTACCATCTGCGTCCTTGTCCGGTCCAGGTTATGTTCCGGCCTTTCAATATGAAAGTAAGTATCGCCGTTCAGATAATCTGTCAGGAATCTGACGCCGTTCTCCAGCGTAATAATCCTGGCACCGTCCGGCAGCGTCTCCCTTTCGTCTGCTTCCAGCCGGTCTCCGCAGGCATGAAGAAATCCTTCCGCATAAGCCCTGTACAGGTTCAGATCCAGATGGACCTTTCCGAGGTCTTTTTCATCTTCTTCCGCTGTGGATGCACCGAAACGAATGGAATCTCCGAAATCATTGGCCGCCAGTCCGGGCATCACCGTATCCAGGTCAAGAATACAGAGCGGTTCCCTGGTTGTTTCATCCAGCATGACATTGTTCAGTTTGGTATCGTTATGCGTTACCCGGAGAGGCAGATTCCCGGCTTTCAGCATTTTCTGCAGCAGTCCGGCCTTCTCTTCCCGCTCCAGCATAAAACTGATTTCCTGCTGAACAGTCTTTGCACGTCCGGCCCGGTCCTCCCGGATCGCTTCATGCAATGCCTGATAACGTTTGGGAGTATCATGAAATGCTGGAATTGTTTCAGTAAGACGTTCCGCCGGAAAATCCGACATCCTGTTCTGGAACGTTCCGAAAGCGGTTCCGCTGTTCCGGAAATCGTCTGCAGTCTCAGCCCTGTCCAGGCATACGCCGCCCGTTACATACTCATACATACGCCAGAGTTCTTTCCGGTCATTCAGGATATAATCCCGCCCGTCCTTCATTTTTACCAGCGTCAGCACATGCCGTGGATCCGGGTCCTTCTTCCGCAGATGGCCGGTTACCATCAGTATGTTATTCATCAGCCCGGCCGGATCCCGGAAAGTTTCCGTATTAACCCGCTGCAGAATGTAAAGATGCGGCTGGTTTGTGACCACCAGCCAGGTCTGGTTAATATGGCCGGAACCAAACGGAACGCAGCGAATAATCGATCCTTCCGTCTGAAACAGTTCTGCTTTTTCACGCATGTCTTTTTCCCGCTTTCAGGTCTTTTCCACAGAATGCCGGCAGGAGGATCCTTCCTCCTGCCGGCAGTGTGATGATGAATCTTTCTTATTTTGTAGCAAGGAACGCATCCAGCTGACGGTTCATCTCGTCCACATAGTCGTTGATGCCGGCTGCTTCCAGTTCAGCGATTGCTGCCGGATAGTTTTCATCAAAGTCCACATAGCCGTACATGATGGGAGCCAGCTTCTTCCAGGCTTCCAGGCAGGCGTTCTCGGTAACCTCAAATCCAGTATTGTTAAAGGCGAAGCCCATCATCGCAGAAATCTGAGCATCATTGTCCCAGTTTTTGTACATCTCGATATACTCATCGGAGACTTCGGGACCGAATACCTGATAGTTGGCATTGCGGAACATCCACTCGTAGAAGAATCCTTCTCCGGCTGCGGTCTCACTGATCAGCATCAGTCCGCCGTTTTCGTCCAGATCCCAGTCCTTGCCCTTCTCGCCGTACAGGCAGAAGAGATAATTATCCTGGCTTCCCCACAGCCATGCGAGGAATTTCAGGGCACCTTCCGGATTCTTTGCAGAATACGGGATGCACAGCACTTCACCGCCGGCAGCGTTGACATAGCGCGGCTTTTCGGGAGCAAGCAGGTAGTTTTTCATAACGGCATTCGGATCAACAGCCTTCACTTTGCCGCCGATCTCGAGTTCCTTGCCCAGGGAACCTTCAACCCACAGGTACAGGCCGGTCTGCACACGGCTGTCACGTTCATTGTACTTGATCGCTACTTCATCATGATACAGGCCGTCCAGGAACATTTCCCGGTTGAACTGTGCCACCTTTTTGAAGGCATCGGTATGCGCATAGCTGTAGGCTTTGTGGCTTTCTTCACCGAAGACCACCAGATCCTGGAACAGCCAGGTATACTGTTCATCAGCAAAGTTACGGGTCAGGGGCTTGAAGATGATATCTCCGGGTCCCATGTATCCGGGCAGCTGGTCCTGCACACGCTGGGCGTATTCCCGCAGGTCCTCGGCATCCTTTACTTCAGTCATGCCGACCTGCTCGAGCAGATCCTGCCGCAGGCAGACAAACTGGAACATGGCGGAAGAAGGCGCGTAAGCGGACGGAATACCGTACTGAATGCCGTTGATCTTTCCGCCGTTCATCTGCGTTTCCGGCAGAACGTCCTTCATATAGTCCGGCCAGACCTTGGCAATCAGCTCGTCCAGGGGCTGTGCTTCCTTGTTGTTCACTATGGTGGGCAGGTCAGGCAGGCCGTCCCAGTACAGGTCGATGGTCTCATTGGCAGCAAGCATAACTTTCTTCTGGTCCCAGTAAGCATCCCAGCTCAGGAACCGGAAATTAACCTTCATGTTCAACTCTTCCTTCACCTTTTCCGCAAAAGCGCCGTTGATGAAGTTGGAGAAAGCATCTGTTTCTTCACCGGGATAGAGGATCGTGATTTCCTCAAGTTCGTCTGCCTGCGCCATCAGCGGCACAGCCAGGGTCAGCACCATCATCAGTGCCAGTACAACAGCCAACAGTTTCCTCATTTGTTTGTCCTCCTTATATTTTTCATAATATGCTTAACGCATTATGAACCATATTGATTGGATTCCGTTCAGGCATTGAAGCGTTTTATCCCTTATTCCTTGACGGCGCCCATCATGATGCCCTTGACAAAATAACGCTGAATGAACGGGTACAGGAATATGATCGGTCCGATCGTGATAATCGTCACGGCCATCTTGACCGTTTCAGCCGGAAGCCTGATGTTGGCCGCCGCACCGGAAGGCACCCGTCCGCTGGAAACTGCGTTGACATTGGACATGATGGAATACAGGTAATACTGCAGCGGATACAGATCCCGATCATCGATGAACATCAGGGCGTGCCACCAGTCATTCCAGTAACACAGTGCATACATCAGGCCCACCGTCAGCAGTGCTGTGACACTCAGCGGTAGCGCAATCCTGAAAAAAATGGTCATATGCCCTGCGCCGTCAATTTTGGCCGCATCATAGAGGCTCTGGCTGATTGCTTTGAAATAAGTCCGCATCAGGAACATGTACCAGACGCTGAACAGTGAGGGCAGAATCAGTGCCAGGATGTTGTTTCTGAGTCCGTACCAGTTCACACAGACCACATACCATGGGATCAGACCTGCTGAAAAAATGCTGGTAAAGTTGCATATAAACGCAATTACATTCCGGTATTTCAGTTCCCGCAGGCTGATCGCATAGGAGATCATACACGTCACCAGCATGGATCCGATCGTACCGACCACAGTAACAACAATCGTTACCAGGTAAGACTTCATAATTCGTGCGCCGCTGTGCGCAAATATGTAGGTATAGGTGTCCAGCGACCATCTGCTTGGAATCAGCCGGTATCCGTCTTTGTTGATAACGTCCTCAGGTGTCAGGCTGACCGTCACTGTCAGGAGCAGCGGATAGAGACACATCAGTCCGAACAGTCCGACAATCGCATAGGACAGGATCTTTGCCCACCTGTCTGCTCCGCTGCGATGGATGTGTCCGGGGTGATGCTTTCTGGAACGCACTGCAGTACTCATCAGAACAGTCCCTCCCCGTCATTGATCTTCTTGGCCGCACTGTTTGCAAGGAGAATCAGGATCAGTCCCATTACGCTCTGGCACAGGCCGATGGCTGTACTGAAGCCGAATCCCATCGTTTTCATGGATGTGTAAACATAGGTATCAATAACCGATACAGCATCCAGCAAGGTTCCGTTCTGTCCGACCAGGCCCCAGATCATTCCCATATCACCGTAGAAAATCCGGCCGATACTCATCAGGGTCAGGATAACAACCTGTGGCTTCAGCATCGGGATCGTCAGATACCGGATCTGCTGGAACCGGCTGGCTCCGTCGATGGTGGCTGCCTCATACAGGCTGCCGTCAAACCCGGCCATAGCTGCCATATAAATAATGGAGTTGTATCCGGCCCATTTCCACACATCCAGGAAAATGACAATTGCTTTCCAGTACTTGGGTTCGGCGTACCAGCGGATTGGGCTCGCGCCGAATGCCATCAGCAGCCGGTTCGCCACACCGTTTGCGCCGGTCAGAATCAGTTCTCCTGATTTCCGGTCGATTCTGAAATTCGCAGTCATGAACCCGTACAGGATTGCTCCCACAACAACCCAGCTCAGGAAATACGGGAAGAACATCGCGCTCTGGCTGATCTTCTTGAAGGGTCCGTTTTTCACCTCATTCATCGCAATGGCGATGGTAATCGGTACAATCGTTCCGAAAATCAGGCCCCAGAAGTTAATAATCAGCGTGTTTTTCACCGCGTTCCAGAAATAGGGGTTTCCTTTCAGGAAATAGGTGAAGTTCTGAAACCCCACAAACGGAGATCCGTATATGCCATCCACAACATTGTATTTGGTGAATGCCATATACATACCGCCCATGGGAAGGTAGGCAAAGGCGAGAAGCAGCAGCAGCGCAGGCACGCACATCAGGTATAGCGTCCGGTTATGCTTCATTTCCCAACAGAAGCCGCGTTTTACGGGTGTCAGGGTTCTCTGCATGAATCTCTACTCCTTTCAGCTGTTTTCATCGTGTCATGATTCGTAAGGCTCCTCGCCGATCCGGGAAACCTCTTCCCGCAGCAGGAACATTCCTGTGGTATGGAACCGGTCTCCCCTGTCCCATACTGCAAACATGCCGCGTTCCAGGCTGTTCCGGGGTGTCAGTTTCCGATGGTCCGCGTTTTCATCTCCGAGCACTTCCAGGCGGATCATCCGGTCTCCCTCTTCCACCGGGTAGCAGTAAAACTGTTTCTGTACCCTGACAATATTCCGGTCAGGTTTGATGATTTCCCTCAGTCCCGGATCATACAGCCAGCTTTCACTCCAGAATCCGATGTATCTGTATTCCGGATAGTAGCGGTCATAGAATGCCAGTGCCTTTTCGCAGCTGCTGCGGACCCGTTCCGGTGTATATCCTTCTCCTCCCGGAATATGAAGTGCCAGCAGGAAATCATCATCCCCAAGGGCTTTGCGCCAGATTTTCTTGTCCAGCATCACAATTTCCGGGGAAATCCTTCCTTCGGGCAGGACCCGGTTGCCCCATACGGCATCTTCGGTTTCCGTATATTTCGTCGAGAATGCTTCAGGATCCCGGATGCCGTTAACTCCGTCGATCTGGCCGTCCCGCCGCACCCGGACTCCGTCAAGCCACAGTGCAATCACTTCTCCGGTTTCCCGGTTACGCCAGGCTTCCGGTGAACCTCCCCAGCGGTACGGAATAAAGTAGAACCTGTCCAGATAGAATATCTGGCAGCAATAGAAGTTCATGTCCCAGGGATAATCATCAAAGCTGATATCCCCTGTTTCCACATATTTCTTCAGCTGCTTCCGGGTCATTCGTTCAGGAATGTCTTCATCGTATTTCTCCGGAATTCCGCGTGCTCTCAGTGCTTTCCGTCCTTCCAGCACGCACAGCTGCGTATACAGGAAGGCATATGCTTCCTTTGCAAAGCCGGTAAGGCATTCCGGTCTGGGCTGGTGGAATTCCACCGCATGGCACCTCACCAGTCCCCTGACAGCATCCTGTGCCATGATATGTGCCAGTTCCACCAGTTCCGGTACTCCATTGGCTGCTTTCAGTGCTTCCAGCAGCGCCTGTTGTTTGTCTTCCGGTACCCGGTTTGTTTCCAGCACCTGAAGGAGGATTTCCCGGGGCAGCAGTTCCTTCTCATTTGTTTCCAGGTCCCCGACATGCTCGTCCATGGCTTCCGGAATGAGATTGCCTGTAATCTTCAGCAGGTCTTTCAGTCTTTCCCTCGTCATGCCTGCTGTTTCCTTTCATGCTTTTTCCGGAATTCGCCGATACGCACAATGGTTCCGGTCAGCCGTGCTTCTTCTGCGGCGCAGGCCATCATATGGCTTTCAACAGATTCATGTATGTCAGAAGCTGATTCGCTCAGCCTGCCTTCAAGCATTGCCAGGAAATCTTCCACAATACCGCTGTCGCCGCCGCTGTGTCCGCTGGTGCTCTCTTCCGGACGGATAATCTCGGTCTCTGCTTCTTCCATGCCGGTGCTTGCAAATCGGGTGATTTCAATCTCGTTGTCATATTCACTGGCCCGGATTTCCCCGTCCTCACCCATGATCTTGATGGTACGGGTCATTCTGTTGGTAAATCCGCTGAGATTGAATGTGGCGGTTACGCCGTTTTCAAAGCGCAGGATTGAAACCTGGTGGTCGCAGACATTGTTGTCGCAATGATATACACATCTGCCATAGGGGCCTTTTTCAATAGCTTCGCGGACTCCTTCCTCGCTCTGGTCTTCTGTCAGTACAGTTGCAGGCCAGTTCCCTGCAATCGGCAGATAGCAGCGGTATGCGCTGAACCGGCAGCTTTCCTTCAGCCGGCATTCACTGCAGCGCTTTGCGGCACCTTCCGGCGCGTTCTCTGCTTTGAAATAGGTCAGGTCTCCGAAGGATGCCACACTTTCGCACCTGCTGCCTGTCAGCCAGACCAGGAGATCCATGTCATGGCATGATTTCTGCATTACCAGCGGGCTCGCCAGGTCGCTTCTTCTCCAGTTTCCCCGGACAAAGCTGTGGGCAATATGGAAATTTCCGATGTTCTCATTATGCTGGATCGTGATTACGCGTCCGATTTTTCCGTCTGTAATCGCTTTCTTCAGTGCCCGGAAAAACGGACTGTACCGTAGCACATGGCACACGGTCACATGCCTGCGTGTGATTTCGGCAGTTTTTTCAATGGTGAGTGTTTCCTCAGGATCCGGGGAAATCGGTTTTTCCAGAAGAAGGTGATACCCCTTTTCCATAGCCGGAACAGCTTCACGGAAATGATCGCGGTCCATCGTCGCGATGATTGCGGCATCTCCGAGTTTCGGCAGTGCCAGCAGTTCCGCACCGCTCGCGAAACGGTATTCGGCAGGAATACCGAACATGTTGCCGGCAATCTCGCGCTTTACGTCATCCGTTTCAGCAACAGCAGTGATTGTATGTCCCATTTCGTGAGCATATTTTGCGTAAATCATTCCCCGCTGTCCTGCACCGATTAATACAAATTTCATATTCCGTCTCCCTGATGAAACTTTCGTTTTTGTTTACTAAACAGTATCATATGTTTCACTCTGTGTCAACATTGTTTTTTCATCATTAAACCCCGTTTCTACATTATAATTGCACAATGTAACAAACATATTTTTGTTTCATAAACAGCTTGACACCCTGTAATTCTTCCATTATGATATTGACAGCCTCCGGTGCAGGTTCATATTGTTTCAGTATGTTTATTCCGGAGATTTATTCTGTTTTTCCCGTATTCCGCCCCCGGCAGAAAGGACGAAGCTGCATGGCAAATATACGTGATGTAGCCCGGCTGGCCAATGTTTCTCCCGCCACTGTTTCCCGTATTCTGAATGATAATCAGATATACAAGACAACAGATGAAACCCGGGAGAGGGTATTGCGTGCCGTAACGGAGCTTGGGTATCAGGCACCGGTTAAAAAACGTCCTCATGCGGACGGGGTGGAAACCTCCGGTTTCTCTGTCGGTGTGCTTCTTGCCACAACCAAGGGAAAATACAGTGACCCGTATTATCTTGCAATTCTGAGCGGAATTGAAGATGAGCTGGCTCGCCTGGGTGGTACTGTTTCTGTTATTCAGACAGAGCAGGAACTTGAGGATCAGGCAATCCTGAACCGTCTTCTTAATGCCGGACTCTCCGGACTGATTATGATGCGTCCCCTTTCTGAACCGCTTTTCGATCAGCTCCGTTCACTGATTCCGCATATTGTCGGAATTGATACGGGTCATATGCCGATTGATAATGTGGAATATGACCACCTCCGGGTAAGCAAGATGGCTGTGGAATATCTTTACAGCAAGGGCCACCGGAAAATCGGGTATATCGGCGGCAGCGTCGGAAATGCCCCGCTGAAGCGTTCCCGTCGGTATCGCAGTTATCTGGAAACCATGTCGGACCTTGATCTGGAAGTCAGGCCCGAATGGGTGCTGAACTGTGACTGGGACGACAGAAAATGCGTTTCACTGGTTGAAAAAACATACCATGAGTATGGCTTGCCTACTGCCTTCTATGCTGCCAGCGATCTCATGGCAATGGCTGCCCTGCGTGCCCTGTATCAGCTGGGCGTGCGTGTTCCTGAACAGGTCGCCGTAATCGGCATGAGTAACATCGAAATGAGCCAGTATGCCAATCCTCCGCTGACGACGATTGATGTGCCGGCCGTGGAAATGGGCATTACAGCAGCACGTATCATTGCCGGACGCGTTCGTGGAGATACCACCCTTCCCAAGCGCGTACTGCTGCCTTCCCGCCTGATAGAGCGGAATTCCGTCTGACATCCCCGGGTATTTCTCCCCCATAAAGCAGAGCCGGCCATCTGGCCGGCTCTGTTCTTTGTGTTGTATGGAAAATTGTCAGGAATTCAGCAGATGTGCACATTCGCTGCGGAAGGAGATAAATGCCTCATCTCCGACCTGATAGGTTTTCCGTCCGATTGGACAGTTGTCCGCGATCTTGACCAGGGTTTCTCCTACCCGGACATGATAGTTCTGGTAGGAACCCATGAAGCAGCTCAGTTCCACCTTGCACGGCAGTTGTCCCTGGTCAGCAATTTCAATGGCTTCCGGACGGAGCACAATTTCTGCGCTGCCGGTTGTATTGAGTTCAGACAGCACTTTGACCGGATGACCGTAAACATCCGCCTTTACTTCATTTCCTTCTCTGCCGGTAACCGTACAGGGCAGGAAATTGCACTCTCCGATAAAATCAGCTACGAACTCGCTGTTCGGATGGTAATAAATCTCCGTCGGAGAACCCATCTGTGCAATGACGCCGCTTTTCATCAGGATGATATTGTCTGAAATGGCCATGGCTTCGCTCTGGTCATGCGTAACATAAATCGCAGTAATCCCCAGTGTCTGCTGAATCCGGCGGATTTCCGTACGCATCTGCACCCGCAGTTTGGCGTCCAGATTGCTTAGCGGTTCATCAAAGAGCAGCACACCCGGTTCAACCACCAGTGCGCGGGCAAGTGCAACACGCTGCTGCTGGCCGCCCGAGAGCTGGTTGGTCATTCGCTGTTCCATATCGGACAGTTCCACCAGTTTCAGAATGTTGGTAACTTTCTCCTTGATCTCTTCCTTCGGCACTTTCCGCAGGCGAAGTCCGTAAGCCACGTTGTCAAAAACATTGTAATGCGGGAAAAGTGCGTAGCTCTGGAACACCATAGCCGTATCGCGTTTATTGGGTGTCAGCGCATTGATTGGCTCGCCGCCCAGATAGATTTCTCCTTCGTCCGGGCTTTCAAAACCGGCAATCATCCGCAGTGTGGTTGTCTTTCCGCAGCCGGAAGGACCCAGCAGTGTTACAAAGCTTCCGGGTTCAATGTCCAGCGCCACATCGTGCACGGCATAGAAATCCTTTCCGGTCTTCGGATCTTTGTAGATCTTGGAAATATGATCCAGGCGAACTCCTTTGGGTTCTTTTTTGTCCGCTGCCATCTCACTTCACCTCTCCCTTGATTTTTTTGCTTGTGCCGAAGTATTTGAGAACTGTGTTCATGATCAGGATTGCCGCATATGTAATCAGGATCAGGATGGTTGCATAGGCGCAGGCGACGCCGTATTCCCCCTTCTCGGCATATTCGTTGATCCGGCAGGTAATCAGCAGGAACTTCGGTGTCACCAGCAGGATCACCGCGCTGATTGCGGTAATTGATCTCACAAAGGTGGTCACCAGGCCGGAGAAGAAGGAATCCTTGATCAGCGGCAGCGTTACGGTCATGAACACCTTCCCGCTGCCCGCGCCCATATCATAGGCTGATTCCTCAATGGATTTGTCAATCTGCCGCAGGGCGGAAATACCGCTGCGGGTTCCTACAGGAAGCGACCGTACCACAAAGACAATCACCAGGATTACTCCTGTGCCGTATATTCCCTGGAGGAATCCTGTCCGGAACACACCTCCGGCGAAACCTCGGATAAATCCAACGCCCAGTACGGTTCCTGGTACTGCCATAGCAAGCATGGACACAAATTCGATGAACCCCTTCGCCTTGAATTTCCGTTTGACAACCAGATACGAGATGATCATGGAAAGCAGTGCCGTCACTGGTGCAGCAATAATGGAGAGCACAAAGGAATCCTTGAATGCCTGCCATCCGCGCTCGCGGAACATCTGATCAAACCACTTGAAGGAAAGGGAGTAATCCCTGCCCCAAAGCTTGAACAACGCGCCGAAAGGTACCGCGATATACATCAGGATAACAAACACGGAAACAGCCGTACACAGCACGGTCAGCGGATAGCGGACGCTCTTGTCCTCAATCAGCATCCGGCCTCTGGAAGCCTTGCCGGTCAGGGTGGCCGCTGTCTTCTTCTCCAGTATATACTTCTGGATCAGGAAGAAGAACAGCGTCAGTGACAGCAGCACCACAGCCATAGCGGAGGCACCGTTGATATCATAGGTGCCGCCGGTAATCCTCAGGTAAATGGTGGTTGCCAGCGTATCATAGCTCCCGCCGATAATCATCGGGTTGGCAAAGTCTGCCACAGATTCAATGAAGGTCACCAGGAACGCATTTCCGAGACCGGGAAGCAGCAGCGGCAGCGTGACGGTCGTGAACACCTTCCATCGGCTGGCGCCCATATCCCGGGATGCTTCTTCCATGGATGGGTCAATATTCTTCAGCAGGCCCTTCAGCATCAGGTAAACCACAGGGAAGAAGGTCATGGTCTGTACGATCATTATGCCCCAGAGCCCGTAAATATCGGAGTCATAGATTCCAAGCAGTTTCCGGGTAATCAGTCCGCTGCGGCCAAAGAGCAGCATCATGGAAAGAGACAGTACAAATGGCGGGGATACCACCGGCAGCAGGGAAACAACGTCAAACAGTTTTTTCGTCATCCGGCTGCGGATATGAACATAAACGTCCACATAGGCAAACAGGAGACCGATCAGCAGGGATCCCAGTCCTGTCAGGCAGCCAAGCAGCAGTGTGTTTCTCAGTGCGTTGTTGAAAGTATAGTCGCTGAAGATCCTCGGGAAAGCATCCAGTGTCCAGTTGTCCTCATGCAGCTGGATACACAGGTCGCTCATCTCGATCCCGTTCATCTTCTTAATCACACGGCCGTTGGCACGGTACGTCTGGGGCGTTTCCTGTACTGTGGTCAGCTGGTCCAGTGCAATATAAACAGCCTTGTCTTTGCTGTTTACAGTTTTGAGGTAGAGGGTTTTGCCCTGCTCTGCATCATTCATGGTTGCCCTGCCGGCAAACAGTCCGGTGGAACTGTACAGAGGTACGATTCTATCACTTACCCCCTCCGTCGGCGATGTCAGTTTCACACAGACGGGAGAACGGTTATCGCTTATTTCTTCTCCTTTTTCCGAGACATATGCGATCTCCTCACCGTTTACCAGTTGTCCCACATAATACAGCTGTGTTTCGCGTTCCAGCACACTGTCTGTCAGGAGCATGGCAAGCGGATAGAGAATAAAAAGAGCCAGAAAAATAATAAGCGCAATAATGGTAATCACCAGGACCGGATCACCGAAGAATTTCTTCCGGTCCAGGTTTGCGCTCTGACTTCGGGCCACAGGCACTCATCCCCTTCCTGATCTGGTTTTTTCCTTCTGAAAAGGGGACAGGGCAAATGCCTCGTCCCCCGTAATGTTTCCGGAATGAGATTACTCCGTCTTGAAACGATCGTCAGCTTCAGCGCCGGCATCCTTCAGGGCATTAAAGTAGTCTTCAACATACTTGGAAGTGTGTTCCTTCGCGTCCGCGAAATCATATTCGATGGTCTTGCTGGGATCCAGTTCCGGGAAGGCAGCCAGCGCGGCAGGCATCTCAGCGTTGTCAATCACCAGGAACTGATAGCTGCCCGCGTCATCCGCCAGCTCCACGCAGTCGGGAGAGAGGGCATATTCAATCCACAGCTTGGCAGCATTGGGATGTTCGCAGCCTTCAAAGATGGCGGTGGATCCGACTTCATAAGCAGTACCGTCTTCGGGGATGATCAGTCCGATATTGTCATAGCCCTGAAGAATCTGGTAAACGCCGTCATGCAGGAAGCCGATGCCTATGGTGCATTCTCCGGGGCCAACCTTCTTGGAAGGGCCGGATCCGCTCTTGGTGTACTGGGCAATGTTCTTATCCAGCTCAACCAGATAAGCCATAGCCTCATCATGGCCCTTGATCTGAACCATGGTGTTGATAACCAGCTTGGCCGTACCTGCAGTGTTCGGGTTGGACAGCCAGATCAGGCCCTTGTACTCAGGCTTAAGCAGGTCGTCCCAGGTCTTGGGCGCTTCCAGGTTCAGTCTGGCCAGTTCTTCTTTGTTGACCATGAAGCCCAGGATACCCTGGTAAATGCCGTACCAGTATCCTTCAGGATCTCTGTAGTAGGGTTTCAGCAGGTGGGATGCGTTCTGTGCCTCATAGGCTTCCAGCAGGCCGGCATTGGCTGCTTCGTTGTAGGGATCGTTCGTGCCGCCGAACCATACGTCGGCAGACGGATTTCCCTTTTCCTCAGCAATCTTGGTCTGAACTTCACCGGTACTCAGCCGCTGATATTCCACCTTGATGTCATACAGTTCCTCGAACTTTTTGCATGCCGCGCTCAGATACTGTTCCTCGCAGGAACCGTAAACAATCAGTTCGCCTTCATCCTGTGCAGCAGCGATCAGATCGTCCAGTCCGCCTTCCGCAAACGCGGAAGCGATGGTGAGCATCATAGCGAGTGCAAGCAGCAGAGCAATCAGTTTTTTCATATGAAAAATCCTCCTTATTATTCTATTCGCCGCGATGTCCCACGGCGGAATATACACCAAAAACAACGGATCACAGCCGTGTCCGGATATTTTGTTTCTTTTCTGTTTTTATCTTAACATCGGCGATTCCCTCTGTCAAGAAGATCACCTGCTACTTTTCATCCTCCCAGCTCAGGGTCAGCTTCCATTCTGTCGGCTGGATATACTGAAAATTCGGTTCGAAGCTGACATCAAACCCCTGGTTCAGATAAATTTCCTGAAACAGTTCTCTGTGTTGCACCACATAGTGCTTTGGCGGGAAAACGATCTTCACACTTTTTTCACCCAGTTTCACAGCTTTGCGGATTTCTTCATTGATGCATCCGCAGTACCAGATGCAGCGAAGGGAACGGTTTCCCCGTCCTGATTTTTTGCTTTGTTCGTTCGCCTGCTGCCGGTCCATTCTTCCCGCCTCCTTTTCCTTACAGATCTTTGATTGTCAGTCCGTCACATTTTTTCAGGATGTCCCTGTTCCCCACAACACAAACCGCACCTTCCCTGCTGAATGTGTCCAGCCATTCTCCGCATCGGATCAGATCCTCCGGTGTGGCATACAGGATCTCTTTTCTGATTCGTTCCGCTTCTTCCCGGGTATATTTATTCATATACCTTCCGTCAGCAAGTGAACCTTTTTCCCGGGGGCTCAGCAACGGATTGAGTTCGTTCAGTACGGATATAATGTATTGATCCAGATCTTCCTGTTTTTCAGCAAAAGCCCGCAGATATTCTGCAGAACCACTGTCAGCTTCCAGTGTTTTTGCAGGCGTAGGATCCCTGTATGACCAGGAATAAATATTCCCTGATCTGTCAACCTGCAGACCTGCGCCGTAGGCGCCGCCCTGCACCCGGACACGGTTCCAGAGATATCCGAGTGTCAGGACAGATGTTGCCAGCCACATGCATCCGTTAAATCGTTCTCCGGCCAGGCTGAGCCTGTATCCCCGTGCAGCAAACCCTGTCCGTGCAGGAATCCTGAACCCGGCCTTTGCGGGCGTTTCCGTTCTGTAGGCACGGACTTCCTCCACGGGTGTTCCTTCCGGAAAAACCGCTATCATTTCAGCCGGAAGCCAGTCAACCGAAGATGTAACACTGACAGTCATCCTTTTGCGGCACAGCGTATCCCTCATCAGGCGTTCAGAAAGGCGTATGAGTTCGGGGATTTCTTTCTTGGGCTGTCTTGCCAGCTGATGGATATAGGAAGCGGCAGCGTCCCCGTCCAGTGCGTTCTTTACCGCACCTTCAGCACTGAAATGGCTCAGCACATGCTTCACGCCGATCATATGGCCTGCATTCAGAATCCGCTGGCGTGCTCCGATCTCATTCTGCCGGAACATTTCTGTCATTTTTTGTATGTCTGCAAACCGGGTTGATGTCAGAATCTCGCCAAGCAGTGCCCATGCATGTTTTGCGTTCTCTTCCAGTGCGCTTACACTGGCAGCCAGGTATGGCGTACACGTCTCATCCTGTCCTGCTTCTGCCCTCGTAATAATGGAAAAGCCGACAGATCCGGTCCATCGCTTGATTTCCTGCTGTAATGAGAGTGCATCATGCGCTGCGGTAGGCATCCTGCCGAACAGTCCGGTCACCTGTGACAGCCTGGTCAGTTCATCCAGGCTGTAATCCGTCAGGGCAAAATATGCTTTGAGGTGTATGACACCATTGCAGTTCAGCCTGTGTTCCATTACCGTCACGCCTTCACAGGAACGAAGGCCGGTGTCCACCCATTCAGGTTCTGTATCCGCATCAGCTTTACTTAAGCGCGGTAATGTTTTCAGCGTTTCCGGACTGTCTTCGGTATGCTGCCATTTTTCAATTTCCTCAATCAGGCAGTCATTCTCCTGCTTTTCTGCAGATGTCCACGCATCTGTAATCTGTTTCAGCCGTTTTTTCTCTTCCTGCCGTCTTTCTTCCCCGAGTGTCCGCGATGGCAGCGTATGCAGAACAGCCAGGTTCTCCCGGTTCAGCAGCATATCTGCTGCCAGCTCATTAAACGTTCCCTTCTCCAGGTATTCCCTCAGCTCCTTCACCATAGCAGCGGATTCAAGCGCGTCTGTGGGATTCTGGCCGTATATCCACTGGCCCACGCACCGGATGCAGCGTCCGATACCCTGGGGCTCTTCTTCTTCACGCAGGGTAAAGATCATCCGGTTCATGGAGGCTTCCACGGCGCATCGGTCCAGACCTTCCCGGACAATCTGTTTCCCTGTCTCCTGCAGGAGATCCATCAGCTCCGCTTCATGTCCGTCAGTCACATTGTCAGCATGAATGGTAATCCAGCTCTGCAGCACCGTGTCATCAACTGAAACAGACAGATCCTCCGCCAGTCCCCGTTCCAGAACCGCCCGTTTAAGCGGTGCCTCGTTGCTTCCGGTCAGGACATCGCAGATAATGCCGCGGGCCATGTTTTCCGTACGGTTCTTCCAGGTGCCGTTGATCCTTGCCAGTGTCAGATGTCCATGGTTTTCTTCCGGTTCATCCTGCCCCAGTTCATACCTGATTGTGCATTCTGATCCTGTTGGAACCTGATACCGGTGTACAGGCAGATCTGTCCGTCTTTCATAACGGTTCAGGTATGCTGCAATCAGAGGCAGCATTTCTTCCATCGGTACCGCACCGTCAAGATAGATCAGTGAATTGGAAGGATGATAATACCGCCGGTACTGTTCGCAGAATCGTTCGTAGGTCAGCTTCGGGATTTCATCCGGATCTCCCCCGCTGTTAAATCCGTAACACGTATCCGGAAAAAGCTGATGCATGATCTGTCTGTCAATCAGCGTGTCTGTATCACTCATGGCGCCTTTCATTTCATTGAAGACAACACCTTTATAGACCGGATCTCCCTTTTCGTTCCGGTCAATATGCCAGCCCTCCTGGCAGAATCTTTTCCGGTCAGTGATCACTGTCGGTGCAAACACCGCATCAAGATACACACCTGTCAGATTCATCAGGTCACGGGGGTTCCGGCTCGCCACGGGATACATGGTCATATCCTGAAAAGTCATGGCGTTCAGGAAGGTGTTCATACTGCTCTTAAGCAGTTCAACAAAAGGTTCCTTGACGGGGTATTTCTCACTTCCGCACAGTACGCTGTGCTCAAGAATATGAAAAACACCGGTGCTGTCTTCCGGCAGCGTCCGGAATGTAATGGAAAACACCATGTTTTCCGCCCCGTTATCCACCCAGAACAAACCGGCGCCGGTTTTATCATGCTCCAGCAGCACCGTTCTTCCGTTCAGTTCAGTGCTGTTTCTGATTTCTTTTACAGTAAAGCCGAAGACGTTCTGATTCAGCTCAAAAGTCATGCATTCAAACCCTGCCCCGCGGGGGTCTTTCTGTTTGTATTTTATCGCTGTTTTATTGTAGCTGATTCCAATTCCTTGTCAAGATTTTGCAGGAATTCCGGGGTTTGCGTGGTATATAGTTATTGTTCAGAGGAACGATACTGTTAAATCGGAAAGGGGGCATTCCGGTGACAATCCGCGAAAGACAGGAAGAGCAGGAAAAACAGCTGCTGGCTCCCTGGGCTGCCCGTTCCGCCGAAACAGCCGGACGTGACAAACCCGTTACCCCCTGTGATCTGCGCACGGAATACCAGCGCGACAGGGATCGTATCATACACTGCAAGTCATTTCGCCGGCTGAAATTCAAAACGCAGGTGTTTCTTTCCCCTGAGGGGGACCACTACAGAACACGTCTCACCCACACGCTTGAAGTTTCACAGGTTGCAAGAACGCTGGCACGTTCGCTTCGTCTCAACGAAGACCTGACTGAAGCCATCGCGCTGGGGCATGATCTGGGGCATACCCCTTACGGACATATCGGAGAACGCACACTGAACGATCTGCTTCCGGAAGGATTCCGCCATAATGAGCAAAGCCTCCGGGTGGTTGAAATACTGGAAAACCGGGGAGAAGGGCTGAATCTGACTAAGGAAGTCCGCCAGGGCATTCTTTCCCATTCCGGCAGTACAGAACCTGCCACAGTGGAAGCTGAATGTGTTCGCCGGGCTGACCGGATAGCCTACCTGAATCATGATCTGGATGATGCGCTTCGCGCCGGAATCCTCAAGCCCTTTGAGCTGCCGGAGGATTGCCTGAACATTCTCGGTCACAGTCACCGGGAACGGATCAATACCATGATTACCGATATAGTAACGCTCAGCGAAGGCAAACCTCATCTTCATATGAGCGAACCGGTAGAAACTGCCATGAACGGCCTGCGCGAATTTATGTTTGACCGCGTCTACCGGGACGGCTGGCGTGATCCTGAAGAAGCCCGCTGTGATTATGTGCTTCGTCATCTTTTTGAGTATTACTGTGAACATCCCGGTGAAATGCCGGAAGAATTCGTCATGATCGGATACAGGGACGGTACGGAACGCAGTGTAAGCGATTTCCTTTCCTGTATGACCGACCGCTATGCAACCCGCAAATTCCAGGAACTCTTTGTTCCTTCATCCTTTCCGGCTTTCTGACTGTACACCTGTGTATCTGTCTTTGTTATGCCGGCGGAATACTGCTTGAACGTTTCTGAATATACGACTGAAGGAAAGGTGATTCCCGCTCATGTCCTCCCGCTACCCCGCCGCCTGGCTGGATGAACTCAGGAGCCGGTCTGATATTGTGCAGATCATTTCCGGTTATGTGGCGCTGAATAAAAAAGGCCGGAAATACTGGGGCCTCTGTCCGTTTCACGGGGAGAAGACCCCTTCCTTTTCCGTGGATGGAGAACATCAGCTGTATTATTGCTTCGGCTGCAAGGCCGGCGGAAATGTATTCCATTTTTATATGGAAATGGAGCACTGCACATTTAACGAGGCCGTTGCCCAGTTGGCGGAACGTGCGCATATGACCCTGCCGGAACTTGAACACGATGAGGATTATGAACGCAGACGCACTCAGCGGGAGCGCCTGCTGGCCGCCAATAAAGAAGCCGCCCGTTTTTACCATGAAACACTTTTTACCCCGGACGGTGCCCCGGCTCTCGCTTATCTCCGGAAACGCGGGCTGAGTGATGGAATCATCCGTCGTTTCGGTCTGGGGGCTTCTCCGCAGGAATGGAGCGTGCTCAGTGATAAGCTGCTCGCCCGGGGCTACACGCTGGATGAGCTGGTGCTGGCAGGGCTTACTGTGCGGAAGAAAAACGAGGACGGCAAAGTCCGGTATTTCGATATGTTCCGCAGCCGGGCAATGTTTCCCATTATCGACGCCCACGGGAATGTGCTTGCCTTCGGCGGACGTACGCTGGATAAACGGGAACCCAAATATCTGAACACAGCCGATACCCCGGTGTTCAACAAACGCAAAGGAGTTTTCGCGGCAAACCTTCTCCGCCAGCAGCGCAACCTGGACCGCGTGATCCTGGTGGAGGGATATATGGATGTCGTCAGTCTTACTCAGTTCGGTGTGGAAGGTGTCTGTGCGACACTGGGCACAGCGCTGACAAATGAACAGGCGCGCCTGCTCAAGCGTTATGCCCCTGTGGTCTATCTTGGGTATGACGGCGATTCTGCGGGACAGCACGCCATTCTGCGCGGTCTGGATATATTGGAGCAGGAAAATGTTCCTGCCCGGGTGCTCGACTTCCCCGACGGGCTGGATCCGGATGAATTCATCCGCAGAGACGGCGCGGATGGCTTCCGGAAGCTTTCTGCTGTTTCACCGGCCGCATATCGTCTCCGCCGTCTCAAAGACGGATTTGATCTGTCCGCTCAGGACGGAAGGCTTGCCTATGCACGGGGTGCGGCGGAAATCATGGCTTCCGTTGATCCGCTGGAACGGGATGTTCTGCTGAAGCAATTGTCTGTGGAAACCGGTTTCCCGCCGGAAACACTCCTGGAGCAGATGAATCTGACTGCAAAAAAAGCAGGACCGCAGTCTGAGGGTTCACCTCCCCGGCCCCGGCCGGTTCGTTCTTCCGCTGCTGAACCGCCCTCATCAGAAAGTATAAAGGCTCAGGAACTGCTTCTCAGCCTCTTTGCATCCGGTCAGATCCCGAAAGATATGATCGAAGAAAAGGATTTTGACGATGACGAGTTGAAATCTTTATACAGGGAGTTGGCTTCCGGGGCTTCCCCTGCATCTCTGCCGGATCTTGCCCCTGATGAAGTATCCCGTTCACGTTATACGCGCCTGCTGCTGACTCCCACAGCCAACAGTACCGATGAGATGATCCTCATGGCAAACGATTGTCTCACCCGGATCCGAAGAAACAGGCTGGAAAAGCGATACGAAGAACTGACCAGTGAGATTTCCTCTGCCACGGGAGAAACGCTTTCCGCGCTTCTGCTCGAAGCAAGGGAAATCTCTGATAAACTCAAAAAGCTTAAGTAAACAATTGCCCCGAAGGGGTCATTTCCCTTCCGGGTCGACCGGCATTGCCGCTGCAGAAGGAGAGGATTCCATTGTCACTTTCACCCGAATCAAAGCAGAACCGTCTGGACGAACTGTATGAATACAGCAAATCCAAGGGAACGATCACCTATAAAGAGATCATGGACCGGCTCTCCGGCATGGAACTGGATGCAGACCAGCTTGACCACGTGCTGGAAACACTGGAAGCCTATGGCGTTTCTGTTGTGAATGATAATGCTGACCGTCAGGTTACCCTGACAGATGAGCAGGCCGCAGATCAGGCAGCCGAAGTTGCCCGCCTTGAAGGGGAAACACCTATTGATCTGAGCGTTCCTGAAGGCATCAGCATTGATGATCCTGTCCGTATGTATCTTAAGGAGATCGGCAAGGTTCCGCTGCTGACCGCGGAGGAAGAAATCGAAATTGCCAAGCGTCTGGAAGCCGGGGATGAAAGTGCCAAGCAGAAACTGGCAGAAGCCAACCTGCGTCTGGTGGTTTCCATTGCAAAGCGCTATGTCGGTCGTGGCATGCTTTTCCTTGATCTGATTCAGGAAGGTAACCTCGGTCTGATCAAGGCGGTTGAGAAATTCGATTACCGTAAAGGGTTCAAATTCTCCACGTATGCCACCTGGTGGATTCGTCAGGCCATTACCCGTGCAATTGCGGACCAGGCCCGTACGATCCGGATTCCGGTTCATATGGTGGAAACCATCAACAAACTGATCCGGATTTCACGCCAGCTCCTGCAGGAATACGGCAGAGAACCCACACCGGAAGAAATCGCCAAAGAGATGGGCATTTCAGAGGCTAAAGTCCGTGAAATCATCAAGATTGCACAGGAACCTGTTTCTCTGGAAACCCCCATCGGCGAGGAAGAAGACAGTCATCTCGGTGACTTCATTCCCGACGAGGATGCGCCTGCTCCCGCTGAAGCAGCGTCCTTCGCCCTGATGAAGGAACAGCTGATGGATGTGCTTGATACCCTTACACCCCGTGAAGAAAAAGTTCTCCGGCTTCGTTTCGGTCTGGACGACGGTCATCAGCGCACGCTGGAAGAAGTCGGAAAAGAATTCAATGTTACACGGGAGCGTATCCGCCAGATAGAGGCCAAAGCCCTGAGAAAGCTCCGTCATCCTTCCCGCAGCAAAAAACTGCGCGATTATCTGGATTAATATATGGCAAATCTGATTCAGCTTGATTCCCGCCTGTCCCTTGCGTTTGATCTGTATGATTCCTGTGAGCTTGCTGCCGATATCGGCACAGATCATGCACACCTTCCGGCCGCGCTCCTGCAGCGCGGCCGCTGTCAGCATATGATCCTCACAGATATCAGTAAAAGTGCGCTTCAGAACGCCAGGAATGAAATGATCCGGTTCCGTCTTCTGGACCGGGTCACACTGCGCGCAGGAGAAGGGCTTTCCCCTTTATCCGAAGCCTGCGGGATGATCTCAGTCACAGGCATGGGCGGCCGCACCATCCGCGATATCCTGCTGCAGGGACGTGACAGGCTGCAGGGGGCTTCCCTGATTCTCTCAGCCCATACGGATCTCCCCCTGATCAGGGAAACTGTCAGTCTCATCGGATACCACCTGGACCGTGAGGAACCGTGTTTCTGCGCCGGAAGATATTACCTGGTCATGCGTGCCCGTCCCGGTATGCGCCCTGTATCTCCGCGTGAGATTCGTCTCGGCGGACCGCTTTTCGCTTCAGATTCCGATCAGCTGCTTCCCTATCTGACCCGTCGTCGTGATGTTCTTCTTGCACAGCTTCGGGGACTGGTTTCAGCCGTCAATCCTGACAATGATCTGATTGGCTGGGTTCAGGAGGATATCTCTTTTTATGACACATTTATCCGTGAAAGGATGAAAAGCCATGACAGTGCAGGATCTGTACAGCCTTATTGACAGAATCGCCCCCTTTGAAACACAGATGGAGTCGGATAATTCCGGCTTCCTGGTAGGATCTGCCTCCCGTGAAGTTGATACCGTCCTGCTGGCTCTCGACATGACCCAGCGGGTAATTGATGAGGCGGTCTCGCTTGGAGCTCAGCTGATTATCACACATCATCCGCTGATGTTTGCTCCAATTCGTTCCCTCACAGACAGTGATTATGAAGGCCGCCTGATCCGGCGTCTGGTCCGGGAGGATATCAGTTTCATAGCCGCCCACACAAATCTCGATCAGGCACCGGGCGGAATCAATGATACACTGGCAGGGCTTTGCGGACTCTCTGAAGTTTCCGGCGATGGTTTTTTCCGCTGCGGTATTCTGCCGGTTCCCTGTACTGCCTCTGAATATGCTGAAAAGCTGAAGAAAAACCTGCATACCGAAGTCCGCCTGATGGGGCCGTCAGATGCAATGATCCGAAAAGTCGGCCTGTGCAGCGGCGGTGGTAGCGATGAATGGATCCATGCTGCAACGGTCGGCTGTGATGCCTTTATCAGCGGCGAAATAAAGCATCATCATGCTCTTGCCATGGCTGACCGTCACCTTGTGGCACTGGAATGCGGACACTTTGGTACTGAGGAGCCCGGCATCCGTGCCCTGTCCGCGGCTTTACAAAAAGAAATCAATACGGTAGAATGTAATGTGCGGATATATGTGTCGGAAATATCCGCATATTCGTTTCCCCGGCAACCGTGACAGGCGGTTATCCTGTCAGAAGGAGGCTCCTTTATGGAAAAGTTTGAAGCCCTGTGGGCTTACCAGGTGGAAGATATGAAAGCGGATGCAATTTCAGCCGCGATCAAGCGTTCACCGACCCGGCAGAAACTGGAAAAAGCCCGTGACTTTATCCTGGATCGTCAGAAGCAGTATAAACAGATTGAGGAAGATGTCGGTGCCATGGTTGACCGCAAGGATATCATTGCTCAGGCTATCGCACGTTCCAGGGAACAGCTGCAGGCCCTGCAGAATCGGTTTGAATCCAATCCGCCCAGCACCGCCGAAGATATCAAATCGCTGCTGAACGAAGTCAGCCGCTGCCGTGATACCATTCGTCAGTACGAAGTGGAAATCAGCAGAATCGTTAAGGAAACTGATTCCAACGAAAAGCTGCAGCGCAGCGTCCGTCTGGAAGCGGCGAATGCCAAAAAGGCTTTTGACCAGCTCAAGTCCGAATATGAAGAGGAGTCCAAAAGTAAAAAGGGCGAACTGGAATCCCAGCGCGCCAAAGCCAAGGAACTGATGGATAAAGTTGATCCCTCACTGCTGGAGGAATACGAAACAATCAAGAAGCACATTTCTCCGCCTGTCGCCAGGCTGGCTTACGGCCAGTGCTCCGGCTGCAATACTTCACTTCCCTCTGCCATTCTTGCAAAAATCAAGGGTGGTGCTTTGGTGGAATGTGAAACCTGCGGCAGAATGATTATTCCGTAATGTAATCCTCATGATAAAACCCCGGACGGATGTTTGGATCCGTCCGGGGTTGTTTTAATTCAGGATTGTTAAATTTTCGGCACATTCACCGAAAGCCTCATCCCCGATCATGACAGCATCTCCGCCCGGAATAATCACCTTGCTGAGGGATGCGCATTTCAGGAATGCCTGTCTGCCAATAGATTGGAGGTGATGACCGAAAGCAATCTCCTGAAGCCTGGGACAATTGGCAAAAACAAAATCATCAATTATTTCCAGGGAATCCGGCAGCTGAATCTCTTTCAGTTTCGGGCATCCGCCGAAACAACATTTATCAAGCGTTTTCAGGCCTTCCTGTATCTCAACTGATTCGAGATTCGGACATTGGGCAAAGGCATTTGGCCCGATAATCTGAACGGAACCGGGAATCTGCAGCTTCTGAATAATGCTGTTATTGACACACATGGCTGTATTGATAGCGACAACCGGCAATTCATTCAGTATTTCCGGGAAAACCACATCTGCATCCGTTCCGTAATAGGATACGAGGATAGCGCCTTTCCCGTCATCCGTCTTCTGGTATCTGAATCCGTCGCTTTCGAAAGTTTCGATGTTATAGCCGCTCATGGTGCGGAAATCAACCCGGTCTTCTTCCTCTTCGAATCCTTCTTCGAGTTCGTCGTCCCCGAAGTCTTCGTCCCAGTCATCGTCTTCCCATTCATCGGACAAGGCAAACGCAGCACAGAGCAGAACAAACAGCGCCAGCAACGCAGCGATGATCCGCTTCGGCATATAGCTCACCTCTCGATAAAAATTCTTTTGTTATTATACATGAATTATCATGAAAAAGCAACTTGAACGCAAAAAGCGCAAAGGGGATTGACTGTTTGCTTTACTTGTGATACGCTTTCCTCGAAAACGTTACCGTTATCGTTTCCGGCAACAGGGAAAACGGGAGGTAAAAAGACGTGAAGGTTTATACAATTAAAGACATTGCTGCCATGGCAGGCGTATCGGTCACCACCGTAAGCCGGGTGCTGAACCATCGGCCGGATGTTAACAGCGCCACCCGTGAAAAAGTGGAGCAGATTATCCGGGATTGTCACTTTGTCGGCAATACAAACGCCCGTGGACTGAAACAGGGAAATGAAGTGATCGGCGTGGTGATTCGCGGCCGTTCCAATCCCTTCCTCAGTTCCCTCTCCGAAGCAATTCTGGAAAGGGCGGATAATATACCCGACAGCTTTGTGACAGAATATATTGATGAAAAGGCAGATGAATTCCGTACCGCTCTGCGGATGACCCGCCAGAATCATGTAAAAGGAATCATTTTCGTCGGCAGTCTGATCGATGAACGGGTGGAAGCAATCCGCAGCCTGGATATCCCCATGGTTTTTACTACGGTGAACGCCGAATCTGCCGCATTGCCGCGCGCTTCTTCCGTTGCTGTGGATGACCGGAGCATGGGACGTCTCGTTGCGGAAGAACTCCTTTCCTGCGGTCACCGCAGAATTGCTGTTTTCGGTTCCAATCCGGTTGCAGGTGATTCTCTGGCCATGCGTTTCCAGGGATTCTGCGACGCTTTCGCAGATCGTGGCCTCACCTATGATCATACACTTTACCGGGAAACTCGCTTTTCCTTTGCGGCCGGATATGAGATTGCCCGGTCTTTCTTTACCGAGCGGCCGGACGCCACAGCGCTCTTTGCCATGAGTGACACAGTCGCGGTCGGTGCAATCAGGGCGCTTCGTGATCTGGGAAAATCCGTACCCGATGATGTCAGCGTCATCGGTTTTGACGGTGTTGATATCAGCCGGTTCACTATTCCCCGTCTGACCACGGTGGAACAGCCGGTGGATGAAATCGCCCGCCGCAGTGTAAACCTGCTTCTGGACATGATGGAAAAAGATGCAGCTCCCAGGCATATCCTGGTCGAAGCATCCTTCCGCAGAAGAGAATCTGTAGCTCAGTGCATCATCAAATAAAAGAAAGGAAGAATGAAGCTTATGCGTACCAGTGGCATATTGATGCATATCTCTTCCCTCCCGTCTTCCGGCGGCATCGGTTCCATGGGGCCGGAAGCATTTGCTTTCGCTGATTTTCTGCAGGCCTCCGGTATGCGGATCTGGCAGGTTCTTCCTATCGGGCCTACCGGTTACGGTGAAAGCCCTTACCAGTCTTCATCCGTCTTTGCCGGCAATCCGCTGCTGATCTCCTGCTCCGTACTCCGGAAAGAAGGATTGCTGGAGTATGCTGACGATGAGGAGTTTTCACCGAAAGATCCTGAAAAAGTTGATTATGACGCTGTCCGCAAAAACAAGGAGCTTCTTCTGCGGCGCTGTTACGCCCAGTCCCGGGATAAGCTTGCCGGCCAGCTGGACGAATTCTGTGCGGAAAACCCCTGGGTGAACGATTTTGCGCTTTTTACCGCGCTTAAACAGCACTTCGGCGGACTTATGTGGACAAAATGGCCTGATGCAGATATCAGGCGAAGGAAACCGGATGCCCTGAAACGGTATCGGGAAGAGTTGAAAGCGGAAATAGATTATCATGTTTTCTGCCAGTATCTGTTCCGCCGCCAATGGTTCAGCCTGAAGAAGTATTGCAACGATCACTCCGTCATGCTTTTCGGGGATATGCCGATTTATGTGGCTGAGGATTCTGCCGATACCTGGACCCATCCTGAAATCTTTCAGCTTGACCGGGATCTCATACCGAAACGTGTAGCCGGTGTACCGCCGGATTATTTTTCCGCGGATGGCCAGCTTTGGGGAAATCCGCTCTATCGCTGGGCCTATCTTCGTTTTTGCCGGGGGTTTGACTGGTGGATTGACCGGATGAAAGGTATTGCCAGCCTTTATGATATGGTCCGGATCGATCATTTCATCGGCTTTGCGAATTACTATTCAGTAAAAAACGGAATGCCCAATGCCAGAAAAGGCAGATGGGTTATCGGACCGGGCAAAGCGCTCTTCAGGCGGCTGGAGCATGAAGTTCCGGGTATCCGCATCATCGCGGAAGACCTGGGCTGCGTCAACAAAAGAGTGCAGCGGTTGCTGGACTGGTGTGGATATCCCGGTATGAAAGTCCTGACTTTCGGGTTTGATTCAGACGAATCCAATCCTCATTATATCGGTCATTACCAGAAAAACACCGTAGCCTATACCGGCACACATGATAATGATACCGTGCTGGGCTGGGCTGAAAAAGCTGACCCGAAAGCACTTGCTTTCGCGGAAAAAACACTGGGATTTTCCGGTGCGTCAGAAGCTCCGGAGGCATTCATCCGTGCCCTGTTCAAAAGTCCCTGTGATACCGTTATTGTTCCGATGCAGGATGTGCTTGGTCTGGACGGATCAGCCCGGATGAATTATCCGGGATTGACAGGAGGCAACTGGCTCTGGCGTATGAAGCCGGATCAGCTTTCCCTGGATTTGTCTATGCGCCTGTATAATCTGAACAAGGAAACCGGCAGGCAGTGAAACACCGGGATCCGGCCCGGAACAACAGAAAAATCACCGGATCTGATCGTATCGGACAGAAAACAGATGCGACGATCAAAGGAGGAAGAACCGTTTTATGAATGCAAAACAACTGATCAGGGACGCTGAACAGCGTCTTTTGTCTGAATGCCATAAAGGCTTTGCCCAGGCCTCCCCGCAGGAGCTGCACAATGCTGTATCCGAAGCCGCAATGGACGCCCTGGCCCCTCTGTGGACAAAAAAGGAAGCGGAGCGCTTTCCGAAGCGTCAGGCCGCCTATCTGTCCATGGAATTCCTTGTCGGACGGCTGATTTATAACAATCTCTACTGCATGGGACTGCTGGATGACATCAAAACACTGTTGAAGGAAAAGGGCGTTGATATTGCCGTCATGGAAGATGTGGAGGATGACGCCTTCGGTAATGGAGGTCTCGGACGTCTGGCCGCCTGCTTCCTTGACAGCGCTGTTACGTGTGGTGTTCCGCTGACGGGATATGGACTCCGGTTCCGCTATGGATTGTTTAAACAGGATTTTTCTGACGGTCGCCAGGTGGAACTGCCCGATGACTGGTCCAAATACGGAGATCCCTGGTCCATCCGCCGTCTTGATGAAGCCGTTGTCGTTTCGATGAAGACCGGAGACGTTCTGGCTGTTCCCTATGATATGCCGGTGGTAGGATTTGGTGCAAAGAACATCGGTACCCTGCGCCTCTGGCAGACTGAAAGCCTGCATGAAGTTGATTTTGATGTCTTCAACAGCCAGGACTACGCAAAAGCCGCTGCAGATAAAAACCGGGCAGAAGATATAACCAAGTTCCTTTACCCGAATGACACGAAAAAAGAAGGCAGGCAGCTTCGTGTAAAACAGCAGTATGTGCTTGTTTCTGCAACCATGCAGGATATCCTTCGTTCATACAGGAAACGCCATGGCAGTGACTATTCCTTCTTCGCCGCTGAAATGGCAGCCCAGCTGAACGACACCCATCCCACAATGGCCATTCCCGAGTTGATTCGTCTTCTGGGTGAAGACGGAGTACCGTTTGAACAGGCTTTCGGAATTGCAAGGGACACGTTTGCCTACACAAATCATACAGTCATGCAGGAAGCACTTGAAAAATGGGATCTTTCCCTGCTCTCTTCCGTCTGTCCGCAGATCGTGTCTGTAATCAGGAAAATTGACGCACGTTTCCGCCGGGAAATGAAAAAAGCCGGAAAAGAGATAACGCCTTCCCTGTGTATCATTCTCGATGGTCGTGTACATATGGCAGAGCTGGCTGTTTATGCCACTCACGCAACCAACGGCGTAGCAGCGCTGCACAGTGAAATCCTGAAAAATGATCTTTTCGCCGACTGGTACCATCTTTATCCGGAACGTTTCCAGAACAAGACCAACGGTATTACCCAGCGGCGTTGGCTTGGACTGTGCAACCCGGAACTGTGCAGTCTGATCACAAACCAGATCGGATCCGGTTTTGAAACAAATCTGGATAAGCTGAAGGAACTGATCCCGAAAATCAACAAATCTCTTTGCGGCAAGTTCCGCACAGTGAAGAACACGAAGAAAAAGCAGCTTTGCGCAGAAATCCTGAGGCGTGAAGGCATTACCCTCAATCCGGACATGGTCTTCGATGTTCAGGTAAAACGCCTCCATGAGTATAAACGTCAGTTCATGAACGCGCTGAGTATTCTGGCTATTTATGACCAGCTGAAACGCGGTCAGCTGAAGGATCTGCCTCCTGTCGCCTTTATCTTTGGTGCCAAGGCTGCGCCTGGCTATGATCGTGCAAAAGCTGTGATTCATCTGATCAACATGATTGCGGATAAAGTAAACAACGATCCGAAAACAAAAGACCGTCTGATGGTTGTGTTTGTCCGGAACTACAATTGTTCATGGGCAGAAAAAATCATTCCTGCTGCTGACATTTCAGAACAGATCTCCCCTGCAGGAACCGAAGCCTCCGGCACCGGCAATATGAAACTGATGCTGAACGGCGCAGTCACGCTGGGAACCTTTGACGGCGCCAATGTTGAAATTGTTGAGGAAGCCGGCCGTGAAAACAATTATATCTTTGGTGCCACCGTTGAGGATCTTGAAAAGATTAAAGACACATATGATCCGGTGAAGATTTACAGCAAAAACGCCCTGCTGCGCCGTGCTCTGGATACATTGACAGACGGAACGTTCCCGGATGACGACGGACGGCTGAAAGAACTGCATGATGCAATCCTGTACGGAGCTTCCTGGCACAAACCGGATCATTATTATGTAATGCAGGATTTTGCCGGTTATTATGAAACCAAACTGCAGGCAATCCGGGATGCGAAAGCGGATGAAACTGCCTTTGCCCGCAAGTGCCTGATGAATGTGGCCTGTGCCGGCAAGTTCTCATCCGACCGTACCATCCGTGAATATGCAAAGGACATTTGGAATGTGTAACCGTTGCTTCCGGAAGCAAAAAAGGCTATAATCATTTCACTTTGAGATTCGGAGGTGCCTTCCATGCTGGAAATGGCTGAACATGTCCTTGACATGATTATTCATTACAGTGTCCTGATCCTTGAGTTTATCGGCGCTGTGCTGATTCTGTACCGTTGCGCCCGCGCTGTGATCAATCTCTTCCAGTGCAGGGCAAAGCTGTGCCATAAATCGCTGACTGAAGGAATCACCACAGGCCTCAGTTTTCTGCTGGCCAGTGAGGTGCTCAAAACAATTATCGACCGCGACTGGACTTCCATCGGCATGACCTGCGCCATTCTCCTGATGCGTGCGGCGATTTCCATTCTGGTGCATTGGGAAAGCAAAGCGGAAGCATCCGCGGAAGAAAACGAATAATTCCCCACCCTGAACTTCCATGTTCCGTACAGACACCCCTGCATTTCATCCGCAGGGGTGTTTTTGTATGAACATCTATTGAAAAACACACTATCTTGTATTACAATGTGGAAAAGTCCACAACAAACGGATAAAAAAGGAGGATGCATATGAAAGACTTTAAAAAGTATCTGGCTGAGTTTATCGGCACCGGTGTGCTTGTCCTCTTCGCCTGCGGCGTGGCAGGACAGATCTGTTCCTATGGCGTTCCCGGCCTGATCGGTACCGCCCTGGCCTTCGGTCTGGTCATTGTCGCCATGGCATATTCCATCGGCAACGTGTCCGGCTGCCACATCAATCCGGCAGTCTCCATTGCCATGCTGATCAGCAAAAAGATCTCCGCAAAGGATTTCTGCGGCTATATCATTGCCCAGTTCCTGGGTGCCATAGCCGGTGCTGCCGTGCTTTACTTCATTGTGAACGACCCCTCCAAACTCGGATGCAATGCCCTTTATAACGGCAGGCGTTTTATGAGCTTTGGAATCGAAGTTGTCCTCACCTTCGTCTTTGTGCTTGCGATCCTCGGTGTTACTTCCAAAGAATCAAACGGAAATATTGCCGGTCTGGTCATCGGCGGCGCATTGGTGCTGGTGCATCTGCTGGGCATCTCCTTCACCGGTACTTCCGTCAACCCAGCCCGCTCCTTCGGACCCGCCCTCATCAATGCCCTGGCCGGCGGCGATGCGCTGGCATATATCTGGGTATTCCTGCTGGCTCCGCTGGTTGGCGGCGCGCTGGCTGCGGTTGTATACCGCTTTCTGGATCCTGAAACAAAATAAGAGCGCTTCCGCGCTCTTCCTGCCGTCCCGTTACCGGGACGGTTTTTTATTCAAACAGCTTTTTCAGTGTAAGTGCAGCCTGCTTGACTGCATTCTTTTTTTCTCCCCTGCCGATCAGGATTTCCTGTGCCTCCCGCAGGCTGTTTCCCTGCTTCATTTCCTCTATCAGTTTGGCCTCCGTCGGCCATTCCGCAGTTTCCGTTTCCGGCTTGGCCACAGATACACCGTGAAGATCGAGCACAACGCAATATTCCCCTTTTTCGGTCTTCTCGTTTTCTCTCAGTTGCTTCAGTACGTCTTCGGGGGTTCCGCGGAGTGTTTTTTCATGCAGCTTGGTCAGGTCACAGCATACTGTCATCATTGCACCCGGAATAGTCTCTGCGATTACCTCCGTCAGTTCAACGATCCGGAAAGGTGACTCATGCAGCACTGCCACTTTTGTGCCTGCCGCAATCTCTTCCAGTTTGTTCCTGATATCCTTCTTTTCCCGGGGCAAAAAACCGTAGAATGAAAACTCCCGTGCATCATATCCGCTGATGGAAATGGCTGCAATCCCGGCACAGCATCCGGGAATCGGAATAACCGGGATATCCGCATTGGCGCATTCCCGTACCACTTCACTGCCCGGATCTGAAATACAGGGAGTTCCCGCGTCTGTCACAAGGACTGCGGACAGGTTCTCTTCCAGGATCTTTCGTGCCAGTCCGGGTGCCTTGCTTTCCTCACTGTGCCGGTGACAGCTGATCAGCGGTGCTTTCAGGCTGAATACCTGGCATAGTTTCATGGTTACCCGCGTATCCTCGGCGATGATCAGGTCTGCATTGCGGAGCGTTTCCGTTCCCCGGGGAGAAAGATCCTGCAGATTGCCGATAGGAGTTGCTACAACATACAGGACTGCCATGCTTATGCCTCCGTCTCTCTCTTCTCTGCCACGCGCAGTTTTGCGCTGCGGGCTCTGGTGTTCCGCTCGGTTTCCGATAAGGAGGGAGCAACAGCACCTCCGGCCAGTACCTTTACCACCGGTTTCCGCCCGCAGGTGCAGATCGGGGCTTTCGGCGGACAGATACAGGGATTTTCAAGTGTTTTAAAGCAGCGCTTTACAATCCTGTCTTCCAGGGAATGAAAAGTGATCACACAGATACGTCCGCCCGGTTTCAGGCATTCTGTCAGATCCTTCAGTGCCTGTTCCAGCGGCTTCAGTTCGTCATTCACCGCAATACGGATCGCCTGAAAAGTTCTTCGGGCAGGATGGCTGTCATCCTTTCTCCGCACAGCCTTCGGAATTGCGGCATCCACTGCGTGGACCAGGTCAAATGTCGTTTCAAATAGCTTTTCAGCCCTGTGTTCACAGATGATACGGGCAATCCGCGCGGCCCATTTCTCTTCCCCGTAATCCCGGATAATTTCTGTCAGTTCCCGTTCATCTGCTGTATTCAGCAGTTCTGCGGCAGTGATCCCCTGGCTGCGGTCCATACGCATATCCAGTGCTGCGTCTTCATGATAGCTGAATCCGCGTTCCGCGTTGTCCAGCTGCGGGCTTGAGACTCCCAGGTCCAGCAGCACACCGTCCAGCAAGCCGGCGCCCGCTGTTTCCAGCAGCGATTTCGCGTCATGAAAATTGCCGTGGATGGCAGTAAACCCGGGATAATCCTTCAATCGTTCTGTAGCGGCACGAATGGCATTTTCATCCCGGTCGATGCCGTACAGCCTGGCTGTGCCGCCGGATGCCCTGAGGATCGCTTCACTGTGCCCGCCGCCGCCCAGGGTCCCGTCGCAGTATACGCCATGCGACTGCACATTCATCCATTGCAGTACTTCCGCCAGCAATACCGGTTCATGCCGGAATTCCATCCAGATCCGCTCCTTTGTGTATTGATGGTTATGGTTTCAGTCCCAGTTCACTTCTCAGTGCGCCAATAAAGTACAGGCTTCCCGTCGCCAGAACAACGCCGTTTTCTCCTGCCAGTTCCCGGGCCTGCTGAAGCCCTTCTTTCAGACAGTTCGCCGCATGGGTCCTGATTCCCTTTTGTCCGAGTTTCTCACTCAGTTCCTCAGCACACATAGCCCGGGGACTGTCAGGCGTTACCGTTACAGCTTCATCTGCAGCAGAAGCAAGCCTGGAAAGCATCTCATCTGACAGTTTCTCTTTCAATACACCGCTCAGCAGAATCTTTTTCTGGTTTTTCAGGTGTGTTTCCGTAAAATTCACGAACGCATTCACACCCTGTGCGTTGTGAGCACCGTCCATCAGAATGTTGCCGCACCATTCCAGCCGCCCCGGCCAGAATGTATTTCCGATACCGTTGATGATTGCCTCTTCCGGAACAGAAATCCCCTGGCTTTGCAGAATGTCAGCCACAGCAATCGCTGTCAGTGCATTCAGAACCTGATGCTCTCCCGGTAGGGAGATTCTCACGCCGGTCCGTGTTTTTCGTACTGTCCTGAAATCTGCCGTGGAATCATATGCGCTGACTTTGCGGTTCATTGCCTGATTTCGGGAAAGAATCGTCAGCGGAACGTTCTTCTCTTCTGCTGTCCGCAAAAACACCTGCCTGACTTCATCCGATTCAGGCGGATAACAGACTGCAGGAACGCCGGGTTTCATTATTCCCGCTTTTTCAAAGGCGATCTGGGCCAGGGTATCCCCCAGCATCTGCATATGATCCATCCCGATCGCCGTAATGGCGCAGACGGCGGGTTGGGGAATCACATTTGTCGGATCCAGGCGGCCGCCCAGTCCGGTCTCGGAAATGATAATATCCGTGTTTTCCTGCCTGAACGTATGGAATGCAAGCGCCGTACCCAGTTCAAAAGGCGTGTTTCCATATCCCTTTTCCGTCTTCAGCTGTCGGGCAGCATCAAGAACTTCATTTCCGTATATTGCCAGCTTTTCTTCCGGAATCGGAATTCTGTTCAGCCGGATCCGTTCCCGGTAGGTCTGCAGAAAGGGTGACGTATACAAACCGGTCCTGTAACCGGCAGCAGTCAGTATGCTGTTCAGCATGGCGCATACGCTTCCCTTTCCGTTGGTACCGGCTACATGAATCACAGGGCATACCGGCCATGCCTTCAGAATTTCAAGCAGGGCTGCGGTATTCCGCAGCCCCTGCTCGTCTCCGTCTCCCCGGGCGGAGTTGATATCTTTTACAACCTGTTCGGCAGTTCTCATAGATTCTCTTTCAGTTCTGCAATCCGGTTTTCAAGGGCAGCTGCCTTCGCCTTTGCAGCTTCCAGCTTGTCCTTCTCCTGCTGCACCAGCTGTGCGGGTGCTTTGGCCAGGAAGCCCTGGTTGTTCAGCATACCGTTCGAACGGGCCATTTCCTTCTTCAGGTTTTCCAGTTCCTTGGTAAGCCGTGCGGTTTCCTTCTCGAAGTCCACCAGATCGCCCAGCGGGATAAAAAGTTCGCCGGCAGCCACCACAGCGGATACATTCTTGCCGGTGGCATCGCTGCGGTCGGAAATCAGTTCCACCTGCTCCGCTCCCGCCAGCTTTTTGAAGTAGCCTTCGCCGCCCTTCAGCGTATCGGCCCAGCCTTCCGACGGCAGCAGCATCAGGTGTGTGCGCTTGGAAGGCGCCACGTTCATCTCGCTGCGCAGGTTGCGGATCGTGCGGATGATTTCCATCACGCCCTGCATCTTTTCTTCGTCCTTGTTGAACACATACGCTTCATTGTATTCCGGCCAGCTCTGAAGCATCAGGAAGCCTTCGCTGCCGGGAATGTACTTGTAAACCTGTTCTGTCAGGAAAGGCATGAAGGGGTGCAGCAGCTTCAGCAGGTTTTCCAGCACGAACAGCAGCACTGCCTTTACGGTTTCCTTGCTTTCGCCTTCCTCACCCAGCAGGCGGGACTTGCTCAGCTCAATATACCAGTCGCAGAACTCGCTCCAGGCAAAGTCATAGATCTTTGTCGCGGCCAGGCCGAAATCTCCGTCTTCCATATGGGCGGAAATATCCTTCACTGCCGCCTGCAGCCGGGTCAGGATCCACTTGTCTGCCGTTTCCAGCTTCGCGGGATCAAAGGTTTCCCGCTCGTTCACATTCATCAGCACGAATCGGCTGGCATTCCACACCTTGTTGGCAAAGTTACGGGCTGCCTCCATCTTGTCCCTGCTGTAGCGGGTGTCGTTTCCGGGGCTCACGCCCATCACCAGGCTGAAGCGCAGCGCGTCGGCGCCGTATTCTTCGACGATCTCCAGCGGATCCAGACCGTTGCCCAGGGATTTGGACATCTTCCGTCCCTGTTCATCCCGCACCAGGCCATGAATCAGCACGGTCTCGAAGGGAGTCTCGCCCATATTCTCGATGCCGGCAACCATCATCCGTGAAACCCAGAAAGTGATGATATCGTAGCCCGTCACCAGCATGCTGGTGGGATAGAAGTATTTCAGGTCTTCCGTGTTGTCCGGCCAGCCCAGCGTGGAGAAAGGCCACAGGGCGGAAGAGAACCAGGTGTCCAGCACGTCTTCATCCTGGCGCAGCTTGCCGCCGCACTTCGGGCAGACTGTCGGATCTTCGCGGCTCACAATCTGTTCGCCGCAGTCATCGCAGTACCACACCGGGATCCGGTGTCCCCACCACAGCTGACGGCTGATACACCAGTCCCGGATGTTCTCCATCCAGTTATAGTACATTTTGCTGAAGCGTTCCGGAACGAACTTGGTCTTTCCTTCCCGCACCGCGGCAATGGCGGGTTCCGCCAGGGTCTTCATTTTCACAAACCACTGTTCGCTCAGCCGCGGTTCCACAGGCGTATTGCCATGGCGGTAGCAGAAGCCCACGTTGTGGCTGTAGTCTTCAATCTTCACCAGCAGGCCCAGCTTCTCCAGTTCTTCAACCACAGCCTTCCGGCAGTCCATGGGATCCATACCGGCAAAGCGTCCGGCATTCTCGTTCATGGTGCCGTCGTCGTTGGTCACCGTGATAATCTCGAGGTTGTGCCGCTGAGCCACTTCAAAGTCATTCGGGTCATGGGCGGGTGTCATTTTCACCGCGCCGGTACCGAACTCTTTTTCCACATAATCATCCGCGACAACCGGAATTTCCTTGTTCACGATGGGCAGGATCACCTTCTTGCCCACCAGGTCCGTATAGCGCTCGTCCGCAGGATTTACCGCTACGCCGGTATCGCCCAGCATGGTTTCAGGCCTGGTGGTGGCCACCACCACGCCCTCGCTTCCGTCGGCACCGGGATAACGGATATACCACAGGTGACTCGCCACATCCTTGTATTCCACTTCTGCGTCGCTGATGGCGCTCTGGCAGGCGGGACACCAGTTGATCATCCGGTTTCCGCGGTAGATCAGTCCCTTTTCATACAGGCTGACAAACACTTCACGTACAGCGCGGCTGCAGCCTTCATCCATGGTGAAGCGTTCCCGGCTCCAGTCGCAGCTGATACCCATCTTCCGCTGCTGGTGCACGATGCGTCCGCCGAATTCCTTTTTCCAGTTCCAGGCGCGCTCCAGGAAGGCTTCACGGCCGATACCTTCCTTGGTCAGGCCTTCCTTCCGCATGGCGTCCACAATCCGGACTTCTGTCGCGATGGCGGCATGGTCTGTGCCGGGCAGCCACAGGGTGGGATCCCCCTTCATCCGATGATAGCGGATGGGGGCATCCTGCAGAATGCAGTCCATGGCATGGCCCATGTGCAGCTGGCCCGTAATGTTGGGAGGCGGCATAACGATGGTAAAGGGTTTCTTGCCTTCCACCCGGTGCGCTGTAAACGCGCCGGATTCCTCCCATGCTTTGTAAAGATCCGCCTCGATCGCCTGGGGGTTAAAGCGGGTTTCCATATCGGCACCGGTCATTTTCTTCTCCATGGTAATCCTCCCTCACTCCGGTAAATAGAAGAAACAGCCCCGACCCTGATGGGCGGAGCTGCGATTCTTTAATCCTTGGCCAAAAATGCAGTCGACAATCAGGCGTTCTTCTCTTCGTCCTTTTTGACGACGACCTGGACGCCGTTATAATAACCGCAATTCTTGCACACGCGATGAGACAGCTTCATCTGACCGCACTGCGGGCACTTGCCGATTCCCGGCAGTGTGAGCTTCCAGTTGGCGCGGCGGCTGTGCTTGCG